>JAEEGH010014617.1_pt1 | contig 17200 bp, 16 predicted proteins | sample 9134181 | NCBI WGS metagenome assembly JAEEGH01 (sample SAMN16246544, study PRJNA631951) | gut metagenome | biome: gut microbiome; feature: rumen; material: DP-attached | host: Bos | place: Iran: Karaj | collected 2018-10
ATTATGATGGTATGTTTCGCTTTGAAAAGCAGATGAAACAGAGGTGACCAACTATAGGAAGTCAAGCCCTTGGCGCGAAATAATTAAGGAGTGAAAAAAGGGCGCACAAAACTAAGCCCTCGGCAGAGGACATCGATTCCCTCACGGCTGACGGAGAGCTTATGCTGGCCATCCTCGCGGGCTTTGCGGAAGAAGAGAGCAAGTCCATCTCCTCGAACATAAAATGGTCCATCCAGAAAAAGTTCGAGCGCGGTGACCAGTGGCATTCGGCAGCTTTCGGGTATCGCTGGAACGGTGAAACCTTCATCGTGCAGGAAGACGAGGCGGCTGTGGTCCGCAGGATCTACGATGACTTCCTCGCTGACGTGCCGATCAGGCAGATTCAGAGATGGGCTAAAGAGAACGGTGCCCCGCGCATCAGCTGCCCCGGCATCGTGTACCTGCTTCAGAACGAAGTTTACAAAGGTGACGTCATCCTGCAGAAGTTCTACACGCCCAATCCGCTCGATCATCTGAGCAAGCGCAACGAGGGTGAGCTTCCCCGGTACTATGTGGAAAACAATCATGAGCCGATCGTCTCGAAAGAAACGTGGCAGGCCGTGCAGGACAAGATCCGCGAGGCGCGAGAGTACAATCCGACCGTGCACCGGATCGTGAAGCCCAGCTGCTTTTCCGGTAAGATCGTCTGCGGCCGCTGCGGGTACAACTACGTGAAGAACCTGACCAAGAGCAACCGCGTGGACGGCCTGATAGAGAACTGGACCTGCATGGGTAAGATCAAGCACAAGAAGGAATTCTGCCCATCCCTCAGCATCCGGGGCGATCGGCTCCGGGAAGCAGCCGCGCAGGCGATGGGCATGGATGAGTTTGACGACCGGGCCTTTACGGAGCGGGTCGACAAGATCGTCACTACCGAGGGCGAGGCACTGGAATTCCACTTCTACGACGGCTCGGTGAAGGAAGTCCCGATCATGCTTTTCAGGTCAAACCATAACACCTTAGAAGCGCACCTGCCGTTTCCCGGCTATGACTGGACGAGCGCCGGTTATGTGCCAAAGCAGGATGAAGTGCCTATGGTCCGGATGGTCTACGAGCTTTACGCCGAAGGGCTGAAGATCGAGCGCATCCGGGAAAAGGTAGAAGCCGCCGGGTACAGCAGCTTCCGGGGCAAAGTGTCACATCGGTTCATCACCCGGATGCTCGATGACGAGCGTTACAGCGGACGACGGACGGTCAACGGTGAAGTGATCGAGAACGACCACGAAGCCATCATTGATCCGGAGCTTTTTGCCCGGGTGCAGGAGCTGCGGGCCATCTCATGGCAGAAGCAGGCCCGGCGGCTGGCGACAAACAAAGCAAAAAGGGAGGCAGAGCATGGCAAGAACAGTGACGGTCCTGCCGCCGACGATCAGCCGTGAGACTTCGGCTCCGATCGGCAGCAAGGCGAAAAGAAAAGTAGCGGCCTATGCCCGTGTCAGCACGGACCATGAGGAGCAGCAGAGCTCTTACGAGGCCCAGGTGGACTACTACACAAAATACATCCAGGGCCGCGACGATTGGGAGTTTGCGGGGATATTTAGCGACGAAGGAGTCACCGGCACCTGCATGGCCAAGCGGGAAGGCTTCAACGCTATGGTCGAGGCCGCGCTGGCCGGGCGCATTGACCTGATTCTCACCAAGAGTGTCAGCCGCTTCGCTCGGAACACGGTCGACAGCCTCACGACAATACGCAAGTTGAAAGATGTCGGCTGCGAGTGCTTTTTCGAGAAAGAAAACATATGGACTTTCGATGGAAAAGGCGAACTGCTGATCACGATCATGTCTTCCCTGGCCCAGGAAGAAAGCCGGTCCATCTCCGAAAATGTGACCTGGGGCCAACGTAAGCGGTTTCAGGACGGAAAGGTATCCATGCCGTACAAACAGTTCCTGGGCTATGAGAAAGGGCCAGACGGGTTGCCGAGAATAGTTCCGGAGCAGGCGGAGACGGTGCGCTATATCTACGACCTGTTCATGAGCGGGAAAACAGTTACCGCCATAGCCAAACAGCTCACCGAGGAAGGCGTTCCCACTCCCGCAGGGAAAACGGTCTGGGGCAGCGCAACGATCGAGAGCATTCTGACGAATGAGAAATACAAAGGTGATGCGCGGCTTCAAAAACGCTTTACAGTTGATTTTCTGCAGAAAAAGATGAAGGTCAACGAGGGCGAGGTACCGCAGTACTATGTGGAAAACAGCCACGAGGCAATCATCGATCCGCTGTTCTTTGAGCGAGTACAGGAAGAATTGGCCCGGCGCAAAGCCCTGGGCAGAAGCTACAGCGGAAAGACTATTTTTTCATGCAGGCTGATCTGTGCCGATTGCGGGCATTATCTGGGATCCAAAGTCTGGAACAGCACGGATAAGTATCGCAGGGTCATCTGGCAGTGCAATAACAAGTTTAAGGGCGAATGCCGGTGCGCAACGCCCCATCTGACGGAAAATGATATAAAATCCAGGTTTCTCAAAGCATACAACGAACTTATTCCGGATAGGAACAGGCTGATTGAAGACTGCAGGCTCATGCAAAAGACTCTTACAGACTGCTCAGAAATCGAGAACGAGCTCCGCGCACTCTCGCAAGAACTGGAAGTGGTAACGGCACTTACGCGTCAATATGTAGAAGAAAACAGCTCAAAGGCGCTCGATCAGAAAGAATACGCTGCCCACTATGATTCTCTGGTTTCCAGATATGACATGGTTAAGCACAAGATAGATGTATTGGAAACACGCCGTTCTGAGCGGATGGCAAAGGCATCAGCTATGGACAGCTTCATTCAAAGTCTGGCCGCCGCGGAGCAGCCATTGGATTATTTCTCGCCTGCGCTTTGGCTCGAAGTGATTGACTGTGTTTATGTCCAGCGCAACGGAGACCTGAGATTCAGATTCCAGGATGGAACGGAAATCACTGCTTGAACAGTCGAGTCCCGTCCTTGACCGATTGAACCAAATAAGATAAAATAAGATGTTGGAAAACGGTAATGAATGGAGCAATGGAATGGAACTCGGCAAGCTTATTGCTAAAGCACGGAAAGAACATGATCTCACCCAGTTTGCCCTGGCTGAAATGATCGGCGTCAGTGCGGAAGCCATTAGCAAATGGGAAAAGGGCGTATACCAGCCCAGCCCCGAAAACATGGAGCTTCTGGAGGACGCCCTGCATTTGTCATACTATGATGACGCGGGAGACTTGCGGAGCGGCCGCATATTCGACGAGGATCATATGTCCGCTTTCCTGAAAGGGAAGTTTGCATCCGGACAGTTCCCCGAGGCGCAAAAAGCGCTGCCTTTCGCCAAGGAAAAGCACAAAGAGACCAAGCCTCGCAAAGGACCCGGAAATGTGCCGTATATAGCGCACCCGCTCACAATGGCGTGCCACGCTCTTGCGATGGGGCTTGAGGACGATATCCTGTTAGCCTCCCTCCTGCTCCACGACGTAACGGAAGAGTGCAAGATCCCGCCATCAGAGATCCCGGTCTGCAAGGAAGTACAGGACATCGTTGCCCTGGTTTCCAAGCCGGATAAAGGGTATGATGCAAAAAAGTACTTTGACGCTATCGCCGGCAATCCGAAAGCCTGCATGGTCAAATGTATTGACCGCTGCAACAATCTCAGCACGATGGCCGACGGGTTCACCGTTTCGCAAATGGCAAAGTACATTCAGGAAACAGAAAAATGGTATCCGCGGCTTTTAAGAGTAATCAAAGAGCAGCCGGCATACAACAATGCGGCATGGCTTCTCCAGTACCAGATCAAGAGCCTGCTGGAGACAGCGAAAAAGGTCAAATAGAAATAACAAGGACACTCAAGACGGACTTGATTTTCTCTCGGGAAACTCAAGTCCGTCTTCCTTGTTATCAAGCTGCTGCCTTGTTACGATAATGGTGCCGAGAGGAGGGATTTGAATGAAAGTTACAAGAGAGATGGTGCTGGGGGCAGAGATGTGTACTGCCATGCAGGTAAGTCCCAGCAATGAAGAACTGACTACTATCCACGTTGTTCCGCGCGGGAAATACGAAGACATGGTCCTTTGTTTTTGCTGCTTGAGCGGCGGTAAAGGTTTCTGGTATCCCAAAAGCCATGAGTGGTACGGGAGCTATTGGGACAGCATGCTTATGCTGTCGCAGATGCAGTTTCCAACTAATGAAGAGGCGGTGAAACTGCTTGAGGAAATGGACGCATTTAACTGCCGGTGTGAGGGGTTTGATGAGGAGCAAGATTAATGAGTCTTGTTGAAAAAGCTATTCTGGTTGCGACTTCCGCTCATGCAGGAATCATGCGAAAAGGGAAAAACCGACCGTATATCCTTCATCCCATCGAAGCCATGACGATTGTAGGCAGCCTTACGGATGACAAAGAGATTCTGGCAGCCGCTGTCCTCCACGACACGATTGAGGATACCAGCGTCACCAGGGAAGATCTTGAGCGGGAGTTCGGCAACCGGGTTGCAAATCTCGTGGCATCAGAGAGTGAGGATAAACGGCACGGGAAAGCCCCGGAGGAAACGTGGCAGACTCGTAAACAGGAGACGATTGCTCATCTACAGGACGCCGACAGGGATGTAAAACTGGTATGCCTTGGTGATAAGCTTGCGAATCTGCGTGAGCTGGCTCGGGACTATGCCCAAGTCGGAGATGACCTTTGGCTTCGATTCAATCAGAAAGACAAGGCGATGCACGGCTGGTATTACTCATCCCTGTATGACGTTCTTGCACGCGAATTCGGTGATGTGCCGCCAGTAACGGAGTACAAGGCTCTTCTGGCGCAGGTGTTTGGTAAGGATTGAGCAAAGTGGCCGCAACAAGGGGGAATTGAAATGAGAGATTATCATCTGAAACTTAGGGACGCTGACGCACCGCCGATCATCGTTCCCTCATACTCGGTTGAGACATACTTCGCGCTGGGCGAGGAACAGGCGGAAAAGGAGCATGTCAAGCGCTGCATCAGTCCGGAACTGCCAGATAATCATCACGTTTATTCGGTTATGCATTCTCTGCCTGAGAGGCTTTATGAAAGCAAAGAGCGCGACTGGGGCTCAACGATCTGGAAGATCAGAAAAGAGCTTGCAGAGGACGTTGTGAAGCGCCTCGGTCTGGACAAAACCGATTACCCGTATAAAGAAGCGCTTGATATGATCGATGGTGATTTCTTCTGGATCATCGCCTGGGATGACTGAGTTGTCGTTTGTCGAACGACCATTTTTTCAAGAAACATAGTAAACTGTAAACTGTAGTTGAAAGTAAGGATGACTGAAGAAAGGAGAAACTGGTGGAGAAAACTTGCTGCCTTTTTGAAGGGAAAACCGCTATCCAGGCGCTTAAGGACTGGGATCGAGAAATCGTAGAAGTTCTGAATGACCCATACGTAGAAAACCGGATTCTTTATCGGTGCAAAAAGTGCGGGGGGTTGGTCCTGTACGACCATGATGAAACCGCGTATTTTGTACCGGGTGAAGATTGGGACAATGCGTATATCGAGAAGCGGTACTATCCCGTTCTGGAAGAAGACATTCGAGTCGAGGACGGAAAAATGAAATTTGACTGGGGTGCAATGACCTCCAGAAAGCACATTTCTGCAAGCTATCGTGAACTGGACACAGGAGAGCCTCCATATCATTATGTTGAAGCCGAAAAGCCTGCCAAAAAAGCAGTGCGTAAAGAATACACCAGGGAGTGTCCGGTAACCATGGTATTCAAATCGTTGCCGGCGCCGGCGCAGCAGGTTTCAGATATCCGGATATTTGTTGAACTGTGTCAACTTGATCCAAAACGTGGCTTAAAGGTTGAGATTCCAAATTACGACGATCCGCGCGAAATCTGGGTAGAGTATCGTGGTAATGGTTATTATCTGGAGCTTAGTTATCCGATGGACGATTTCGGTTGGAGCCATCCGCTGGTTTTGGCTGGTGATGGACTTGAGTATAAAGACATCGAGAGCGTCCTGAACGGGATTCTCTTGGAGGAGAAAAGCACGGAAGAACTTCCGGTCGTTATGGAGTCGCTAAAGGATGTGACCGCATCCGTTTTCGGAGATACAAGTAATAAACAACCATAAGGAGCTTGAATAATTCAACTCAATGGGGTAGAATCATAACGCTGCTCCAGCAGAAATTGAATACGACCATAGAGAGTGCGTGAGGGACAAGCCCGTTGACCGCACAGCAACCTGCCCGATGGTAAGGTGCTAAAGCTTGATGCCGCGATGCGGCAGACGATGGTGTTTTTCGGCCTCTTTATGGAATTCCATAAGGAGGCTTTTTTTATGAAGAACGACTTCAGGGAAAACGGGAGAATCAGGGTTCACTATTTCAGCTCGGCAGAACGGAGAAAACTCCTGGATGTTGTCGAATCAATCGGTATTCCAATTGGCGATCTCAATAAAGGCAAGTATAAATATCGGCCGACAGATACGAATACCTTTGAGATTAACATCAAGGAAAAGACGATTCAGTATATCGGCCAGCCTTTTATCGGTGCTGCTATGTGCAGCAGCGGTGTGCGCTTCTACTCCGTTACTGAGTTCTGCAGACTGGCGGAGCTGGAATTCAAGGTTATGCCCAGGTTCCTGTTGTGGCACATTCCTCACGATGGGTGGAAGTATCCGGTCAAACTGCTTTCGTCGGTTTGCATCCCGCGGGAGATGTTTGACGCCTACCACGAGAAGATGCGGGATAACGGAGTCAGAAAGCTGATTCCAGGGATGTATGCTTATCAATCTGCAACGGAACACTTCGATATCAGCCGTCTCCTCTGTGATGTGGAGCGATTCATTGGCCCTGGTGAAGTAATGGAGCAGTACGGCATGGGCTATTGCTATGAAAAAGTATATGACGGCACCGTCATCAAAGAGATTTCTGATGCTCTTAAAGACAGAACTATGCAATATTATGCCGAGCATCATAAAAGAGTGGATGAAAAGTGCGGGAGCCACCCCCAGGTGCTCCTGTTCGATATGCACAGTTACTCGGATGACATCGTGCCTGAGGATTTCCTGGATGCCGGCAGACCAACGCCGGATGTTTGTGTCGGTACAGACCCGAAATATACTCCGCTCAGCCTATCCATCATTGCAAAATACAGATTCGAAGAAGCCGGTTTTACGACAGCGCAGAACTACCCTTACGCCGGGTGCTATGTTCCCAATAGCACCATGGCAGGGAAAAACGACTGCCTTTCCATTATGCTGGAGTTCAACAAGAGGATCTATCTTGACGGGAACGGCCAAGTCGATGAGAAAAAAGCAGCTGTGATTCGCGGTGTGTTGGAAAAGATTATCGCCGATAGCGTATATCTGGGAGAAAGAGAAGGAACATCATGGCGCCGGTTCTTTGCAGACGATGGCAATCTTATCTATGAAGGTATTGCAGCTGCTCATCGTCCTCTTGGAGAAGGCAAAGCATACTACTCAAGCGGAAAAATCTATCAGGAAGGGATGTTCGATGATAAAGGACTGCTCTTTGGTAGAGAATACTATCCGACCGGTCAGCTGCGTTTTGAAGGGATATACAAGCATCGCACGGGGTACGGACCCAATTATCCCGTTTACGGGAGATTCTTCGATTTGGATGGAAACGCAGAGTTTGATGGTCCCTTTCAGATAAAACATGTTGGTTCTATGGGCTATCCTACTGTGGCAGTTCCCGAGAGTTTCGGAAGTGTTGTCCAGCAGGAGCGGCCAAAACTGTATGATTTGCGATCGGATGTCGTTTGGGAAACCTTGAAAAAGTCGTCTGCCAAACGACCATAAGCACTTCCGCAGGTGATAGGATACTTACTGTGAGAGAAAAGGGCCTTTGTGAATGGAAGGAGGAAAGCGTATGGATACGAAAAACTCATTATTTGAGTTCTCGGTATTTGGCCGGGTGGATTTGAATGCTCTTTTTGAAGAATGGAGCAATGAATCCGAACACGAAGTGTACGAGGAGCCGAAAGAGGGTTGGTCACTCAAGTATTGCTACGTGTATGAGAATGATATCTGTGCGCTTCTGTTTGAGAACGCATCGGATGATGGCATCACCTACTATAGGGTGCTGTTTTTCGACGGAGAAGGAAACACGTTCGGGCTGGTCAAGAAAGTGCGGTTCAGAGAGGATGAATCGTTCCGCATAGATGCTATAGGCATTGATAAGGATTTGAATTCGCTGTTTCTTCGACGGTCAAACGAGAAAGTAAGACGGGACATCTATTACAACACAATCGGCGATACGGAAATAGAAGTTAAAAAGCTCTCGGAACTCAGTCGCATTATTGCATTCCAGAGCAAAGATAAGTTTGCGCTCGTCGATGGGATGACGGTGCTTTTCTTCCGCGCGCCTAAGGAAAGCAGAATATCAAGTTTCTGCAGTGATCCGCACGATCTTCTGTTTGATCGTCCCGTCAGGTATGACAACGATAAAGATGATATTTACTGGGACGATGACGATGATGAAGATGAGGATAAAGGCGAAACCGAAGACGAGGATGAAGACGAAGACGAGGATGAAGATGAGGATGATACCGGGTGCCACGCAAAAGCGAAGAAGTCTGAGTCAAAGAATGGAAAAACCGCAATGGAGGAGCTGCACGAACTGATTGGCCTCGACAACATCAAGGAAAGGGTTGATCAGATTGTTGCTTTTGCAAAGCTTCAGAAGCTGGCAAAAGATCATGGTCGCAAAGTTGAGAACGTCAATCTGAATCTCTCGTTCCTGGGCAATCCCGGAACGGCTAAGACTACGGTTGCGCGTCTCTTTGCTCGAATCATGAAAGAAAACGGCCTTTTGAGTAACGGCGACCTCATTGAGGTCGGCCGCTCGGATCTGGTGGCGAAATACACCGGTCAGACGGCAATCAAAGTCAAAGGGGTATTCGGCAAGGCAAAAGGAAACGTCCTGTTTATCGATGAAGCGTATTCGCTCGTTGACGGTTGGGAAAACGAATACGGTGATGAAGCAATTGCAACGATCGTTCAGGAGATGGAAAACAATCGTGACGACATGATCGTTATCTTTGCGGGGTATCCGGATAAAATGGAGAAGTTCCTTTCAAGGAATCCGGGGCTGCGCTCAAGAGTTCCGTTTGTCGTCGAGTTTAAGGACTACTCTGCAGACGAACTTACGGCGATTGCAAAGAGCGAAGCGGCCCGCCGGGGGTATACGGTTGCCGAGTCAGCAGAGAAAAAGATTCATGAGATTTGTTCTGCCGCTATGAAAGCTGATGAATTCGGTAACGGCCGCTTCAGTAGGAATCTTGTGGAGGCTGCGGTCATGAGAGCCGCTTCACGCACAATCAACACGATGACGCCGGAAGCTGATTTTGACTCACTGTTTGTGCTGGAGGCCAGCGATTTCGCCGCACCGGATAATCTGAAAAAAGAAAAGAAAACAAGAACTATCGGTTTCAGCGTGGCGTAAACAGCCGCCGAGGATTCAAATGGGAAAGGAGCAAAAGATGGATGGAAAAAATAGCTATGTGGAAGACATGGATCTGGCTATCGACAGGTATTCTGATTCTCCGTGTCCGGGTAGCTTGTTTGCGGTGCTATGTGGCCTTTTTGACGGCATTAAGGAGAATTATTCTCTTCCCTGCCCGTCAGAAATGAATCTCGAGGATATGAATGTTAAACCTATGTTTCTGCGGACCAAGGCCGGGAAAGAGCATCTAGTTGTAGTCACCCAGCCGGTTGATGATGACTTTCCGACCATAGTGGATATCCGGCTCCGTGCTCTCATGGGACTCATTTTCGATACGGAGGATTGCGAGGGGATCGTTTTCAATCCTGGCGGGGCACATGAATTCTATGTTCCAAAGGATCTTCTATCCTATGCGCTATCCGCTGGTTTTAGCATGGCTGAGGAAACCCACGAAAAAGAAAAGAAGGCAGCTAAATCTCGGCGCAAAGTGAAATTCACAGATAATAACAGCGTCGAAATTTGTCGACCCATTGAGTATTCGCAGTTTGAAGTAATTGAAAAACGCATACGGAACCTGACTGACGATCCGGACGACTATGTTATCGTTGATTTGAAAAAGGATAAGGATGATCTGCTCTTTGTGCAGACAATCCGTCACGATGAACTCTGGTATGTTGAGCTGGCGTTCGATATGCGCGACTTTGGAAAAAAACACCCGCTTATTATCGGAGCGGAGCTGGAGCTTGAGGAAGCGGTCGATTTATTTAAGCGTTTGTGCGAATACGGCATGTCCCCGGACGACATTAGGATCGTGCAGGACCGTTTCCGCGATATAGGCTTCGATGGGGTAGACGATGATGAATAGAAATGTCGTGCAGCAAACGACCAAAAAGCTGCAGACATGTGATACGATATACTCGTAAGGACGAGATAAGGAGGAAAAAGAAATGATCGGTGCAATTATTGGTGACATTGTGGGCTCCCGCTTTGAGTTCCACAACTATCTCAGCAAGCAGTTTGATTTTCTGACCGACAACTGCTCTTTCACGGACGATTCGGTCATGACCTGTGCGGTTGCCCAGGCCCTGATGGACAGCAAGGAGGACTATTCCGATCTTCAGGAGAAAACTGTCGCCGCCATGCAGCGCATCGGGCGTCAGTTCCCGTACTGCGGTTACGGCGCGCGGTTCGTCAATTGGATGTTCTCTGACGACCCGCAGCCCTATAACAGCTACGGGAACGGGTCTGCGATGAGGGTCAGTCCTGTCGGTTTTGCTGCCCGGGATGTCGACGAAGCGAAGAAGCTCGCTGCTGCTGTCACGCGAGTGTCCCATAACCATCCTGAAGGGATGAAAGGGGCGGAGGCAACAGCCGTGGCAATCGTGATGGCTCGCCAGGGAAAAAGCAAAGGTGAGATCCGTGCGGCTATGGAAGAGTACTATGATCTGACAACTACAGTGGACGAGTACAGGATCGGTTGGCACGGGCACGGACGCGAAATCTGCCAGGTCTCTCTGCCGCAGGCGCTGGCTTGCTTCTTTGAGGGCGAAAGCTACGAGGACGTCATTCGCAACTGCATTTCTATCGGCGGAGACAGCGATACGCTTGGCGCTATTGCCGGAGGAATCGCGGAGGCGTTCTACGGGATTCCTGATGATATCAGGGATCAGGTGTGGGATTATCTCCCGCCGGTGCTTTCCAAAGTCTGCAAAGACTTTGATGCCTGGGTAAAAGAGCGTAATTGATCTTCAGCAATGCTGGGTCCGTTTTGGAGGTGCGATATGACTATCAACGAATACAGCTCGATATATAACGATGTGGCAAAAAAGCTCCTTGGTGAATACGCAAAGAGCCAGAAAAACAAGAACATAGTGCTGTCTCCGATGTCGATCATCATGCTCCTCGGAATTGCTGCAGACGCTGTCAGCGGAAAAACGAGAGACGAGATTACCGAAATCATCGGCAAGGAAATATCTTTTGATGAACTCAAGTCGGTCCTGTCGCAGATCCAGTCATCCTTCGCGGAAAGCGGTTCTCTGATGTCTTCCAATGCCGTATGTGTCAAGGAAAGCATCGCGAAGTCGATCGCCGCCGGATATGCAGACCGGCTGAAAGAGATCTTTGACGGCAGACTGTTCTCCTCCAACGATATTGTGAGAGATGTTAACGCATGGGTGGCGGAGAAAACAAAGGGAATGATTGAAAACGCTGCGGATGAGTCGATGAACCAGACGCTGGCCTGCTTGATGAATGCAATCGCCTTTGAATCAGAATGGGAAGATCCTTACCTAGACGAAGATATCAGTAAAGGAAAGTTTCACAATGCAGACGGGAGCGAATCCGCGGTCCAAATGATGAGGAGCACGGAATACTCTTTCGTTGAAGACTCTCGCTTTACTGGATTCATAAAACCGTATAAGGATCAGAAATACGCTTTTATGGCGCTATTGCCCAGGAGCAAAAGCAAATCTTTCCTGCTGAACGCCGTTGATCAGATAGATTTCTCAAAGCTGGCTGGCTCTGCATACTTTTGCGAGGTACACGCTTCCATGCCGGAGTTCAAGTATGATTTTGGTGAAGACCTTACGGAGCTTTGTAAGGAGCTGGGAATTCGGACACTGTTCAGCCCGGAAGCCGATTTTTCACCGATGTCGAGTGAATGGCTCAAAGTGGATTCCATCATTCACAAGGCGCATATTGAAGTTGACAGGCTTGGTACCAAGGCCGCAGCTGTTACTATGGCTTATGTAGTTGCCGGGTGTGCTCCAACCAGGGAGTTCAAAAGGGTAAACCTGAACCGGCCCTTCGTCTATGCTATAATGAATACGGAAACCGGGCTCCCGGTATTCACCGGGGTTTTCAATAGCGCAGCAGATTCTACCGAAGTCAAGGATTCGGATAAGATCACAGCCAAAACCAGAGAAGAGTTCATCAGCGGCGTTGTAAAAGACTGCCTGGCCAATTTGACCGAGGATGAAAAGGATTACCTCGTAAACAATCCTGCGTATATGCATCATTTTGGTTATGGCATGTATATCCGCAATCATTACATTCTCAACAAAGATTTCTCAGAAGCAGGATTCTATGATCACCCGGACGATTTGTCCGGAGACATAATCGATCAAATCATTTCTCACATTCGCGCCGAAAGATGGACTACAACAACTGAAGAGGAGGAAAAGCATGTCCGCTAACACCAAGAAGATCAGTCTCATGGCAGTTGGTATCGCACTGTTCGTTGTTCTCTCGCTCTGTCTCCAGGTCCCGGTGTTTGAAAACTATTATCTCTGTCTGGGGTATGCGGTGATGGCTGTCTACTGTTATTCCTTTGGTACGCTCAGTGGAACAGTTGTCGGTTTCCTTGGGGTCATTCTCTACTGCGTTGTTATCAGCGGAATGCGCGGTATGCCGGGATGGTCTCTCGGCAACATCGTGATCGGCGTCGCTCTTGGGCTGACTTTCAAGGCGACTCGTTCGATGAAATCAAAAGTGCTGCGCGCAGTGATCCATTGTCTGGTGATCGTTGCAGCAACGGCGCTCGGAATCCTGGTCATCAAGTCTGAAACAGAGAGTCTGCTTTACACGCAGCCGTTCCTGGTGCGAGTGGCAAAGAATACTTCTGCGTTTATTGCGGACGCTATCATGCTGATCGTGAGCCTGCCGCTCTGTGAGGTCCTTGATAAGACGGCAAAGAAGATGTTTCCGGAGCTGCATGTTGGAGGCTGACAGAGGAACGGTAATGGTGGGTCATGGTTTCAGCCATGACCCACTTTGGAAAGGATGGTATCGTGATGTCAGAATTGGAATGGCTCCAAGAGCAAATTAAACAGATTAAAAGAGAAATCCAGTTTCAGAAAAACTACATGGAAAAGCCCGGAAAGTATCTTACGCCAACCAGAACCGGCGAATATATGTACAGACTTATCAAAGGAAGAGAACGGTTGGCCCATGCGAAAGAATCACTCATCAAAGCTGGTGGCGAGTACAAACCGGATGTTGAGGATATTAGAGCTGCAGAGCTGCTGGATAATCTTCCTTTCCTGAAGAAACTGAGTTTTGAGTTTGGCGGTTATTTCGGCGGATACCGCACCTACACCGTGGAGGCTATCGACAGCAGTTTGCCAGGCGGTATGTTCAAGTATTGTATTGACGATGAAAAAGTCGGCAAGAAACTGCCGGACCCGTCGCTGATTCAAAATCCGACCAAGCCCCCGCTTGTTATCAAAAACCTGGAGGATCTTGCGTATTATCTGAAAGAGATTCATCTGGAAGAATGGATGCCGGAATACTGGCCGGACAGGTTCGGAGTAGCTGTATGTGACGGAACTCAATGGCATTTGAAAATCGAATTCAGCAACGGGCAGCCATTATGGGAATCATTCGGTAGTAATTCCTATCCGTATAACTTCGATGATTTCCAGAAACTGTTCGGTCTCAGCTTTGATGACGAAGAGGGATGAGGTGTGAGCAAATGGGATTTGGCTATAGTTTCCGATGCCGCAAATGTCATAAAGAGTATAGCGCATACCTTGACAGCGGCATGATGTACCCGCTTGAGTACGACAGAATCCTGAAAGAAATACAGGCGGGGAAATATGGAGCGAAAATGCAGGAAATCAGCAATACTGTTCCTGGTATTGCTGTGGATGCTGAGAGCGCAGTGTTCTTCTGCGATGGATGCAAACGGTGGAAGTCCGAACCGGTACTCAGTTTATATGCCCCGCGCGAGGATTGTCCTGCCCAACAGGATCAACTGGACAAGGCTCCATGGAAGTCGGATCTGGAACGTGATTATCGGATAGTCTATCGTTACTATCACAAATGTGGCAAATGCGGGAAACGGATGCGCCGTCTGTCAAGCAAAGAAGCGGAGAATCTCCCTTGCCCAAAGTGCAGGGAGATGAATCAGGGTGAAGTGTTCTTGTGGGATTAATGAGCGCCCAGCGGATAAGCGAAAAACATTGAAATTCAAGGCTTTATCGAGTATGATGAGGCAGTAATAATCGCTGAGACTTTTCATTGGGAGACTGCGCTATGAAACAATACATCTCCAAATCAGATTACTGTGATGCTCTCGGCTGCATGAAGATGCTGTGGCTGGAAAAGAACAAGCCAGAGGTCTTCGACAGGTCTGCAATAAACCAGTCATCTCTTGAAAACGGCATCATGGTCGGCAACGTGGCAAAGGGCATCTTTGGACCATACGTAGAAGTTCCTCTGTCTCCCAACTATGAGTGGATGGCAGATAAGACCAGCGAACTGATGGATGCCGGTACCCCGGTTATCTGTGAGGCTTCGTTTATCTCCGATGACCTGTTCTGCCGCGTGGATATCCTGAGGAATCTAGGCAGCGGCAGTGTGGAGTTGTACGAGGTAAAAGCCGAGAACTCGCTGAAAGACATCAACTACGATGATGCGGCATTCCAGGCATATGTGCTGAGAAATGCGGGTATAGACGTTCGCAGGGTCTGTCTCGTGTATCTGAACCGGAACTATGAGCGTAATGGCGATCTGGATCTCGCCGAGTTGTTCTGTATCGAAGATGTCACAGCACAGGTCAACAGCATGGCAGTTAATGTTCCCGCCAATGTGGCTGCCATGAAGAGCGCCCTTTCCAAAGACGAGACTTCCTTTCTAGAGATCACGCCTGAATGCATGACCGGCGACTGCGGTTTCTGGCCATACTGCACCCGGGCACTGCCCCAGCCGAACGTGTTCTCCCTAAACGGCACACGAGTAAAAAAGCAGACAAAGTTCAAGCTGTATGACTCCGGCATTGTATCTTATCCGGACATATTCCGGCAGGGTGGTTTGAAAGATACCCAGGCGCGACAGGTCGATGTTTTCCTTAGCGGCCGACCTTACATTGACGTGGCCGGTATCCGTGATACCCTGGATCAACTATCGTATCCTCTGTACTTCCTCGATTTTGAAACTTATAACGTACCTATCCCTCCCTACGACCATATCCGCCCCTATATGCAGGTGCCGTTCCAGTATTCTCTGCATTACATTGAACATGAAGGTGGAGAGCTAAAGCACAAGGAATTTCTCGCCCGAGCCGGCGAGGATTCAAGGCGGGAGCTTGCCGAACGTCTTTGTGAAGACATCCCTGCCGATGCCTGTGTCACAGCCTACTTCAAACCTTTTGAATGCGGCCGTCTTAAAGAAATGGCCGATCTGTTCCCGGATCTCAGCGCACACCTTTTAGCAATACGGGATAATGTAGTCGATCTGGAAACTCCGTTCAAGCAGCAGTATTATGTCCTTCCCGCCATGAAAGGTAAGTCCACCATCAAGCTTGTTCTCCCGGCTCTCTTCCCGGACGATCCCGCTCTGGACTATACCAGCCTTGAAGGCGTCCATAAGGGTACTGAGGCTTCCGCTGCATTTCTGGCCATGGCTGATATGTCTGCCGAAGAACAGGCGGTGGTTCGCAAACAGCTTCTGGATTATTGCGGTCTCGACACACTGGCAATGGTGAAAGTGTGGGAAAGGCTCAGAGAAGCCGCCGGAAACTGATAGCTAACCATACCATCTCGAATCAATAGGGAGCTGGCCGTTACGGTCGCTCCCTATTATTCTACTCAAATCCGCGTATTTTTTGAAAAACTGACTTTTCTAGGGGGCGGCACGGGATAGAGTCCGTTTTATTGGACAGCATTTGTGTTATCTTTAAAATGTAAGGTCGGAAAAATGGCAAAAGTGAACGTCATTATTTGCAAGAAAAAACGGCTGTTTTCATGGGTTTCAGCCTTTCATAACGCGAAGATTCCAAGGAGGCTATGGCATGCTGACACAGAGTAACGGATTAGTCCAGCTTACTGTTGCACAAATGGTTACGCAGCTCTCAGATGCGTTTTCAAGCCTGATCAAATCTGGGTTTCCGCTGAAGAGATTCCCTTCGATCATGCTGTGGGGGCCTCCGGGAGTTGGCAAATCCCAGGGTGTTAAACAGGTCGCAAGTGAGATTCAGCAACAGACTGGGAAACGGGTCGTAGTTACTGACGTTCGATTGCTTCTGTTCAATCCGGTAGACCTGCGTGGCATTCCTACGGCAAACGCCGATAAAACTCTTGCCGTTTGGCTGCGACCGAAGATTTTTGATATGGATGCGGATGAGGAAGTTGTCAACATTCTCTTCCTGGATGAGATCACAGCCGCGCCCCAGTCAGTTCAGGCCGCTGCCTACCAGATTACTCTCGACCGGACAGTCGGTGAGCACAAGTTGCCTGACAACTGCATCGTCATTGCCGCCGGCAACCGTGTCACTGATAGGAGTGTTGCGTTCAACATGCCCAAGGCTCTTGCAAACAGACTCTGCCATATTGAGATCAAGGGTGATGCAGCCAGCTGGCATGAATGGGCGCTTCTGTCAAATGTCCATCCATTTGTGATGGGCTATCTGGACTACAACTCTTCCACTCTCACCCTGTTTGACCCAGCAGAGGACAACCTGGCATTTCCCACTCCTCGATCCTGGGAAATGGTAAGCAACATCCTCAATTCCGTGTCCGACAATGTTACCCGGGTTTATCCTCTGATTGCAGGATGCATCGGAACAAATTCAGCCGGTGCGTTCCGAACCTGGTGTGAGATTTACAGGAACATCCCGCCATTGGAGAAGATCTTCGGTGGAGAACACTGCCCGCCGCCTGACAGGCCAGAACTGCTATATGCCACAGTCGCAGCGATGGCCGATTATGCCAGAAAGAACGCGACTGAAACTGAGCTTGAGCACTCTATCGAGTTCGCTTGCACTATGCCCATCGA
>JAEEGH010014619.1_pt1 | contig 17197 bp, 18 predicted proteins | sample 9134181 | NCBI WGS metagenome assembly JAEEGH01 (sample SAMN16246544, study PRJNA631951) | gut metagenome | biome: gut microbiome; feature: rumen; material: DP-attached | host: Bos | place: Iran: Karaj | collected 2018-10
GAAGATGCAGCAGCAGCTGGATAAGATGTTTAAGGAGACCGGGGCACAGAACGCCTATTTCCCCTTGCTGATTCCCAAGTCGTTCCTCTCGCGCGAGGCCGAGCACGTCGAGGGCTTCGCTAAGGAGTGCGCTGTCGTAACCCACTATCGCCTGAAGGCCGCCGACGGTGGCGTGGTGGTCGACCCCGCTGCTAAACTGGAAGAAGAACTCATCATCCGTCCCACGTCCGAGACCATTATCTGGAACACGTATAAGAACTGGATTCAGTCCTGGCGCGACCTGCCCCTGATGTGCAACCAGTGGTGTAACGTCATGCGCTGGGAGATGCGCACGCGTCCCTTCCTGCGTACTTCAGAATTCCTGTGGCAGGAAGGCCATACGGCTCACGCCACCCGCGAGGAGGCTGAAGAGGAAGCTAAGAAGATGCTGCACGTCTACGCCAAGTTCGCTGAGGAGTGGATGGCCGTTCCCGTGCTGCAGGGTGTGAAGAGCGAGACCGAGCGTTTCGCCGGAGCCCTCGACACGTACACCATCGAGGCTATGATGCAGGACGGTAAGGCCCTGCAGAGCGGTACTTCGCACTTCCTGGGTCAGAACTTCGCCAAGGCCTTCGAGGTCACCTATCTGAATAAGGAGAACAAGCCCGAATACGTCTGGGCCACCTCGTGGGGTGTTTCTACGCGTCTGATTGGAGCGCTCATCATGACCCATTCCGACGACAACGGCCTCGTGCTGCCTCCACGTCTGGCTCCCATTCAGGTTGTCATCATTCCCATCGCCACCAAGCCCGAGCAGATGGAACTCGTCAACAAGGAGGTGCAGCCCATCATCGACGAGTTGCGCAAGAAGGGCATCAGCGTCAAGTTCGACGATGCCGACAACAAGCGTCCGGGCTTCAAGTTTGCTGACTACGAGCTGAAGGGTGTTCCCGTACGTCTCGTGCTGGGTGCACGCGACTTGGAGAACGGCACCATCGAGGTCATGCGTCGCGACACACTCGAAAAGGAGACTCGCAGCATCGAGGGTATCGCTGAGTACGTGGAAGGTCTTTTGGACGAAATCCAAAAGAACATCTTCGAGAAGGCCCGCCGTTATCGCGATGAACGCGTCTACGAGTGCGACAACTACGAGGAGTTCAAGGAGCGCGTCAAGGACGGCGGTTTCTTCCTCTGCCATTGGGACGGCACTGCCGAGACCGAGGCTCAGATTAAGGAAGAGACGCAGGCCACCATCCGTTGCGTGCCTTTCGCCTACGAACAGACTCCTGGCACGGACATGGTCAGCGGCAAACCCGCAAAATACCGCGTCATCATCGCCCGCAGCTATTGATTTCAGCGCAAATCACATATAAATAGGTGGCATTCCCGTCAAAGGAGTGCCACCTATTTTGCGTATAGGCACAAGGCATTTCGGGTATAGCCGTAAGGTTTTTTGCGTATATCCGCAAGGCGTTTTGGGTATAGGCAAAGGTTGTTAACCTGGCTTTTAATCCCTGTTCCAACGGCACTTGTACCGTGTTCTGACGTCTCTGTACCCTATAACGTCCTATCCGAACGAAGCAAAGAATCTATCCGAACACTTAAATTGATAAGGTGGGAATTCCCACCTTATATGTAAGAATAGAAATTCCTTCTTTTTTGAAAGATTATGCCTCAGTTGCGGCTATCCATTCTTCATCGATAAACTTTTCAGAATCATTTGTTTGAGAAGCCTCAATAATAGTAGCTATAGATGAAGCCGTAGATCCTGAAATCTCATCAAAAACTGTCAAGGCATCCGTACTCTCCATATATTTAGATACTTCTGACGATGATTTTAGTTCATCCCATGCTTTTTCCATGTCCTCATATAGGTTCTTTGCACCAATAACTTTTTGGGACAAATTGTTTCTGTCAGGACATAGTACAATTTCTTTTTTAGGTATCATTTCGTGAAGCATGCCACATCTTAGATATTTATATAGATAATTGTTGTCAATAATCTTTTGTGTACCATTTTTTTTGTCCACTATATTGATTTGGTAATTTAACTGTCTATAATCCCTAAAGGCCTCAACATTATTAATCAAATCATAAAATATCGTCCTTGTTTCATCCTTTGAGCCTTGCCCCATTCTATTGCAGTTCCCCATATATTCCAATATGGCAGACAAAAGAACAAATGCCAAATATGGATTACTTTCTACGAACTCCTTCAATTGATAGCAGAAGAAGCTATCACCAATTTCTTTCAAATTCATATCATTTTTCCTTTTCTGCTTTAACCCAACAACTAATTGACCTATCTGACACTAAGAAATCATGAAGGTCAATGAAAGTTCCTTCATTGGTATTCAGAATGCATACTCCACAAGTTTTATTTGCATTATTAGTACACATATAAAGAGTGCCTATCTTTGTCTTAAAGCCTATGTCTGCTTTATAGTTGACTTTTAAGGCAAAAGACATCCACTTTTTTGCTTCTCGATTATAAAGACTAAGTTCTATCTCTTGATTTTCTTCGTTAATACAAACTTTTGAACTATCGTTTTGAACATTTGTCGTAAAATACTTATCGTCATCATTCGTATAGATGTGATACGATGAGAAAGTATAATCCTGAGCATCCACAGAAACTACGCATAAAAACATCACTGTAAATACAATAATTCTATTTAAAAGTTGCTTTTTCATTTTATATAATCTTTTAGAAACAATACAAAAAGCATATGCTAATAAAGCATTTTACTGCTGATAAACACAAACACATTCATTATTTGGTCTGACCCATAGGGTTGCTAAAATGGTTTTTACAATGCCATCATCTGTAATATCAATATTACCTGTGTAGCATTCAACTCCTGCTTCAAAAACATGTTGTTCAGTATTACCAAGACTACAGTTTGACAACCTATATGTATTATCATCTGCTTTGATTTTGAAAGAAATAACACGTCCATTAGTAAGACGCTCAATAACTTCTCCCTCTATTCTTATATCCATATTTCTTTTATGTTTTTTGCATATCTTATACCATAACACTATAGTCTCCTCATTTAGATTGGGAAACAAACGAGTGAACTCTTACAACTATTTCTTAACTATTTATTACTGCCAATTCTTCCATTGTATTAATATACAACCGATCTGCAAGGATTGCCCCATACGAGTAATAGCATGGTACCCACACATTAAACACGTAAACAAGAGCGACATGCCCTTTTACAAATACAGTTTGACTTTCTATTACGCGTTCTTCAAAGCCTTCCTGCAATAATAATTCTTTTGAAATATTCATATGATGCTGTTTATATATTATATAATTGTGTCACTTATCTTTCGCAAGCTCCGCTTGCTTTGTAGATAGAAGGAGATAAAAGAAGATAAAAGACATTAGTTTTGCTGCAGGATCACCGCAGACAGAGTAACGTCTTCTATCTTCCGCCGCTGATAAGCGGCTATCTTCCTTTATCTTCCTATATCTTCTTAACATGCGAAACTTGAATTGTGTCATTTAGAAAACTGAATTCCGTGTGGGCGTACAGAAATCTTTTGTAGTTTTGATAGTTGGTCTTCTTGATATATTAGCTGAAAACTATTCAGACGAGCATCACTTGGTATATTAATTCTTGCGCCTCCATTGCCTGTTGGCTTCAGAACTATAGAGAATGTTTTGGTCTCCCCTACTGGTCCTAATTTGAATCCATCAATGCTTCTTCCTACTTTATTTGCTCCCTCTTCTATTGTTGGAGTTATTACAGTACCGATATTGTCATATATTTCATAACAATATTTACCCATTAGTCCTATATTCTCAATCATCTGTAAAAGATTAAACTCAGTTTCTTTGTCTGTTAATACTCTTCCAAAGGCAACCCTTCCAATATTTGTTCTCAAAATATACCTTGATTTTGTACCTACTAAGTTCTGCTTTGTATCAATCTTAAATCTTTCAAACTCAGGGCCATAACAATATTGATATGTTTTCATTCCTAACGATTGATAATTTTGACTTTCCGAAGGTGACATACTCAAACTACTTAAGGTCTTATCTATAATATCCCAGAAACCGTTCATGTTATTATTTGGTGTTGCATTAATCGTTACCAACACAGAATAAACGCCATCACCTGAAGGCTGACCTACGTCCACCGTATAATCATATGCTTGGGAAAGAAAAATAAACAACTGGTCAACGAGATTAGCTAATGCTTTCATTTCGTTCTCCTTATTCAACTTTGCCAATCTTTTGTTCTGCAAAAAAGTATTTCCAGCTAATTCTGTTTCCATTCCCTTATTTTGAGCAAAAGAGACTAGTCCTCCAATAGACACTACAGCTTTTACAGACACCACACAACCATCATTAGTATCAAAACGTGATATTTGTTCGTATCCTAATACATTTCCAGAGCTAACAGATGCTATTGCATCACTTACTAGTTCGTCATTTACAACTGTAGTATTAGAAGACACAAAAGTTCCAAAAGCTTGTTCAATTGCATTACGTAAAGCATTTCGTGTCGCCTCATCTTCATTTGATCCAGAGCCTGATGTTACTAATGTAACGGTATTACCATAATCTTCTTTTACCGTTTGCTGTTGAGCTACTTTTATTTTCTTTTTCCCTTGTATTTCAGCAAATCCATTTGCAGAATAAGAGCACATTGCTATCAGCAAAATAGCTGATAAGCTTTTTAATTGAAATAGATGATTCATAATAATAAGTTTTAATTGTTATTTGTTTACTTTTTTACAAAACACAAACACGGCAGTGCCACTATTACTTTCAAATTGGGTCAAGAGAGCCATCTGCTGCACAAAACCTGTTGAATTTGTACGGATAATCTCATACGTTTCTGCCATTTCTTTACCACCCTTTTCTTCACTCTTTGGCGTACGGATTGTTATTTCTGAATAACTTTGTGTGCCATTAAAGAACTCACCGGCATTACGCTGAGATTTAACTTGGGCCACACGATTCATTACAGAACTCGTCTTATACTTTGATTTGTCGAGTTCTACTACTGACAACAGATAACTATTATCATAGTCGTCCACGATTCGACAGCCCTCAAAGGGTGCATTGTTGAACATACGCTCAATAAACTTTGATAGGGCAATACGCTCTTGATCAAAACTCTGTGCGTACACTAAAGTGGTAAAGCAACAGAGCAAAATTAATAAAAGGATTTTTCTCATAATAATATTGTTTTAGTTATTACCATGCATAAACATTCTTCACATTATATGTTGGAGGCTGATAGTTCTTGGCGAAGGCCAACCCTACTTGCCGACAAGCATCTATCAACATACGTCTGCGCTGATCCCTAGCAACCTGTTCTTTTCTTCGGTATTCATTATCAGCAGTTTGTTGACGATCTCTATAAGCAATGTCAGCCTCTTGCTGTTGCTTTCGTAAAGCGAACTCCCGCTTCTGACGAGCTATATCATCATTGTATTGCTGCATTTTGAATTCCCAATCACGTTTCTCGTCTTCACGTAGTTTTTGGTTTATCTCAGCTATCAATGCATCAAGTTCAGCCTGTACCTTTGTACCTGCTGGAATCTGAGCGATGACATCAGCAGCCATAGCAGCTCCATCTGCATTTGGAGAACTTGCCCACTTAGATTTTGCTTCATTCAATAGTTCTGCAGCTGTCGTCTCTGTATAAGCATCGTAATACTCTATCATGAGTGTTTGACACTTTTCTGCACAATCGCAGATATTGGGCACTTGCATTAATTGATAGATTGCCTGCTGATAATCATGATTGGCTGCCTGTTGTTTGGCCTCAAGAATAATTTGCTCACATCGCGCCGCGTAATATTGCAATATCTTTTCTTTTGATTTCTCGATAAACTCCGTAAATTGTGGGTTGGCAGTTTTTATTTTGGTAATGGCATTGATGAATGATTTGTTTTCATTGATACCTACCCCCATTGAGGTAAAAGTACAGCTTTCAAAAACTTTATTCTCAATCACATCGCCAACCATAAACGTAAAGTCAATCTTTTGTGAAATACGCTGAGGAGCCCCACCTATTATATCTTTAGTAACAATACTGCTTTTGACCGTTATAACAAATCTGCCATTAGGATCTGTGTCAGAAATGCCATTAGCTGTTATCAGTTGGTGCATCTTGTTCTCCAACTGCTTTGCTGCTTCTTGAGGAATTTCACTGCGTTCGGGTTGAACGACAGAAATATAAATATCTCCTACTGAAGAATCAGCTATTACCTTACTTAGGTTTCCAAAAATAAGAAGGAATACCAATAGAATATGTCTATGCTTCATCATCATTTCTCACCTAATACAATAATTGCCTCACCCAATCCTCTCTGCATCACTTTTGCAGTGATGTTATATGGAGGCTTATTCAAATGTTTTCTCAACTTTGTGGCAAAAGCCCTTGCGTCCATTGCATTGCCCCGTTCATCTAACATAGGAATACGAACTTGTTCAAACTGAGCAAATGATTCAGTACCATCGCTAAGATTGAATACGCCACCTACACAATTTTGCTTGAGCCAATTTTGAATACAATCAGTTAATTCTTCTCCTTCAAACTCCGTTTCAAGATCATTCTCCCAACTATCCCAACAACGAACAGTAAGATTGATTTCACGACCATTCTTTTTTTGGTCATCAAACCATTTGTCCATTTGTTTGTCGAATGGCTTTACATTCTGCTGAACAGCTGTGGCCAATAAGTCAGGCACAGAACCTTGACCTTGTGTCGTACCTGTAGATGTAGCTATGCGTTTGTTCGTATATGAATCAAAGGCTTCTAAGGTGAATGTGGTAGAGTGCCCTCCACCAGAGCGCGACAAATCCCAGGATATCTGAATTAAGACATCACACTTGATGCGCCTTTTTAGCATATCTAATGGACTTTCTACCAATGAAGCGCCACTTGATTTGCTCATAGTAGCATTGTCTTCGGCTGTCTTCGTGTTAATGCTCTTGATTTCTTGTTCAGCATCCTTCAGACTATATCCCATGCCCGTTAGTATTTGGCCAATTTTACTTATAACTGGCCCTATTTCTGTGTCTTCCATAAAAGCTTGCTGATAATTGGGGGTTTTTACTTTAGTCCCTTGATTATCGTAGGTAGTCATGAAATAACGCATCTCGCACCAATGGTCACTGGGGAGAATCATGATTGTTGGTTTCTTTTGTGCCACTAATAGTAATGGTACGAATAACAATAGAATTGTTGTTTGAATCTTTCTAATTACCATAATCTTATATTTTAGGTTATACAAAGAGGTGCGAGCCTTGCAGTTATCCTACCGAAGGCTCTGGTAAAACCTGTAAAGAGATAAAAGAAACAGCCCACACCCTTGGAGGATATTTTGGTGTGAGCCACATATGACTCTACAGGAAAAATTCCTACCAAGGAGGGAACGTGTTACAATCACCTGCTTTACGTTGAAGTTTACCAGACTTTTCGGCACAGATGAAAGCTATACGCTTCCTACTATTTTTTGCGGCGGATTTTCCGCCACGTTGCAAAGATAAGAAAAATTTAGCAAACGACGTTCATTGTGAGCTGTATTTTTTGCAAAATTACGCAAAATTTCTCAGAACTCAGCCATTTCTTGCCGTTTTTTCTATAAAAAATGTCTGTATTGCTTCATTATACACTTCATCAAAGAGTGAAATGATGGGAAAACAAAAAGTTACCTTATTCTTTTTACAAGGGTCTTGGGATCCATTCTTGTGTCCCAAATATCAACTACACGAACAGTATCTTCTGTTTCGTTATAATAATATATGATTTTGAAACGGCGATTCATTAGATGGCAACATCTATAAAGAATACTTCTTTCTTGGAGTATTTCCTCTATAGGATAAGAAACAGGGTAGCGCTCTAAACGCCACTCGATAGTTTTTCTTTCCTTCTGCCAACGTTTAACTGTAGAATTACCAAACTCAATCCGAGCGTTTTCTATATATTCCAACAGCAAGGTTGTTGCATCCTTTTCCCAAATTACCTTAGCCATGGAAACTTATCATATAGCATTTTATCCACTTCTTCAGATGAATACCATTTTACCTCACCTTTTGCCAACTTTTCCTCGAACCTATCTATTCTAGCAATGGCTTCTTCTTCAGTCTTTGGACCAAGTATTGGTAAACGATCCCAGTCGAGATCGTCAATCCAATCGTGGACTTCCGTAACACCATCTGCTCGTTTGGAGGTGGAAACAGCATAATCGGGTATTGGTTCTACAATTGGCTCGCAGCACATATCTATGCCCTGCTCCTCATCAATCTGTGGATTGTGCTTCTCTTCCATAGTTTCCCAATTTGATGTTGCAAAGATAAGAAAAATTTAGCAAACGACGTTCATTGTGAGCTGTATTTTTTCAAAAGTACGCAAAAAATCTTAGAACTGAGGGTAAAAAGAAAAATTGGAAGAAACACATCAGGGCGCTTCTTCCAATTATTTAGATAGTGATTTTCTCTTACTCTACGTCGGGGGTGATGAGTTTGTAGCCCTTGCCGTGAATGTTGATGATCTCAATCTGGGGATCGTCCTTCAGGTGCTTGCGCAGCTTGGTGATGTAAACGTCCATCGAGCGGGCATTGAAGTAGTTGTCGTCAATCCAGATGGTCTTCAGGGCGAAGTCGCGCTGCAGAATTTCGTTGGCGTGGCTGCACAGCAGGGCCAGCAGCTCGTTCTCCTTCGTCGTCAGCTTGGTCTGCTTGTCACCGATAATCAGCAGCTGCTTCTGGGTGTCAAACAGGAAATTGCCGATGTGGTATACCGAGCTCTCGCGATTCTTCTTACCACGAACACGGCGCAGGATAGCCTCCACGCGGAACACCAGCTCCTCCATCGAGAAAGGCTTGGTGATATAGTCGTCGGCGCCAATCTTGAAACCTTCCAGGATATCCTCCTTCAGCGTCTTGGCGGTCAGGAAGATGATGGGGATGTCGGGATTGGCCTGACGAATCTCCTGTGCCAGCGTGAAACCGTCCTTCTTAGGCATCATCACATCGAGCACACAAATATCGAACTTAATCTTGAGGAAAGCCTTGTAACCGGCCTCGCCATCAGGACAGAGCTCTGCCACATAGCCTTTGGCAGCTAAATACTCGCGCAACAGCATTCCGAGGTTCTCGTCGTCTTCACAAAGAAGAATTTTCAGTTTTTCGTCCATAATCTTTTCAATTTAGTGGAATTAACAATATGTTTATTTCTTATTTTTTATTTTTTATTTAGGCCGCAGGCCGCTTAATGCTCTTCCAGCACGGGCAGTGTGATGGTAAACTTCGTACCCTTCCCTACCTCACTCTCGACCTTGATGCTGCCCTGGTGCAGGTCAACGACCTTCTTGACGTAGGCCAGTCCCAGACCAAAGCCCTTCACATCGTGCTTATTACCCGTATGCACACGGTAGAACTTATCAAAAATCTTCTTGACATTCTCTTTCTTGATGCCCATACCCGTATCGCGAATCGACAGACACAGGTGATTATGCTCATCGTTCCACGTGCGCAGATAGATGTCAAGCGGCTCATCGGGCTTGCGGTATTTCACCGCATTGTCCATCAGGTTGGTAATGGCATTCTGAAAATGCACCTCGTCGACGTAGAGACCCGAATCGACCGCTTCTATCTCGGTATAAATCTTTCCGCCCGTATGCTCCACGCGCAGCGAAAAGGTCTGCGCAATCTGCTCCACCATTTCGTTCAGGTCCAGCTCCTTGCGCTTGAATACGACGCTCTTCTTGTCAAACATCGACATCTGCAACACCTTCTCCACGAGGAATCTGAGTCGCTTCGACTCGTCGCCAATGACCGTTCCCAGGTGTTTGGTCATCTGCTCCGTCTTGGGCACGCTCTCGTCGTTCATCATTTGTGCGGCCAGCGAAATGGAGGCGATAGGTGTCTTCAACTCGTGCGTCATGTTGTTGATGAAATCGTTCTTGATCTCGGAGTAGCGTTTCTGACGGAACACGACGACGAGGGTGAACAGGAACGTAATCAGCAGCACGATGGTAAAAATGATGCTTGGCACCATGAAGCGCACACTCGAGAAGATGTAGTTGCTCATCTCGGGGAAGTGAATCTTCACCACACCCATCTTCGACTGCGGATCGTTGCGGAACAGCATCTGCGTATAGGCATACTGCTCGCCTTCGTCCGAATAGTCGGGACAACGGTACACCTCGCGGCCGTCACTCGTCGACACGGTGAAGTGGTAGGGAATGTTGATGCCGTTGTTCGCCAGCTGCTCGCGGATGTCGTTGTCGAACATGCGGAAGTTGATGCGTTCCTTCAGCGGCTTGTCGCTGGCGGTATACAGAATGTTATAGATGACCTCGTCCAACAGCGTCTTCTGGTACACATAGCGCGTACGGACGATTTCCTGCATCGACTTCGCCGCATCCACCAGCGAGTTCTTGTCCTTACGCAGAATCATCGCCTTGGGAATGGACGACGGCTTCATCTCGAAAGTCTTCAATTGGAACGACGAATACACCGTACCGTCGTCGGCGGCTACGGCAAACTGGTGGGAATGCTTGATCGAGCCCAGCCCGTCGCTGAACACCGAGTCCTGCTGGTAGGCACGGCGCTCGGTTTCCTTGACGTCCTTTTCCAGATAGCGCGACGTCTCGTTCATCTCCAGATTTCGCGAGGCCTGATAGAGACTGCGGTTCACACTCTCGTCGAACTGCTCTTTCTTCATCTTCACCATCTCTTCAACGTATGAGAACTGAAGGTAGAGCAGCGCCAGGAACGAAAATCCCATGATGACCGCAATGGTCCAAATAGTAGACTTCTTCATAACGCTGGCAAAGTTACAAACTTTTGCGTTACGAAGAAGCCGTTTAGTTAATTATTTCCGTTAATTTTAACGTATTTAACAAATATAATTGTATTTGCTTGAAAATACGTAACCACAGAAAACGGGGCGGTCAATCATATCTTATCCAAATCAACCGACAAGCCTACGCTGACGGACGTCCCTGTGGTCAACGGAGAACAATAATAATAGGACTTAGGTTTATAATTAAACAAGTTGTCGATGGCTGTGATGACGGTTACGCCATGCCAGACGTGGTGTTGGAGCATCAGTTTCCAGATGGAATAACCCTGGTCCACATCCTTACGGCCCGATTGTGGTTTACCCAGATAGCGTCCCGAAAGTGCCGCATCGAGGGCATAGTAACGCGAGAAGCGATGGCCGTAACCCATTCGCCAGGTCATAGAGTGTGAACGGGGTTGGTAAAAGTCTGAGTAATAGACCTTGCCTGTCTCTTTCATCCAAGAATAGTTCAGCTTCAGCGACAGTCCGCAATCCCAGATATGCCCCAGACTGGCATCCACGCCCCAGACCGTTATACCATCTTCGTTCCAATAAAGTGCACTTTCCATACCCTCGTATGTACCGCCATCGATGGTAGTGATGCGCTTGTCGAAGATGTTACAGTATCCCATGAGTGTAAAGTTGTAGCGTCCGTCCAGGAATCCACTGTTACGGATGCGGTTTGTCCGCTCGACGGCGACGTTGAAGTTATGGCTCTTCTCTGGCTTCAGGTCGGGATTGCCCCTCAACAAGTAGCCCATATTACCCATGTCGAAATACATATACATCTCCTTGAGCGTGGGTGCGCGGAAGCCACTGGCATAATTGGCGCGGAAGGTCATCCACGGAAACTTATACACAACGGCAAGGCGCTCTGTAAGGGCCTTCTGTGCAGAGGCCGAGAAATAATCGTAGCGGACACTACCCACGATATTGAGTTGCTCGGTGACGTTCCAGTCAAACTGCGCATAGCCGTCGATATTGTCCTGCGCGTGGCTGGTGCCCGCGATAAACTGATAGGTGGACAAATAGTCGTGCATGTAATCGGCTCCAAGAATCAGACTGTTCTTACCAAACGAATGGTGGTAGAGCGCATGGGCCACATGTTGCCGGTTGCTGTAGTCGTGATCGTGGGTACGTGTGCCGTCGGGTTGGAAATTGGCCTTGTCATACTGGTCGTAGGCGTACGACAGTTCGAGATGACGGCCGAAATCCCAGGCATACCTGCCCTTCAGTCCTGCACTATAACCGTTGAAGTGATAGTCGTAAGTGTCGCGTTCGCTGGTGCGGAAGAAATAGCCTCCCCTGCCTACAAGTGTCAGCCGGTCGGTAGCACGCCATGTGAGTCGTTCCTTGACGTTGTAGGTCTTCTGCCCATAGAGGCGGCTCAGGTTGGAATCATCATTCAGTACGGACTCGTCGTAAGGCTGTCCCTGCGCCTTCTTCATCAGTTCGATGGCAATCTCCTCGGAAGTGTGTGCCTTGGGCAGGTCGACAGGATCTATCTTGGTATGCTGGAAACTGGTCTGCGAGTTCCATTTCTCGTTATTAAAAGAAAAGCTGGCACCGTTGCGCCATTCATGTCCGAAGGAGTTGTAGCGGGTGTTGACATTGGCGGTCCACGGCTCCAGATTCTCGCGGCTGATGATGTTGACTACCCCGCCAACGGCATTGGAGCCATAGAGAGCCGACGATGCACCTTTCACAATTTCGATACGGCCAACGTTATCGAGGTTCATGCGGTTGTAATCGACATTGTCCATCGTCTCGCCCGCCATACGCTCTCCGTCGACGAGGAAGAGCACGGCATTGCCACCAAAACCGCTCATGTTGAGCGATGTCTCCTGACTCATGGCCATTCCGAACTCCAAGCCCGGCAACTCCTGCGTCAGCATGTCCTGAATATTGGTGGCATCCGTAATCTTAATGTCGTGAAGCGTGATCAGACGGGTGACGACAGGTGCATCCTTCAGCGCCTTAGGCGTATGGGAGGCCGTAATCACGACCGGCTCGAGCTCTACGGAGTCGCGGAAGGCAGTCTTATGCTTGGTCTGCGCAGAGAGACTGATGGCCGGCATAGCCAATACTATGCCAGCCAACCACTTACTTCTTCTCACCATTAAAGAGGGTTGTCATATCAAACGGCATCTTGCCATATTTCAAGGAATAGGTCACAACAGCCACTTTGCCTTGGAAGCCGACAGCCAGATCAGAGATAAGAAATTCTTTCTCCGTACCGTCAGAACCAGTCACTGTGCCCTTGTATGAAAGCAGAACGCCGGAAATAGTATCGTCAGCCTTCGACAACGGGATATTCTTAACTGTCAGTGGGGGAATCACCATCATACCTCCTTCGCCCGACTGGGGAATCACCATGTCAACGGCTGCGTCGCCAGCCTTGGTAAACTGGAATGTAGCGGTTGCTGTTTCGAGCTCGCCAGCAATAGTAATCACCTCGTCACCGGTATAGCTGCCTACTACCTGATCAGCGACAGGCACTTTCGGCTCATCATCGTCCTTACTACACGAACTCATACTCACTACGAAGGCCAATGCGACCAATAATAAACTCTTGAATTTCATCTTTTTACCTAAATTTAATTATTTATTTTTTCAATTGTTGTGTGGTATAATCATACTCTGACCCGTAGGCGCTGTGGGGAATAGTGAAGACGGCAATCATCACCACCACCGCCAGAGCGACAAGCCATTTGTTGTACTTCCACTTCAAAGTTGCAAGAGCAACCATAAAGAACAGGAAGGAAATGAGCGTCTTGTTGTCAGTAAGGTCTGTGCCGTAGGGGAATCCAGTCCACCAAGGTCCGAACGCCGCATGCTGTACGAGTGGTCCGAAGATGAATCCACCCACAAACAGCGTAGCTACCGTTATCTTAAGCCACTTGCGATAATCCTTGTGCATCGTCACCATCATCAAGGTATAGACAGCAAACAGCATGGCGGCAAACATCAGCAAAATGTGCGGAATCAGGATATAAGCAGGCACATCGTTGCGGAACCGGATCACGACGGGCTCATCCTTCAGATAGTCCTTTCCGCCAACGGTGATGTAATACTGTAGCTTGCCGGCAACGGGTTGTACGGGCAAAGCCGCCTGCCACGCGTTGTCTTTCCACACGAAGTCGACGGTAGTGTAGGCATCGGTCGTAGGGTAACGACGATAGTGTATCACGGGGACAGTCCCCGTGATAGAAGCAGAGCGAAGATCATGGGGACTGTCCCCGTGATACACTGCCTGCGGAACGCCCTCCAGCGTAATAATCTCATCGTGCTGCACACCACTTCTGGGCAGCTTTATTTGATAACTCTCACCATTCAGCTCGATATCAACCTTCTTGGGGTGCGTTGGCCCCGTCATGCGCTGATAAATGCTCAGAAACAAGGTGATGTTAATGGCTATAAACCAGTATGCGATTTTTCTCATCTCTTGGCAGGTTTAAGGTGAACTTGGAACGTCATCAGCTCTTCGCCTCGAAGCACCTTCACGGGAACGGTGGTATCAGGCTCCAGCTCCGACAAGCGCTGCATATAGTCATCCATATTAGTAACGGGCTTACCGTCGATTTCTTGAATGATGTCGCCACTACGGATACCCGCTTCATGGGCTGGTTTTCCTGCCACCACAATATCAGCACGAAGACCCGGGATGCGGCTTGCACCCATGACATCGGGCATCAAACCTAAGGTGACCTTAAATTTCGCATGCTTCATGGTGTTGCTGCTGGGAACGCTGATATAATCAGGCGTATCGGGCATGTTGGCAATTTGCGAAATCAGTTCCTGCGAGAACTCCAAGGTCTGCTGCATACCATCGTAATTCAAGGTGGAAGGCACGTCGTCGGGCGTGTGATACTCCATGTGACCACCTGTAGTAAGGAAGAGCACAGGGATATCTTGTGCCACAAACGAGGCTTGATCGCTGGGACCATACCCGTCAGGCGTACAACTGATGTTCAGCTGGGTCTGTTCGGCAGCACGCTCGGCCATCGACTTGAAGGTGCTGCTAGTGCCCGTACCCGACACACTCATGGCATGGTCGCGCATACGTCCCACCATATCGAGATTGACCATAGCCACAATACCATTTTTATCCTTCGGCAGATTGATGCGCCTGCCATCATGCTGCTTCATCCACTCCAGAAAAGCCTTCGAACCGACAAGGCCCTGCTCCTCTGCGCCAAAGAAGGCGAAGATGATACTCCTTTTCGCGCGTACCTTTTTAAAATACTTAGCCAGTTCGAGTACCACGGCATCACCGCTGGCATTATCGTCAGCGCCAGGATGTACGCCCAACGTGTCCGGGCGACGCGAACCGGAATTCTTACCTCCCAGTCCCAGATGGTCGTAGTGTGAACCAACAACGATGTATTCGTGCTTCAGACGCTTGTCCTTTCCAGGAAGAACAGCGACGATGTTGTGCGTGGTTCGCTCCACTTCCTTCCCGTACGAGAAATCATGATAATAGCCCTTATCCTTCTTCCCCTTAACAATGGGGTTGAACTTCAGCTTACGCAGCTGCTTGGTGATAAACGTCGAGGCAAGGGTGTCACCGGCCGTGCCAGGATATCGGCCACCCAGCTCCTGTGACGCCAGGTATTCAACCGCCTGCCTCATATCATCCTGCTTTTGCGCTTGTGAAGGCAAAGCAAGGACAAAGGCCAACGACAACATATAATATTTAAACTTCATAATTTTTTCATGATTTAATTTCCGTTGCAAAGGTACGTGTTTTTATGATATTACACAATCCCCATAAATAAGGATTTTTACACCGCAAGTCCGATAAATGGGCAATTTATTAAGATAAATCAATTTTTCAATCGATTACGCATAGATTTATTAATTTTTTTCAAAAAATATACAATTGTGTGGGTACACAGCATCTTTTTTTAAATTTTGTTCGTGAAAAGTTTGTCAGATAATAAAAAAAGTCGTAAATTTGCACACGTTATCCTGAAAACAATCTTTTTACCTTAAAAGGACTAATACCTATTGAAGATATAGAGCGGTTGCCTGTGAGGGTCACCGCTTTATTTATTTGTTAAACTTTCCTAAATTATCACTACACACTCCTCACTCCACACTCCTCATTCAACATTTTTTTGTACCTTTGCGCCCGATTTAGTCCGTGGTGGCTCAATAAAGCTGTTGCACGAAGCGACACGCCATGCGGAAAAACCCGTTAAACAATTAATAAACAACAATGTACGCAATTGTAGAAATCAACGGTCAGCAGTTCAAGGTAGAGCAGGGCAAAAAGCTCTTCGTGAACCACATGAAGGATGTGGAAGCCGGAAAAACTGTTGAATTCGACAAGGTACTGCTTGTCGACAATGAAGGTTCAGTACAGGTCGGTGCACCTACCGTAAGTGGCGCAAAAGTAGTATGTGAGGTGGTTAACCCACTGGTAAAGGGTGAGAAGGTCATCGTGTTCAAGATGAAGCGTCGTAAGGACTCTCGCAAGCGCAACGGTCACCGTCAGCAGTACACCCAGGTAGAAGTTAAATCAGTAATCGCTTAAAATCAGGAGGAACACATTATGGCACATAAAAAAGGTGTAGGTAGTTCTAAGAACGGACGCGAGTCAGCTGCTCAGCGACTTGGCGTGAAGATTTTCGGTGGTCAGAAAGTTGTTGCTGGTAACATCATCGTTCGCCAGCGTGGCTCAAAGCACAACGCAGGCAACAACGTGGCTATGGGTAAGGACGATACGCTGTACGCACTCTGCGATGGTACTGTTCAGTTCCACAAGGGCAAGCGCGACAAGAGCGTCGTTTCAGTAATTCCTGAAGCATAACGCCGAAGAAAACAAAACAACAAAAATTTATTCCAAACAAACAATAAAAGGGAGTTCCATTCGGACTCCCTTTTACTTTGCTTTTTAATTCGAATCCCGCGAGGGACATTAAAATGGTCCATAGCCCATACAACTAGTCGTACCCATGGCGGTCAGTGCCGCCGTCAGTGCCGCTATCGCTATGCGAATCACGACTTCCCAAAAGTTCTTCTTCATACGCTTACATTTCTTTCATTTCATTCATTTCTTTCATTTCATTCATTTCAAAAAGGAAAGCGCCCGAAGGCGCTAACCTTTTTACGCTCCCGTGCCGAAGTCATCGTCGTCGCTGCCGCCGCCTCCGTTGTCACCCGATCCGCTCTGCGAACCGCTGTTGCCGCTGTTACCAGAGTTCTGCGAACCGCTGTTACCAGAGTTACCGCTGTCGCCGTTTCCGCTGTTTTCGGAATTACCCGAATTGCCGCCGCCATTCGACGGATCCTCGGCGTCGACGCCCGTCAGACTCTTGATGAGCGCCTTGGCCTTCGAGGTGAAGGTGGTGCTGGCCTCGGCCGACATGCGCTCGATGGTGGTCTCGCCG
>JAEEGH010014623.1_pt1 | contig 17193 bp, 13 predicted proteins | sample 9134181 | NCBI WGS metagenome assembly JAEEGH01 (sample SAMN16246544, study PRJNA631951) | gut metagenome | biome: gut microbiome; feature: rumen; material: DP-attached | host: Bos | place: Iran: Karaj | collected 2018-10
ACTTGTGCCTCTTGACACTTTTGTGTTTCAGTGCTAATTCTTGCAACTCCAACAAATCGTGATCTTCGCTTTTCTCCATTTTAAAACGTTGTTTTTGATTCAACGTTTTTCAGGGCAAGACATTTCGTTTACGCTCAACGAAACGGGTGCCGACATGCTGAAACTGTTTATGGAGGGTAAGGACATTCATGCTGTGATACAGGCTATAGCCGAGATGTATGATGCCCCCATCGAGGTCGTGACAAATGATGTTACGGCATTTGCCGAAACACTAAAAGAAAAAGGATTGATTTTAGGAAAATATTCTCTCTGACTCCATCCTTTTGTTTTGAAGAGTTCCTCTAGCTTGATTCTAGGCATACTCTAGGCATATTCTTGGCTGCTTCTTGGCATACTCTAGCCATACTCGTTCAGTATAAGTAGAGTATGACTACACTATGGGAAGAGCGAAGATGCATGGTGCTTAGAGAGGGCATTGCGGGGTTATGATACGGGGAAATGATAAAAAGTTTGGTGGTTTCAAAAAAATTTCGTACCTTCGCAGCCGATAATAAATGTTCTACTAATTATGTCGGTTATGAAGAAAATACTACTATTGTCATTGCTTTTAGCAATTCCGTTCAGTTTGTTCGCCGGTAAAAGGCTTACAACGCTTACGCATACAAGCAAGTCCAGCTCAGAAAGCGGCGTGTTTACGTATGACGAGGAAGGCCGTGTCCGCACCGACAGCTATACCCTTAACGGCATCAGGCTGCAGGGTGCTCCTACGCAGCAGGGCGTTTATATCCGTAATGGCAAAAAAATGATAGTGAAATAATATGAAGACGAAACATGTACAATATCAGACTCTAGCAGGTAAGTGACATTGCCGGATTCCGCTCAGAAATTGATGCCGATGATGATGAAGCAGTTTGTATTATCATTTGCAGGAAAGATCATCACCTGCTGCCTGCTATTATTGTCCTTGAATGCGACTGCACAGGAGCAAGAGACTACAGACAGCGTAAGTACGCAGGAAAGCAAGTCGAAGCTGAAGGCGCGGCTTCACCAGGTGCAGCAATACTTGGACACGAAAGCAAGGAAGAAGGTGGATTCGAACTACATCGAAGTGCCCGAGAAGCCCTGGATGGTCGTCCTGCGTTATAATGCAAGCATGTTCGACGTGGACTACAGCAACAGCGCTGGCAATCCGTCGGCAGGTGACGGCGTCGACTGGGAGATTTGCTTTGAGCCGCCTCTGGCATCTTCCATTGGTGTGTGGGCAGGCTATCGTGGTACGGGAATAGCTATCTCCAAGTCTCTCCACAGAAAAAAGGGAACGACGTTCTCCTTCAGCACCACTGGGGCAAAATACGGAATCAACCTCCGACTGAGGGCATTTGACATTGACGAAGTGACAATGACCTCAACCGTCTATGATGGCGACAAGGTGATAGATGAAAAGAAAGAAGGGCATTTATACGCTCCCGCAAGCATTGCCTCGCTCTACTTAAACGGCTACTACGTGTTCAACGGTCGCCGCTACTCACAGGCTGCGGCCTACAGCCAGTCCGTCATCCAGCGTCGCTCAGCAGGATCGTTGCTTGTAGGAGCCACTTGGTATATGTCCGCCTTCGACTTTTCGGATGACAAGAACTCCGTGTTGATACTCCTAAGCCATAACATCGGACGCGTCAAACTGCATCAAGGCAACATCGGTGTCGGCTACGGCTACAACTGGGTGCCCCTGCGCGGCCTTGTCGTCAACGCCATGGCCATGCCGACTCTCAGTTTCTACAACCGCGTGAAAGTTTACAACTACGACTGCAACTATGTGGTAGCGGAGGACGACGGGAAGGGTGCCGAGTACGGGCAATGGAACCCAGAAACGCACACGTGGGCCAACGGGAAGACGCACAAGCCCCTGCTTGATGACATCAAGGATCCTACGTTGCATGAAAGAGTTGACAGCTGGGAAATAGGTTCTGAGAACGAATACAGCATGCTCAGACTCAATGTTGACCTGCGACTCGGCATAGCCTACAACTGGAGCAACTATTTCATCGGAGTTCAGGCGCAGTTCAATAACTTCAACTATAAGAAAGACCAGTGTAAGGTCAACCTCTTCGACGCATACGGCCGCGTGTCGTTTGGCGTAAGACTATAGAGGGGCGGATTCCGCTCAGAAATTGATGCCGACGTCGTCGAAGGAGCTGTAGGCATGACGATTGCCAAAGTCCTTGGGATTCCCTCCCCCATGCTGGACGAACCAAAAAAGTGGGCTGACACGTTAGTCAGTCCACCCTTTTATGATTTGATGATATGATTTACTTAACAATCACCTTACGGACGGTGCCGTCGCTGAGGCGGATGATGTTCAGACCACGCTGGGGAGCGCTGACCTGACGTCCGTCGAGCGTATAACGGGCTGCCTCGGTAGCGGTGGCAGTGTGTATGCCACTGATGGCAGTGGGGTCATAGTCGGCCACCTTGACCTTGGCCACGTTGGCTACGCTGCCATCGCTGGCGATGAGGACGGCAATGACATAGATCTGATCCATCTGCAAGGCATTCTTCAGCTTAGCATAGGTGGGGAGATTCAGCGTATAGCTCACTTCCGCGTTTTCACCGGCTGTAAGGGTCTGGGCAGATATTTGGTTAGAGCCGCTGACGTATGAGCTGGCAATGGCAACGTCGTTGAAGGTGTATCCCTGAATAGGATTGGTGCCATATTTTCCACCACTGCAGACGTCTGCAAGGTCTTCTTCCACTTGTGACGCATCATACTGAACATAGTAGTTGGTCTGATTCCAGCCTGTTCCCGAGCCTTTCAGGCCATCGGCAATCAGTACAAACTCCAATTTGTAGGTTCCGTCGAACAACGGACTGAATTTGGCATTGGCATCAACCTTGGTATTCGTTTCGTCGAAAGTACCGCTAACCTGTAAGTTGGCCATTGCGGGAATGGCAAGTACTGCCTCCATATCCAGCAGGACATCACTACCTGTGCCATAATAGGGATCAACCACTTCACCGCGATTGATGCGTGCCGAGGGGGCACCATTCATACCATGTTTAGCGTAGCTGTTACGGTCAATATACATGGCGTCGGAAGACTGATTGCTATACTGATGGATGGCGACACCGGCGAAACGATTGCCAAAGGCTGCACGCATTTTTGCCATACCGACATGGCCACGCGGACAATAGCCACAACCCGTACCAGTAAACTGCTCTACCAACGCACTACGGCTGATGATTTCGCTAAGTGAATACAATGTGAAAGATGCCGTCTTGTCATCAGCGTTGTTGTCGTTGCCATTGACCTTGGTGATGGTCAGGGTCTTGTTCTTGATGCTTTGTTCTGCTTCTGCGGGAATGACCGTTCCTATATAACCTCTTGAGTAAGCAGGAATGGCAGGGTTAATATCGGCATGGAATTCCTGACCGTCATTACCGATGACGAAATTGATGCTGCTGACAGGTGAGACACCCTGATTGTCAATCTTAATTGTTCCTGTAGCATTGTTGCCGACTTCAGCATAGACAGAGCCGAAGTCACGGGGAGTCACGATATTATCTGCAAACGAATCGCCTTCAAGTAAAACGTGCAGGAACAGATAACCGAAATTAGAACTCTCGTCACTCCAATTTGGAACAGTATTGTCTGCCTTGATAAGCAATGTGTTGCTACTGCTGCTCTCTGGCTCTAACAAAATGGGGTATCCGTCTGCGCTGTATTGTACCTTGGAGATCGTGAATGAATAGCCCACATAAACACCTTCAGCCGGAATAGCGTAGGGTTCATTGAGTGGCACCTCAATGTTCAAACTGCCTAACGCGCTCTGTGGAACGTCAACAACCTGCAAGCAGTTAGTTGCATTGATGGTTGTCGGTTTCGATTTGGCAATCCATACTTTTGCATCCTTGGCATTGGGGGAAATCAATCCGAAACGGACAGCATGGATGGTCTTGCCACCTGCTACAGAATGATTGCCGGGGATGAAGATGGCGCAGTGGTAGGTGTCAGCTTGACCTACTCCGACTCCGGTTAATTCGTTTGTGCTACCAGCATAACCCCACCAAGTCTGATTTGCTCCTGGTTGGATGGCGGCGCGCTGGGTTCTCAACGCATTTGTAGTGAACTTGACAGGTGCTTTCTGGAACACTTGTGCCTGCATGCTCAGCACACCTACTGTGGCGAACATGGCGATAAGGGTAAAAATCTTTCTCATAAGCTAATATTATTTATTGAATGACTTAACGATTCTTCCGTCTGACAAACGGGTAATAGTGACACCTTGATGGCTGTTCGTTGCAGGCTGGCCCTGAAGGGTGTAACGTTCCGAAACGGTTGCCTCGGTGCTAAAGGCACTGACGTGGGACGGGTCAGCATATACGAAGGTGACCTGAATGGCAGGACCATCGGCAACCTTAGTGCCCAGAGCACTCAGCACGTCAATGGCCAACGTGACCTTGCACGTGCCGTAAGCTTCTGGAGACCATTCGCACTGCAGGTCGCGCACCTCGCCAGCAGTCATCTCGCCCTTTGTGGTTACAAAGGAACCTGTTGTGTTTTTGGTGATACAGCTTGACGGGAAGCAGATTTGGAACATTCCGTTGTCAAGGGTCTCAATCTGGTAGCTGATGCGCACCGAGGCCTTGGAGTCCGACGTGTTCTTGACGGAAAGTCCGGTACTGATGAAATTGCCCATGATTTCGTCCTCTGTCAGTTCGCTGACAGTGAGCGATGTTCCATTAGCTACCGTATTGCCGCTCTTATCGACAAACTGAAACGTTGAGCTGTCCTGTGCCACAGCACATAGCGTGCTCAGCAGGGAAAACAGAAATAGAGTAAAAAGTTTCTTCATACGCATACATATTTTATAATTCTTTTTTTCGGACTTGCAGGACGCCTTGGTCGTTGTAGAGGAAGGCGATGATGGCGAGGTCGTCGATTTTCCATTCGGCAGGGACTTTCAGCGTGTAGTTTCCTGTGGCGGAATGCTCACCTTCCTTTATCGTCATTTCCTCGCCCCATGCACCGTTAAGGGCGGTGCGGAAGACGTGCTGATGGAGATACGTGTCGTTGCGGGTCCCATCAGGCATCAACTGAAAGGCCGTTACGCTGTCCTCGACGACCCACAGTTGCAGGTGTCCTGAGACAGTGCCTTCAATGCCCTCGACGTCGGCACGGATTGTCAGTTCGTCATCGTTACGCTGTACGGCTATGTTGATGGATACGGGAGCAGGTTTCTGCAGTTCTTCGCGAATGCGGGTGTTCCATGCAGTATATTCTGTGGGAACGCCACGATTGACGAGTCCTACGGGCTGATATTCCAGGTTCCAGTGGTTGTAATAATCATCACCAGTATCGGTACTCAGGCCCACAAACTTCGCATTGGTATGGAAACCCAGCGGACCGCTATGAATGGCAACGGCAATGACGGTATCAGCACCGTACTGCTGCTGTAGTGCATGGATTTCGTCGTTGGCCTTCGGACAGTTGACACAGCGCTGGCCCGTGAAGTCCTCGAGCAACACACAGCGCGACACGTGGGCCGGTTTCACGTAGATGAGCCGCTCGGCCTCGTCAATGTGGCTGCAGGCTGCGAATGCCAGTGTGGCAAGTGCTGTGAGGATATATGTCTTGACGTTCATGAGCAATCGTTTTTAGAAGTTATAATTGTACGACAGGGTGACACCTTTGCTGGCAGGCACATAGCGGCAGACACCACCTGCGCAGTTGTAGCCTGCACGTGTACGGCCATAGCCCAACTGTAGGCGATGGGCACCAGTGCTGAAAGCCACACCACCCTGATAGTAGTGGGTGTGGGTTTCGCCCGCATTATACATATCGCCTGCGGAGAGCATCCAATGGGGCGCCAACGACAGTTCCAACAGTCCGTAGAGCCAGTCGCCCTGATCGTCGGCAGTGGTCAGATACTGTACCTCGGCACGCAGGGCGGTCTTCGAAGCCAGCTGGTATTTACCGTCGGCAATGAAGATGTTGCTACGCACCATACCGCCTTCGCCTTCGACAACGGTTTTGTTGTAACGCTGGTTCATGTACATCAGCGTCAGACGGAAGTCCTTGGTCCAGCGACGTGTCAGTTGGACGTCGATGTCCTGATAGAACGTTTCACCCTCCCAACGAACATGCGAGAAATTCATCTTGACATTCATGCCATACTTACCGCCCAGCGTGCTCTTACGCTTGAAGTTGTAGCCCGCCTCTGCCTGCCAAGCCCACTCGCCGCCCGCCAACTGCGTGGCATAGGGGTAGAGAGCCGCCAACGCGTAGGTATGGTCCTGCGTGAACGCTGGCAGGTGATTGATGAACGACGAGGTGCCAATCATTGAACGGAGGCTGCGGAACGCCATATTTTCGCTACGTTTAGCCTGCAGCAACAGGCTCAGGCCTTTCTTCGAGTAAGAACCGGAGAAGAGCGCTGTCGTACCCTTGTCGTAGCTATACTGGTTGTCGAACGAGGGATCCTGCGTCTTCTGCGCGTATTCAGCCAAGAGACTCCACGGCCCGCTGTTCAGCGAGGCTCGCACGTCCCAGGCATTGACGAACTCTGGAAGGTTTAGTTTGTGGGTGGCATCAACGAAGATATCCTCCTGACTTTCGTATTTGTTGACCCACGAAGCACCCAGCGTCAGTTTGGTGTCCGACTTTTGCAGACTGGGAATCCATTCGTTCAGCGCCACCTCGGCATCGGCACCACTGACCAGCGATTTGTTCCACTTCCAATAGCGACGCTGTTTGCCTGACAGAGCCTTGATGGTAACGCCCTTCAGGGGTTTCACCACCAGACGTCCGCCAAGGAGCGAATTGTCGATGCCCAGCGAACGTTCCTCGTAGGTGCGCAGGATAAGACCAGAGCCAAACTGCTCGTAGAAGGTTCCTGCCGTCAGTTCCGCACACCCCAGACGTCCCTTCACCCAAAAGTGGGGAACACCCCAGCCTTTGAAGTCGTGTTCGAAGCCGGGCAGGGGATGTTCGAGATATTCCATGCGCACACCAGCATCAACGTATTGGCTTTGCAATTGCAGGTCGACATAGGTGTTGGTGAGAAAGTCTTCCGTTTTCTCAGCCCCTATCTCCTTGTCGTTCTCAGGCAGCAACATATCGCTCTGCACCGTTCCGTGAAGCGTGACACCTTGCTTCTTTTCCTGAGCATTTACAGCCAGACAGCAATATGCGACCAACAATAGCAATAGACTTCTCATGCGTTTATTTGATAAGCTCTTTGACCTTTTCTATGAGTTCCGTTTCCTCGCCATCAGTATAGCCCGCATGGCGATAGACAATATTTCCCTGACCATCGACAATGAGGACATAAGGTATCATCTGGATGCCAAGTGCACGCTTGAGGTCGCCATTGGGGTCGAGCAATACGTCGTATTCCCAGTTGTGGTTGTCGACAAGAGGCTTCACCTTATTGATGTTCTGTCCTTGGTCAATGGATACTGCGAATATCTTGACGCCTGTCTCCTGCTGCCAGTCTTCATATACCTCGCTGACGGCATCAAGCTCGCGATTGCACGGCTTGCACCACGTAGCGAAGAAATCGATGATAAACGGCTTACCACCATTGGATAGCGTATCCACATTAACGGCTTTACCATCCATGGTCTTGATAGTCACGGAGGGAAGCTGGGCATTGCTTGGCAGAGAGAAAGCCAACAGCAGGGCGAACAGGGGAAAAAGTAATTTTCTATTCATCGTTCCTAACTTTATTTCGTTTACAGCGGACAAAGATACGAAAAAAAGTGTAGAGTGAAGAATGAAGAGTGAAAAATTTTCTTCCGCCCTTCACTTTTTTGCTTTTTTACCTTTTTACCCTTTTACTTTTTTACCTTTCTACAGCGGGTCGACGTCATAATAGATTTGCAGCGAGGAATAACGTTTGTCGGCCATCATCTGCTGTTGTGCCGTGAGCAGATATTGGCGCACACGAGGCATGTCGATGCCCAGTTCGAGTTTCAGCACCAGTTTACGGATGTTTTGTCCACTGACCTTGGCCACCGAGGGTTTGTCAGGTCCCAGCACCCGAGCTCCGAACCATTGGCGCAGACGGGCTCCCATTTCCGTGGCAGCAGTCTCTACGACGGCATTCTGGCGGTGGCGCAGGAAGACGTAAATCAAATGGGTGAACGGCGGATAGTGGAACAGTTGGCGTTCGGCAACAAGATCGCGGTATAAAGAAATGAAGTCGTTATGTACCACGTGACGGATAACGGGTGTCTGGGGCTGCTTGGTCTGTAGGATAACCAGTCCGCGACGACGTTTACGTCCTGCTCGCCCACTGACCTGCGACATCATCATAAACGAGTGTTCGAAGGCGCGGAAGTCGGGTTGGTTCATCATGCTGTCGGCATTAACGATGCCTACGACGCTGACGTTGTCGAAGTCGAGACCTTTGCTGATCATCTGCGTGCCGATGAGGATGTTGGTACGTCCTGCTCCGAAGTCGGTGATGATGCGTTCGTAGGCATTGCGCGTGCGGGTGGTGTCGAGGTCCATACGCGCAATGCGGGCCTCAGGAAAAACCTCGCGCACCTGTTCCTCTATCTTCTCCGTACCAAAACCACGCGTACGCAGGTCGGTACTGCCACAACAGGGACACTCCGTAGGTATACGGTAGGTAAAACCACAGTAGTGGCATGTCAACTGGTTCAATTGGCGGTGGAGCGTCAACGATACGTCGCAATGCTGGCAGGTGGGCACCCAGCCACATTGGTGGCATTCGATGACAGGCGCAAAACCGCGACGATTCTGGAATAGAATAACCTGTTCGCCACGTTCCAGGGCTTCACGCATACGCGTTAATAATAGAGGTGAGAAGGCTCCCACCATCATCTTGCGGTGTTGGAGGTCAGCCGTATCGACGACCTGTATCTCAGGCAGTTCGATACCCTTGTAACGCTCCGTCAGTTCCACCAGTCCGTACTTGCCCGTCTTGGCATTGTGGTAGCTTTCCATAGACGGCGTCGCAGTGCCCAACAGCACTTTCGTATCGAATTGAGAATTAAGATGTGCCAACATGATGGCGGCACTGCGAGCATGATAACGGGGGGCAGGATCCTGCTGCTTGTAACTGGTCTCGTGTTCCTCGTCGACAATGACCAGTCCCAGTCGCTGGAAGGGCAGGAATACGGCACTGCGGGCGCCGAGAATGACATCGTAAGGATTGGGCGACAGTTGTTTCTGCCAGATTTCCACGCGTTCGGCATCGGAATACTTCGAATGGTATATGCCCAGACGATTGCCGAAGATGCGTTGCAGGCGTTGCATCATCTGCACCGTCAGCGCTATCTCAGGCAAGAGGTAAAGCACCTGTTCCTTGCGTTCGAGAGCTTGGCGGATGAGGTGGATGTAGATTTCCGTCTTACCAGACCCCGTAACTCCATGCAGCAGCGTCACTTGTTTCTTCATCTGCTGCATCAGAATGTCGTTATAGGCATTCTCTTGAGCAGCACTGAGGGGTTGGATGAGGTCAGGACGATAGTCGCCACCATGATTCAGGCGACCAACTTCTACCTCGTAGGTTTCGAGTAGCTGACGCTTCACCAGTTGGTTGATGGTCTCGGCAGAAGCACCACTGGCGTTCATCAGTTCTTCGCGTGTCACTTCCTGCGGATGGCAGTCCTCTTGGTCCCACCCTGATAAGGCCAAATACTCGATAAAGGCCTCGAGTTGTTTCTTGGCCCTCGACAATACGTTCAGCGCCACATGCAGGGCCGTCACATTACGGTATTGCAGGGTCAGACGGATGTAGGTCTCCGTGCGTGGTTTATAGCCGTCCTCAGCTTTCAGTCCTGCTGGCAGTGCCGCTTTGTACACCTCACCAATGGGCGACAGGTAATAGTCGCTAATCCAGTGCCACAGACGCAGTTGCTGTTCGGTGACGATGGGTGTCTGGTCCATGACCTGCTGAATGGGCTTCACCGCATAACCCTCAGGTTTTGTCGTATGAACACGACCTACCAGTCCGACATACGACTTCGAACGTCCGAAGGTCACCAGCACACGAACACCTACCTGCACCGTCATGCCTTCAGGCACGGTGTAAGTAAACATCCCATGCAAGGGAACAGGCAGAATCACATCAACATACGTCATACAGGCGGCAAAGATACAAAAAAATAGGCTAACTGCAAAGAGTTAGCCTACCTTTTTATGATGTTACGTTTATCTTACTTAACGTTTCCAACCTTAATTAAATATTGACCGTTGGTCATGCCTTGCTGCGCTCGGAACTGCTCATGCAAAGCATGGCAGGTCTCTCGCTTGCACCAGGTATTCACCTATTTGAACTGCATTCAGCGCAGCACCCTTGCGGATCTGGTCGCCAGAGAGCCAGAAGGTCAGACCATTCTCGTCGCTGAGGTCCTTGCGGACACGACCCACATAGACGTCATCCTTGCCAGCAGTCTCCAACGGCATAGGGTACTTCAGATTGGCAGGGTCGTCAACGAGCGTACAACCAGGAGCAGCAGCGATAGCCTTCTGAGCTTCCTCGACGCTGATGGGCTTCTCAGTCTCAATCCAAACGCTCTCAGAGTGGCTGCGCAACGAGCTGACACGCACACACATAGCCGAGCACTTGGCATCGGTATGCATAATCTTGCGCGTCTCGTTATACATCTTCATCTCTTCCTTCGTGTAGCCGTTGGGCTGGAAGACGTCAATCTGCGGAATGACGTTGTAAGCCAACTGGTGGGCAAACTTCTTGATGGTCTTTACCTCACCCTCTTCTACCATCTCCTTATACTGCTGTTGCAGTTCGGCCATAGCAGCGGCACCAGCACCAGAAGCGCTCTGGTAAGAAGAAACGTGGATGCGCTTGATGTGCGAGATTTTCTCCAGTGGCTGAAGCACGACGACCATCATAATGGTGGTGCAGTTGGGGTTGGCAATGATGCCACGCGGACGGTTCAGCGCATCCTCGGCGTTACACTCAGGTACCACCAAGGGTACATCGTCGTCCATGCGGAAAGCGCTGGAGTTGTCAATCATCACAGCACCATACTTCGTGATGGTCTCGGCAAACTCCTTCGACGTGCCGGCACCAGCAGAGGTGAAGGCAATGTCGACATCCTTGAAATCGTCGTTATGCTGGAGCAACTTCACAGTCAACTCCTTACCGCGGAAGGTGTATTTCGTGCCTGCTGAGCGTTCTGAGCCAAACAGCACAAGTTCGTCCATCGGGAAATTTCTCTGGTCGAGGATGCGTAAAAACTCCTGACCTACGGCACCTGAGGCACCCACAATTGCAACTTTCATAAGCCTAATTCTTTTCCAATATTATTATTTGGGGTGCAAAGGTAATCAAAATATTCGAAATACACGCCATTTTCTTTCATTTTTTCACTATTTCGTCTTTCCGACTATCACAATGCCACCATTTTCGGGGATGACAATGTTCATCTGCTGTTTCTTGTTCTGCTTGACGGTCTTGACGCTGCCAACGACATTCGGATCATTGGTATATTTAGCATCGTCAGCATAGACGGTCAGCTGCGTGTCCTTCACAAACATGGGCAGCGAGATGACTTTCTTCACCGGCTGCTTTTCGGCATTGATACCGGCTATGTACCATGTATCGCCAGCACGGCGGGCAATGATGGCATACTTGCCTGGATAACCGTCGATGAAGCGCACCTCGTCCCAGTTGGTGGGCACCTGTTTCATGAAGTCGATAGCCCAAGCGGGGGCATCCTCCAGATTGTTGGGAGCCAAAGCAAAGTGCTGGACGCTGCTCTGGAACAACACAGCAGTAGCCAACGCATAAACATCGCTGGTGCGACGATAGGTACCGCGGTCATTGCCTGTGCTATAGCGCTTGTTGAGTGCCGAACCACCCCAGTCCATGGAGGCTACGGTGTTGCGGATGAAGACGTGCGTACAGCCGTTCTTGGCCTCAGCATCGCAAGCGCCCTGTCCGAAACTCAGGTTCTCGGAAGCCAGCACAGCCTCAGAAGCTACGTAGTTCGGATACATACGTTCCCAACCGCGAGGCAGCGTGCATCCGTGGAAGATACACTGCAAACCAAACTCGTTGGCATCGGTCAGGATATCTTCGTAGAGCTGCATCATCACCTGCTTATCACCACCGAAGAAGTCAACCTTGATACCTAGAATGCCATTTTCCTGCATCCACTTCATCTCCTGACGACGAACGGAACTCTTGTTCATCTTCTGACGAGGACCCTGAGGAGCGTCGTTCCAGAAACCGTTACTGTTGTACCACAGGAACAGACCTACGCCCTTCGACTGGGCATAGCGCGACAGCTCGGCAACCTTGTCGTAACCAATCTGTGAATCCCAGTGGGCATCAACCAATACGGAACGATAGCCCAAAGCTGCCGAGAAGTCGATATACTCCTTCTGCTCCTTGTAGTTGCAACTGCCGTCCATACGGATAATCCACGACCACGTTCCCTTGCTGTAGGTGTAGTCCTTCGAAGCCTTGTATTTGGGCTGCACAAGGTCGTTGGCAACGGTGGTCTCCACAATAGGAGCCAGCGTGGTGCCGATAGTCATCGTGCGCCAGGGAGTCAGTGCAGGCAGGGCAACCTTGGCATTCGGAGTGCCCCAGCCGTCCATCTCTGATGCCTGTGGGAAGTCGATGCTGTATTTGGCACCACCGTCGTTCTTCAGCGCGCAACCGACATAATTGCCGTCAGTACCTGTCTCGGAAATAATCACCCAACCCTGAGGTGTCTTGAACAAGCAGGGGAAGGTATAGCCCTGACCCCAGCCATTCTTACCCATCTCGTCGTCCCAGGTATAGCTGGTCTCATAGCTGGGATAGGTACGGGCGAAACCACCCATCGGCTTCACCTGCGGGCAGAGGAACGTCGTCGTTCCCTCGGGCAGCACAAAACTACTGGCCTCGCTTTCGACGACAGCACTGAACATATCCTTTTTGGAAGCATAGATCTTATAGCGGTAAGCCACGTCACGACCCGTCACACGGAAAATGACATCCAATGCGGGCTTGCCGTCTTTCTCAAACTGGCAGACAGCCTCCGTCGCCTCATAGCTGACGTGGCTCTGCTTGATGGTCTTCAGCGAATACTCGTCCTTAACGGTGGTTGTCTGACAGTCCTTCAGGGTAAGGCCCTGCGACAGGTCAGCGAAATTCATCACCACACCCAGCGGAGAGGGAGTGATAAATACGGTTCCGTCGAGCGTCACCTGATACGTGGCTTTACCGCCTTGGTCACTCACGGTAACGGCCATCTTGCCGTCCGGACTCTGGAATGTCTTCTCAGTTGCTTGGGCTGTCAGCAGACACAATGCCAATGCTGCAGCAGTCATCATTCGTTTCATCATAGTTCTTTTTTGGTTTTATATCTTACTTCATACTTCTTACATCATACCTCTTACATCATCCATCTTACCTCTTACCTCTCACTTCTTACCTCTAACTTCATACACTCCCCCCGCCTTGGTATCGAGATCGTACTCATAGACAGGACGGATATCCACCTGTTCGAAGGCTTTCAGTTCTGGAGAGCGTAGGGGCTGCTTGACATCAGCCGATTCGTACAACGCATTGGGACAAGGACCAGCGGCTTCTTTCAGTCCCTTGCCCTGCAGAGGCACATAGGAACGCAGGCGCAGCTTACCTCCAATCGTCGAGCGTATCTTTGCGGAACGAAGTTTTGCTTCGCTCCACTGCTCGTCAACAATGAACCCACCACGAGCCCTGAGGCCTTTCACCTCGCCATCTGACCAAGCATCAGGCAGGGCGGGCAACAGGTGGACGGCACCGTCGTGACTCTGCACCAACATCTCGCAAACACCGGCAGCACAGCCGAAGTTACCATCAATCTGGAAGGGCGGATGGGCATCAAACAGGTTCGGATAGGTTCCTCCGTGACCTCCCCATTCCACAGAGTCGGGAATCAGCGTCAGCATATTCTTGATGATGCGGAAGGCGTGGTTGCCATCCAACATGCGTGCCCAGAAATTAATCTTCCAGCCCAGGCTCCAACCCGTAGCCATATCGCCACGTTGCTTCAGCGTGTTAGCAGCTGCCGAGAACAAGTCCGGATGGGAATATGGGGAAATCTGATTCGAGGGATAGAGTCCGTAGAGGTGCGAGATGTGGCGGTGCTCGTCTTTCGGATTGTCACCATCCCACATCCACTCCTGCAGCTGTCCGTAACGACCAATCTGCATGGGAGGCAGTTGCTGAATGGCAGTACGATAGACGGCAGTAGAATCGTCGCTGATGCCCAATACCTGAGCGGCACGCACCACCTGATTCAACGCATCGAACACAATCTGGTTGTCCATCGTAGAACCAGCCGTCACAGTAGTGTTCTTACCCACGGGGCCATGCTCTGGCGAAACAGTAGGCACCGTGACCAACCAACCAAATTCAGGATGAATGCGCATATAGTCCAGCAGGAAGTCGGCAGCACCCTTCATCACAGGATAGTAGTCTGCCAACAACTGCTTGTCGCCAGTAAACAAATACTGCTGCCAAATATGCGTCGTCAACCACGCACCACCCGTTGGGAACATTCCCCACGTGGTACCGTCGACGGGTCCGGCAATACGCCAAAGGTCAGTATTGTGATGAGCCACCCAACCCTTGCAACCATACATCTCCTGTGCGGTCTTGACACCCGTCTCGCTCAGGTCCTTAATCATCGCAAGCAGCGGTTGCTGGTTCTCAACGAGGTTGCCAACCGTTGAGGGCCAGTAGTTCATCTCCGCATTGATATTGATGGTGTATTTCGAATCCCAAGCGGCATTCTTCTTGTCGTTCCACACGCCTTGCAGGTTGGCAGGCTGTCCGCCAGGCTGCGAACTGGAAATCAGCAGGTAACGGCCGTACTGCATCATCAGCGACACCATATCGAGGTCGCTACCGTCGAACGTCGTCAGGCGCTGGTCGGTAGGCAAAGCCGCCGTTCCCGCAGGTTTTCCTGCGGGTTCCTTCAATTCTAGCGACACGCGGTCGTACTGCTCCTGATATTTCTTCAAGTGCTCCTTCAACAACTGCTTGTACGCCTTGCCCTTGACGCCAGCCAGCGTCTGGTTGTTCTTCTTCACAGGGTTACCGCTGATGTCGTGATAGTTCACGTAGTTAGTAGCGGCGGTGATATACAGCGTCGCAGTAGTGGCATCGTCCACCGCTATCGACGTGGCCTTATGCTCAATCTTACCGTCCGACTCCACCAGGATGCGACACTCGGCTTTCAGACCAGCCTTGATGCCTTCCTGTTCCACACCGTCAACAACGGCTGCCAGCTCGTTGACGCGTCCTTCGATGCCTTCATGTTCGAAAACCGAAAAGACCTGTGCAATCAGCTGGCTGTCGAAGCTCATGTCGAACTCCAGCTCGCCCTTCTTCGAGGCTTCCTGTCGTACGATGATGACATTATCTGCTTGCGAAGCAAAGACGGTACGCACATACTTCACGCCATCCACCTCGTAGGTAGTGGTGTTTAGCGCATTGCCGAGATTCAGTTCACGACGGTAATTGACAGGCTCCTCGTCACTATCATAGTCGAACTTGAGTTTCAGACTGCCCAACGGCAGGAAACGCATCCCGTGAGGACCACGGAAAAAGTACTTATCCAACAACTTATGAGCCTCCTCTTCACGACCCATCAGCGTCAGGTCACGAACCTCCTGCAGGTGTTCGCGGGCTTCAGGACTGTTATTGTTATGAGGGGAACCGCTCCAGAAGGTTTCCTCGTTGAGTTGGATTTCCTCCTCCTTGACACCACCATAAACCATTGCCCCAAGATGGGAATTGCCAACGGGCAACGCTTTCAGCCATTTCTTGGCGGGCTGGTCGTACCATAACTTATGCTCTTGGGCTGTAGCAGTCAATGCCAACAGGCAGACTGCCATTGTCGTTAATAGCTTCTTCATATTATTTGCTGATATTGATTTCTTGTCCTTGATAGTTTACTGTCTTCGAGGTGCCGTCAGGCCAAACAATTGTGAATGCTCTTTCGGAGAGCATTCCAGGATAGCTGCCCTTCCTCGCACCAATGGTCAGCGTGTGCTTCTTGTCGTTCCACTGGAGGGTAATCGTGCTGTATGCACCTTTCTCGTAGTTATAGTTGTCGCCCTCGTCTTCGTAGAGCACAAAACGGCCGTCAGCACCAGGATAGACGCGCAGTTCGAGGTTGTCCCACGCCTTCTCACCCACATACTGCATCTCAGGACCCAAGGGCAGGATGCTACCGGCACGCACGAACATCGGCACGCGGTCGAACGTCGTCTCAAGGGTGACATTCCGTCCGCCCTTGTATGCCTTGTTGGTCCAGAAATCATACCACGTAGCACCCTTCGGCAGATACTTCACGGCAGTCTTCGTGGCCGTGAAGTCGATGGTTCCGACGGGAGAACCGTCGGACACGGACTTACGGTCCCACCCTGTCATGGCATCCGTGCGGATGATCTTTTCCTCCGTATATTGCGGGTCGACGATGGGTGCGGCAAGGATGCAACGACCGAACATAAACTCGTCGGTCATGTTCCACACCTTTTTGTCGCTGGCAAAGTCGCTGAACAGCGGACGCATGTAGCTGTCGTTGTTGCTCGTCACCTGCCAGGCCGTGCTATATAAATAAGGTAACAGACGATAGCGCAGGCGAATCATCTTCTCGATGGCGTCATACACCGGCTCGCCCTTTTTGCCAAACTGCCAGATTTCACGAGGCGCATCGGCACCGTGACTGCGGAACACAGGGCAGAACAGTCCATACTGCATCCAGCGCACATACAGCTCCTGGAACTGAGGATTCTTCGGCGCCGAGGCAGGACCCTGGGTATTGTAGGAACCACAAAAGAATCCACCGATATCAGTATTGAAATTGGGATTACCCGTCAGCGAGAAACTCAGTCCGGCAGGCACCTGTTTGCGCAGCATATCCCACGATGAGTTCACGTCGCCGCTCCACATGTTCGAGCCATAATGCTGCTGACCGGCAAACGACGAGCGCGTCATGATGAACACGCGCTTTTGGCTATTGGCTGTTCTCTCTTTGAGAGTGTGGCGTTGCGAGGGCTGTTGGCTGTTGGCTTCTTTACGCTGGGCTTGATAGATGCCGCGAACGGTTTCCAACGGGAAGGCATTACGTTGTGAACGCCAGGTACCGCCATACACTTTGTGCGCGTAGTCGCTCTCGCGGGGATTGAAGAAGTCGGGGTCGGTAGAGTCCATC
>JAEEGH010014624.1_pt1 | contig 17193 bp, 19 predicted proteins | sample 9134181 | NCBI WGS metagenome assembly JAEEGH01 (sample SAMN16246544, study PRJNA631951) | gut metagenome | biome: gut microbiome; feature: rumen; material: DP-attached | host: Bos | place: Iran: Karaj | collected 2018-10
AAAGACTATAAGAGCAGTTTGTATTTGAACTGCTCTTTTTAATTTATAGACTTTTTCCTGTTGAGTTATTCAGTATTTTTGATATCAATGTGAAAGTTCCCATTCTTCCCATTCAGAATTTCCTGCATAATATAATACATTATTCGTAGGTCCCAACGAAACCTCATATGTAAATCCACCTATTATTGTTGTTTTTTCCCCACCGACATTATCATTTACCCAGGAAGTTACATTGTCCTTATCAGCTAAAGGGCAAAGAACTGATGCCATTCCCTTTACAAAAGATGCTTGATCTGATGATGAGGCCGAATTGTTAGTAGTAATAATTGCACACATTATTTCATTTGTGGATACCACATAAATTATGTCTATCATCAGCCCACCTCCTGAATTCGATAAAGACATACAATGGGTTCCATAACCAAAATCGTCATCAAATAATTCAATTACTCCATACTCAGAAGCTTTCTTAACAGCAGTATCTAATGAGCTACCTGTAAACACCGGCATTTCAGCTCCTTTTTTCTCATCAGTTACTGTTTCTTCTTTGACCACTTCCTCAGCATTCTGTTCTTTAGTATCCAAATCTATTGAATCGCTATAAATAATGTTATCTGAAATAGCAATTGAATAAATTATTTTCTCAAAGTCTTCTGTATAACTATACTCAGTATTATTGGATTCACATAAAGAAGCTGTAACCCATTGATTATTATTTTCATCTGGAAATGTTACAATCACAGCTTTTCCTCCAAGTCCCTTTATAGAGACTTCCATCTCGTATGTAAATCCTTTAGCAACTCCATTATCAAAACTTTCTATGGTAACTTCTCCACATTCATCAAACCAATAAGATAATGCTTTACTCATTTCACCTGATTCTGTTTCTTTTGCAAGAATTTCATATGTAACAGGATCTTCCTCGTCAAATGACGAATTGATGCTAAGCATTGCTACTTTTCCAGAAGTTTCTGCATATGCTCTATAGTAATCTGCCTCCTCAATATCAGCTTCCCAATATGTTGGAATTGAAAAGCTATAAGCCCCTACCGTAACCTCTGAATTCTTTCCAAAACCATTTTTCTGTTGCTTGTTTTCTTTTTCAATATTGTTATATGATGTGCTCTTATCCTCATTTTCAGCATCATCATCTGTATCACTTTCAATAGAAGTCTCTACAGTACTACTTCTTGTAGATTTATCAGTATTCCTGCTCCTATTAGAATCACTAATATTTCTTGAACGCCCTATAATAAAATATATAAGCCATGCAATCACTATAATCGCAATCTTAACCTTTTTATCCAGCTTTTGATTTCTGATCATCAAAATTGTAAGTGGTACAGGGAAAATACACAGCCATCCTAGTACCCAAAGCCAAGTCCTTCTTTTCTTTGGTTTTTCATAGGTATAAGCATTGATTGTATGCTGATATTCTCTTGCGTACTCAGCTTTCGCACGCTGTCTTCCTTTTTCGAATAGATATCCGCTTTCTTCAGCATTATCGAATTGTATATGTTTGATTTCATCGTCAACAAATATGCTATTGCCGCAATATTCACATTTAAGATTCTTCTGGTCTGCATCCAGTTGAAGAGATGCACCGCAATGAGGACAAACCATGCTAACTATTCTCATAATCTTATCCTTTCAAAACCACACCCAAACATTTACCTCAATGTAGTATTATTATTTTATAAAAACGTAATAGCGTTAATTAATACTCTTATTATATCGGAGGAAATGATGCGAAAAAGAATCTTTGAAATTATCGAAACAGCCCAAGATAATGACAAGGTAAGCTCACTTTATGACGCTATAATGCTGCTTGCGATCATCATAAGTATAGTTCCTTTAGGATTTAAGCAATCTTTTCCAATTTTCCGCTATACAGACCTTATTACAACTGCTCTTTTTATTATCGATTACTTTCTTCGGTTGATTACTGCTGACTACAAGCTCAAAGAACACTCTGCAACAGCTTTTATAAAATACCCCTTCACGCCGTGGGCTATTGTAGATCTTGTTTCTATACTGCCAAGCCTTACGGTTCTGAATCCTGGTTTTAAGCTGTTTCGTCTGTTCCGTATCGTCAGAACTCTGCGTGTACTGAGGGTTTTCAAAGCATTTCGTTATTCAAAAAGTATAAAAATAATAGCAAGAGTAATAAAAAACTCACGAAGGCCGCTCATGACGGTATGTACTCTTGCTATCTGCTATATTCTCATCTCGGCTCTTGTGATCTTCAATGTTGAAGCAGATTCTTTTGACACGCTATTTGACGCTATTTACTGGGCGACTGTTTCACTTACTACTGTGGGCTATGGAGACATTTATCCAATAACAACAGCCGGACGTGTTATTACTATGATCTCTTCTGTATTTGGAATCGCTGTCGTTGCTCTTCCGGCAGGTGTCATCACCGCAGGATATCTGGAAGCTCTTACTGAGATAAAAAAAGATCCTGATGAAACAAATTCCAAATAAATAACCAAAAAAGCTTATGAAGCAACCTCTAAATTTAAAGCATAAAATTTAAGGAATATACTCTAAATAAATAGCAAAAGAATTAAAGAAATATACTCTAAATCGATAGTAAAAAGTTTATTAAATACAAAAAATCAAGAACAAAAAAGTGTCATAGCTGCACATTATGCCATGACACTTTTTATAATAACTTTTATCTATTATTTTGTTGTGGTCTTCGTTGACGTTGTTGTAGTTGTAGAATCAAGAGTTCCTGGGCTGCATTTCTTACATGCTCTATATCCATCATCAACAGCTTCTTGCAAAGTAGTTTCTATCTTACTCTTTTTAAGGCTTGAGCAGCCGTCTGCATGATAACATTCTCCTGTTTTGGTAACATATACGATTGTATCACCACTAGCAGCAAGAACTGTACTTGCAGGGGCAAATGCACCCACTAGCAGAACTGAAATGATTGATAATGTTACGAATTTTCTTGTAATAGCATTTCTCATAAACAGATCCTCCTTGAACTTGAGAAAATCATGGATTACAACGTTTACAAGGATCATAGCCCAGATTTACAAGCTCTTCCCTTGTGCCTTCGTAATACATTTTGTTTGAATCCTTCATATCACTGACGCTGCTGCATGTTGGATAGTGGAATTTCTTGGTATTAGTATTAACAACATAGTTATATTGCTGTGACTGCTCTGGAGTACTTCTTGTTAAATCTTCTTCAGCAGTAACTTCAGGAGCACTTATATATCCGTCAATGGCGCTGTTGCTGCCATCTGTGTAGTTGATGTTTACTCCGGGCTGTACGTTATAGCAAAAGACGTTGAAGCAGATTCCCTGGCCGCTGTCTTCAACAGAATATGCTTCTATCTGGACACCTGTACACAGTAGGTTATTACCATCAAATACGGGTGTAACTCTGTACATAACGTGATTTCCTGTTGACTGTATATAATTTGCAACCATGTTTTCATATGGGAGCATACCGTCAACGTTCATGTATCTTGTTCCTGTGACAAGGTTTAACTCGTTGGCATTTTCGCCTGTTAGCTGATAACCGATAAGATGGCATCTGTTGTACAGATATGGCGGATCTGAATCAACGAGTCCGGGATACTTGTTTTGATTCCAGCCTGTGGGCTTGATAGTTCCAATCGATCCGCGAGGCTCTGTAGGCATGATATCCTGTCCTATGCACGCTGTAGCTGTTGTGCATCTTCCAAGGCTGTCCAGCGCACCATAGAGCTCATACGACTGTGTGGTAATCTCTGATGATGTAAAAGTCGGCATATTGCCGTTTATAACTTCGGACGCTGATCCTGTATAAGCCGGAATGTCACTACTTGCCTGTGCTTTCGATAGCGTCAGTCCAGACAGATTAAATACCAGACCTATAAGAATGATTATTGGAAGTATTCTATTTATCTTAAATTTTGATATCCTCATATCTAACCTCATCTTGCGATTAACTAATAAGTATAAGAAAAAGGCACTGCACAGTTGCAATGCCTATAATAATCTTTACATGCAACTGGCTGACTCTGTGAGTCCCTATAGCTTTGTGTCACCAGATTGCTCTGGTTTTACCGTTTATATGTATTCGTTATTTAATTATTTAACAGTATAAAATTTTATGTTTGAAATGTCAATTACCATATCTCAACACAAACTTCTCGCCCTCATAAATTCTCATCGGATTCCCTCTCTGTATCTGCGCGTGCTTGCTCCAGGCTACATTCTTCTGCTTGTCTATACTTGCTATATTCGTACTTTTTAGGATCGCAGAGAGCTTTTTAAGTGCATCCTGCTTGTTCATGAACTGGCTTCGCTCCTTGGTGGAGGTGACGGTTATGCCTGTGGACAGGTGGGTTATTCTAACTCCTGATTCAGTTTTGTTGACGTGCTGGCCGCCAGGGCCGCCGCTTCGGTAGCTTTCGATAGTAATATCGTCAGGGCTAATCTTCTCACAGACTTCGTCTGTTTCGGGGATGATGCTTACATCTACGAACCAATTTTTCCTTTTATGACCAGGTCTGTATTTACTCTTACAGATCCACTCCATTGTTCCCTGAAGGCCTGACAGATCCTGACTTGTTATAAAAATAATTGAGGAGTAAGTCCCTTCTGCTTCGCCTTTATTACAGGTAATCTTCTCGATATCGGGATATTCTTTTTGGAGGGCTCTGAATATGCCGCCTACAGCGGCTCTGCATTCGATGGGACCCATGCCCGAACTTATCTGCATTATCATCGTTCATTCCCTCCCTTGTAGTTATAGACAGGTCTGAGAACTTTTGTGATCTCCACAGAGTCTTTTACCGCATCTTTGATATATTCAAGGTTCCTATAGGCAAAAGGGGCTTCGTCAAGGGTATCCTTGCTGATACAAGTTGAGTATATGCCTTTCATTGCGGTCTTAAACTCTGAAACTGTGTGGGATTCAAGGACTTCTTTTCTTGAAGAGATCCGGCCGGCTCCGTGAGGGGCTGAGTAGTTCCATTCTTTATTGCCTTTGCCCTTGCCAAGGATTACGCCATCTTTCATGTTGATGGGGATGATGACGTCTTCGTTTTCTTTGGCTGATATGGCGCCTTTTCGAAGGATCGCTGTGCCAGTACTCAGATCAATATAGTTATGGATGCAGCTCTTTTCCTCAATAGGCTTCCATTTCATGGCTTTGCATATCTCTTTTATCATGATCCGGCGATTTAAATCTGCGTATTCCTGGGCGATCTGCACGTCGTGAAGGTAGGCTTCGAGGCTATCGCCTGTAAGGTAGGCAAGTTCTATGGGTACGTCTTTGCCAATATCTTTAAGATGCTGATGGGCGATCTTTGAATAATGCTCGGCTACTTCTTTGCCCAGGTGCCTGCTTCCGGAGTGGACGATGAGGTAGCTGTCGCCGTTTTCATCTTCGTCGATTTCGATGAAGTGATTGCCTCCGCCAAGCGTTCCAAGGCTAAGGAGCGCTTTTTCTTTTCTCACATGCTTATAGCAGATGAGGCTTTCAAAATCGAACTGGGTGGCCATATTATGGGCGGCGATCCTTATCTTGAAGCCTGCGGGGACTTTGCTTTTGATGACTGTGTCGAGCTTCTGATATTCTTTCTTGATCCTGCCGAGCCTTATCATGGTCATGCCGCAGCCGATATCTATACCGACGAGGGATGGGTTCACGGCGTCTGTTATGGTCATTGTAAGTCCTATGGGGCCTACTTTGCCGGGGTGTACGTCGGGCATAACGCAGATGGTGCTGCCTTTTGCGACTTCATTATCGGCGATCATATGGATCTGCGCGAGGGTGTATTGTTCAATGTTTTCGCCAGGTGTGGCTCCTATGCACATGATCCTGGCGGTTGCGTATTTTCCGTTTATTTGTATCAAAATAAAACCTCCGTGGGTGTTTTGGGCATGCCAAAAACACCTCTGAATAGCATTAGAGGTCATATTAGTTGTCCAAATGTACTGACTCGTCATCTTCAGTCGAATAAAGATTATTCTAAGCCGAGTGGTTCTATATCCTTTACATGGAAAAAGCTGGTAGAAATATCAGCCTATGAGACTAAGGACAACCATGCCTCTTGTATATATAGTTGCGTAATTAGTATTCATGTTTGATGTCATAATTGTCCTCCTTTCTGCTCGTAAGTGAGCAAATCAATGTTTTCGTTTCCTGGATGATTGTAGCACTGGGATTGGCGAGCGGTCAATAAAAAATAGCGCCAGCCATCTTACAATGTTGTAACAATGACTGGCGCATAATATCAAAAAACTTATCCTTCCATAACATCAGGTAATGGGAATGGATTTACATTTTTGCAAAAACAAGTTGAATACTGCATCTTACCCTGTTAGAATAAATCTTGATCATAAAACAAGCACACAGAGGTTGCGACAAATGAGACATTAATTTTCTAACGAAAAGTAAAAAACAAAGATTATATCGCCTGCTTGCCAGGTTTATTTTTGTACGCTGAATATTTACTTTTTGTTGGAGGATTAATACAATGAATAACAAACTACATATAGACAACCTCGAAGCTGTGTCATTCTTAAATGGCCTTGTTTTCTTTGCGCCGGTGGCGCTTCTGGTCAGAACCCGTGCGGGGATCAGCCTTGACCAGTTCTTTATATTACAGGCAATTCTGTCTGTTACTATTTTCCTTGGAGAGATACCAACCGGTAAGATCACTGATATTGTCGGTTATAAGAATACTATTGTCCTGTCGCAGGTTATGCTGCTAATTGCAAGAAGCATGATGCTTGTTGCGTTCCTGTCCAAAAGCTACTATGTGTTTGTCATCGAGGCGATCATTGAAGGAATCGCAAACTGCTTTACTTCAGGCACTATCAGCGCATATCTGTATCAGAAATACGACGAGGGCGAGTACGTTGTTAAGAGCGCCAGGGTCGGAAACTTTGGTACTGCCGGTTTTATCATCAGCACTATAATGTACGCCGGCATCTATCACTTTTTTGGCATCGAAGGTCTTCTGATCCTCACCGCTTCTATGAATGTGATCGCGGCTCTCACAAGCCTTGGTATAGAAAAAGATAAAACTAAGGCTACAAACGCTGATGATGCTGCCACCTCTTTTGCCAAGGAACATAACGGCGTTTGCAAAAAGCTCTTCATCCTTAAATTAAATACCGAGAATATCATAATCATGGTTACACTCGCTTGCGTCAGTATCTCTTTTATCCTGATCAACTTCTTCTACGTAGACAAGCTGGAAATCCTCGGGATCTCGGAAGAATGGATGACCGCCATCATCCTCGGCTACTCAGTATTCCAGATGGCTGCCGAGAAGATTCTTGATACCATCGGGGAAAAGAACTATTTCAAGGCCTTCGTTATGGGCTTCATCCTTTCAGGTATCTGCATGCTGGTATTTGGAAGAATCAATATCGCGCTGGTCATCATTCCGATCATGCTGGTCCTTCCGCTTATTGTCAGTGTTCCTGCATACATATTCGATGAGATGGAGAATAAGGTGATCGACAAGAATCATCTTGAAGATAAAAGAGCTGAGGTGCTATCTGCCTACAACATGGGTGTTAACCTTGTTGAAGTCGTGTTTTTGTTCGCGTCGGCTTTCGTCGCAGGGCTTGGGGTGTCGGCTTGCTTCACGGTTGTTGGAGTTTTGATGATACTGCTGGCCGGGGTTCATGTGATCAAAAGATAATTTTAAAGAAAGGGCGGAGAAAGCTCAAATTGCTCTCTCCGCCTCTAAAAATCTTCAAATAAATATATTCTTTTCTCTCATTGCTCTTGTCTTTTCTTTGGAGCTCGTACTCTTACAGGCAGATCAAGGTCCTGTAGCTTACGTCCAAGCTCATCATCCTTGGCCACAAGCATCAGATCCTTATCCATGTAATTTAGTGCATGCAAAACAGCAGCATAGCATCCTATTGCAACTGATGGAGACCCCTTCTCAATTGCCACAAGAGTAGCACGGCTTATCCCGGCACGCTCTGCCACTAATTCAGACTTAAGCTTTCTTCTAAGCCTTGCATATTTAATCTGTAATCCCATTTGTGAAAGAATATTAATTGTTTCAGGTAATAGTATAATTGATTTTTTGGCCATAAAAAGCATCTCCTTATGTATATAATAATATACACAAAGAGATGTTGTGTCAATTTTTATAAACATTAATAAATATTCACATGAATTCGCATGAATCATGCCGTAAAATACTCATGCCGAAAAACACTTATCAATTATTACTATTAAAGATATATAAGAAGTTGTTCTCCCGAACATGTTATATACAGCTTTAAGCATGTCTTAAAATTGAGTTAGTCATCTCTTCAATACCAGCCTTGTTATATTCCGGTATCAAGATATGCGCATCATCATACTTTGTAGCGCCGCGTTCCATAACATACTTTATGAACTCTTCATAATCCCACATTCCATCAAGCGGTCTGTTTTCTGAGAAGATAAAAAATCTGATCATACCTTTATCTGCTCTGATAGGGTTTTGAGGATTGCTTGCACTGATAAAATCATTGAAATTCATCGGAAATATGCTCAGGCACTCTTCAGTAAGTGTATATATAGCAAGAATAGAATTATCTACTTCATTGCGCATAAGCGATGGCTTTGCATAATACGTATCCATGTTCTGCTTGTCGTGAAGTAATTGTGAGAAAACCGAAAGATCCTTAGACTCACGCAGCTCGTCACACATCTGTTTATCAATCCATATGGGCCACTTGGTTGCTGTCATGATCCAGGCGTTTTCGCCAAATCCGGACTTCTCTATTCCTTTTTGCAGTTCATCATAATTGAACTTAATAAAATCATCTTTTATTCCGAGAAGTTCTTCCAATGAATAATTCTTATTATCTTCAACATTTAGTATATCGAAATTCTTATACTGCCTGCATATCTCCTTAGCGAGAGCAAAAAAGTCTTCGATTTCATATTGGGAAGTGGGCGTATTAATAGACATCTCAACAAGCGCCTCATTATTCCCATCAAAGTAAATACCGCGGCCAATATGCTGCGGATTGTATAGAATACAAGAATTGTTCTGGTGCTTACCTTCATCCAATACGTAAAAATCATTATAGGTGCCGAACTTGAATTTGCAGTTTTCCAGCATCTCCCCGATATCGATAGTTCTTTTTGTAAAAAAGCCTTTTCTGGTGATTTTTAAAGAAAATGGCATTTTTATGATCCTCCCCTTTTTTCATACAGTCTATTATTTCATACAATTAGTACTGCTTTATATCTTCTACAGCAATATATCATCTATAAGCTGAACGCTAATAGGCTCGCAGTTATTGACCTTAAAACTTAAAGTTTCTTCTTCCGAAAGATTATTGAGAATTTTCACAATACATCTAATCACGCAATTATGAGTAACAATAGCAACTTTCTTATAGTCCTTACTCGCTAATTCCTGTAAAAAGAGCTTTACTCTTTCGCAAACATCTCCATAGTTTTCGCCGCCAGGAGCCTTAACTGTAAAGCTATTTCTAAACTGCATAAATTCTGGATCAGTAAAGTACTTTATATAACGAGGATCTTTTTTGACACTCTCTATGGTCAAACCTTCAAATTCGCCTAAGGATCTTTCCTGCAGCCGCTTATCTACAATTATATCTCTGTCAGTTATAGTCTTCGCGGTTTCGATTGTTCGTATCAAATTCGAAGAATACCAGACATCTATGTTTTCAAGAAGCGGGTTCCCAATGAGAGATTTCGCTTGCTGATACCCCCGCTCAGTCAGATTGCAGTCCCATCTTCCAGTATATACAGCAGATTCCCCTTTTAAGGCATTGCCTATGCTTTTGCCATGCCTGATTAGTACTAATTCCATTGTCATATCTCCAAAGAATATACCCGCAGCTCAATCCCCTTATAATTGCAAGTCTCTACAAGCTTACCACCACAACTAAGAATCACATGCTCGCTGGCAATGTTAGAAGGTTCACAAGCAATAGTAGCTTCTTCCATTCCTTGCTGTTTAAGCCATAACAAAAGCTCCTTAAGCATCCACTTTGCATAGCCATGGCCTCTATCGCATGGACGTACCGAATATCCTATCTGGAACTTCGGATCTGCTTCATATCTGTACTGGATCATTCCAATAAGATGTTCATCAGATTTTCTTATGCAAAAGAACTGCTGGGCGTGGCCTCCAATCTCCGCTGGCGCGTCTTCTGCTGCCCTCTGCCTGCAATTCTCAATGTACTCAAGCGGATTCTCAAATTTTCTAAGAGAACCGCAGCCATCCATGTGATCTTCACAGTCAATGAATTCCTGTCTGTATGCACTGATATCATCAGCATATTTGTCATCGGCTTCTACCAATTCAAGATCAGCCTCAGGTCTTTTCACTCTGGTAAAAAACTCCTTGTCATCTTCATGGTGGATATAAGCGCCGTTCTTAAGCTGCGTTTTCAAAGATGCTGGGTTATCCTTATGAACCGACATATAGATCTCGTCTTCCGGAATGATCTCCCATGCCTTTTCTATAGTCAGGCGCAGGCCTTCATTGGCATATCCTTTGCCGCGGTATTCTTTTTTGATTCCATATCCTATGTGGCCGGCACCATTGGCAAGCGCTTCGCACAGGTGATGCCTGATCCTGAAAAGTCCTACGATCGTATCGCCATCCCACAGGAAGTATTCTGTTCCGGGAACATGTCCGGGAGAAAGGTTTATTCCATTGGATTTATCTATATATCCCGGGAGGATCTTCTTTTCAAACTCTTCGTATGAGCAACCATAATCCTTATTGGTGAAGCCGTTTTCGCTCTCTGGAAGCTGAGTAATAAACTCGTACTCCTTTTGCACATCTTCCATGTTTGCTTCTTTTAGATATACTTTTTTCATAGTTGTATCCTTCTTTACTAGTGGGTATTTCTTTCAAGCCTGTATGTTATCAGTGTCATTTTATCATTCACAACCTCTTCGCGGCCGAATCTTACGAATCCGCATTTTTCGTATAAGTGGCAGTTTCTCGGCTCTTGGAGTATTGTTTCAAGTATCCATTCATCAACTTCCGGGTACAGTTCATACGCAGCCTGTATGGCTTTGTAACCCATTCCCTTGTCCTGATACTGCGGCAATATGAATAAGGGACTGATAAAAGAAATATGTTTTTCTTCAGGGTCATTGTGACCAAGGTTGATCGCTCCGACTTTATTGCCGTCCTGCATTATGAAATAATATTGCCTGTTAGGTATGGCTGCTCTTTTCTTAATTCTTTCAAGAGTTTCTATTGCAGGACTACACTCATCATGGTACTTCTCATATAGGGGCATGAAGCTTTCGACCTGCATTTTATGTAGTAGTTCTAGTTCATTCTCTTTTACCGGAATAAGGTCTATTTTTCCCATTATTTTTTCTCCCGATCACTCTGTACCAGTTATACTTGAATTATTTTTTCTTTTCCAAAACAGTCTATATTAGAGGCACTTCTGAAAATATTTGGATTCTCTGCCATCTTCCTCAAAAGACTCTACAAAATCAAATCCAGATTTTTCCAACACTTTAATAGATGCCAGGTTATCAGAATAAGTAAATGCACCGATAGATTTCAGATTAAACTTATTCTTTATTTCTTCTAAAAATAGTAATGTTGTTCCTGTAGCTATTCCCTTATTCCAATAATTCTCATCAAAGATACAATAGCTTAGCATAGCATTAGGTGTTTCTGAACTATTAATACAGTAACACCAAATATCTCCAATATACTCGCCGTTCACCAATATGGTCTTTCCAAAACTATTCGCAGTAGGAAGTAGCGATTTGTGATAGTCTGCTATTGCCTCTTCCACAGTAGTTGCCTTCTGTGGAAGCACAGCTTTAATTGCAGGCTTCTGAGCCTTTTCAAAATATATTCGTACTGTTTCTTCTGTACGATCTCCCAAAGCAATATTGTTCATGTAATCTTTGCACCTATTGAATGCTTTCAACTTATATACCATAGGAATATACTTAATCCCATGCTTTTCTTGTTCCTCAGATATTCTTATGAATCTGAGGCTTGTATAAAATTTTTCACCATAAGGAGACGAGTTAACGGTGATTTCATAAATATCGTCATTGTTTGACCTTATATCATTGCATATATACTCAAACAGCCTCTTTCCAATACCTTGCCTTTGGTAATCCCTATCGACAAAAGCAAGCATAATATGTGAAGTCTTTCGCATGGTCATTACTGCAACAATTTTCTTACCATCAAAAGCTCCATACATTTTGAACTGCCCAGTTAGACAGCCTCTTCTAAAATCATCATTTTTAATTATGTCATTTACAAAAGAGTCAACGCCTTCTCCAGAGTAATCAGGAGCTTCAAACTCCATAAAGACACGTAGGATAAGGTCCAATGCATTGTCAATTTCATTTTCAGAAACAAGCTTAATATCCATCACACAGTTCCTCTAAATCTGCATCCTATAGAACAAACCTTCCCCTATAGGCGTTGTCTTTCTATATGGTTCACCTATTATATGAAACCCCGCTTTTTCATAGCATTTCACTGCTCGAGTATTCCATGATCTAACTTCCATATAAATCGGTTTTTCTCCAAAAACAACTTTTGATAATTCAATGGCCAATTTTACTATAGTCTGCCCATATCCTTTACCACACATATCCGGATGAACACCAACTCCAAGTACTACATCAGATTCTTTCTCTTTCAGATTTATGTATCCTACCAAAGATGTTCCATCATAAAACGAGTAGTAGTTATTACATGGATTTCCAAATCCAGAATGGTTCGATAGTTGCTCTTCATAGGGAATACTATTATAGATTGAATAATCTCCAGCATATTTCCAGTCAGATATTATGCTCTTTTCTACGTCAGTAGTCACATGATATTCCAACATAACATTTCCTCATCAAATGTTCATCCAAATCCCTTCATCATGGATCTCTGCATTTTCTACGCTTCTATAAAATCTCTGAGCTTCAACATTTCGTGCCATAAGAGCTATCAACATAGATGTACCTCTATTCTTCAGCTCTTCACGAAGCTTTGTAAGCATCATCTGAGCAACCTTAAGATGCCTTTTACTTTTGAGAACACATATCCAGTCAAGGTATGCTGCATAACACTCTCCATCATTTCGGCTTGATACGATTGAAGCATCAATTCTACCAATAACAGTATCTTTCTCTATCGCAAGAAATGACACTGCATTAACAAACCTTTCATCTGAAAAAGAAGCTATAATTTTATCCCTATACTCATCATCGGGCTCCCAGAAATATGTATCAGGCTCTTCCTGACGTAATCTTTTTTCATAATCTATTACTTTATCAACGTAATCTCTTGTAAATTCAACTATTTCTATCATTTCTATACCTTTTAAAATACTTCTCCTGTTTTGTTATCCTTTTTAAAAACACTATCACAGTACTGATTCCACTGGATCTCATACTGCTCATGTGTAAGTAACTGCATATCTTTTGGCGTTTTGATTCCTCTTTTTACTGCTTCATTAACAAAGGGCCATACCCACTCATCGCTTTCAGATATAACAGCCTTAACTGTTTCATAGCCTCGCTCTACTGCAAGGTAAAGTCTTGTATGCCCATCCAGAGATATATAACGGTTGTTACAAGGCTTAGCCTGTATAACAATATCGCTTTTGTCATGAACGAAAGTTTTTACAGCCTCTAACTTGGTTTCGTCGATAAAAAACTGTGATGGTTGTATATTTGATAGCTTTATTTCTACCAGTTGTTCCTGCTCAAATTCAGATACAGGATTATTATCAGAATCAATATATCTTGTAATATGAGGAGCATTAAAGCGGAATTCCTCGATTAAATCAGCATATGCTGAAGTGTCCTTCCCCCTGACAATTGCTGTTATGTTGTCAATTATTTCAACTTCATAAGGCTCTCCATCTATCAGATAAGCCCCGTGTTGATTAAGAACCATCTGAGAAAACCTGGTATCATCGTATGAATCTATCCTTACAATATCTCTATTATCTGAGCTCATATTGCTTTCCTAACATCATTATTTTAAACCGCATTTTATCTATTTGCGCTTTACTCATAGTATATTTTTCTAACATTCTAGTATAAAAAGGCATATACTCACGATTTCGCAAACATATGCCTTATGATACCATAGTGAAAATGGCTATTCTACTGTCTTTCTAATAAAATTAGTACTTTCGTTTACTTGCGCAGGCCCTCAATCTCATTCTGCAATTCCCCGAGAAATTGCATAGCAGCTTCATCCAACAGATAGTAGATTTTTTGTCTGTTATAAATACTTAAGACCCTTTTAATATGCAGCTTTACACATTCCAAGTCGCATATACGCAGTTCTGTCCTTCAACTTTATCAAACCCCATTGATGTATACAAACGAATTGCCGGAACATTATCAACATCTACCATCAAAGACATGCCCTTAGGATTGTTCAGTTCTATGGCTTTGGCCAGGAGCTTTTTGCCATATCCTTTTCTGCGGTATTCATCTTTTACAAACACATCATAGGGCTCATTTTCTTCATAATTCTTTGTGAGATCCAAATAGCCAACGACGTTATTTTCTTCAGTAGCCACCAAAACATAGAATCTGTCCGGTTCTTCCAGCACTCTTTCCCCGGTCCAGTAATTCGATGTATCATGGATTGCAAGATAACCTCTGATATATTTATCATCTATCAATTCGATTCCAGATATATCATCAATTTCTGAAATTTGCTTCAAAACCATTTTTTGCTGTTCTTCGCGAAAAAGCGCATTCTTTGTCTTTAAAATATCCCTGAGAATTTCATTACATGGATTAAAGGAAAAATCAATCTGGTAACCGTTAAAGTATTGTGACAAATAGGCAAACAGCTCAATATAGGCACCTTGTGACCTGGACAGTCCCATAGTTACTTCTACATACTTTTCATCATCTATAACAAGAAGAACGAATAATCCGATTATTTTCTCTTTATCAAAAACTGCAAGTACACGATCATCCTTATTATGAACAGCCCTTTCAAGCTTCTCCTCTATCAAATCAGAATCCAGGAGAGGCTGTGAATAATCTTTGTCAGCGTTTATTTGACGTGCAAATGCTACATATTTTTCAATTTCCGATGTTACTGTTACTAAATGCTCCACGTCTCTTACCTTCATCTCTCTATCTTCTTAAAAAGCCTTGCGCTCCAGAAATTCATATTGAGCTCATCAATATAAAAATGGAATATAGCTTTCCAGTTTTTCGTAGCAGTACTCAGAACCATATATTCTGCCTCTGCTTTGACAGTGTCCTCAGCAAATCTAAAAAGCTTCTCTCCAACCCCTTGGGATCGCTTCTCTGGAATAACATACAGTTCTTCGACTTCAAAGAATGGTGTACCCTCCGGCATAATGGATTTCATCTGCTTAGATCCACAAACTTTACCAAAAAGATACCCAACTATATCGCCATTGTCCTCTGCCAAAAATATCCTGTTACCTTCAATGTCTGATTTATCATTTGGGCGATATCCGTAGCAACTGTTCTCTGCTGCCCAGTCCTCTGAAAAATTTATTAGTTTAGCCAGAACTTTCTCGTTTAAATCTACTTCATGAATAAGCATGATATTATCCTTTACGCTTCTATAGAATCATTAATTCTATCTATCCACTTAATATCATCGGATTCCAAGTACTGCACAAGTTTGCTGAAATTGCTTGAGCCGTCAACATGATCGTCTGTAGGCAACTTGCCGATTCTTTCTTTCATATAAGTATAATTATTATTATCAATGCTCTTCATTACCTGATCAATCTGATCAGCTCTACCTTTGTAACCTTTAACACCTGTATATTTCTCTATAAGCGGTGCATTAACAGCCTTCGCAGGTCTTTTGATAAACTCATCAGTCCAGTGTTTAGATATAATCTGCATAGTGCATGGATTACCAAATATGATCACTTCTTCAGCAGCGTTATCGACACCATGGAAATCATTTATCTTTCGCTTAATATCTTCATATTGTTCATATGGTTTCTTTTCTGTATCACAGAATATAAGAACAATTTCATAAGCTCCATTTTGGTACCTATCCTGATACCGAGCAGGAATATTACCATTTCCTGCCGCATTAACAAGGGCTATTTCATAAACATCATTCCATACTTGTAAATTGTTCAAATGTTCCAGATACTTATATTCCTCATTACCTTCACAGATAATGCAGATTTTATGTTTGTCCGATATATCAGGAAGTCTATTCGCCATCTGCAACTGCTCCCTTCACATTTCCCTTTATACTTAACAGGGAATTTATCAGTTCAGGATCAGGCAACGCCGCAAAAGCTCCTTTTCGGTATTTTTCTATTATGTCAGAAGTATCTCTTACACCATTTTCAGCAGTAAAATCAGACAGTGAATAAACGTAAACGCCCTTTTCATCCTTATCAACAAACCAGATCTGTTCCTTTCTGAAAAGGCGTTTACAATCCATAAGGTTAATATCGTGTACTGTGAAGATCATCTGAGCATCAGTATTGAGCTCATTATTGAACATAGCAACTGTGGCTCTGGTAAGTTTAAAATGAATACTGCTATCAAGCTCATCTACTACCAGGATTCGACCCTGTTCAAGCGCTTCAATAACATAACTTGCCATAGCCGCTATCTTTTTAGTTCCTGTAGAATCAAATAGCATACTTGGAACCTGAACGCCCTTATATGTAGAAACCAGCCTGATCTGATCCATTACACTATCAGGAACATCAAGTACTTTTTCTTCAGGCTTTTCATCAGCGCCACCAGCATTAAGCTTTACATTTCCCATTTCAACATATTCAAAATTGTCCATGTAAAGATCTGCATTTTTAATAAAATCAACTACTTTCTGCTGTAGCTGATTCTTGTTTTTCATAAGGTCAATGGTATGCTCCATAGGGATGTTATTCATATTGATAACATCTATCTTTTCAGCAAAACCAACCAGAACTTCCTTCATCTCATTGAGTGCCTTAAATTTAGTAGAATCAATAAGGTGGAAAATAACATTATTCTTTGCAACAACAGGCATCATTGTCAAAAGCTCTGTATCTATGCACTCATATTCTTCATTGAGAGTATCGCGTTTTAACCAGCACACTTCTTTTTCGTTATTGTACTGATCTTTCAACACCTCTATAAATGATTCGAATACGTAGGCCTCTTTCTTGACATCGTACTTGAAATCATACGAGAACTTTCTTCCACCTGATAAAAAAGTG
>JAEEGH010014627.1_pt1 | contig 17189 bp, 12 predicted proteins | sample 9134181 | NCBI WGS metagenome assembly JAEEGH01 (sample SAMN16246544, study PRJNA631951) | gut metagenome | biome: gut microbiome; feature: rumen; material: DP-attached | host: Bos | place: Iran: Karaj | collected 2018-10
ATGATACGGGAGAATTGCAATTGTCCACAGCAATCAAAAAAATTTTGAATCCGTCGGACAATTGCGATGAACAGGGCGTTCTGCTGTATAATCTGGATGCGATTATAGCCGTTGGTTATCGGGTGAACAGTTACGAGGCGACCCAATTTCGCATTTGGGCACGAGAGGTTCTGAAAGAATATATCATCAAAGGATTTGTGATGGACGATGAGCGGCTGAAAGGCAAGAATCCCTTTGGGATTCAAACCCAAGGCCTTCAGAACCGGAAGCGGACGACGAGGGGCAGATGGTCGCTGAAGCCGCGTTGATAGCGGTAGCCATTATAGGTGCGGAAGGGTTTGACGCCTCCGTACTTTTTATCTTCTTCAAGAAGGAAGGGGGTATCGTTGATATAGGTGCTATCAACGGCAGGGCGAAGAGAACGACTGACCAGTACGTGGTCGATGCTCTCCCAACGGCCTTCGTAGCGATAAGTACCTTTGGCACCATGCGTGCCCCTTGCCTCGCTGGTAACGTTACACAGGCTGTTGGCCCCTAAATACTGTAGGGAAGGACTGTCGGCATAGTCGTTGAAGTCGCCAGCAATGATGACTTTGGCATCAGGTGGCAATAGCTGAATGACACTTATCAAACGTTCCATCACAATGCGACGATTGGGGCGCGTAGCCTTCTCGCCACCGAAACGGCTGGGTGCATGGACGACAAATACATGAAGGGTGTCGCGGTTTACAGTTTCGCCCTGTACATATAGAATGTCACGCGTGGGGCGCATGCCTTCAAGTGGTGTGACGTCGAGGTAGTCGTAGCAGACGGGACGGAACGAAAAGGGCTGATAGAGCAAGGCGACATCAATGCCACGCACATCGGGCGATGACGTCATCAGATAATCGTAGCCCGCATTGCGAAGCAACGAGCGGCGCGTCAAATCCCTCAGCACGGAATCGTTCTCCACTTCCACCAAAGCCACGAGGTCAGGGAGTGACGATTGTGAACACGAGATAATCTCCTGTCCGATGCTGTTCACCTTGCGCCAATAGCGGCTGGGCGTCCATTTACGAACTGAAGCAGGCAACCATTCGGTGTCCTGCTTCAATGAATCGTGATAGCAATCAAAGAGATTCTCGCAATTCAGCTCGACGAACGTGAGAGATTGAGAGAATGAAAAGATGAGAGAATGAGAAATGAAGACAAACGTCAAGAATAAACGCAGACCACAATCTCTCATTCTCTCATTATCTTAATCGCTCATCTTTAACACACTTTCTCCAAGCGCTTCATCATGGCGAACATGAAGACGGCAGCTACGAGACAGACGCCCAAGAATACGCTCCAGCATACCCAGAGGGGAACAGCACCCCACAGCAGACCGCCAACAACCACCAACTGGTTACCAATAGCGGTAGCCACAAACCAGCCACCCATCATCATACCCTTATACTTGGGAGGAGCCACCTTAGAAACAAAGGAGATACCCATGGGCGACAGCAACAGCTCGCCGAAGGTCAGCACCAGATAAACCATGATGAGCAGGTTGGGCGTGACGTCAGCTACATGTACGGCAACAGGATTACCGTCGGCACCAATTTCCGTCTGAGGCATGGGCAGACCGAACGAACCGAATGCCATCAGGGCGTAGGCAACAGCAGCTACAATCATACCGTAGGCTATCTTTCGCGGTGCAGAGGGTTCCTTACCCTTGGCAGCCAGCGAACCGAAGATAGCCATTGATACAGGCGTCAGGGCTACCACATAGAAGGGGTTGAACTGCTGGAAGATAGGTGCAGAAACCGTAATGCTGCCATCAGCATCGTACGACAGGCAGAGGAAAGCCAGGGCTGCAACGATGACGGCAGCAGAGATACCTTTTGCCTTAGCAGTCTTTGACTGGAACAGCGAGAACAGGGCATAGACGATAAAGACGACGGCGACAAGGTTCCATACGTTGAAGCACATGGCCTGCAAACCATCGGCAGACTGTGCGGTAAACTCGTCGGCAAAGTAGGTCAGCGACAGACCGTTCTGATGGAAAGCCATCCAGAAGAAGATAACCACGGCAAATACGAGACAGAGGGCCACAATGCGCTGCTTGGTTTCTTCCTTTGACAGTTCTTCGACGGGAGCGGCATCAGCAGTCTTGGCGTCCTTCTTCGTACCACCCTCCGTATGACGGAACGTGCTACGGAAGAGGTAATAGATAGCGATAGACAGTATCAACGAGGCACAAGCCACAGCAAACGAGAAGTGGTAGGCATCGTTGGACGAGTAGCCTAACGACGTCTCGGCATACTCCTTAATCTTAATGGCGGCAGTAGGTGCAAACAGGGCACCGATGTTGATAGCCATGTAGAAGATAGAGAAACCTGCATCGCGCTTGTCCTTATACTGAGCGTCGTTATAGAGGTCGCCCACCATCACCTGCAGATTACCCTTAAACAGGCCGGTACCAAAACCGATGAGCAGCAGGGCTGCCAGCATCACAACCAGAGCCACGCTGTCACCTCCCAGGGGAACTGACAACAGCAGATAGCCGGCAAACATGATGATGATACCCGTGGTAACCATCTTACCAAAGCCGAACTTATCGGCCATCATACCACCGATGAGCGGGAAGAAATACACTAACATGAGAAACGCGCTGTAGATAGTGCCTGCCATAGCGGGCGACAATCCGTAGTTGGCTCTCAGGAACAAAGCAAATACGGCCAGCATGGTGTAGTAACCAAAGCGCTCGCCAGTGTTGGCCAATGCCAACGCGAATAGTCCTTTCGGCTGTCCTTCAAACATAGTTAAATATTTATAAATTATTAATAATCAATATAAAAGCCCACATGTAACTATAAGCTGGTAACAAAATAGTAACAAAATAGCATTATAAATGCCTGTAGTGGGCTATTCTTGGGGCAAAGGTAAGCAATTATTCGCAATCTACCAAACTTTTTGCTTGTTAATTGTTGAAGCTCCTATGATGGTAGCGCGTTCCTGGTGCTGCCTCATATACTGGCCATCGTTTAGAGGTCGGCTCTGTAGGTTTGGCGGTGTGGTGTTACTTGCGTGTAATCGCCTCTGTTGTATTTCCCTTTGTAGTGTACATCTTTGTTTGTTGCTTGCCCGGATGGTATGCGTATATCGTCAAATAGGGCGTTTATTTCCTCGCTTATGGTTTCTTTAGGTTCCGTTGAGGCTTGCAATATCAATTCATGCAGCGTGTGGCCAATGCTGAAAAGTTCCATCCGCTTGCGCTCATCTTCCAACACTTTCAAAATTTCGGGGTCGGTGGCCTGTAGGTAGTCGGCCAGCATCTTATCTGTGTTGTAGGTCTCTGTTAGCCTGCCTTGCCCATCTTTGCCAATGGCTATTGTTTGGGGCTGTTGTCCATCCTTTCTTTGCACAAATAGGATCGCGCTTTTCACGCTCTGTTGCTGGTGTCCTTTAATTGCCAGCGGGCTAAAGCTGCCAGCGGTGGCAAACATGACGTTGGCAAAGGCGTTTAACATTGTGTCGCTCTCATGGCTTATAAGGGTGTCTGTGTCAAAGTAGCGGACAATGGCCAACAGCAGGGATTGCAATAGTTCATAAAACGACATTTGGAAGCCGTTGGCAATGGCACAAAGTTTCTGTTTGTCAGTAAGCGAAATCTTTGTTGCAATGGTGGTGTAGTAGCCTTGCCCGGCATCATGCTTTGCTCTCATACTCTATGGGGTGTTTTAGTTCCTATGTAGCGGGCAAAGATAGGTTGCTGGTTTACTGCCAAAATTATTGTGCGTTTTGGTGGTTGTCGGTGTTCATTCAGTTATCCATATAAAGCATTATATCGGGCTTTTCCCCTCATGGCTATGGATAAAAAGTCTTTTATGTGGGAATTGGTGTTTATGGTAGCGGTATTATCCCGAAATAACCTTATCTAAGTAACTTTTTACCCTAACATTTTGGAAAATATGTGTGTTAACGCAAGGTGAGGCAAGTGGATTTGAGATAATTGGCCTACCCAATAAAAAAACAGGGGTATAGGTGTTTGTCAGTTGCCAGCGGGCGGCGGCGTGGTGGCCGTTACTCATCTTTGTGGGTATCGCTCCGCGTTTGCTTTTCTGCCTATGCTATAAGTGCCTGGCGGCGAAAGCCGCCACACTGGATGCTGGGGGCGTGGGGGCTTGCCCCCACATTTCTCTTTGGTTCTTTCTCTTTGCCAGCCTCGCGCGCTTCGTGTGGTGGGATTGGTTGGCTTTTGATTGAATCAGAAACAAGACACCGCTTAAAGACGTTGGGTCTTGCGGTTGGTTTTTACGCGCGCGTGTATGTGTGTAGCGCACTATCCCTTTGGGATGGGTAGCGCGCTACAGACATATACCTTTGGTAGGGTGTGGGGGTAGCCTCATCGTGGCCAGCATGAAGCAGCGGCGTGGGGCGTTCCTGTAGCCATTGGCGGGGTTATTTCAATTAAGGTGGGTAGTTATTAGGCGTTGAGGCTTTAACGCGGTCTGTGGGCTTTCCTGTGGCTCCGCGGCTGGCTCCATCGTTGCCAGCATGAAGCAGGGCAAAAGCTTATTGCCATTGCCCTGCCCTTTGTGTGGTTTGCCTCATTCCTGGTTACTTGTCAACGTAAGTAATTAAGGCATCCTTATAGCCTTTGCCTTTCTTCACATCAATAACGCCAGCGCGTTCCGCTTGAAAAATAACGCTGTTGGTTAGTTCCTTGCCTGTACAATCGCGGCAAATATCTTCGCGTGGCGTTCTGTTGCACCAATAGAAAGTTGCCCTGTAATAAGCCTCCTTTTGTTCATTGCCTGTTGCCAGCGTTAAGCCTCCGTGTATTACCTTAAATCTGGTAAGAAATTGTAGTCTGTCAGCATTGGCCTCAAACTCATATATTTGGGGCAAATTACTTTTGTGGCCATACGCAACAAATTCGCTTCTTGTCTCATCATCTACAAGTGGTTTAACATTCCAAAACTCGTTGCCTGTGGGCATTGGTTCGCTGCCGTTCCATTCGTTCATTTGGGCAATGGTAACAATACCTTTCTTACATACCGTTGCAATCTCTTTGGCCAATTGGGTTGGCGTGTAGGCATCTTGTTTAATGGCATCGTAATTGGTGACAAACACAAAGTCGGATTTGTATTGGTTGAGGCTGGTTCTGTAGAGGCTTAAGAAATTACCGTCTGTTATGGTTCCGTTGGTACTGATAACATCGAGCGTGGCTCCCTTTGCCTCTCCAATAAGTTCTTTAATGCTGTTGGCGGTGGTGTCTGTTCCTACAACAATAACGAGTGTATTTCTGTGGCTGGTGGCTATCTTGAAATCAAGTCTTTTTTCGCCTGTTATTACTGCCTTGATTAGTTCAAGTGTTAGCCATTGCGTTGCGGCCTTGCTCTCTCCATCCGCTGCCAGCAGCTTAAAGTCTCCCATCAATGCAACAGGCTCAAAAGCGTGGCTGTAGCCTGTTTCCTCAATATAGGGATTTAGCTTTGCTTTAATGGCAATTGTGCCTTTATACACTTTGCGCTGTTGTGGGCTGTCTGCCAAACATACCGTTGTATGCTTCTTTCCGGCTCCGCTTCTTTGCAGCGTTCCATTTTTAACAGCATCTGAAATCATGCTGTTAATGGTCTGCTTTTGAAACTCTCCTTTGTAGTAGCCAAATACTCTTTCGGCAAAGGTGGCCTGGTTAATTCCTTTATCAGCAAACAGCCTGCCACATTCTTCCATCCTTAACAGGTCGGTTGTTGGTGTCGGTGGGATCGTAACGTCTCCGCTTTCGTCTATGCTGTAAACAATGCGGTGGGGCGTTGGTCTGCCATACGTAAAGCAGAAATAATTAACTGCCTGTGGTTCTGCCTCATCGTTAGCCAATTCTATGCTGCCCTCTGTCAGTTGGCAAAGGTTGTGGGCGGGGCGGCTAATGTAGTCGAGCGCGTTGTCTGTGGCCTCCATTACATTGCATCCATAAAGTAGCATGAAGCCTTGCAAATCGGCAATGCAATTAAGCATGGTTACCTTGTCGCGCGTGTCGTTTGCTAACAGTTGGGTGGCATCGTGTAAAATGACAATTTGCGCTTCGTTTAATTCCGCTTCGCTGCCAATAAGGTTTGCAATTTCGCAGGCTGTTCCGCTGTCTGGGGGCGTTGGCAGTTGTGTGGCCTCGTAAGGCAGCTTTAAATCGGCATCGCTATAGATTAACACTTTGCATCCTTTTAAAGCCTCGCTTGCCCTCATGGTGGGTTGGTACTCTCTATCCTGTCCGTTGGCGGCTACGGTGTAGAGGTGACGCACAAAAGCGGCCATTGTCTCTTTGCGCTCATACGCTATTGGCGTGGCCTCTCCTAAAGTGGCAAAAAGGTTGTACTTTTCGGCCTTGCTGTTTAACTCAATGCTGCCAGCAAACAGCCCTATTTGTGGGGCGTGGGTGGCAATGGCGGGCAAACTCTGCTTTGCCAGCTTGTCAATGGGTGTGAAATACTTTTCTTCCATCTTAAGTTACGTTGATAATGGTTAATACTAAATCTTTCCTTTGCTTAAGCAATAAGCCTCTGCCTGTTCCGCTGCTTCGTGTTCTGTGTTTATGCGGTTCTGTTTTGCCCATGCTTCTATTTCTGCCCGGTCAAAGAATAACAATTTACTGTTGGGCTTGTAGTGGGGCAATTGCTTCTTACAGGTCATTTTGTAGAGCGTGCTTTTGCTAATGCCTGTAAGTAACGCCACATCGTCAATTGTCAGCACACTTTTGGCGGCTAACAGGGTAAGGCTTTTCAAATCCTCAATTTCTTGCAAAATCTTTTCTTCCATCGTTTCTTTTATGTTTTGATGGTGGGTAACTAATAATGGCCAGCGGTTGCACCCGCCTCCATTCTCCTACGGTGTGAGGTAGTGCAAATTCTCAACACTTTCGGTTTCTGGGTGCAAAGGTCGGAAAAAACGGAAAATATAGAAACTATGAAAAAATTACACTATATTACGTTTTGTTTGCCGTAATATTACAACAAAAAACACGCCTCATCGTGGGGCGTGTTAAGTAGCGTTTCACTCAAATAATGCGTCTATGCTGTCAAGCCATTTTTGCCGTTTTGTGGCTGGGCGGTCGTAAAAATTAAATAATGATTGTTGCAAGTTATCAATGTCAAAAAGTTCTTTTAGTTCCGCTTCTGGGAATTGGGTGCCTACGTTGCCATGATGTTTTTCGCTGTAGTAGTAACCGCAAATCTTTCCACACAAATATGCAAGTTGCACGTTGCGGCCTCTGTCTGAAACTCCTATCCAACGAAAGTAGTTTGTATTTGTGTATTTCTCCATGTAGCCTTTTTCAATGGCCTTGCCGAAAATACGGCGTGCCTTTAGCGTGTCTAATACAGGTGGCAATATTCCGCTGGGTAGGTCTGTAGGTAGCGGCGTTTCCTGTGGCAGTGTGTCGCTTTCTGGTTTCTGCCCTGCCTCTCCTATCTGTCCGGCGGCTGGTGGCGTATCTGGTGGCATCGTCTGTGAAGCCTCAACTTTGTATGCTAATACCGTGTATAGGTTTGAACACAATTCGCGGAAATATTGCGCTCTAAAGCCTTGCTTGCTCATTTTGTGCAATAGCCTGTTAGCCTCATCCCTTGTAAGGCCATCTTCTATTTGCGTGCCTCTCTCTCCCCATCCTGCTAAATATTCTCCAAGCCTATATTGCGTTACGCGGTCTAATTGGCTAATATCAAAGCCGTGGCCTTTTAAGGCTTGTTTAACAGCACCAATAAAGTAATCAACAGTTAATATGTATCTTTCCTGTCTGTCTTTGTTAAAGTGGGTGTGTGGCGGCTCTGTTGTGAATATCTGGTAAATATCGTTCTCAACAGCCTTTTGCCATCTGTCGGCCAATGGTAGCAGGCTGTCAGCATACAGGGCGGCGGCTTGTTTTATTTCCTTATCCAATGCGGCGCAAACCTCTCTGTTGGTTGCTGGTTCCATTATGTCAGCCTCCCAATTGTGGTGACTGTTGAGTATATCAAATAAACTTTCTTTCATACCTTTGCACTCCTATTAGTTGTTGCCTTATCTCTTTTACGCTGTCCCCATTGGCTTATAACATTGCAGGGCAAAGGCTCGTTTGTTTATCTCTGCCTCACGCTTATTTAATTCTATTTCACGCATGAATAATTCATGGTCGCGCCTATCTAATTCCATTTCACGCTCGATTAACATACATTCGCGCCTATCTAATTTACTATCACGATCAGCCCATTCCTTATAAGCTTCGGCCTCTTTCTTAGCAGCTTCGGCCTCTTTCTTAGCAGCTTCGGCCTCTTTCTTTGATAATCTCAACTCCCATTCCAAAAGCATTTCTAATGTTGCCATACCTTTGCCCTCCTAATTTTTTGCCGTTCCTGTCTTTGCCTTGCTCTGCTTCTTACGTTGAGGCTTAGAAGTGAAAGCCTCATCCATCAAATCAACAGCCTCTTCACGTTTCTTGTTAATGATATCAGCATATACCTGGGTAACGCTTAGATCATGGTGGCCTAACAATTTGCTAACTACGTACAAATCGGCTCCCAATGTAAGTTCCATAGTGGCAAAGGTGTGGCGGCTCATGTGGAAACACAAACTTTTCTCAATGCCAGCAGCTTTTGCCCATCGTTTCAAATTGTCGTTAATGATGGAATTATAGAAAGGCAAATCAAACACTTCTTTTGCGCTGCCTTTCTTAGGTAGCCAGCTAACAGCCTGTTTGTTTAACTTGATGGTTAGCGGCTCCCTTGTTTTCTGCATCGTAATGGTAATATAATAGGCTTTGTTACGCTCAACAATATTGCCCCATGTCAAGTTTCTAATGTCGCTTATTCTTAGCCCTGTAAAGCAGGCAAACAAGAAAGCCCGCTTAATATGGTCGTTTTTAAACTCTGTTGCGGCCAGCTTCTTAACCTCTTCAATGGTTAAAAAGGTTCTATTGCTCCTTTCTGCCCTTATCGGTTTCTTATCTTCGCGGCTTAAATATATTATAGGGTTGACGGGTATTTTCTTTTGTCTAACTGCCTCATTCAATGCACTGGTAAATATTTGAAAATAGCCATTGGCTGTAATACTTGCCAATTGTTTGGGGTTCTTTGTATGCTTTCCGCTGTTTGCACTTGCCAAATATGAAATAAAACCTTTGCAAAAGTCATCATCAACAGCCGATAATTTCACTTTCTCGCCTGCATAAGCTTTTAGGTGGGCAATTACTTTTTCAACAGACAAAGCCCTTTCCTCGCTCTGCCCTGTAGCAAGTTTCTGCCTCCTGTATTCTTCCATCCAATCAATCAACAACAATTTAGAATTAGAAACAGGCGTAAGCCCTCCTTTGCCCTGAATAATTTCTAACTCTCTTTGGTTCCTTATGGCCTTTGCGGCTTGTTCCGTGTTGGTGTTTTGTACTTTTGCTGCCTCATTGGTAGCGGGTACAAGATAGAGTTTCAAAAACTCATATTTGCGCTGCCCATCCTTATAGATGTCAAGATAATAACTTAACCTGCCTTTTGAAACAGGCTTTGTTCTTAACGTCACAAATGACGATTCACGATTAATTTTCTTTGCTCTTGCCATGATGTTTCTATTTTGTTACCGGGTGCAAAGATAAGCATTTTTTATGTTACTACCAAATAAACGAGTAACAAATGAGTAACAAAATAGTAACAAAAATGGGCTAATTATCGGAAAATTAGCCCACCCTATAATCATTGTAACTTATTGATTTTCATTTCGTTTATTTATCCTTTCTTTTCTTGTTTTCCGTTTGTCCTTCAAACATAGTACTAAATTTTAAATTATTATTGATTTTACTTGATTTTGTCATTCTTTGTACGCACCAAATCAAAGAGGTAGGTGGCCTTGATGACGATTTGTCCGAAGTTGCTTCGTCCGAAATAGTCACTCTTCGAATTGCCGTAGATATTGCCCAAACCGTAGTAGTAACGACCCTCTATCATGAAATGTCCTAACTTACGGTTCGAGAACTCCAAACCTATACCACCAGCGATACCGTAATCGAACTTCTTCTCAACAGCCATCGTATCCTGAGCTACAACAGACGAGGAACGCTTGTTGAGTGTTTCCTTCCCCGGTACCACATTTGTTGACGTCGACTCACTCAGGAACATACCAATCTGCGGACCTACCTGGAAAAAGAACTGGAAGCCCTTACGTTCACGTCCCCACCCCATACGGGCCATCAGGGGAATCTGCAGATAGGTCATCTTGCGCTCATAGAACAACGGATTGAGTTTCTGGGTATCGTCCGCATAGTAAACGGGCTGGCGGTCGGCATCTTTGATATCTTCCTTCCATCCTGTCTGAGCCAGATTCACCTCGGCCACGATGGCACAAATGCTCTTGAAGTACTTCTCGCAGGTATAGCGTACTGTCAAACCGCCTGTCAGGCCACCTAACATATTCTGTGGCACCTCAGGCATAAAGCCCACATTACTCAACATGTAGCCTCCGTTCACACCTACGGCAAAGTCAGTACGATAGTCGCCAATCTGCGCCCTTGCAGAGAAAGGTAAAAAGATAAAAAGGTAAAAAGGTAAAAAACATTTTACCACCTTTAAAACCTTACAAAATAATATCGTAATCATTCTCTTTTATTTCTTTACCTTTTTACTTTTTTACCTTTAAAAGTTGATAGTTTCTATACGCTGGTCCTTGGTATAGTGCACAAACAGACGTGCACGGTTCTGCAAACCTCCACCACTCAGACGTTCAAAGTGCAATGGCGTCTGATACGGCGTATAGCCCACCATGCCTGAAGCACCTGTAAAATTATGGCCATACATGTGCAAGCCCTTGATAAAGAAATAGGCGTGGTCGAAACCTGTCACGGCATAACGCTGATGATAGTTCTGCATATCCTGATGGAAGTTCCAGCGGTATTTCTGCTTGAAACGAGCCGTACTCGACGCCACAGGATTCATATAATAAGTAGAGGGTATGCAGACGTCGTACTTATAGAAGTTATCCAGGTGTCGGCTGGTGTACATGAGCCATTCAGGATAGCCAAACACGGCGACCTGTATCTGGGAGCGCGTCATCGTCATGCCGTTGAGCTTGGCAAAAGCGACGTTCAACTCCTGTGAACGACTGGTGTTCAGCACGACGACGTTAGGCTCGGTAGTCGAGAACGACTTCTGGAACATTGATTCGCCAGAACGCAGATTGGTAATGCTGTACTTCTTGCCTTCCATTTCCAGTTTGCGACGCAAAGCCGAGGTAAAGCCACCCTTTGTGCTGGTAGTATCGTTACAGTCGATGATAACAGTATGATAGTTCTTGTAACGTTCGTAGAAACGAGCGACGTAGCCGTCATTCAACACATTGCCGTTCTGATATACCTGGAACAGCTGGGCATTAGTAAACACCTCTGGCGAATTGATACTGAACGGAATCATCACGCGGATGTTGTGCTGACGGGCAAAATCGCCCAATGCCTTAACCTGCTTGGTGTATAGCGGACCGATAATCAGGTCTCGGTCGGCAGCATGCGGGTCTTGCAGTATCTCGTTGATATCCGTATCTTCTGCCACATTCCACGCACGGACATCGGTCGAAATACCATTGGCACGCAGACTGTCGCAAGCCATCAGTATGCCACGATAGTACTCCACCATGCGTTTGCCATCGCCATTGATGTTATGCAATGGCAACATGATACCAACACGAATCTCGCGCTGACGCATATCGGTCTCCACAACCTGAGGCTTGGTAGGCATCGCGATTTCCTGAGTCGTAGACTCCTGTTTTGCATTTGGGTCGTGAGAAGGAAAGGGAATCTTGATGAAGTCGCCCTTCTTCAGTTCGTAACCAGGCGAATTCATTTCCGGGTTGGCATCAATCAGCTCCTGAACGGTAAGACCATTCTCACGAGCAATGCCAAATATGGTTTCCTTACGCTTTACCTTATGCATTTCCTTATAGGTTTGCACCTGTGCCAAGGCTGTCTCTGCCGTGAAGCAGAAAAGCACCAAAAGCATGAAAATTCTCAATGTTTGTATCATAAAAACTGTTTATTTTCAATTTTTCGTTGCAAAATTACAAAAAAAGATGCGGAAGTCCGACTTTTTTCGCTAATTTTGCACAAATATTTATTTCTTAAGATGAAAAAAGGCATTTTTACAGCAATATTTCTCTTTGGATGGCTCCCTGTAAGTACATGGGCCACCATCAATCCTTCGGCAACCTATACCAATAGTACTGGTGAGGAAATAACCGTATATGCAGGCGATGAGTCGGGTGCAGGAGGCGGTTCGGCAGGCAGCTTGGAAGGCGATGCCCCGCTACTGGTGCGCTTCATGGCTAATGCATCGGACCTTGAAGCCGGTTCGACGCTTGAATGGCGTTTCCGTCACTCTGGTGCAGAAAGCAGCAACAGCGAGATCACACGCTACGAGGAGAATCCCGAATTTACCTTTACCGAGTCTGGTCTGACCGTAGCGACGCTCTATGTGCGTCTCAATAACGAGCTGGTGGATTCTGCATCTATCAATGTGACGATTACCGAGAGTCATCTTGAAATGCCCAATGCCTTCTCGCCCAATGATGACGGACGCAATGACTTCTATGGTGCAAAAGGGGCATGCCATCCTGAAGTCAGCGGTAAATACAAGAGCATTGTCGAGTTCCACGGCTACATCTTCAATCGTTGGGGACAGAAGCTCTTCGACTGGACGGACATCTCTAAGGGTTGGGACGGCACGTACAACGGATCGCCCTGCAAGGACGGTGTTTACTTTGTACTGGTCAAAGCCCGCGGTGCCGACGGCAAGGAGTATAATATCCGTCGCGACGTCACCCTGATTCGCAACTATAATGAAGTAACCTCGACAGCAACATCCAACCCATGAGCAACGACAGCAAGATTAACATCTACGGCGCACGGGTTCACAACCTGAAGAATATTGATGTCGAGATACCCCGCCACTCCTTGACTGTGCTGACGGGACTGAGTGGTTCGGGTAAGTCGAGTCTGGCCTTCGACACCATCTTTGCCGAGGGTCAGCGTCGCTATATCGAGACCTTCTCGGCTTACGCCCGCAACTTTTTAGGGGGCATGGAACGTCCTGATGTCGATAAGATTACAGGTCTGTCGCCTGTTATCAGCATCGAACAAAAGACAACCAACAAGAATCCGCGTTCTACAGTAGGTACGACTACCGAGATTTACGACTATATGCGTCTGCTGTTTGCCCGTGCCGGCAAAGCTTATAGCTATGAGACGGGCGAACCAATGGTAAAATACACCGAGGAGAAGGTCATCAACATGATCCAAGACGACTATGCTGGACGCAAGATTCTGATTCTGGCACCACTGGTACATGGTCGTAAGGGTCACTATCGTGAACTGTTCGAATCGATGCGCAAGAAGGGCTACCTGCATATCCGTATCGATGGCGAGGTGCAGGAGATTAAGCAAGGCATGAAGGTGGACCGTTACAAGACCCACGACATCGAAGTGGTCATTGACCGCATAGCTGTAAAGGGTGCCGATGAACGTCTGAAGAAGACCATCCAGACAGCTATGAAACAGGGCGAAGGTCTCATCATGATTATGGACTATGACACGGGGGAAGTCAAGCATTTCTCCAAACGACTGATGTGTCCTACCACAGGCATATCTTACAGTGATCCTGCGCCTAACACCTTTTCGTTCAACTCTCCCCAAGGCGCTTGTCCACGTTGTAAGGGCTTGGGTTATATCAACGAAATTGATATGGCCAAAGTCATTCCAGACACCAAGAAGAACATTCACGAAGGCGGTATTGTGCCACTGGGAAAATACAAGAACCAGATGATATTCTGGCAGATTGATGCCATCCTGCACAAGTATGAGTGCGACCTGAAAACACCTATAGCCGACATTCCCGACGAGTGTATGAACGAGATACTCTACGGTTCGCTGGATAGTGTACGCATTGACAAGGAACTGGTACATACATCGAGCGACTATTTCGTGGATTACGACGGTGTCATCAAGTATCTGCGCTCTGTGATGGAGAACGACGATACGTCGGCAGGTACCAAATGGGCCGACCAATTCTTGGCTGAATGCCAATGTCCTGAGTGTCACGGACAGCGTTTGAACCGCGAGGCCCTGTCGTATAAGGTCTGGGACAAGAACATTGCCGAGTTGGCCAATATGGATTTAGGCGAGTTGAGGAAATGGCTAAACACCTGTGAGCCGCATTTGGACCACCAACAGCAACAGATTGCTGCAGAGATTCTGAAAGAGATACGCACACGACTGGACTTCCTGCTGGAGGTAGGACTGGACTATCTGGCCCTGAACCGCCAGTCGGCATCATTGTCGGGCGGAGAAAGCCAGCGCATCCGTCTGGCTACACAGATTGGTTCACAACTGGTCAACGTGCTCTATATTCTTGACGAGCCGTCGATTGGTCTGCACCAGCGCGACAACGAACGCCTTATCAAGTCATTAAAGGAGTTGCGCGACTTAGGTAACACCGTGATTGTCGTAGAACACGACGAGGACATGATGCGCCAGTCAGACTATATAGTCGACATTGGTCCACGTGCTGGCCGTAAGGGTGGCGAGGTGGTGTTCCAAGGCACCATCGACGAGATGCTGAAGACGGATACCATCACGGCACAATACCTGAACGGAACCATGCGCATTGCCATGCCCGAGAAGCGTCGCAAGGGCAATGGCCACGAACTGGTGCTGCGAGGCTGTACGGGCAACAACCTCAAGAGCGTAACGGCTACCTTCCCATTGGGTAAGCTCATCGTCGTAACTGGTGTTTCGGGCTCTGGTAAGTCGACACTGGTCAACGAGACGCTCTACCCCATCCTATCCAAGCACTTCTACCGCTCGTTGCAACAGCCCATGCCCTACGAGAGCATCGAGGGGCTGGAATATATTGACAAGGTGGTCAACGTCGACCAGAGTCCCATTGGCCGCACACCGCGCTCTAATCCCGCTACTTATACAGGTGTCTTCAGCGATATCCGCAGCCTGTTCGTCAACCTGCCCGAAGCACAGATTCGAGGCTACAAGCCCGGTCGCTTCTCGTTCAACGTGAAGGGCGGACGCTGCGAGACATGTGGTGGCAATGGCTATAAGACCATCGAGATGAACTTCCTGCCCGACATCCAAGTGCCTTGCGAGGAGTGTCACGGCAAACGCTACAATCGCGAAACATTGGAGGTTAGATTCAAGGGAAAGTCGATTGCCGACGTGCTGGACATGACCATCAATCAGGCCTGCGAGTTCTTCGAGAACGTGCCCGACATCCTGCGTAAAATCAAAACTATCCAAGACGTCGGTCTTGGCTACATAAAGTTAGGACAGCCCTCTACCACGCTTAGCGGCGGCGAGAGCCAGCGTGTCAAACTGGCTACCGAACTATCGAAGAAGGATACGGGTAAGACGCTGTATATTCTGGATGAGCCTACCACGGGTCTGCACTTCGAGGACATCCGCATTTTGATGGATGTGCTGCAAAGACTGGTAGATCGTGGCAATACCGTCATCATCATCGAGCACAACCTCGACGTCATCCGACTGGCTGACCACATCATCGACATGGGACCAGAAGGAGGACGTGCCGGAGGTACTATCCTTACCACCGGCACGCCCGAAGAAGTAGCAAAATCCAAGAAAGGCTACACGCCACGATTCCTGAAAGATGTTTTGAATAAATAAATTAACCGCAGATTATACAGATTATACAGATTGTTATGCAATAACGATGTGCGCCTTTATCTGTGGAAATCTGCGTAATCTGCGGTTAACTGACAATTAGACAATTAGTTCTTGACGAGTCTGACCTCGTAGATTTCACCAATCTGCTTGCGTGGCTTAGCCTGGAATTTTACACGAACCTGCTTCTTGCCTTTCAGCAACTCAGCGGGTATAGGATATGTCTCGTACTTGAATTCCGAGATGCGATACTTGCCCGTATTGTTCACCGACGTCACAACGACATCGTCGACAAGGATATCGAACTCATGACTCTTCCACTCGCCAACGCCCCAATACTTCAGGCGCAAGCTCAGCTCAGTCTGTCCGCCCGTCTGCAACAGATAGCTGAAGTAGTGGCCGTCGCTGGCATCACGATAGAACACGTCGTTGGTGTTGCCCACATTCGAACGGTCGGTCTCCATAAAGTGGTCTGACTCAGGCTGCTGCTCACCGGGCTGCACCTTATCAACAGTGCGGTCTTCAAGGGCCTGACGCTCCTGCTCTCGTTTAGCCAAGTTATCGAGATAACCCTTATAGCTATTCTCCGAGAGTGCCAGCCAGTACATCATATAGCGGCTATCGTGCAACTCAAAGAAAGGCATCAGTTCATTGCGGATTTCGTTCTCCATACGCGTGGTCAGCGTGAAGTGCAGCGGTTTGCCTGCAACGGGCACCAACTGGTTGGCAATATCCTCCAGATTATTATTAATAAGGATAGGAGCCTGGTCGACGGGCAACTTCTTGCCTACCGCCAACTGTCCGAAACGACTGTCGTCGGCAATCAGACGCACCAAATCCTCAGTACCAGTCTTCATAGCCAGCATAATAGGGCCATGCATCAGGGCAATATACTGTGGCAGGTTAGGCAGATACTTGATGCTGTTGTGCATCGGGAACGTCAGTTCCACGACGTCGCCCTTCTTCCACTTGCGGCTAATAGCCACATAACTGGACGGACCAGTAACAATGCTAACAGGTTCACCGTTCACCTTCACGTCGAACTCACCGGGCTTAACCCAACCCGGATAGCGCACCTGAAGCGTGAACTTACCCTTACCCTGAGCAATGGTAATCTTGCTATTCTCTGTATAGGGGAAACCGGTCTCCTGACGAAGCACAATGCCACGCTCTTTCCAGTTCAGCTCTGTCGATACGAAGAGGTTTACGAACAGGTTGTCGCCCTTATGGGTATAGACAAACTGACCGTACTTGCCGTGGTTCTCCATACCAGTACCCACACAACACCACATGGCCTCGTTAGGTGCCGAATAGTTACGATAGTGACGCGGACGGGCTGATGTAAAGTACACATAACCACCATGTTTCGGATGTTGGCTCGACAAAATATGATTAAATGTAGCCAGTTCGTAGAAGTCGGCATAACGGGCCTCAGGATTACGGCGGTGCAACTCTTCCGACAGCTTCAGCATGTTGTTTGTGTTACACGTCTCAGGACCGTCGATATCCTCTACGAAGTCCTTACAGGCCTCCT
>JAEEGH010014628.1_pt1 | contig 17188 bp, 9 predicted proteins | sample 9134181 | NCBI WGS metagenome assembly JAEEGH01 (sample SAMN16246544, study PRJNA631951) | gut metagenome | biome: gut microbiome; feature: rumen; material: DP-attached | host: Bos | place: Iran: Karaj | collected 2018-10
GCTGATACAAATCTTTACCAGACATCAGATACATACTACGGCGATGGAAGAGTTATAGCAATTGGTTCACAGGTAAGTGATGAGAACTTCAAGAGACTTTTAGAGTTCCTTGACTGGTATGCTTCACCAGAGGGTGTACAGCTCCAGCATGCTGGTACAGAAGGTCTTATCTACACAGTAGAAGATGGCAAGTATGTACTTACAGAAGATGGTCTCAACAGATTCTCAGCTGAAGTAGCAGTTCCTGAAGAACTGGGCGGCGGCAACTGGAATGATGGTAACAACCAGATCAACCAGTGGATCGTAGCTTCATGTGATATCAATCCAGACACAGGCGAACCTTATGGTACAGATATGTGGTCATCAACAATCGAGATGAACCAGACCAAGACAACCAAAGAGTGGACAGAGAAGTTTGGCGCAGCAGATGATGTTGAATATCTGTCAGAAAATGGCATGATGACAGTTGTTCCAAGTATCAATATTGCTCTTGCAATTGATACAACAGATATCAGCCTTATCCGTAAGCAGTGCGGCGATCTTATCAAGGATGCATCTTGGAGAATGGTATTTGCTACAGATGAAGCAGACTTTGACAAGCAGTGGGATGAGATGACATCTCAGCTCGATGGCCTTGGATGGGCAGACCTTGTAGCATTTGATACAGAAAAGTATGCTCCAATGCTTGAAGCTAGAAAGAATGCTAAGTAATGATTGGAAATGTTAATAGCAGATTAGCAAATTAAAAAATGTGGTTGGCACAAATTGATGTGTCAGCCACATTTTTATTATTTGGAAATAAACAGTACACCCAGAGTGCCGGAACCACAGTGAGATGAAGTGGCAAAAAATCAGACTATATATTTAAAATCTGAAAATTCAGCATAGCCACCCTGCTTCAGAGTACTAAAGGTAAACAGGCCAAAACGGGCACCGGTAAAGTGGTCAAGTTTGAAATAAAGGCTTGTTGATGGCTGGATCATAGTCTCGCCATTACCTGCGTCATATCCAAAGAAAGCCCGGTCAGAACTCTTGCCGGCATGAACCGGCTCTGAAGTTCTCTGATCATCAAATTTAGTCTCAGCAAAAAGAGTAACGACAGGAGAATCTATCTTAGTCCTAAATAGTTCCAGTGCAGGGGTGTCATCTTTTCTCTCACCCATGATTCCTGGTGTTACTACCGTATGACCAGCCAGTACAAGGTATAATCCCGCATTTTTTCTGGTAACTCCCACAAAAGAATAGTTACTCTGCAGGATGCACAGTCCTGCATAATCGCCTTCTTTTAAGCCTGATGCATCAATAGTGACTGATGCCCTGGAATATGGAAAATGACATCTCTGAGTAAGAGTATTCTGAGCCTGTACAAGATTAGTAGCCACTTTCCCGGTTGTTATGCGCAAGGTGCCAGCACCTCTATCATGCCTGATTAAAGACATATCCGGCTCATGACTAAACTGCCAGTAGGAAGCAAGTTCGCCTTTAAAATCTTCATTGCCAAAGAGTGGCGCATACTCATAGCCCGGGCGATTATTCTCTATTTCAAATTCTTCAGGAATGACTCCGTTGTTACCAAAAATCGGAATGCTTGGAGTGTCGTTGGACCAACTGACTGGCATAAGCACTGGAATACGGCCAACAGCACCGCTATCCTGGAAGAGTATTGCATACCAGTTGCCCTTTGGTGTATCTACGATGCCGCCTTGAGCAACGCCGCTCCTTCTGAAATTCCTGTCATCATCCATTACATCAAGTCCTACAAAGTCATCTGTAAGTGATGATGCGTAGAAGCAGCTCTCTGTACGCTTTCCGGTAGACTTTGGAATATGGATCATGAACAGATAATAAGTTCCATTTATCTTATAGAAGTGGGAGCCTTCATATCCAAGGTAGACGTCATCACTGTCTTTTACGATCATACGGTGGAGGCCGCCTTCTTTTGGACCTGTCAGCTCTTCATTTAGCTCTGTTATATAGACTTCTTTATTGCCATAAACTATATAAACTCTGCCATCATCATCAAAAAGGATAGAGTTATCGTGATAGAATCCTTCTATTTCAGATTTTTTCCATGGACCACCAATAGATGAGGCTGTGTATAAGTAGGTCTTGTGAGTATCGTTGGCTACAAAGCAAATGTAAAAAGTGCCATTGTGTTTTCTTAGGCTTGCAGCCCACATACCCTGTCCATAGATATTTTCTTTGCCTGCCATGCGCTGGGCAGGAGTTGAGTCAAGCTTGTCATAAACATAGGCAGCATGCTCCCAGTGCACCAGATCATAAGACCTCAAGATCTCACAGCCAGGCATAAAGTACATTGTAGTGCTGACCATATAATAAGTGTCATCCACGCGGATCACATCAGGATCCGGATAATCCATTGCAATAATAGGGTTAATGCTGTTCATATGTGTTACCTGTTTGTCACTTTCTGACAATTCCTTATAAATTATTGAATCTTGGAATATTTATCCAATATAAGTCAATTATATAAAGGGGAAAAAGATAAAAATACTTAGTATTTGCTGATTTTTAGCATATTCTTCTCTTTATTTGCGGATATAAAAAAATAACACCTTTTGAAAAAAATGAGCCTTAATGCAAGTTTTTCTTTTTTCTATGATAAGGATGGGCGCATGCAGAATGCTGAACCCAAATAGTAGGGCGGAAGTATACCACAAACAGGACGGGAGATGTAGATGGATAGAGTTAGATTTTTGGATAAGAATGGAACCTTTGAACTGGAGGATGCAGATCTGTGTAATAATCTGTATTTTCCACTGGCAGGTGAATATGGGTTGAAGAGTTGCGTAACACCAGTATTATCAGGTGATTCCAAGGTTGATCAAAATCATTTTTTACTGGAACCCATGAGTATAGAGAATCTGAATAATAACAGGCTTACCAGAAATTTCTGGTGCCTTGTTGATGGAGAACCCTGGTCTGCCAATGGCAACAGTGCTGTGCAAAATGCCACCAGACTTGGTCAGGATAAAGAGTACTGCAGGGTAACAGCAGGATTTATGTGGCATAAGGTGGAACGGGAGAGCAATAAGCTTCATGTAAAGTCCGAAATAACTTCTTTTGTTCCATATGACAAAAATGTAGAGGTGCATGTTGTAAAGATAGTAAACACAAGTGAAAAAGATAAGACTTTCACTTTTATACCTTCAATCCCTATATATGGCAGAAGTGCTGATAATATCAGAGATCACAGGCATGTGACTTCTTTGCTGGGAAGAGCTGTGGTAACAGAAAAAGGAGTTATGGACAAGCCAACCCTGTCTTTTGATGAGAGAGGTCATAACCTGGCTGATAGCATCTATTTTGTAGAAAGCTACGGATGGAGTGAGGCATCTGGTAGAGGCGCAGCGGAATATCCTGAGAAAATATGTCCTGTGCTGGATGATTTTATTGGACAGGGCACTCCGGACTGGCCTGAATATGTTGTCAAGGGACAAAGTAGTGAAATTCAGGATATAGCAGGGCAGGAAATCATTGGTGCAATGAGATACCAGGAGACAGTCCTTAAACCTGGAGAAGAAAAGACATATGTGGTCTATGCAGGAATTGGCCGTGATGAGGAAGAGTATGAAAAACTCACCGCTGAAATAGATTCATTGGAAAAAGTGCAGGACAGTCTTGAAAAGACAAGAAATTACTGGATCAGCAAGGTCAACATCAAGGTGAGCACAGGAGATGAGACCTTTGATGGCTTTATGAGATGGGTGGCTTTTCAGCCGGAGCTTAGAAGGATATTTGGATGCTCTTTTTTACCACATCATGATTATGGAAAAGGAGGAAGAGGCTGGCGTGATCTATGGCAGGACTGCCTTGCGCTGCTTCTTATGGATCCTTCCGGAGTCAGACAGATGCTCCTTGGCAATTATCAGGGAGTAAGGATAGATGGAACCAATGCCACCATAATCGGTAGTAATCCCGGCGAGTTTAAGGCTGACAGAAACTCAATTACCCGAGTGTGGATGGATCATGGTGTATGGCCATTTATCACAACCAAGCTCTATATCGATCAGACAGGAGATATTGATCTGCTTAATCAGGAATGTGGATATTTCTGCGATGCACAGGTTTTCAGGGGAAAAAAGATAAATAAAAAGTTTAACTATGAGGATAATCTTCTGAGAAATAAAAATGGTGATAAGTATGCAGGCACAATACTTGAGCACATCCTTGTTCAGAATCTGGCGGCCTTCTGGGAAGTTGGAGAGCACAACATAATACAGCTCAGGGATGCTGATTGGAACGATGCTCTTGATATGGCAGCCAGCAGGGGCGAAAGCGTGGCATTTACCAACGCCTATGCAGGAAATCTCATTAACCTTGCTGACATGCTGGAATCAGGCAGAATGTCTGGGGATAAAGTGTATGTATTTGAGGAATTGCTGGATCTTCTTGTGGATGACCGGGAGCTCTATGAGGACATCAGTGGAAAAAAGAAGATCCTTGAAGGTTTCATGAGCAAAGCCTGTGGTGAAATATCCGGAAATACTGTAGGTGTAGATTTAACAAGCCTTGCCAAAAACCTTAGGAATAAAGGACAGTGGATAATTGATCACATCAGGAAGACTCAGTGGATAGATGCTGGCAACGGTAGTGGCTGGTACAACAGCTATTATGATGACAATGGCAGGGCATTAAAGAATATGATGCTCACCGGCCAGGTATTTTCAATCATGACAGGAACGGCAACTGATGATGAAATTACAAGGATAACAGAGAGCGCGGATAAGCTCTTATTTGATAAAAACAGTGGTGGATACAGACTGAACACAGACTTTGGCGAAGTTAAGACTGACATGGGACGAATGTTTGGATTTGCCTATGGTGAAAAAGAAAATGGAGCTGTGTTTAGCCATATGGCTGTAATGTACGCCAATGCCCTCTATAGCAGAGGCTATGCCAAGGAAGGATACAAGTCCCTTAAGACCCTGTATGAAGCCAGCTGTAATTATGACGTATCAATGATATATCCGGGAATTCCGGAATATTTTGGAAGACATGGAAAAGGCCTCTACAGCTATCTTACAGGAGCAGCCAGCTGGTATCTCATGACAGTTACCATGAACATGTTTGGAGTCCATGGAGAATGTGGCAACCTCGTAATTGAGCCGGGGCTATTAAAAGAACAGTTTGATGAGGATGGAAAATGTCAGATCGAGCTTGAGTATGCTTTCCGTCCGTTAAAAATAGAAATCTCTGATCCTGAGAATTTAGAGTATGGGCAATACCATATCAAGGAGTGCATGGTTGCAGGAAAAAATATGGATCTTGAAGGTGACGCTACAGAAGTAGTTATAAGCAAAAATATTATTGAAGCTCTGGACATGGGTGTAAGAAACAGCATCGAGATTGTTCTGGGCTAAAGAGCAGAGGAGATCATGGAATGGAAAATTTTGTAATAGAAGATTATGGAAAGAAAACGACTTTTGCCAGCTTCCTTCCTGGAATTGCAGGCATTAAAGGAATACCTATTTGGTGCTACTACGTTAACAGAGGTCAGGCAGTTGTCAGCTTTGGTGTTGATAACAAGGACCACGCCATCATGGAGTTCTACCCGGCCCATACAGCTTATCAGAATGTAAAAAGAACGGGCTTTAGAACTTTTATAAGAGAAAAAAGTAAAAATGAAGAGGCCAAGGTCACAGAGATTTTTGCAGATGAAAACACACATCATGAGATGCAGGTGGGCGCCAATACTCTGACTATTGAAGAAAACAATGCTGAGGCAGGATTCAAAACTCAGGTGACTTATTATGTACTTCCAGAGGAAAGAATTGGAGGTCTTGTAAGGATAGTAAAAATTGAGAATACCTCCAATGCAGAAAAAGAGCTGGAGATCATAGATGGAATGCCAGCCCTTATTCCTTACGGAGTATCTCTTGATTCCATGAAAAATATGGCGCAGCTGTCTAAGGCATGGATGCAGGTTGAAGAGCATATAGACAATGTTCCTTTTTACCGGGTAAGAGCCAGCATGGAAGATACTGCCAGCGTAAGCACTGTAGCAGGCGGTAATTTCTCTTTTGCCATAGATGAGCAGGGAAAAAGATTAGAGTGCATCGTAGATCCTGAGGTGATCTTTGAATATGACAACAGTCTGGAAAAGCCTGTGGGATTTATGGTCAGAGATCTGGATGAAGTCCTTTCTCAAAAGCAGAATACATCCAACCTGATCCCAGGCAGCTTTTTTGCCAAAAAGGCAGTACTGGCGCCAGGGGAAAGCACATGCATCTATGAGCTGATAGGTCAGGTTGAGGAGTTATCTATTTTAAAGACATTTATAGAAAAAAGAGATATAACACCAGAGTTTTTTGAGGAAAAATATGCAAGGGCACAGGAGCTTACAGAGAAGCTTACAGATGCTGTTGCCACAAAGACTGCTGATAAAAACTTTGACGACTACACAAGATACACATTTATGGACAACGTGTTAAGAGGCGGCCTTCCTATCAAGCTTGGAAATAATAAGGTGTTCTATGTGTATTCCAGAAAGCACGGCGATCTGGAGCGAGAGTACAACTATTTTGCCATGTCTCCGGAATTCTACTCTCAGGGAAATGGTAATTTCAGGGATGTGAATCAGAACCGCAGGTTGGACAGCTTTTTTGCACCATATACTGACAGGGCAGGCATCAAGATGTTCTATTCACTTATCCAGACAGATGGATACAATCCACTGAGCATCGAGAAGCTGGCCTACAGCATTGATGAGGATGCTCTGGAAAAAATATTATCAGAGGCTCAAGAGGATGAGACAATTCTGAATAGCATTCGAGAAGTGGTGGCTGGAAGGCATTTTACACCTGGACAATTGGCTCTTGTATGCGAGGGACAGCTGTTTGACAAGATCATGGATGAAAGCAGAGCTGACGTTAATGCATCCTTTGGAGAAGGCTACTGGTCAGACCACTGGACCTACAATCTGGATCTGGTAGAAGAGTATCTGGCTCTGTATCCTGAAAAGGAAGAGGAGCTCTTGCTTGAGCAGGATTATACCTATTTTGCCTCTCAGAAAAAAATCAATAAAAGGGCTGAGCGCTACGAGGAAACTCCTGCGGGAATAAGGCAGTACCATGCTCTGGATGAAAAGAGCAGTGGAAATGCAGGAAATAAACTACTTTGCACCAGAGAGGGTATTGTTTATAGAGGAACCCTTCTTGAAAAGCTGATCCTATTAAGCACTGTGAAGTTTGCTGCTCTTGACCCTGAGCAGATGGGTATTGAGATGGAAGGCGGAAAACCGGGATGGTACGATGCTTTGAACGGACTGCCTGGAATATTTGGCTCCTCAATGGCAGAGACCTATGAGCTTGAAAGAATGCTCACAAGTACGATCTGTTTTCTTGAAAAGACTGAGACAGAAGTGGCCCTGTTCAAAGAACTCTATGACTTTATGAAAGACATTTATAAGATGTCTGAGCTCGTATGTGCAGGAAATGCAAATGTACAGTACTGGAATCAGGTCAATGATAGAAAAGAGCAGTACTGGGAGGATGTATTTGAAAGCATCTCCGGCGAAGTATGCCATGTACCTGCGGCTGAGCTTAGAGCCATTCTTGCAAGGTTCAAAGAGGTTGTGGATGCAGGTATTGCAGAGGCAGTTAAGCTTGGAAACGGCATGTGCCCGACATATTTTTACTATGATGTTACAGAGTATACCAAGGATGAAGCAGGCATCCATCCGGTAGCATTTAAATTGGACATGGTGCCGATGTTCCTTGAAGGGCCAGTCAGATATATGAAGCTGGATCTTCCTCAGGAGGAAAAGAGAAGCCTGTATGCCAAGGTAAAAAATAGTAACCTATACGATAGAAAACTTGGCATGTATAAAATAAATGCACCTCTGGAAAATGCTTCCTATGAGCTTGGAAGATGCAGATGCTTTACTCCGGGCTGGCTGGAAAATGAGTCTATATGGCTTCACATGGAATATAAGTACCTGCTGGAATTGTTGAGATCAGGGCTGTACAGTGAATATGCCGCAGATCTTCATACTGCACTTGTTCCATTTATGGATCCGGAAATATATGGCAGAAGTATCCTTGAGAACTCATCCTTTATTGCCAGCAGCGCCAATCCTAATGAAAAGATTCATGGAAAAGGTTTTGTGGCAAGGCTTAGCGGTTCTACAATAGAATTTATGAGTATGTGGAAGATTATGATGTTTGGTGATAAGCCTTTCATGGAAAGGGGTGGCGAGCTCTTTTTTGCACCAAAACCAGTAATGCCATCATATCTGATCCCGGGATCAGAGGATGGTGAAGGACACGTTGTCAGTGCCAGGTTTATGGGACAGACTGATATCAGATACCATTTTCAGGAAAAACGCGACTATTTCCCAGGAAGCTACTCTATCAAAAAAATGACACTTACTGCTAAAGATGGATCAGTGATCACTTGTGACGGAGAGCATCTAAAGGGAACTGCAGCAATGGATTTAAGAGCTGGCAAGTACATTGCAGTGGATGTATTTTTGTGATCTTTTTATCTTAAAGACAAGGTGGTATGGAAAAACATTAACATAAAAAAACGACACCTTTTTAAAATTTGGATAATTTTTTAAGAAATGTAGCACTCCTATAATTTAGGCATAAACACAAACGTGCCTAAACAAGGAGGGTTATTTTTATGAAGATGAAAAAGTTAATGGCAATTACATTAGCGGGAGTTATGGCGGCTTCTATGGTAGGTTGCTCTGGCTCATCATCTACTACAGATGGAGCAAAAACAGACGGAACAACAAGTAGTGGAACTGAAACAGAGGCTTCTGGCGATAAGGTAGCTGCAAGCGGAGAAAAGCTTGTAGTATGGACACTGGCATCAGATCTTAAGCAGTTTGCTGAGAGATACACAGAGCAGACTGGTACAGAAGTTGAGACAGTTGTTATCGAGCCAGCTGATTATCCTACAAAGGTTCAGACAGCACTCATGGGTGGCGAGACAGAACCAGACATCATCGTTGGTGAGCCACAGATGCTTGAAGATTTTTATGATAATGGATTTTTTGCAAATCTTGATGAACTCGGCGCAAAGGATTATGAAGGCCAGATTGTAGATTACGTATGGAAAGTTGGTCAGGATGCTGATGGCGTTCAGAGAGCAATTTCTTATCAGATCACACCTGCTGGAATCTACTACAGAAGAGATATTGCAGAGGAAGTATTTGGAACAGATGATCCTGAAGAGATCGGAAAATATTTTGCTGATTATGGAACAATCCTTGATACAGCTAAGACATTAAAGGATGCTGGATACAGAATCTTTGCTTCAGACTCAGAGATCAACTATTTCTCAGGCGACAGCGCATGGGTTGTTGACGGAGCTCTTAATGTATCACAGGCAAGACTTGATTATATGGATCTTGTAATCTCTCTCTACCAGGATGACCTTACAGCATATGCTAACCAGTGGTCAACACCTTGGTATCAGGCTATGAGCGGCGAAGTACCTATCCTTACAGCTGAGATCCAGAACTACGAAGATGATTCAGTAAACGTATGGGATGCAGATGCATTTAATGAAGCTACAGCAGATCTTGAAAAGACAACAGTATTTGCATTTGGTCTTCCTTCATGGGGCGTTCTTACTATGAGAGATAACGTTGGTGAGACTTCTGGAAAATGGGGTGTATGCGCTGGACCAGCTTATGGTTTCGGTGGTGGTACATATATCGGTATCTCAAATCTCTCTGAGAGAAAAGAACTTGCATGGGATTTTGTTAAATTCTGTACTCTGAATGAAGAGACAGCTGACTGGTGGATCGAAGCTTCAGAAGGTGACACAGTATCACTTATCTCAGCTCTTGATAAGCACAAGGATGATGAAAATGCAGTATATGGCGGTGAAAAGCTCTACAGCTTCTGGCTTGAGCAGGCTGAAGGAATCGATTATTCAAAAGTAACAAAGTATGACAAGGTTATTGGCGATGCATGGGGTGCTGCAATCGGTTCTATCAAGACAGGTCAGGCAACAAGAGAAGAAGCATTTGCTACTTTCTATGACACAATTGAGTCAACATATCCTGAAATCACAGTAACAAGGTAATTTCGGAAAAAGTATTACGCCAGAGAGAAGGAGAGAATGTCTTTCTCTCTGGTTTTAAAAGCAGTATAGATCGAGGTTACTATGAAAAAAATAAAAAAGAATAGCAAATTGACTGCATACAATAATTGGGGCTATGCTTTCGTGGCTCCTTTTGTGATTGTTTTTCTGATTTTTAGCGTTTACCCTGTTTTGCGTACTTTATACCTGAGTTTCACAGATCTTAAAGTAATGGGAGATGCTCATTTTATTGGGCTGGACAATTACATACGTGTAGTAACAGACAAATTTTTCTGGAAAGCATTATGGAACACAGTTCGCATATGGACTTTAAATATTGTACTTCAGCTTGGTCTGGCATTTTTACTTATGATGGTATTTAGCGATGTTAAATACAAGATGGCAGGACTTCCTGTTTTCAGAGTTATTTATTATCTTCCAAACCTGATTGCTGCCACATCAGTAGCATTTCTGTTTAAGACACTTCTGGATTGGAGATATGGTACTTTCAATATTTTGTTGAATCAGTTGTTCAAGCTGTTTGGCGGCCATTATGCGCCTATAGACTGGCTTGGTGACATATCTACTGCGGGACCTACTATAGCAGTCATCCAGTCATGGATGTGGTTTGGTAACTCTTTTATCATGCTTATGGCAGGTGTGCAGGGCATTTCAAAGGATTATTTTGAGGCAGCAGCCATTGATGGTGCAGGCAGATGGACTATTTTTGGTAAGATCACACTTCCTCTTATCAAACCTATCATGATGTATGTTGCGATCACATCACTTATCGGTGGACTTCAGATGTTTGACCTGCCGTTCCTGATGTCTGAGACAGCATCTGCTTCATATGGTTCAGTTCAGACAGTAATGATGTATTTGTATAAATTTGGATTCACTTCTGGTACTGTTCAGACCGGATTTGCATCAGCTATTGCTTATGCATTATTCCTTATCATCCTGTCAGTATCACTTTTACAGATAAAACTATTTAACAGAAAGGATAAGTAATATGGGTTATAAAATTAAAAAGTGCATTCTCTACATTTTACTTATCATATTGGCTGCAACCTGTCTTCTTCCTTTCACACTTATGATAGTAAATGCAACAAGAAGCGGAGCAGAGATATCAAGTTCATTTACATTTATTCCAAGTACACATATCAAAGAAAACTGGGATATCCTCTTTGGCTATTTCAATCTGTTCAGAGGTATGCTCAACAGCATCATCGTTGCAGTACCGGCAACTCTTTTAGGAGCTTACTTTTCAGCTCTTACAGCTTATGGTCTTGCAATGTACAAGTTTAAAGGTAACAAGGTTATATTTGGAGCTATCCTGGTATTCATGATGATCCCTGGACAGTTATCACTTATTGGTTTCTACCAGCTCTGTACCAAGCTCCATCTGGTAAACTCATATATTCCACTGATCCTTCCTGCCGTAGCAGCTCCGGGAACAGTATTTTTCCTAAGGCAGTACATCTTATCTTCGCTGTCCCCATCACTGGTGGAAGCTGCAAGAATTGATGGAGCGCCGGAACTATACACATTTCACAAGATAGCTCTGCCGATCATATCACCGGCAATGGCGACAATGGGTATCATGGGCTTCATTGGCAACTGGAACAATTACCTGCTTCCAATGATCATCCTTAATAAAAATGATAAGTTCACTCTTCCTGTTATGATGGCTACTCTGCGTGCGTCAATTGATGCAGCCAGAAATCAGGGTGCCACATACCTTGCAGTTGCTATATCAGTTATCCCTATCCTATTGGTATTCTGCTTCTTTTCCCGTTATATCATCAGCAGTATATCAGCAGGTGCTGTAAAGGAATAATGGATATATAGAAGGCTATTATCCAGGCATATGTATCATATGTTTGGGTGATAGCCTTTAAAGCGTTATGTGGGGAGGCGTTACGGGGAAAGCCCTATATGATTCAAGAGCGGATGTAGTCATCGTCAAAGTTAAATTTAAATGAATTGATGTGAATGAATATTCAAAAGAACGTTCATATGATTTAGAATAAAAAATGTAAAGCGAGAATATGGAAAGGAAAACGAGAAGATTGGATAAAAAATCTTTTTTACATAAAGGATGCGTATTATTGTTAATGCTGGCCATGACAACAGGATGTGCTGGAACTGACAGCGGCATGCAGGGGCAGGAAGAGACTCCGGAGAGAATCACGTTAGATTGGTATGTCAATTACTCTTGGTTTGTAACTGACTGGGGTGAAAATATGGTTTCCCAAAAAATCACTGAGGAAACCGGAGTTAGCGTGAATTTCATTACACCAATGGGAAATGAGCAGAATAAGCTGGAATCGCTGATCGATGCTGATTCGTTGCCTGATATAGTAACGATCGGCTGGTGGGAACCACAGATACAGACCATGGTTGACAATTATATGGTATATCCGCTAAATGAGCTGGCAGATATGTATGATACATCTTTTTATGATGTGACTGATCCGCAGGTCAGAGAGTGGTATACCATGAGCGATGGCAATATATATGGCTATCCGAATTCAACATACACACCGGAGGACCTGGCAGAGCATGATGATATCGCCTCTAATCAGACGTTCCTTGTGAGAAAAGATATCTACGAAGCACTGGGAGAGCCTGATATGAGTACGCCGGAAGGCTTCTATGATGCGGTGGTAAGAGCAACAGAGATGTTTCCGGAGGTAGATGGTAAGCCGCTTATACCAATCGGAGCCCATGAATTTGAACATGATGGATGTGTATCCTTTGATCAGTATCTTCAGAATTTCCTTGCAGTGCCTTATGAAAAAGATGGTGTGAAATACGATAGGAAAACGGATCCGGAGTATATCAAGTGGCTTAAACTTTTTAGAAAACTAGGCAGCGAGGGCTATCTTGCCGATGATATATTTGTGGACAGAAGAACACAGACCAGTGAAAAGATAAGTGAAGGCAGATATTTCTGCATGTTGTATCAAAGGACTGATCTGGCGGATCAGGAAAAAATACTCTATGCGAATGATCCTGATAAGATCTACATTGCTGTAGATGGACCAAAGAATAGCAGTGGAGATGATCCGGTGCTTCCTGTAAACGGAATCGTAGGATGGACACTAACTTTTGTATCCAAAAATTGCAAGGATCCGGAGAGGGCAATACAGTTCATTGATTATATGCTTAGTGAAGAGGGACAAAAGCTTATATATCTGGGCGTTGAAGGAGAGACCTACGATATGGTGGGCGGCGTCCCTGTTATGAAGGATGAGGTAAAAGAGATATTGTCAACGGACAGAGAGACCTATGATGCAATCTACGGAGCGGATGACACATATTGGATGCTCCAGAATAATGCTATGCAGCTCAAGTGGCAGATGGAACTTGAAGAACCTCTTAAGCAGCTTGCAGAGTGGACATATCCCTACTCAACATATCTTGGACAGTATGATGTGATCATCAAGGAAGATACTGAGATCGGAAGGATATTTACAGGCTGTAGCAATCTGTGGGGCAAGACATTGCCAAGATTGTTGCTGGCAGAAAGCGATGAAGAATTTGATGAGATCCTGGCGGAGTACGTTGCAGAGCGCGAAAAACTTGGGTATGACAAGCTGATGGAAGAAGAAACCAGACAGATGAAGGAAAACAAGCAGAAGCTGGGAATTGAGTAAAAGTTAAGAAAGCAAGCAGAAGCTGGGGATTGAGAAAAAATTAAGAAAGCAAGAGCTGAGCAATGAGAAAAAAATCATTAAACCAAGCGGAAGTCAGGCAATGAGTAGAAAACTATCAAATAGCAGGATGCGATAAGGATCTATGAAAGAGGGAACATTTTTTGGTAATTTCAAACTGAATAGTCGATTAACATTGGTGATCCTTGCATTCACATTTATACCGATCGGCGTGATGGCTGGTGTCCTGTTCAGGAATCTTGAAACCGATGCCATCAAGGAAAGTCACAATTACATGGAAGCCAAGGTAACAAGAGATTACGCTCAGATTGCCACCAATATCGAATCTATAAACATGTCTACAAGATTCTTTTTGTCTGATGAAGGACTCAGTGACATACTTGTGGATGCCTATGATGGTACTGACATGGATGCCAGACAGATATTGGATTTTTACAATACTGAAGTGGCAGATCTTGAGAGACTGGTCAATAACAATCCGGTGCTGTATGCGGTAAGAGTTTATGGCGTAAATGACAATGTTCAGGAGATGATGCCAATACTCTACAACAATTCAAGAATGCAGAAATTGTCCTGGTATGGTGATGTTAAGGAAGGATGGCATTTTGGCTATTATGACACACTTTTTTCATCCCTTATGACTGATCAGGGAACAGAGCTGGCATGCCTATGTTCGGCTATTACTGATTATGACAAGGGCGTTATCGGTTATGTAGAAGCAGCAATGTCTATGAAATCATTGTTTCCGGGAGTATATGAAGATGACCGGTCTGAGTGGAGTTTTTTTACTGATAACGAAGGAAATGTCCTCTTTGGCAGTATGGATCAGCAGGAGGAAGAGCTGGTACGTGCTGCATTTACTGAGGATATAGGAGATCTGGACAGGCAGATTGTCTATAAAAAAATCTCTGGAAAAAATTATACAATTGCAAGATATCCAATCAAAAATCTGGGCGGCATCATGTACAGCGTTCAGGACATTACAGCTGAAATCCATGCAGTTTATCACAGGCGCAACATTTTTGTTTTTATCATGACTATTGTGCTGTTTGTTACAGCGGGCCTTATTTACAGGATAGTCAGATATTTCCAGAAAGAGGTCCTTTCCAAGAATTCTGAGCTTAGATCATTGCAGAATCAGATCAATGCGCACTTTATATACAACGTCCTTGAGTCTATCAAGATGATGGCTGAGATTGATGAAAAATATGAGATCTCGGATGCCATAACATCTCTTGGAAAGCTGATGAGATATAGCATCAAATGGACTTTTGGAAATGTTCATCTGTCAGAGGAACTGGAGTATATAAGGAATTACGTGCTTTTGATAAATCTTAGGTACGATTTTGAAGTAATATTGTCTATCAATGTTCCTCAGGAGCTAATGAATCAGGAGATACTGAAGATGTCTCTTCAGCCTATCGTTGAAAATGCAGTAGTGCATGGGATTGAGCCGGTGGCTGCTGATACGACCATATATATCAAGGCCTGGGAAGATGCTGGTGATTTTAGGATAGAGATCACAGATTCCGGAAAAGGAATGGACAAGGACGAGTTGCAGAAGTTGTTAAAACGTATCCACGGTGAGATTGAAGAAACTGGTGGAAAAGGTAACGGAATCGGCCTTAAGAATGTGGAAGACCGTATCAAGCTTGCGTTTGGAAGCGAATATGGATTGGAAGTATATTCAGAACCAATGAAATATACCAAGGTCTCCATCGTACTTCCAAGGCGTGTACTTGAGAGAAAGAGTATTTCATAAAAAGATAGTGACAAAATGCGTGACTGATCAGGCATAGCGTTTGATTGAAGAAATGGAATCTGAGGTAGATATGCAGACTTTATTGATAGTTGAAGATGAAAAAATGATCCGTCAGGGCATAAAGGCAATGGTTCAGAGAAGCGGTGTTCCTGTGGACAATATACTTGAATGCTCCAATGGCGAGGATGCCATTAATCTACTATCTAAGACTCATGTAGATGTGATGTTTACAGATATCAGGATGCAAAAGATGGACGGGATAGAGCTTGTCAGACGTGTGAATGAGATGAATGACAAGCCTCTTATTGTGGCGATAAGCGGATATGATGATTTTACATATGCTGTTGAGATGCTCCGAAATGGTGTTAAGGAGTATCTTTTAAAGCCTGTCGAAAGAGAGAAGATTGCTGAAGTACTGAAGAAGCTCAATGCTGAGTTGGAGGTAAAAAACAAAGAGCAGAGTAAGGACAAGGAGCTTGGCCTGCATCAGATCAGGGAGCTCATCGATGAGTCTCTTGATGAAGAGAAAAAGCAGTTGATCATCAATAAGTATTCTACATACTTTTTTGATGTGCCTTATCAGATATGCATTTTCAAAAAGGATGAGTCATCTTTTTTACCAGATAAGCAGGGTACTGCTGATCAGTATGGAGAAATATATTTTGAAGATGAGGATGAGGGTGAAGTCGTCATCATCAAAGAGAATGATGTCAAAGTGTTCTTGAATAACGAGATGGCAGAGAAGTGCGCCGGCCTTAGCTGCGTACATGAGGGCCTTGCTGAATTGTCAGCAGCATTTTATGAGGCATCGGCTATGCGAAAGCTTGCTTTTATAAAGGGTAAGACTTGTGTCTGCGGCGTAGACAAGATCGAGAGAGCCAATTCTAATTTGATTGAAAAAGCTAAAGAGCTCCTTGGTACTTCTGAACGGACTAAGCGCGTTCAGCTGATAGGTACAGATAAGACTGAAGACGTCATCTACAGATGGAAGCAGCTTTTTAAAGTGCTGGAAAATGGCCAGATTGAAATCGGGGAGTTCTCCACTGAGATGGGCGAGAGTCTGTCACAGATTATTGATGTTTATAGGGAGAGCGTCTCTGATGGAGATATCAAGATGATGGACACCATGAGGAATCTCCACAATTACGAGAGTCTTGATGAGTACCAGAATCTGTTTATGGACTGGCTTCTTAATCTGAACCAGCGCCTTGGTAACAGACCGGATGATAGTAATATCAGGCAAAAGATCGATCAGGCAAGGCAGTACATTATTGCAAATTACAATAGCGACTTGAATATGGCAGTTGTATCCAATTATGTTTCAATGAATTATTCTTTGTTCTCATATTCTTTTAAGCAGTATACGGGGAAGAATTTTGTGAACTATCTAAAAGATATAAGGATTGAAAAGGCTAAGGAACTTCTGGCCAGCACAGATCTAAAGATCATCGAGATCAGTCAGATGGTGGGCTACGATAATGAGAAGCATTTCATGAAGACCTTCAAAGCCATGTGCGGCGTCTCCCCAGGTGAGTACAGAAAAAACATGAATTCATAGAGTGAGTCACTGGGGACGTATCCAATGTCATTTAGATAGCAAAAATCTTAATAACAGTATATTATTATATTTATGATAAATCCAAGCAAAATATATCCAGTTCTCGGGTTTACGGTCAAAAATCTT
>JAEEGH010014629.1_pt1 | contig 17188 bp, 9 predicted proteins | sample 9134181 | NCBI WGS metagenome assembly JAEEGH01 (sample SAMN16246544, study PRJNA631951) | gut metagenome | biome: gut microbiome; feature: rumen; material: DP-attached | host: Bos | place: Iran: Karaj | collected 2018-10
TTTATCTTGTTACCTTTCTGGTACATGATTATTACTTCCTTCAAGAGTACCTCCGCTTTTGAACAAGAAGAATTATCAGGTAAATTAGTCTTCTATTTAAACAGCTCGAACTTCTCTTTTGAACAATTTAAGAAGGTGTTCCAAGGTTCATTCAATTTCGGAACATTCTATCTTAATACAATTATCGTGGCTGTGGCTTCTACTGCCTTTACCGTTGTCACTTCCGTTTTAGCGGCTTTCGCATTCGCTAGAGTCAACTTCAAAGGTAAAGACATCTTATTCACCATCCTTTTAGGAACGATGATGGTCCCAGGTGAAATGATGATGATGACCAACTATCAAACCACCGTCCAATTAGGTTGGGCAAATACATTTGCCGCCTTAATCTTGGTCCACGGCGTTAGTGTCTTCTACATCTTCTACCTCCGTCAAACATTCCAACAAATTCCAAACGAATTATTCCTCGCGGCAAAAGTCGATGGTTATGGACACTTCCAATACTTATGGAAATGCATGATTCCAATCGCTATGCCAACAATCGTCACTATTTTGATTTTATCTTTGATGGGCGCGTGGAATGCTTACATTTGGCCAACCTTAATTGCTTCTGGCAAAAACAGTGTCTTGGCTAATATGGGCATAGACCATAGCATGCTCTTAGTCTCCAACGGTTTAATGAGTCAATTCACAAGTGAATTCACAAATGATACACCAGCGAGAATTACCGGTTCCTTATTTGCGACAGTCCCATTATTTATTTTCTTCCTTATCTTTAGAAAATACATTATGCGTGGCGTCTCTAGAAGCGGTATCAAAGGTTAATAAATATAGAAAGGAAATGTTTTATGAAAAACACAAGAAAATTATCCGCCTTACTCCTTTTACCTCTTGCCATGGGCTTGATGACATCACTCACCAGCTGTGGTGGTAGTTTCGTACCAGGTGATGCTGATACAGATAGTCTTGATGTCAATATCGACACTAAAGGCGTAACCATCACAATGTGGACTGGTTTTGGTAGCAAAATCAATACCATCATGGAAGAACTCCTCGATGAATTCACCCAAAAGACAGGCATTAAGGTTGAATACGAATCAAAAGGTGGTTATCCAAACTTATTAAAAGCCATTAACTTAGCGTCTACCTCTGGTAGTTTCCCAAACATCGCTAATGGTTATCCAGATCACTTCGCTTCTTATATTAAGAGCAACATCTTATTAAGACTTGATGGTGTTATTGAACACGATAAACAACGTGGTGAAGCTGATGGTGCTTACACCCAAAACGGCACCAGATTTGGTAGTGACGGCATTAAGTTATTAGACTATAACGATTTCTACAAAGACTACACCGTCGAAAACGAAACACTCGAATATAAAGAAGATGGTAGTGGTTACGTTTTAGGTGTCCCATTTAATAAATCAACAGAAGTTATGGTTTATAACTCCAAGTTCTTTGAATGGGCCGCTGTTATGGATGCTTACAAAGATAAAATCTTTGTCCCAGTGACATGGACCGATGTCAAAAACGTTGGTACAGAAATCATCAACTTATTAAAACCAGGCTTCAAGACCGCTTCCGCGGATGGCAAGATCCTCGGTAGTGATGGTAACTGGTATGATACAACCGCCGCCGTTTCCACAGCGGGTGTTGATATCATCATGAACTTAAGCGCGGTTATTGAAGATGACTTCCGTCCATTCACCTATGACGCTGGTGCAAACTTATTCATCACATTAGTGAGACAATATGGTGCCCAATATACCGAAGTCGATAAGACCGCGACAGGTCGTGGTTACGTCACATTCAATGATGCCGCTAATAAAGCTGCTACTACTGAAGCGATGAACATGCTCAAAGACTTATTCGATAGCAAAGTCATGGGTATCCCAAGCGTGTGGAACGAACTTTATTGTTCCAGTGCTTTCAAAGCTTATAAATCCGTCATGAACGTTGGTTCAACCGCTGGTTTAAGCAATATCACTAGTGCGGCTATTCCAACCAAGTGTGCTCCAATCCCAGTTAAAGATGTGTCACATAAATACGTTATTTCCCAAGGTACATCTTTAGGTTTATTCAATAAAGGTACCGACGCGCAAAAAGTCGCCGCTTGGAAATTAATGGTCTTCTTGTCACAACAAGAAAACGGCAAGTTTGCTTCTCAAACTGGTTACTATCCAACATGTTCTTATTCCTTCGAAAGCGATGATTATCAAGGTTACTTAGAAAGTGACTTACATTCCGCGACCGAAGAATTAGAACTCGCTTCCGCTGTTGTTAACAACGAAACATATAACGGCGAAGGTCAAGGTTGGACCAAATTCGTTGATCCAGGTTTCCGTGGTTCCGCTGATATCCGTGAAGCCGTTGAATTAATTCCTGGCTACTTAATGACTGGTAATCCATATTCCACCGTCTCCGCGGCTTTGGATGCTGTCTATAATTCCTTATCTGATTATCATAAACAATAATAAATCTTTATTAATGAAAGGAGTTTATTATGAAAAAACCCTATAAAGCAGTATTAGGTTTACCATTACTTGCCATGCTTGCCACTTCTTTAAGTGGCTGTGGTGGTCGTAATAGTTATGCCTATGACCTAGACTTTAATGTTGATGTCAGTGGTCAAACAATTGACATGTGGGCAGGTTTTGGTTCTGCGATTAACGATGTTTTAGGTGATTTACTCGATGAATTCACCCGTTTAACAGGCGTCAAAGTCAACTATGAATCTAAATCAAATTATGATGACTGCTTAAAAGCCGTCACCTTAGCCGCGACAAGTGGCAAATATCCACACGTTGTTGTTGGTTATCCAGACCACTTTGCTAGCTATGTGAAAAGCGATATCATCGTCAGATTAGATTACTATTTTGAAAATGATGTTAACAATCCAACATTTGAGCCAGCTGGTGAAAAATTTAAAATCAGTGATTTCTACACTGACTATATGGTGGAAAACCAAAGCATCGAATTCGATGAGAATGGTAAACCATTTACCTTAGGTGTCCCATTCAATAAATCCACCGAAGTTCTTGTTTACAACAAGACATTCTTCGAATACTGCGCGAAAGATGAGAACTTAAAAACTAAAATCTTCGTTCCTGCTACCTATGATGAATTAGAAACAGTCGGTAAAAATATCTTAAGTTATTTAGCCGATAATTCCTTATACGGTAAGACCTTATACGATGATGGTACAACTGTTGCAGGCGGTGCTAAAAAGATTGTCTTAGACTTAAAAGAAGTCTACGCTCCTGATTTCACCGATGCGACAAAGAGATTTAAACCATTCTCTTATGACTCACAAGCCAACTTATTCATTACTAACGTCCGTCAAAATGGTGGTACTTATACTGAATACGATAAGAAAGCCCAAAAAGGCTATTTAGCTTTTGACTCTGAAGAAACAAGAACTGGCTTAACCAACTTAAAGAAACTCTATGATGAAAACGTCATGGGTATTCCAGCGGACTGGGGCGAAGCCAAATATGGTTCTAACCCATTCAAAGCCAGCAAAACAGTCATGACATTAGGTAGCTCCGCTGGTGTGGCTAACGACACAACTGCTGGTAACAAATTTGAAATCGGTGCAGCGCCTGTCCCATACATCAACGAAAATAACAAGTATGTTATTTCTCAAGGTGCTAACCTCGCTTTATTAGATAAAGGTTCGCGCGAGCAACGCGTAGCAGCTTGGCAATTAATCAAATTCTTAAGCAAATATTCCAATGGTTATTTCTGCTCTCAAACTGGTTATTATCCATCTTGCCCATACGCTGAAAAAGCCGGAACAGATGGCAAAGCTGGTATGTGGGCCAATTACGATAAGGATTTATTTGAAGATGGTGACTATGCGACATGGTTATCAGAAGCTAAAGAATCATTATCCACAACCGATATCATCAGAGCAGAAACCGCTGATATCAACTTAGAATACTACACAAAAGATAGCGAAAAATGGATTAAATTCGTTGATCCACCATTTGCTGGTAGTGCGACAATTCGTAACGAAGTGGCTTCAATTACTCCTTGGGTCTTCACTGGCCAAAGAACAATTGATGCAGCGATTAAAGAAATCTACGCGAAACTTTCCGAATATGTGAGGAAATAATTATGAAATTTAAAAGTTTATTATTAATTCCTCTATTTGCCATGTTATTAACCGCTTGTGGTAACTCTAATAGCGGTTCTAATGGTGGCAGTGGCGGTGGCAAGAATAGTTCTTGCGATACCTGCCAAACAAGACAAGGTGATGCTGTTGATGAACTTCTCCCAACACCAGTCACTGACTCATTTAAATTTGCTTTAGCCGATCAATTAGAAGGCAAGAGATTCGCTGGTAATCCTGGCGAAAAGATCGACCATTATGGTTACGTTTCTTTAAGAAGCTGTACCGATGGTGATACCGCTAACTTTGTCCAAGATGACTACGTCGATGAATTCGGTGGTATTGTTTCCATCAAAACCCGTTTCCTTGGTGTTAACACACCAGAAAGTACCGCTAAAGTTGAACCATGGGGTAAGAAAGCTTCTAAATTTACCGAACATGTTTTAACTGCAGCGCAAGAAGCCGCTGATAAAGAATCAACCGCCTCTAAAAAGGTTTATAACATCGTCTTAATTAATAACCCAGATGGTGGTAATTTCGAAGAAAGAGACTCCTCTGGTAACCGTTGGTTAGCCTTTATTTGGTACCGTCCAAATTCCACTGCTGATTGGCGTTTATTAAACCTTGAACTCGTTGAACAAGGCTTCTCTCGTAACCAATTATTCACTGATGACCCAGTTTGTAATTATCGTCCATACTTCGAGCAAGCGGAAAAGAGAAATTCCGAATGCGGTTATCGTGTCTATGGGGAAATCGACCCAGGTTATGACTACGAAGAAAAAACATATGAATATTCCTTATGGAAAATCATTAATGACTTCGATAACATCGGTATTTCCGATACCGGTTCCTCTGGTGTTGTCCTTTGCATCTCCGCTTTAGTGGTGGGCATCCAAGGCGATAACATGTTCTTAAGAGACCTCTTATTAGATAAAGAACAAGTCGAAAAAGGTGAAACAATGCTCGCTGGTTTATATTGCTATGCTGGCTATAACTCCTCTGTTTGTTCCTTATTACAAAACGCCTCCAAAAAATATAATATGGACGGCACAGGCGTTGGCTTAATCGTCAGATTCTTCTGCCGTGCGACCATTTATAATGGTAACGTCCAATTAAGCGACCTTAAATCCACAACAACTGGTAAAAAAGGTTTCAAAGTTTTAACCGCTTCTAATTTCGAAACATATCAAGAAGAACTTAAATGGTCTGATGTTTATGAAAAGAATGGTGTTGTGACTTATGAAGATTTAAATAAGGATCCAAAACCACTCACCCTTGATACAAGTGAATTAACCACTCGTGATGATCCTAATACACCAGATATCATGTATGACGATTTAGCGCCATATCACTATCAATTCGTCGAAACAACCGTCACCATTCGTTCCGTCAGTTCTGATGACCACGATGATGAAGGTGGTACAGGTGGTAGTGGTTACTGGTATAAAGGTAACGCTAACGATAACTCTTACACCGTTTATGCCACAATGAACGGCAAAGATGGTGCTAAGTTATTAACTAACTTAAGAATTGATACATCCTTATATCCATTCATTGAAGCCGCGACATTCGGCACATCCGTCGCTAACGATTTAACAAGTGAAAATTCTCCAGTTGGTAAATCATGGCACGTTACTGGTTATTTGGCCCTCTACTTCGGCAAATTCCAAATCTTATTACCAAATAACTACGAATCATTACATTACCTCTATAAGGTTTAATATTAGAAAGGATTAATTATATGAAAAACAAATTCCTGACCATTTTACTTCCAGTCATGATGATGGGTTCATTAGTCGGTTGCGGTAATAGCGCTGAATATAATGATTTCTGCGCGAAAGCCGCTGATGCAGCGCCATTGTTACTCAACTCTAACAACGGTAAAGAAATCTTTGCTTCTGAAACCCAAGTTCGTGAACTCGCTAATTACACATCTGTTTTAGCCCTTACTTCCTTCACTTTCCAAGAAAAGGAATTGACCGTTGATTGGGATCTTCAACCAGCGGAAAAATGGGTCTCTGGTGCTTATGTTTTAGATGCTTCTAGAAACAAAGTTTCTCCAGTCTATGGTAAAGAAGCTTTTGAAGCCTCTATTAAAGCCACTGTTTCTTATGTGGAAAAAGGCAAAACACAAGGCAAAGCGGAACTCCATTGGAAATTCAACATTGCCGCGACAGAAACCATGGAAATGAGCTTAAAACAAATCAACGAAAAGTTCATTGAAAACGGCAATAAGTTAACCGGTATGGATAAAGACGCCGAAGGTAAAGATATCGCCATTGGTACACGTGGTATCATCACTGGTTCATTCGAATCCCCAGATCACGTCTACGCTGGTGTGTTCATCTCTGATGGTGAATATTCCACTCAATTATATGCTGGTAGCCTTGGTGATTTATGGAAAGAAAACCAACTTAAAGTTGGTGACTGCGTCTTCGCTGTTGGTCCATTATCTTTATATAATGGCATCATCGAAATGAAACCATCTCTCTTAGATGTCATCGACGCTAAGGCGTATAACATCGCTGATCCAGTGACTATTGATGCTGCTTCTAAGACATGGGATTCTTCCTTATTGGTCAACCAATCCACCCTCGTGGAATTCAAAGATTGTGTCTATTCCAGTGGTAACGTTACCGCTAATACATCTCACGCTTCCATCATCTTTAAACACGGTGAAACAAGCGTCACAGTTTACTGTAACTACCACATCGGTACAACCGCTATGGATGCCATCAAAGAATTAGTCGGTGGTTATACCGCTGATACCACAAAGGTCACACTTAAGGGCATCTTAAGCTTCTATAACGAAACACCACAAATCATTCCAGTCTTTGGTGCTAATTCCTTTGTAGCTGCTTAATAAACACACAAAACAAGGGTCGTTAATACGGCCCTTTTATCTTGCAAATAATTATGAAAAGTAAATATACATTTTTATTGATTGTGCCAATACTTATTGGTCTTTCATCGTGTGGCAAACCAAAAGAGAAAGTATTTCTTCCTGGTCCTGAATTAACCCTCACATCTATTGAGATGAAAGCTTACTATGGTGATGCCACTTTAATCCAATTTGGCAATTACGATATTTTAATCGATACAGGTACTGGTAGTGACGCTAATCATGTAAAGGAAGTGCTCAACACTAAAGTTTCTGATTTAACTTTAGAGATGGTCATTTTCACTCACCCACATGGCGATCATATCGGTGGTGTGATCAATAACTGCCTCAATGGTTTTAAAATTGAAACAATTGTCGATTATGGCTATAACTTTGTGACCGAAGAAAACGGCACAATTGAAAATTCTACCTATGTTAGTAATTACACTCTTTGGCGGGATTCTTTAGCGAGTAAAGGTACGAAATATTGCGTTATCACTGATGCTATCAAAGAAATTCCGACAGTGACCATTTCTAAGGAAGATGATTGCTACTTAAAATGGTTAAAAAACGATTATTATGTTGCGAAGAATCAAAACTTCCCAAATAGTGCTGTACCGACCGATAATCCTAATACGACATCAGTCAGTTGCTACGTGCAATACAAGTACTGGAATATCGTTTTATGCGGTGATATTGATTCATCTTTCGCCGAGATGAGCATTGTTAATAATCACCAAAACTTATTCAAAGAAAAAGACCGCGTTATCTTAAAAGCGACCCATCATGCTTCCTCTTCCTCTATGGGAAGTGCCTTTTTAGACTGGGCAAACCCAGAATTGATCTATGTTTCTGCGGCGATGGTGGATGGTGCTTGCATTCCTAATCAAGTGAGTTTAGGCAGTGGTGATAACGAACAAAACCACCCTAATAAATCCACGGTTAGAAGAATGGTAAACCGCACAGACAAACTATACTGGAATGCGATTAACGGTGACTTAACTATCAAAATCGATGGTGTCAATGATGCGACTGTTTCTGGTAGTGGGCGACATAAAAACTACTATACAGTGGACGGCGCGGAAGCCCCAATCGAAGAAGAAAAGAATGTCACGCTGCAAAATTCCGCGTTTTATAAACATTTCACAAAGCGTTAAATGATTTATACTACAAACTTTATACACGCATTTTTTAGGTACTACTTTTTTATAAAAAAAGTGATTACAAATCCTTAATTATTATTTATAATATTCACGCGAAAGCTAAAAGGAGAATAAACATAATGAAAAGTAAGAAGCTATTTATCTTATTATCAGCTTTAGCTCTTTCGCTTGCCGCTTGTGGCCAATCAGGTAACAAGAGCAGTAGTAATCAAGCAAGTCAAGATTCTACTCCATCTCAACAATCTGGTGGCGAAGCAAGTTCAAGCGATCAAGGTGGCGAAGTAGCCGTCACTAGTATCACTCTTGACAAAGAAACCCTCGCATTAGAAGAAGGTAAGAGTGAAACATTAAAAGCTACAGTTCTCCCAGAAAACGCCTCTAATACAAAGGTGAACTGGGTATCAAGCGATGACAAAGTCGCTACTGTCTCATCATTAGGCAAAGTTACCGCTGTTAAAGCTGGTACTGCCAAAATTACCGCTTCCTCAGTCAGCAATCCTGAAGTGAAAGCCGAATGTACTGTCACCGTTACTGAAGAAGGTGGCAAATACGGTTCCGTTAACAAACCAAAAACCGTTGCTGAAATTCTCGCTATTGCCGCTGAAGAATGCAAAAACGATAACGACAAAACATCCGATGTCGTTTATGTCAAAGGTCTCGTCAGTAGAGCACCAAATAATAAAGGTACCTACTCACAAAACATCTACCTCAAAGACAAATTAACAGATGGCGAAGACAAAGAATTATTGGTCTATAGTGCTAACCACGATGCATTAAAAGAACCATATCAAAACGATGAAGTTGTCTTACATGGCTATCTTATGAATTACAGAGGCACAATCGAAGTTAGTAACGTGACCATCGATGGTAATAAAATTTACCCAGAAGTTGACGCCGTCACACGTGGCACTTCTCCAATTTCTTACACAATCGATCACGGTACCCTCTCCGCTGAAGCCCCAAGAAGTGGTAAGAACCTCTCTGAATTCTCATTCTCTGTAACTCCAAACGAAGGCTTCAAAGTTGACTCCGTTACCGTTAATGGTGATGAAGTTGCCGCTCAAGCCGATGGTTCTTATAAAGGCCTTATCAAAGGTAATACCGCTGTTGTCATCAACATCTCTGAAGTTGGTGTTGAAGTCTTACGTGCAGTCATGAAGTATGTTCCTGCTGAAGGTTCAGAATCCATGAATATGACTGGTGGTAACGATGCCGCTTTAGTCAACTTAGATCCAACAATCTTCTCTGCCGTTAGTGGTAATGAAACTGGTATCTACGCTGGCTTAAACGTTGCTGGTAACATCAGACTCTACAACAATAGAAATAGTGAAACAGATAAGACCGATGGTACACACCTCACTGTCAGCAGTGTTCGTGCTACTATTAAGAAAATTGAACTCACACGTGCTTCTTCCGATACCGGTGGTGTCTTACAAGTCAAAGCCGGCGAAACAGTCGTCACAGAAGCCGATGGTGCTTATGAAATCAATGCTGGTTCCTTCACATTAAAGAACGTCACTGATGGTCCAGATTCCAAACAAATCCACATCACACAAGTGGCTATCACTTATGTTATGAACCAAGAAGTCGCCGCCACAGCGATTGCTGTCTCTCCAAAGACTGCTGAAATCAGAGTTGGTCAAAACGTCCAATTATCCGCCGCTTTAACACCAGTCAATGCTACAGACGTCGTCACATGGTCCTCTTCTGATGCTACAAAAGCCACAGTTGACCAAACTGGTAAAGTTGTTGCTGTTGCCGAAGGTACAGTCACAATTACCGCTAAAGTCTCTGAAACAATCAAAGATACAGCCACAGTCACAGTTACTGCTGCTGAAGTTATCAACTATGGTACTAAGACAAATCCATTAACAATCGCACAAGCCAAAGCAGTCTTAGACAAGACCGGTTCCAATAACTCCGCTCAACCATTATTCGTTAAAGGTGTTGTCTCCACAAACAAAGCGTTCCACGCTACCTATGACAATGCTGAAATTTGGTTACAAAGCGATGATGGTTCCGTTGCTAAAGACTTCGAACTCTACAGCTGTGGTCTCGATGCTTCTATTGAAAACGCTGCTTCCTATAAGGGCGAAGATGGTTTAAGAGGTTGTGAAGTCGTTGCTACAGGTTATGGCAAACTCTACGGAACAACATACGAATTAACAAATGTCACTATCAATGGTAACAGAGTTAATCCAAGCATTATCTCTCTTGTTCCACCAGCCGCCACAGATCCAACAGGTGTCACATTAAATAAGACATCCTTAGAACTCGAAGCTGGTCAAACCGCTCAACTTTCTGCCACATTAGAACCAGCTGGTGCTACAGGCACAGTCACTTGGACATCAAGTGCTGAAGCTGTTGCTACAGTTGACAATACTGGTAAAGTTACCGCTGTTGGTGCTGGCTCAGCCGTTATCACTGCTAAAGTTTCTGACACAGTCAAAGCTGAATGCGCAGTCACAGTTACAGCCGCTGCTCCATTAGAACCATTAACTGAAACTGTTGACCTTGTTTACACAGGCTTAACAAAAACAGGTAGTGAAATTTCTGCTGATGATGCATTAGCCAAAATTGGTCAAGGCAATACACATGTCAAAGCCGTTGAAGCTACAAAGATTTATGACGGCACCGGTTCAGGTGGTGCCCTTCCAAACGCCGCAGGTATGCTCAAATCGGGTACAGGTAGTGCTGCTGGTCAAATCAAATTTACTTTAGATGGTCTTGCTAATAAAGTTGAAATCGTTTGCCACGATTTCTATAAGAAGAGCGCAGATCACCCAACAAACACAAATACATTTGCTGTCAATGGTTCTGCTACTCAATTAGCTCCATATACTGAAGATGCTACATTTGGCACATTAACATTCGAATTAGCCGAAGAAAGTGGCATCATCACAATCGATATTAAGAACAGAGCTTATGTCAAAGAAATTAAGATTTCTTATGCTAGCGGTCCAGTTATCCCAGACGAAGAACCAATGCCATGGTACACAGAAGGTACAGGCAATCAAGCTATCCACTTCGAAGGTGCAGGTATCTGGACATGGGTCAAATATGATGCAATGGGCTATGCTGATTTCAATGAATTCAACGCTGCCAAAGGTAACTTTGTTATCGATTACTCATCTGATCCAGTTGCCACAATCGTTGACAAAGTCGTCTCTGATGACAACGCTACATTAAAATACGCTAGAGTTTATGTCGCTTTGAGCGCTGCTTACAATACTGGTATCTTAGCCGTCACAATCCCTGCCAAAGATGGTTCCAAAAACTATGTTGGTACATTACAATTCACCGCTGGCGAATTAGTTAAGATTAACGGTGAAGAAGTTGCTGCTCCAGTCGCTCAACCAACAGGACAATTCCACGGTTTAGCCAAAACAGCTGCTGCTACATTTATCCCAGTTGATTTAGTCTTAGCCGCTGATAGTGCTGCTCTTTCAGTGAATGGTGAAGCCGCAAATGTTACTTCCTATAATTGGGATAACAAAGATACTCTTACCATTGTTACTGATGGTGCTTATGGCACAATTACTGCTACATTTGCAGACAATGTCTTCCAAATCACAGGTTTAACAGGTGCTGCTGCTGCTCAATTAGATTTAACTTATGCTGTTAAATTATCTGGCAGTTGCCAATTTGTTGACTGTGGTGCCATGACATTAGATCAAATGAATGCCACATTCGTTAGAAGATACGATAGAAACGATGGTAATGGTTGGCAAATCAATAACCCAAGTGATGGCAGAATTTCCGCCGTCACAAAAGAAGGTAGAGCTGGTCTCCAATGCAATGGTTTCTCCTCTGGTAAAGTTGGTTTCACTCTTAAGAATGATCTCCCAACACCAATTCCAGGAACCATTATTAAATCTGTCGGTTGTTGGATTTATAATCCAGGTGAAACTTCTTTCCAAATCACAGTTTATGCCTATAAGAGTGCAAATCGTGCAAGTAATGGTCAACTCAACACATTCACAGTTGAACCAGGATGGCATTTCTATCAAACTGGTGTCGTGAATGGTAGCAGTTTCAAATCCACTGATAGTTTCTACAATTTCCAATTCTATTATGCAAATGTCGCTGTCAACCCAGTGTTTGATGACCTCTGCATTTACATGTAATTGGTAAACAAATAAACCAACTAATAGGGGCGTGAGCAATCACGCTCCTTTTTTGTTTCCATTTGTGTTAATATAAATGCAATTTTAGAGGATAGTGGCATGAAAAAAGAAATAAAGTTAGAAGATGGTGAAATGCTATCTGTTAAACAGAATTTATGGACTGGGACTTACTATATTACCTATAAAAATAAAGTCGCTAAAAAGTTAACTAAAAATGCCTATATTATCGTCGATGGTGAAGAAAGGCATGTCTTTAACATTTATGGCAATCTATTTAAAGGTATTTCTCTTTCTTTTCAGCACAAATACTATCTTTTATTCGAACCAATTCCTTGGTATGCCTATATTTTAGGTTTCTTACCATTTGTCATGACGATGGTTCTAGGAAACCTCGCCTTCTTAACCAATTTAGGGTTTTATTATGTTGGTGGTGGAATAGGTGGGGGCATCAGTGGTGCTTTTAGCTTTCTTGGTATTATGATCAGTGCCTATTTCCCTAAGCATTGGCAAAAAATACTTATCCTTTTAGCCTCTATTGTGGTGACATTTGGGATATGCTTTGGTCTCGGCAATTTGATTGTTTTAGCGTTTAGCAATTAGCAACCGGCTATTTCTTAATAATATTCACTTGCTCAAAACTTAAATATTTTATATTATTATCTAGCGATGCACTCTTAGCTCAGCTGGCAGAGCACGTGACTCTTAATCTCGGGGTCCAGGGTTCGAATCCCTGAGAGTGTACCAATTTATATGCTAGAAGATCAGGGCAACCTGGTCTTTTTTGTTTATTGTTTATAGGGGATTAATGTTTTAAAATAGAATAGTTAAGGAGATATAGTGTATGAAGGGACCAAATGTTGCTGTTTTAAAAAAATATTTAAATGCGATGACTAAGAACAAAGTCAGATATATGACTTGTGAAAGACTTTCTCGTATCGTCGGAGTCTATCCAGATGTTATCGCTGAGAATTTATCTTATTTTGATCCAATGCTAAACATGGATCCTGATTACGACTTATTAGCCTTAATTCCTCAAATTAAAGAATACATTCAACAAGAAGAAGAAAAGAAAGCTCCAAGCGCGCCAAAAGTGGTTGCTAAGAAGAAAGATGTTCTCGAATATGAATCTGTCAGTGATTTTGTCTATAAAAAGATGACTTTCGCCGGCATGGTCGATAGAAATCTTGTCTTACATGAAAAAGACTTAAGAATCTTAAAACGTCTCGTAAACGACGAATTAGCGGCCCTCAAAAAGAAAAAATAAAAAATACTAATCAAATTTCTCAAAAAAACTCCCTATTGGTAAAGTAGAGGAGGTTTTTTATTTCATGTCCCGCAGCGAATTCAGATATAACAAGAAAAGAAAGCACTATGCTTATTTGTTTAAAGATATTGGTTCTAAGAGATTAGACATAATCCTATCGTCGAAACCTTTTAGAAAAGAGCACAAGAGAATGAAAAAGAATGTTATTCTTACTCACCACCCAAATCCAAATAGTAACAAGCAGGTTTTTCTAGTTCCTATTGTTTATAAAGATGAGATTATATGTTTCGATAGCAAGGTTTTGAAGTGGGTCTTTCATCGAAACGACAAACGTAAAATCAAACGCTTGAAGAAATATCACAAAATATAAAAAACAGTCGGTATCGAAGCGCATCAATTAAGACCGCTATATCAACCGACTACATTATTTATACCATAGTATTTCTTCTTTGCAAATAAAAACCGGCTACGACACCACTTGAGCGGTAAATCACCGGTAAAAACACTTTATCCATTTTGTTTTCAAAAGTAAACAAAAACAATTGTTAACTGTGTTCTTGTAAACGCGCACACATGCTCGTATAATGATATCGGTATTTTAGGAGGTTTTTTCATGTCCGAAATTAAAAAAACAATGCTATCTGTCGATGGTAATACCGCTGCCGCATTAGGCTCTTACAATTACATCGAAGTCGCAGGCATCTATCCAATTACCCCTTCCTCCCCAATGGCGGAAAATATTGATGTCTATGCGTCTCAAAACCGCAAAAACTTCTTTGGCTCAGTTGTCAAAGTGAGTGAAATGCAATCCGAAGCTGGTGCTTCTGGTACAGTCCACGGTGTTCTTCAAGCCGGTGGTCTTGCTGCTACTTATACAGCCAGCCAAGGCTTATTATTAATGATTCCAAACATTTACAAATGGGTCGGTGAATTATTACCAGCCGTTTTACATGTTTCCGCTCGTTCTTTAGCCACACGTAGCTTATCTATCTTCGGTGATCACCAAGATATCTACGCTATCCGTCAAACAGGCATCGCAATGATTTGCTCTCATAGCGTCCAAGAAATCGCTGACTTAACAAACGTTGCCCACTTAGTGGCTATTGATGCTGAATATCCAGTTTGCCACTTCTTCGATGGTTTCAGAACATCTCACGAAATTCAAAATGTTGAATTCATCGATGACAATGAATGGAAGAAACTTCTTCCAATGGATAAAGTGGAAAAATTTAGAGCGAGAGCTTTAAACCCACACACCCATCCAGTCACACGTGGTGGTGCGGAAAACGACGACATCTACTTCCAAGGTAGAGAAGCCCAAAACAAGAAAGTCGAAGAAGTCTTAGAAGTCGCTGTTAAGTACTTCAAAGAAGCTTCTAGATTAACTGGTAGAAATTACGCTCCATTTACATATTATGGTGATCCAAACGCTGATAGAGTTATCATCGCTATGGGTAGTGTTACCGAAACCATTACCGAGGTTATCGATGACTTAACAAAGAAAGGCGAAAAGATTGGTTTAATTAAAGTCCATCTTTACCGTCCATTCTCCGCGAAGCACTTATTAGCCGTTCTTCCAAAATCCGTCAAGACAATTGCCGTTTTAGATAGAACAAAAGAAGCTGGTGCTTCTGGTGAACCTTTATATGAAGACGTCGTCGCCGTCATCAACGCGGCTGGCTTAGACGTTGAAGTATTAGGTGGCCGTTATGGTTTATCCTCTAAGGATACTCAACCAAAAGACATGAAAGCTGTCTACGACTTCTTAAAAGCAGACAATCGTTGGAATGGTTTCACCGTTTCCATTAACGATGATGTCACACATTTAAGTATCCCAGTCGATGATAACTATCACGTTAAAGGCGATTACACATCTTGCTTATTCTATGGTTTAGGCTCTGATGGTACCGTCTCTGCGAATAAATCCTCGATTAAGATCATCGGTGATGCGACTGGTCAATATGCCCAAGCCTACTTCGCCTATGATAGTAGAAAAGCTGGTGGTGTTACCCGTTCTCACTTAAGATTTGGTAAATCCCCAATTCATTCTACTTATTATGTACAAAACGCTGACTTCATCTCTTGTTCATTAGATGCATACTTATTCAAGTTTGATATGCTCAAGAACTTAAAAGAAGGTGGCACATTCTTACTCAACACCGACTTAAGCGATGAAGACTTAGTTAAATTAATGCCAAACCGCGTTAAATATCAATTAGCGACAAAGAAAGCTAAATTCTATGTTATCGACGCTAATAAGATTGCTGCGGAAATCGGTATGGGTAGACATACAAATACCATTCTTCAAGCCTCTTTCTTCTATCTTAACCAAGACATCATGCCATATGATGACGCTAATCACTGGATGAAGAAATTCGCTGAAAAAGCCTATGGCAAAAAAGGTCAAGATGTCGTTGAACTCAACTGGAAAGCTATTGACGCTGGTACCGAAGGCTTAAGAGAAGTGGAAGTTGATGCCGCTTGGGCTAAACTCTCTCCAAAAGCCGAAGTCAAATTAACAGGTGACGATTATTTTGATAATTATGTTTCTGTGATTGGTAACTTAGGTGGCGATGACCTCCCAGTTAGCAAATTCTTAGAATACGAATTATTAGATGGCACAATGAATAACGATATTACCTTCCAAGAAAGACGTAGTATTGCTGATAGAGTTCCATTATGGCACCCAGAAGCATGTATTCAATGTAACCAATGTGCCTTCGTTTGCCCACACGCAACAATCCGTCCAATCTTAATGGACGAAAAAGAATATGAAGCCGCTCCTGAACTCGCTAAAGAAGCAATTAACGCTATGGGTCCAGGTTTAGCCGGCCTTAAATATCGTATCCAAGTTTCTCCACGTAACTGCGTTGGTTGTGGTCTTTGCGTCAGCGAATGTATGGCTAATAAGACTGGCAAAGTCGCTCTTGAAATGGTTGAAGCTAAATCTCAATTTGCACAAGAAGATGCCGCTGCTTATTTATATAAACACGTTTCCTATAAAGCTGATAGATTACCAGCCGCCTTACAAAATAGTGTTAAGGGTGTTGGCTTCTTAATGCCATATATGGAAATCAGTGGTGCTTGTGCTGGTTGTGGTGAAACTCCATATTACAGACTCGTTTCCCAATTATTTGGTAAAGATATGCTCGTTGCTAACGCAACTGGTTGTTCCTCCATCTATAGTGGTTCTACTCCATTAACTCCATTCTGCACCGATAAAGACGGTCAAGGTATTGCCTGGGCTAACTCCTTATTCGAAGATAACGCTGAATTCGGTTATGGTATGAGAGTGGCCACTAATGCCAAGATTAAACACATTATCGAAATCTTAAGCGCCAATAAAGCAGATGTCGAACCAGAACTTGCCGCTAAGATTGATGAATACTTCGATAACATCAAGAATAGACAAGCTATGCGTAAGATTGCTCCAGAACTTGCTGCTTTAGTTAAAGCTAGTAAGAATGAAGCCGTTAAAGAAGTCTTACAATATGAAAGAGACTTAGCCGATAAGTCCGTATGGATCGTCGGTGGTGATGGTTGGAGTTACGATATCGGTTATGGTGGCTTAGATCACGTTATCGCTAATGAAGAAGATGTTAATATCTTAGTCTTAGATACTGAAGTCTATTCCAATACTGG
>JAEEGH010014630.1_pt1 | contig 17188 bp, 11 predicted proteins | sample 9134181 | NCBI WGS metagenome assembly JAEEGH01 (sample SAMN16246544, study PRJNA631951) | gut metagenome | biome: gut microbiome; feature: rumen; material: DP-attached | host: Bos | place: Iran: Karaj | collected 2018-10
GGTGCACGTCCTGTCGCTGTGATGGATGTCCTGCCAGCCGGTCAGTTCTCCGTCTTCGATGATGCTGCCTATGTTGCAGGTATCTGTGCTCCAGGTTGCGCCAACTATACCCGCAAGCAGATTGACCAATTGACCGACTTTGTCAAGAAGTCGCAGATTGGCGCCAAGGGCTTGGTTTGGATTCGCAAGAACGAGGATGGCACCATCAAGTCTTCTATCGACAAGTTCTATGCTCCCGAGGTGCTTGCCACCCTGTGCGACCGTTTCGGTGCCAACAATGGCGACTTGATGCTCATCCTGTGTGGCGAGCGTCGCAAGACTCAGAAACAGCTCTGTGCCCTCCGTCTGGAGATGGGTCAGCAGCTTGGCTTCCGCGACCCAAGCAAGTTCGTGCCTCTTTGGGTTATCGACTTCCCATTGTTCGAGTGGGACGAGGAGACCCAGCGCTACTACGCTACTCACCATCCATTCACCATGCCTAATCCGGAGGATATCCCGTTGCTCGATACCGACCAAGGCAAGGTTCGCTCGTGGGCATACGACTGCGTCATGAATGGCGTCGAATTGGGCGGAGGTTCTGTCCGTATCCACGATTCGGCTCTTCAGGCCAAGATGTTCAAGCTGCTCGGTTTTACGCCCGAAAAGGCCATGGAGCAGTTCGGTTGCTTGATCAACGCCTTCAAGTACGGCGCACCGCCTCACGCAGGTCTGGCCTTCGGTCTGGATCGCGTAGTGAGCATGTTCGCCGAGATTGACAGCATCCGCGACACCATCGCCTTCCCGAAGAACAATTCCGGCCGCGACGTCATGGTCGATGCACCTTGCGCCATCGATCAGGCCCAGCTCGACGAACTCCAGCTGGCGCTCAATCTGAAGGAATAATCAACTTGGAACATTGGCCACGGAAGGCGAAAACTCACATCGTCGTCCGTGGCTGTATTGTTTTTTGGCCAATGGATTTAATTTAATAATTGTAATTTTAAAATAGGTATTTTATGAAGCGACTAACCTCATTTCTTGTTCTGACACTATCGGCTGCAGCGCTCTGTACGGCACGTCCCAAAAAGATGGTCCCGAGGAATCTCATCGACGATCCGCGCGAGATGGCCATCGCCTTTGCCGAAGACGAGCTTGCACGTTTCCCCGAACTCTGGCAATATGACTACGGCCGACGTCCCTTCTTCGGCTATACGCAGGGCGTAGGCGGAACATCGTTCCTCTACCTCTACCGCGAGACGGGCGACCGCCGCTATTTCGAATATGCCGAACATTGGTGCGACACGCTCATCAACGACGACGGTACCATCCAGCTGCGTGCAATGGAGAGCTACAACCTCGACCTGATACGTGGCGGCTGGGTTGTGAGCGAGGTCTATCGCGAACTGTGCGAGCATCCCGAGCTTGTGCCCGACGACGAGGAGCGCATGTCGCGCCGCTACAAGTACCACCGTGCGATGGAGGGGCAGCTCATACGTCAGCTCCGCAACCAGCCGAAGACGTGCGACGGCGGTTTCTGGCACAAGCTCGTCTATCCGCATCAGATGTGGCTCGACGGCATCTATATGGCATCGCCCTTCATGGCATCATACGGCGACGTGTTCGGTCTCGACGCATGGAAGGCCGAGGCACTGCAACAGGTCATCACCTGCTGGCGTCACACCTACGACCCGAAGACCGGCCTGCTGCACCACGCTTGGGACGAATCGGCCTCGCAGCGTTGGAGCGACAAGGATGGCCACAGTCCGAACTTTTGGGGACGTTCGGTCGGCTGGTATCTGATGGCGATGGTCGATATCCTCGACTACATCCCCGAGGGCTTCAAGTCGCCGCTCAACCTTGGCCATAAGGACACCGTCATGATTTCGGGCCGCGACACTTTGATCCGCTACATCAACACGCTGGTCGATGCCCTGCCGCAGTATCAGCGCGGCGGCCTGTGGTATCAGGTGATGGATCAGCCCGACCGCGAGGGCAACTGGCCTGAGGCATCGGTCACAACGCAGTTCATGTATGCCATCGCCAAGGCCGTGAACAAGGGCTACATTCCGGCCGACCGCAAGCAGATTGCCATCGACGCCTTCAACGGCCTGCAACAGACTTCGTTCAAGCATCGCGACGAGGATATTGACTGCCCGATGCTCTATCGCGACGAGAAGGGTCGCCTGACGCTGTCGCAGTGCTGCACCGTGGGCGGTCTGGGCGGCAATCCCTATCGCGACGGCTCGTATGAATACTACATCAACGAAAAGATCCGTCACGACGACGGCAAGGCTACCGGCCTGTTCATTATGGGCTGCTATGAGTTGAGCAAATAATCTCGGCAAGGCCATCCGCGCGGTTAGGTCGGCGGAGTGAGGCATCGGCCAATGACCTGGAAGAAAAAATGCGATGGCGCACGGAAAAATCGGAATCCGTGCGCCATCGCTGTATTCTGTTGGGGTTTCGGCCAATGTCCATCGGCCATAAAAACGGGTCACTTGAAGACCTTGTCCTGTAGCAGGAGGAAATAGACGAGCGCCCAGTCCTGGTCGTTGGCGCAGTGGTTGGCGCGATGGGCCTCCTGACCGTTGACGTAGTCGGGGTAGATCCATGCGGCACTGCCGAAGCCCTGGTTGTTGAAGAGCTGGAGGTTGCCCATGAGACAGTCCTTGGCGCGGCGCAGGTAGGTGGCATCGTTGGTGCATTGGCCGAAAGTGGCAAAGGCCTGGGCCGTGATGCAGCTCCAATGGTGCGGGAAGGTGTCGCCCCACGTCTGCGGCAGGCCGTTGTAGAAGCCGTCCCAGTGGCGGATGGCGATTTCGTGCAGGTGACACGAGGGCTGGTGTCCGTTGAAGGCTTCGAGAGCGGGAAGCAGTTCGCGCGCGCCGTTGAGGTATCGGTGGTCGCCCGTGAGCTGGTAGATTTCGCACAGGAACTGGACGGTGGGGGCGACGATGCCTTGGCCATGATTCTCGTCGGACTTGGGGAAGTGCATCCCGTTGCTGACGTAGAGGTCGGCGACGTGGCGGTAGGTGGCGAGCAAGGAGTCGGCCTGGGCTGCCATGCCGTTATCGTGGAGGAGGCCGCAGAGCTCGGCCGCGGGGACATCAATGGCGTAGAAGCCGATGGAACCGTCACGGTATTGGGCCTGTTGTGTCCGATAGGCATCGGCCAAAAACTGCTTGTCTTGCGTGAGCTTGAACATCTCGCAATAGAAGTGTGCCACCCACGGGTAGTTGTAGATGCGGATCTTCTCGTTGCGGTAGGGCGTGTCGTAGGTCGTGTAGCTGTCGGACTGCAACGTGCGGACGTACTTGGCGTAGAGGTCAAGCGAGACGTTGAGGAAGTGCGGGGAAATCTCGTCGGTTGCGTCGGGATTCTTCTTGATATATTGTGCGTAGAGGGCCATGAAGAGGCCCATGCCGAGGCGTTCGCGGCCTTCGTTCAGATTGGCGCGCTTCTGGGTCGAGCGCCAGTTCTGTATCATCTGGCTGTTGCTGCGGTCGTAGGGCAGGTAGGCTCCATAGTGCTCTTCGCCGGCAATCTTATATTGCTGTTTGTCGAGGATGAATTGGGCGCGGCTTTCAAGGAGTCGGTTTATGTCCAATAGACCGAACACGTCGGCGTGGGTGCGTCGGCCCTTGCCGGCGTCGATGCTGATGCGCTGTTCGCCTGTCTGGCGGATGGTGTAGGTCTGCGTCATGGTGCGCTCGCGCGTGATGATTTGCAGGTTGATGTTTTCGCCCATCTGGGCCACATATCTGTCGGCCTTGACCTGGACGCCACCCTTGGCCACCATCTTGTGGAAGAAGTCCTCCTCATTGGCAAAACTGAAGATGCGCCAGCGGATCATGTAGATGCGGCCGGGGAGGAGGGAGAACTGCTCGGGGATGAGCGAGATGATGCCGCGCGTGGTGGCGCCGCCTTTGTCCTGCCCGCGCTCGCTGATGGCGTAGGCGCCGAATGAGCCTTCCTCGACCATCATGCCGAGGTGCGGTCCCTTGCCGCCCATGCGCAGGGCGTAGGTGTAGGTGCAGCGCTCGGCGGGCCAGATGTGCGCATTGCAACGCAGTGTGCGACAGGTGTTGGCGTCGGGATAGTTGTCGTTCCAAGGTGTGTAGAGCTGCACCTGCGAGAGTTCGATGGGCGCATTGGTCGTATTGCGGATGATGTAGGTCTCGATGAGGTCGTTGCCCTCGGTGCGGCGGGTCACCTTGACCGAAAGTCCCTCGGCCTCGGTGCCGTCGATGTTGCGCAGGCGGCCCCACTCGTATTTGCTGTCAATCCACGGATATTGTGACTTGTCGGTGTGCACGAGCCAGTTCATGCCCGTCTCGTCGCCCTCAATCTTGAGCGAAGTGATGGCATCGGTTGCGGCATCGGTCTGATAAATGATTTTTTGTGCAAAAACGGCATTGGCCATGAAAACCAACAAACCTTCAAAGATAAGTGTACGGAACATTTTATGATTTTGAGACATTTGGGGAGGGATTTTTATTTTGCGCCCTCTTGGTTCAGGACGCGCAAAGGTAGGCAAAAATCGGCTTTTTTCCAAGAATTGTGTCGTTAAAAAGACTGAAAACGGTGAGATTTGTAGCAAAAAGTCGGCGAGTTGCTTGCTCGCCTTTTCATTCGTATTGTTGGCCAATGCGCCAGAGTGGCATATATGCAAGCAACGCAATGGTTAGAGTAACAAAATTCAGAGTCAATGCGTTGCTTATATTTAACGTGAGTTCAACGAAATTTTATCAAAATCAGGCATGTTTCTAAAAGAAATTACAAATTCCCTTTCCTGCGGTCAGTTTCAAGGGCTGTCAATTTTCAATTCTCACGTCTTCGCGTGGAATCGCGTCCCAGCGGAAGTGGGGCAGGAGGTCATTGGCCGAAACCTTTTCCTCTCGGTCTGTGAGTCCGGCGATGTGGGCGATGTGGCCAATGATTTCCTCGGCCGAAAACTGCTGCCTCAAGACGCCCATGTCGAGCGACTTGTCCCGCTTGCAGAGGCGTTGGCCCTGCTCGTTGCACAAGAGCGGAAGGTGGGCAAACCGCGGCGCGCTGTAGCCCAGCACCTCGTAGAGATACAGCTGTTGCGGCACGGAAAGCAGCAGGTCACGACCCCGGACGACCTCGGTCACGCCCATCAGCGCATCATCGACCACGACGGCCAACTGATAGGCCCATGCGCCATCGGCCCGACGCAGGATGAAGTCGCCGCATTCGTGCGCCAGGTTGACCGCCTGTTCGCCGTAGTGCCCATCGGTGAAGCGTATCTCGCGGTCGGGCACGCGCAGCCGTATCGCCGGAGCGTGCGGACACGAGGCTGCCCTATTGGCCAACCACTCCGCCTTCTCCACTGTCCCGTCGGGGCGGCACGTGCCACGGTACACCACGCGTCCGTCGCTCTCGTGCGGGGCTTGTGTGGCCAATATGTCGGCGCGGCTGCAATAGCAGGGATAGGTGAGGCCGATGGCGCGCAACCGTTCCAGATGTTCGGCATAGATGTCGCCGCGATGGCTTTGGACATAATCAGGTTGGCCAATGCCCCCAGCGTCCCAAGTGAGTCCCAACCACCGCAGGTCGTCCTCCAGCTGCACGGCATATTCGCGGCGGCAGCGCTGCGGGTCAAGGTCTTCGATGCGCAGGATCCACGCGCCGCCCTGACTCTTGGCCGAAAGCCACGAAATCAGCGCGCTATAGACGTTGCCCAGATGCATCCGTCCCGATGGAGAAGGTGCGAAACGTCCGGTCATGAAACGTTATTATGTGTTGATACTTTCAATTTTCAACTTTCGATTTCCGTCCGTCACTCCACGCAAAGAGATTGGCCAAGATTGTGCCCGAAATGCTGTGGTAGGCGCACGAGATGGCGCACGGGATGACGGCAATCGGGTCGAAGAACTGTGGGGCGAGGTTTGTGGCCAATCCTGCGTTCTGCATACCCACCTCGATGCTGATGGTGCGCCGTTTGGCCGTGTTGAAGTGGAAAATCGTACCGATGAGATAGCCCAGCGCGTAGCCCAGCGTGTTGTGGCAGAAGACAACGGCCAATGTCAATCCCAGCAGCGCGAATCCGTTGCCCGCCACGCGCAGGTTCGGCATCGCGGCGCACACAGCATTGCCCACAATCAGAGCCAGACAGATGACCGAAATGCCTGGCATGCACGACTGGATGTCGCGGAAGTCCCTGCGTCGGCCAAAAAGATAGTTGAACAGACAGCCGACGGCCACTGGAAGCAGCGTCACGACTAGAATGTTCTGGAACATGCCCCACGCATCGACCGCAATTTCGGCATCGGCCAACCAATAGACCAGCATCGGCGTGACCACCGGGGCTAACAGCGTGCTCACCGTCGTCATACCCACCGAGAAGGCCACATCGCCCCGACACAGGAACGACATGATGTTGCTCGACACGCCGCCCGGACAGCATCCCACCAGGATGATGCCCACCGACAGCTCCGGCGAGAGATGGAAGAGACGGCTCAGACCATAGGCCACAAAAGGCATTACCGTGAATTGGGCCAATGTGCCCAGCAGGATGTCCAGCGGCCTCTGGAACAGGATGCGGAAGTCATCGGTCGAGAGCGTACAGCCCATCGTGAGCATGATGATGCCCAGAATGACATTGGCCAATGACCAATCCTTGACCCACGAAAACGCAACGGGAAAAAACGCCGCGAGGATGGCGGCCAATATGACAACAGCCGAGGTGTAATGACCCATAAACCGGCTGACGGACTGGAAAAATTTCAGCATATCGTGTATTTTTGTCCGCAAAGTTACGTTTTTTTTCGATGGAACGGTGAAATAACGGCGTCAAAAATTGCATTTGCGGTTTATTTTGTCTATCTTTGCGCCGCATTTTTAAATTACCATAATGAGAAAATCCACTACCGCAAGTCCAGTGGAGGCCTCTGCAGCCGAGGAGCAGAAGACTGTCAAGCGCAGTCCTCGTACCCGCAAGAAGGCTCAGGAAGTAGCCCCACAGACTGAAGAAACGGTTGAGGATGCGGCCCAAGAGCAGGCTGGACAAGCCGCTCCAGAACAGCCCACAAAAGAGGCTCCCGTCGAGGCCCCCAAGACCGAAAAAGAGACTGAAAAGAGAGTAAAAAACACGGTGATTCCCCCCATGCCCCGCAATCTTGTAGTGCGCGACATCGTGGATCTTTGGAATGCTCGCATCCCGATGCTGAACGACCAGCAGATTCAACAGATCACCCTTCAGGAGGCCCAGGAAAGACATCTCCTCTTTGAGGCCATCCTTACTCAAGTACTTGACTACGACATTGTCGTGAGCGACACCAACATCTGGTTGGAACTTCTCGTCGGCCATACATCAAGCCACAGCGACCCCAAGGTAAACGCGCGCCTGATGTTCGAACGACAGCTGGAGTTCATCTCCAAGATGATGAAGAAGCGCGGCGGCCGTTTCATGATTATGGCCGAGACCTACGAGGAAATTGACCGCTTCGCCTGCCAGCAGGAGCCTACCAACTATCAGGAGGCCGACTGGACCGACCCGCTCCTGTGCCGCAATGTGTCTGCGAGATTGGCCAAGAGGCTGATTCTCTGCCAGCAACGCGAAAACCGCCTGCGCATCGAGGGCGTGACCAGCGAGTCGCATCACGGTTCGTTTGCCGATCCCGCCATCATCCGCCGCGTCGTCGAACTCTTCGCTTCGGGCAAGAAGGTGCTTTTGATGACCAATGACGCATCCGTCGCCATCCGTTCGCTCGGCATGTGTGATGACCTGCAGCGCATCAACGGCATCGACGATGCCACTTGGGACCGCCAGTATGCGCCCCTCCGGCCGATGGCTATCACGATGGACGACCTCAAGCAGCTCGATAACTTCACGCGCCAGTACCATTTCCTTATGTCGGCCGCCGGGGCCACTTGGATGCAGGACCTCAACGTCCAGGAGCCGCGTGAGTCGTTCCCGCAGCTGAACCTCGACGAGAATGCGTTCCGTCCGGGTGACAAGCATGAGCGCCGCAGTGACAAGGAGGACCGTCAGCGCATCGAGCAGCAGAAGGAACAACGTGCCCAAGAGCAGCAGAAGCTCGAGCAGCAGCGCCAGCAGCTCAAGGCCGAACGTCAGCAGATGGAGCAGCAGCGCCAGCAGATGAAGGCCGAACGCCAGCAGATGGAGCAGCAGCGCCAGCAGCTCAAGGCCGAACAGAAGGCCGAGCAGCGTCGTCAGCAGCAGCGGTTGGCCGAACAGCAACAGCGTGCTCAAGAGCAGCCAGTAGCCGAGCCTGTCCAGATTGAGACATTGGCCAATGCCCCAGCTGAGCCCGCCGAACCGCAGGTCGAGGAGGTTCCGGTTATGGCCAATGTGCCGTCAGAACAGCCCATTGTGGCCGAACCCGTTAGTGAGGCGCCTGCATCTGCATCGGCCGGGAATGAGCCATCGGACAACGATTCCAACGCCATGACCGAACTGCCGGCCTTCTCGCCGGAGGACATGGAGCTCCTCTCTTCCACGCCGAAGAAACGTACCCATCGCGGCGGTCGTCGTCGTGGTGGCAAGACGAACGCACAGGCTTGATGGCCAATTGATAATAAAAAAAGAGACGGTACTCGCGGTGAGTATCGTCTCTCGTTTTATTGCCATTTGCCAAAATCACTTCAGCTTTTCGATGGAATCCATCAGCTCGCGATTCAGAGCCTGTTCTTCTGGAGTCATCTTATAGAACGCAGTGCGGGCAGCTTCAATGTAATGGGCTTTCTTCTGTGCATTGCCCAATGCGTCATATAATTTTACACCGGTGTCGTAGAGGTTGAATTGGTCATAATAGAAGTGCATTATCGGACTCTCCTTTATCATTTGGTTAAGTAGCTCTTCTGACTTCGTAAATGCCTTTTCACATTCAGCATAATCCTTGATGTGCAGATAGCTTTCGGCAAGGTTGTTGCATGCTGCTTGATAGTTATTTAGCATCCCCTTGGGATTTTGTTTGTATGCTGTCTCGCTGATTTTGAAATACTCTTGGTTCACTTTGACGTATTCATCCCATTTTTCATATGTGTAGCAGATATAACCTTTGTTGGCTAATATCGAGAGGAGCAGTGCACATCCCTCTGCTGTGTTGTCATTCAAGGCGCGGCTCAATTCACTGGCCTTCTCGCTGGTTTCCATAGCCTCTTTCTCCTTGCCATTGGCACACTCCACGAGACTGCGGTTGCTATATAGTTTGCAGAGACGCTGTCTGTAGGTATCGTCGGTCTTGTCTGGGTTGGCAGCTTCCATCTTTTCACATAATGGAATGGCTTCGTTAAGTATTTTTTCGGCCGATGCATAGTCTCCGACCCACAGGTAATAGTCGCTTATTTGGCTTTGAATCGTGAGTAGGTCTGCCGTGTATCGTTCCGATTCTTTTTCTGCCAATTGTTCATAGATTTTTAGTGAGGTGCTATACGCCTTTTGTGCCTTGTCCAATTCTGGAATTAACAGATAGCCTTGTCCCAATATGCTGTAGGCAGCCGCCTGTCTGCTGGGGCTGTCCTTGTTTGCGCGCATAAATATGGAAGCATATTTTTCGCTTTCATCCAACAGTTGCTGGTCCAGTGCGTGGACGGCATAGGCCCATACAGCATCGAGTTGCGTGGTGTCGGCATCGGCCACAGCCTTTAAAAGGTTGGTGACTTTCTGGAAGTTTTCGCGGCCGCCGGCGAGACGATAGGTTGCCACTTGTCGGCCAATGGCTTGATACAGTTTTTCGCGCGCCGTACGCTTCTCGGCCTCCACCTTCATCAGCTGGGCCTGCGCACGGTCAATCTTCGAGATTTCCTCGCACTGTTTCTGGTATTGGTCGGGATAGTTGGCCTCTTCGTATTTGCGGATGGCCTCGTCAATTTTTCCTTTCTTCACCAGGTCAATGAGCTTCTGCTGCTCCGAATTGAGTTCCGAAAGGTCAATGCGGGCAAATTGGTCCACATATTTCTCCAGGTCCTCCAATTGCTGCTGATACTGGTTCTCCAGGTCGCGCATCTTCTGTGCGTAGGTCTCTTCCAGCATCTTGGTCTTTTTCCGTTCTGTGGCCAATTTCGCTTTTTCGGCATTGTACTGCTTGGCGTAGCTCTCGCGGGCGATGCGGTTGTATTGGTCACGCAGGGCCTGCAGCTTGGCCGATTGGCACAGAACAATCTGGAACGGCCGCTGAGGCGAAATGTTCCATTGTTCGATGGCCTGGCTGTTGAAGATTTCGTAGCCGGCCTTCTCGATGCGGCGCACGTTGACGCGGTCGCCGGCATGCAGGGTGCGGAATCGCAGTGTGGCCTCTCCGTTCTGGTCCGATAGGGCGGCGCCAGCATTCATGACGGTGACACCGACCTGCGACAGCGGCGTCTTTTCCTCTTTGCCCATGTATTCGCTCACGACAATGCGCTGCTCAACTTGGGCGAGGACTGGCGTCAGGATGGCTTCCATTGGCCATAATGCCGTGACCGCTGCCAGGGTTGAAAATATCTTTTTCATAATCGTTGCTTAGTTTTTTGCGGTGCCTTGGATGACACCAGTCAAGTCATTGTTTGTTCTTTTTGACCTCTTCCATCGTCTTGATGATGCTGCCGATGGAGTCGCGGGCCTCGGCCTTTTCCTTGCGGATGACGGTGAGGCTGTCCTGTGTGGTCTGAATTTTTTGAATCTCTTTGGATTGTTCTTGATATTGGCCAATGAGATTCATCTGCTCGTATTGTGCGATGGCATCGTCAATCTGTCCCTTCTGGACGAGTTCGATGATGGCCTGCTCCTTTTCGTTGAGTTCCGAAAGGTCGAAGTGGGCGAACTTCTCCACGTATAGGTCGAGGTTTTCCAGTTGCTGGGCGTAGAAGTCTTCGGCCTGCTGGAGCTCGGCCTTGAATTCCTCTTCCTTCAACTTGCCTGCATTGCGTTCGGCCTCCAGACGGGCCTTCTCCTGCTGCAGCTGCTTGGCGTAGCTCTCATTGGCCGTCTTGCTGTAATTGTCACAGAGGGTGCGGATCTTTTCGCTCTTGCAGATGACGAGCTGGAAGGTCTGCTGGGGTGAGACGGTCCACTGCTCTACGGCCTCGAGGTTGAAGACTTCGTAGCCGGCCTTTTCGATGCGGCGTATCTGGACGGGATCGCCGGCATGCAACGTGCGGAAATTGAGTGTCAGGTTGCCCTCGGCGTCGCTCATGGCGGCACCGGCGTTGTTGACGGTCAGGCCGACGCCTTGTACGGGAGTCTTGGCCTCCTTGCCGTTATATTCGACAATCTGGACGGTTTGCGAACTCTGTGCCGTAGCGAGTGCCGCGCACGATGTCAGCATGGCTGCGGTTGCTATTGCTTTGAATGAAGTTTTCATAGTCGTTCGTTTTTCTGCCCTCGTGTTGGGAGGGACGTTTTGTCGGTTTAGAATGCCGTGCCGCGATCGAGGTTTAAAACTGCGGCCACGGCGTGCGGCATCCGTTTACTTGCGCAGATTGTAGAATGACTCGTTGGAAACGGTCTCCTCTTCGCTGTCGAAGGTCTCGTATCCATCGGCCGTAATCTGGACGTCCATATATTCGCGCTGAGCGCCAATGGGCAGGTCGATGCAGAAGTGGCCGTTCTCGTCGGTCGTGGCCGAGAAATGACCTCCGTCGATGCTGAAAACGGCATTGGCCACAGGCAGACCTGTCTCGAAATCGAGCACGTGGCCGGCGAAATAGCGGAACGTGTCATCTCGGGTGAGGCCAATGTTCAGCGATGCGCTCAGGCCTGCACCGATGTTGACCGATGTTGTGAGCGTGTCGTAATAGGGCGCGGCGAACTGTACGTCAAGCGAACCGAGACGATGGAATCCGGCCACGTTGTGTAGCTCGATGGTCGTGTCGAGTTTGGTCAGGAAATATTCGTTGCCCTCGACGGTGAGGACGCCTCCGTAGCCGTCGGCCGTGGTGCCGAATGGCAGGTTGTGCTGGGCGTCGTGCAGCGTCATGGTGAGCTGGACGGGCAGTGCGAACCAGTAGAGCAGGAAGGCGCCGGCGATACCGGACAGGATGTTGAGGGCGATGCGCTGACGACGTTCACGCTCGTGACGCTGCCACAGGGTGTCGAACGATACGTCGAGCATCTTGGAAACGACGCGGACGAAGGCTTTGTCTTTGCCGACCTCGGCCACACTGACACCCAGAAGTTCAGCCTCGGGGTGGCTCTGTGTATATTCCTTCAGGTAGCGCGGGAAGCACTCCAGATCGGGGTTGTAGCAGTTCGGCTGGCCATCGACAATGAGCGGGATGATGCAATCCAGGCGTCCCCATTCGATGAATGACTGGACCTCCTTGCTTACCCATTCGGACTTGGCCGAGTTTGGCGAACAGAGCACGATGAGATACTTCGATGCCTCCAGATTGTCTCTCAGCACGTTGCCCAATACGCCCGTGTTCAGGTCGGTCTGGTCGCGGAATACGGGACGGATGAAGCGACTGTCCTCGAATTCGTTGTGAATTTCGGTCGGCAGCTTGTAGTTCTCCAGATTCTTCTGGAGCCATTTAGCCCATTTCACATCCTTGTGATTGTAGCTAATGAACGCGAAATTTTTTCTTTCCATTGTAGTGTGTGGTTTAGAAGTTATTTGATTTTGTTTGTTATTCGATGTTTAGAAATAATAGCCGACGTTCAGCATCAGCCGGAATTGCTTTGTACGTTCGCTCCAACAGCCCATCAGGGAGATTGGTCCGCCCACACTGCTGTAACTGTAGCCGAACTGCGTGCCCCAGGTGAAGCCGTCGTGATTGAAGTTGTTTTCAATCTGGCTGCCGTAGCTGCCCACGTCGATTGCCCCTTGCAGATAGTGTACTTGGCCAATGCGCTGTTGTAGGCCGATGCCCATCGATGAAAAGGCGTTTTCTGTAAAGACCTCCATGCGTGCGATGCCTGCCATGGTGAGCTGCTGGCTGACTTTCATGCCATCGGCCAACCCGCCGACGATGTTGTGCAGGGCAATCGGGACATCGGTGTGGTTGTTGAAGATGATGCGTCCCGAGGCGTGCGGAATGAGTGTGAATCTTTGGCCGATGGTGTAGGCCGTACACCACGAGAGGTTCACGATGGGGATGGCGTTGTTGCCGTCGAACTGGTAGAAATTGTCGGTGACCAGCTCGAAGTTTCCGATGACGCGTGAGCCCTCGACGGGGAAGTAGTTGGAGTTCTGCGAGTCATATTCTGCATGAGCGCAATAGGAGATGAAATTGAACTTCTTGCCCTCCAGGTCGGACGTCAGTGCCGCGATGGATTGTCTGGCCAATACGTCGGTGTAGTGATGCCGGTCGTAGCGCAGGCCGAAGGTGTAAAGAACGTGGTGCCACTCTTGTCCGAAGAAGAGCATGGCGCGTTGGTGCAGGCTGGTGACATCGGCCACAATCTTCCCGTGATAGAAATATTGCAGGTCGGGCCGTTCGAAGTAGTAGCCCAGGCCGATTCTGCCGTTGGTATTGGCCACTGTATGCCCCAGCATCGTGCCGAACCGCAGTCGTTGTCCCAGTTGTGCGTAGAGGCTCAGGCTGAGGTCTGTCTGCGTGGGCAGGTTCATATTGGCCGCCAACCGGAACATGGCGTACTCGTCGTTGTCGAATCGTCCGCCCAGGTTCAGGGAACTGCTCAGGTAACGGTGACGCACCTCACTGAAGAAGTTCTTCCTGCTGCCTGTCGTGGCCAATTCCTTTTCACGCTCCTTTTGGGCTTTTTCGGCCAATAGCGTCCGCCGCCATTCCTGGGCCTTGTGGTAGGTGAGGGGCACGTCGCCGAACTCCTGTTCGAACCTCTCGCGCATCTTTTCGAGTTGCGGAAGCAGCTGCCGTGCGCGCCGTTCGCCGCGGGTGATGAGCGAATCGATGTCCGCCGCGCCGAAACTGGCCGAGCTGTAGCCCGTCACGTCGATGTCGATATAGATGTCGCTCTTGCGGATGTTGTCTTCGTAGAGATGCGTGCTGCTCACGTCGATCATATGGGTCACGAGGTCGAGCAGGTTGTTGTATCTTTCGGCCAATGGCGTTGTGCTCACCAGATCGCTGCCGATGATGATGTCGGCACCCATGCGCTTGGCTACATCGACGGGATAGTTATTGGTCACAAATCCATCGACAAAGATTGCCGAATCGAGCTGTACGGGCGTGAATACGCCGGGGATAGCCATCGATGCGCGCATGGCCTGCACCAGGTTGCCGCCGTGGAACTCGTAGATGCGTCCGGCCGTGACCTCGGTCGCATTGCAGGCAAACGGCATCGGCAGAGAGTCGAATGAGACCGAATCCGGCACGGTGGCCGTGAGCCGGCGCAGGTAATCCTCGATGTTCTTGCCCCGGATGAGCCCGCTGCGTCCCGTCTGGCTGTTCTGTCGCTCGCGGTCCAGGGCAACACGCAGCTGGTAGCTCTCATTCAGCTTCCGGGCCGAAAGCAGCCGGTTGCCGTAGTCGGGCTGGTCGAGCAGGAGCTGCATCCAGTCCGTGTGGCGCACGATGCTGTCCATCTCTTCGGGCGTGTAGCCGATGGCATAGAGCCCACCGACAATCGATCCCATCGAGTTGCCCACCACGATGTCGATCGGTACACCGGCCTCTTCCAGCACCTTCAGCACCCCGATGTGGGCCAATCCTTTGGCTCCGCCGCCAGCGAGTACGACGGCCACCTTGGGGCGTTCGGGCTGTGCGGCTTCCAGCGTGGACGCCATTGGCAAAAATGAAAATATTGTGGCCAATAGCGTTGCCGTCCATTTATGCATGACTGCCTTTCGCAATTTTTTTTCGGGTTAATATCATTGGCCAATGCCTTGAACACAGCCATTGACGAAGTCGCCGACGCGTTTCACGTACTCATCCCACTGGTCGTGGATGGCGTGCGCGTGACCGACATCGGGCACGGACCAAAGCTCCTTTCTGCCGGGCTTGGCGGCGTAGAGCTTTTCTGCCATCCAATAGGGAACATAGCGGTCGGCCGTGCCGTGGATGAAGAGCATCGGCTCCTGGCACCGGGCTACCTGGCCGATGGCGTCGCCCTCGCTGAACCACCATCCGTGCCACAACTTGTTGACGAGTGAGGCTTGATAGAGCAGTGGGAAGGCGGGCAGGCCATATTCGTCCTTCATCTTGAAGACGAGCTGCTCCCACGTCGATGTGTAGCCGCAGTCCTCGACATAGCCGACGACCTGCAGCGAGTCGGGAATCTCGTCGCCCGAGAGCATCATCGTCGTGGCTGCGCCCATCGAAAGGCCGTGTACGACAATCGGCTCGTGCCACAGGTTGTGCACCATGTCAAGCCACAGGTGCATGTCGATGCGGTCGCGCCAGCCGAAGGTGATGTGGTCGCCTTCGCTCAGGCCGCACCACTGCCGCTCGGGCAGGAAGACGTTGCGGTGCAGCATCTCGTAATCGCAATAGGTGTAACGCATCATGACAGGCGCATCGTCCATATAGCCGTGGATGATCATCATGGCTCCGGTGTTGGCCAATGTGTCACTCTTCGGATGCTCCACCAGGATGCCGTGCAGCCGAAGCCCGTCGGCATTGGTGAGGAAGGTGTCGCGCCACAGGCCATTGGCCTTCAAGCTGTCATGCCAGGCGCGTAGCTCGGGGTATCGGCCATAAACCATCGAATAGGCAGTCTCGTAGTTCTGCCCATAGTTTTCGTCGGAAACGGTGGCTGTACGTACAAGCGAATAGGCACCGTAGAAAGAGGCGGTGACGAGTATGATGACGATGGCCAGAATGGCGTATAGGGTCTTCTTCATGATGTGTATTTTCGTGTTACACGTGCAAATATAATAATATATCATGAAACAAAATACAAAAAGTAACAATATTTGTCGTTTTCGGGTAATTTTTGTTGAAAAGTTTGGCGTTTTAGTCAAAATTGGTTAACTTTGCGGCCGCATTTTAGGCAATTTAATGCACGGATACATAACGAATAGACAATCATCCAGAAGTTTTTATTAGTATAAACTATTATAAGAATGAACAAGATTGTAAGCAAGAAAATGTTCTCTGAGAAGGTCGCCTGCCTGGAGGTAGAAGCTCCTCTCATTGCCCGCAGCCGCAAGGCCGGACACTTTGTCATCGTCCGTCTGGACGAGAAGGGTGAGCGTATTCCTCTGACCATCGCCGATGCCAATATCGAGAAGGGTACGATTACCCTCGTCGTGCAGGCCGTTGGCGCAAGTTCGACCCGTATCAACGCGCTCCAGCCGGGTGATATGTTGGCCGATGTCGTTGGCCCGCTGGGTCATGCGACCGACATCCAGAAGTACGGCACCGTCATCTGTTGCGGCGGTGGTGTAGGCGTGGCTCCATTGTTGCCTATTGTCAAGGCTATGCACGAGGCCGGCAACAAGGTCATCGTTGTATTGGCCGCCCGCACGAAAGACCTCATCATTCTGGAGGACGAGATGCGTGCCAACAGCGACGAGGTAATCATCATGACCGATGACGGTTCGTACGGCCAGCAGGGTGTCATCACCGTGGGCGTGGAGCAGGTCATCCAGCGTGAGAAGGTCGATAAGTGCGTCTGCATCGGCCCAACCATCATGATGAAGTTCGTCAGCCTTCTGACCAAGAAATACAATGTGCCTACCATCGTCAGCCTCAACACCATCATGGTCGATGGTACGGGTATGTGTGGTGCCTGCCGTGTCACTGTGGGCGACAAGACGAAGTTCGTCTGTGTCGATGGCCCAGAGTTCGATGCACATCAGGTCAACTTCGACGAGATGATGATGCGTATGCGTGCTTACAAGGCTGAGGAGACCGAGGCATTGGCCGCACTCAACAAATAAATTGCCCCTTTCCAAGTCAAAATATTAAACTGTAGAAAAATGACTAAAGAAGAAATACAAGCATTGCGAAATGAGCCTTGGAGAGAGGAACTTCGCAAGAAGATGAGTCCGAAGGAGCGCGCCGCCATCGAGCGCGTCAAGATGCCAGAACTGACTCCGGAATATCGCGTAACGACCTTCACCGAGGAGGTTCAGAAGGGTCTGACCAAGGAGATGGCTATGACCGAGGCTCAGCGTTGTCTCGACTGTGCCGACCCCTCTTGTATGAAGGGTTGCCCTGTCGGCATCAACATCCCGACTTTCGTCAAGCACATCGAGAAGGGTGAGTTCCAGGAGGCTATCCAGACCATCAAGCAGACCTCGTCGCTGCCAGCCGTGTGCGGTCGTGTGTGCCCACAGGAGAAGCAGTGTGAGGGCCAATGTATCAAGCTGAAGAT
>JAEEGH010014632.1_pt1 | contig 17186 bp, 21 predicted proteins | sample 9134181 | NCBI WGS metagenome assembly JAEEGH01 (sample SAMN16246544, study PRJNA631951) | gut metagenome | biome: gut microbiome; feature: rumen; material: DP-attached | host: Bos | place: Iran: Karaj | collected 2018-10
TAATGCAAGAGCGCGCGTATTAATATCAGCGAGATCAACTCTCGCCGTCAGACTAGTTATAGCGATAGTTAAGCCGATAGGGCCATAACCACATCCTAAATCCAGTATCTTTCCCGACAGTCGGAGGGGCACTAAGACCTTTAAAAAGGCCAAACTCCCCTCATCGATCTTGTCTTTGGAAAATACTCCGTTATCACTTACTAAAGTAATGACACGTCCATCTATAACGTATTCAATGTTTCTCTCCTTTGACGCTAGAGAGGGATCTAAATCGAAATAATGGGCCATATAGATATACTAATTTTGGGATAACGAGTTAATAGTTTTGCGGAAATTATTTAATTTCGCATTCTGCGCCAGCGGCTTCAAGAGCTTTCTTGTGTTCTTCAGCTTCGACTGGGGAGATGTGTTCTTTGACTGCAACTGGAGCTGCGTCAACTAACTTTTTGGCTTCCATTAAGCCTAAACCTGTGATGGCTTGGATAGCTTTAATAACTGGGACTTTGCTCATTCCAGCGCTCTTTAAGAATAAAGAGACTTCGCTTGGACCAGCGGCTGGTCCTTCTTCTTCTGCTGGTGCAGCAGCGGCAGCGACTGGAGCAGCGGCTGTAACGCCGAATTCTTCTTCGACTGCTTTGACTAATTCATTAAGTTCCATTACGGACATTTCTTTTAATGCCGCAACGATTTCTTCTTTTGTTAACTTTGCCATATTCATTTCCTCCTAATTGGCATTATTTTGCATCCGCCACAGCTTTAACTGTGCAAGCAAATTGGCGGATTGGTGCTTGTAAGCACGATAAGAACATTGATAAGAGACCTTCTCTTCCTGGGAGTTTTGCAACTGCCTTCATCTCGTCAGCATTGACGAATTTGCCTTCGACAATACCACCTTTGACTTTAAGGGTGTCTCCGAATCTTTTTGCGTATTTTGCGACGACTTTAGCACCATTACTAATCTCTTTAGAGAAGATGATGGCGTTAGGACCAGAGAGGATTTCATTCCAATCTTTATAGCCTAATTCTTCGCCTGCTCTTTCCACTAAGGAATTCTTGTAGACACAGAGTTCTGCTTCTTCCTTGCGGAGGGCACGACGGAGTTCTTGAAGTTGAGCGACGGTTAAGCCACGGTATTCAGCAACAACAATTGTTTGTGAACCTTGTGCCTTTTCGACGATTTCTTTGACGACGCTTTGTTTCGCTTCTAAGACTTCTTTATTCATTATTCTTGACCTCCTTTTTCAATTTGTTTTTTGAGGCTCCAATATACTTGAGTTTTGAGAAATATGTTTCTACGCCTCGGTAACATGATTAAGGCTAACTTCGCCCGTTACTGTCTTAGGTATATTGAAATCTTTGTTAATTAACGACCGTTAAATGTGAAATTGATGGCTGGACCCATGGTCGTATGGATGACAGCTGTTTTGATGTAATTGCCTTTAACTGCGGCTGGTCTAGCTTTTAAGACTGCTTCGACTAAAGCGTTTAAGTTATCAGCAATTTTCTTTTCGTCGAATGAAACTTTAGCGATAGAGACGTGCATATTTGCTTCTTTATCTGTTCTGTATTCGACTTTACCGGCTTTGATATCAGCGATTGCTTTCGCTAAATCCATGGTAACTGTGCCTGTCTTTGGGTTTGGCATTAAGCCTTTAGGACCTAAGATTCTAGCAACTTTACCGATAATACCCATCATGTTTGGTGTGGCAACGATAACATCGAAACCGAACCAGTTTTCATGTTGAATCTTATCAATCATTTCTTGTCCGCCATAGAAATCTGCGCCGGCGGCTTTTGCGTCTTCAACTTTATCAGTGATGGCTAAGACCTTTTTGGTTTTACCATTTCCGTGTGGAAGGACGAGAGTTCCTCTGACTTGTTGATCAGCTTGTTTTGGATCGACATTGAGTTTGAAGGAGACATCAACTGTTGCGTCAAATTTAACTGTAGATGTTTCTTTAACTAATTTAGCAGCTTCTTCAATGGTGTAGAGCTTGTTAGCATCAACTTTTTCGAAAGCGGCAATATATTTCTTACCTTTTTTCATTGTGATACTCCTTAGTCTTTAACCACGATGCCCATGTTATTGGCGGTGCCTTCGATGACTTTCATAGCAGCCTCAATGTCATTGCTGTTTAAGTCTGGTAATTTGTACTCCGCGATTTGGCGAAGTTGATCACGGGTGATGCTTCCGATAACGGTCTTACGGCCTAAAGCATTACCTTTTTGTAATCCTGCTGCTTTTAAGATGAGACCTGCAGCTGGAGAGGTCTTGATGACGAAATCATAAGATTTGTCTTCATAAGCTGTGATAAGAACTGGGACAACTTCACCACGTCTGTCAGCGGTCTTGGCGTTGAAATCTGTGCAGAATTTCGCCATGTTAACACCGGCAGAGGCAAGTTTTGGACCTGGTTTAGCTTCGCCACCAGGGAGTTCCATTTTCACGACTTTTGCGATTTTTTTACTCACGTGACTTTTCCTCCTTTTTGGTTTGAGTCAGTGTCGTGGTCTCGATTATGAGTGGAATCGCCACTCTTCCACGATACTTATATAGCGCGTGTAATCACTCTCTCGTATGTGAAAACAACATGCTCGTATATCGTATCAAATGTGTATATGCGACTGCAAGCATTTTTTTAATTTTTATTAATTGATAAAGAGAAACATGTGCAATTCCACCACTTCAAATTATTAATAATTTGGTAATTATTGTCTTTTATATTTGCTCGTTGTATAATAAGGCGAAAGTATGTCAAACCTAGTTGAAAAAGTTACTAAAAAGAAATTCTGGCAATTGAACCCTTACGTTCTTGTCATTCTTTCCTTCGTGTTTGTTATCTTATTAGGATCATTCCTTCTTGTCCTACCATTTTCACAAACCAGTGGACATTGGGGTAACTACATGGATGCTTTATTTTCAGCAGTCAGCGCAACATGTGTGACTGGTCTTTGCACATACTTAAATGGTATCGGTAATCAGTTAACATTCTTCGGCCAATTGATCTTGTTATTAATGATTCAAGTCGGAGGTCTTGGCTTCGTTACTGTCTTAACCTTCTTTATTACATTATTCGCAAGTAAATTACAGTTCAGAAATAGATACTTATTGTCACAAATGGTCGGCTCCACAAACTTCGCTGATGTCGTCAAATTTGTGCGTAAATTGATTCTCATTTCCGCAGTGGCAGAAATCGTTGGTACATTACTTTTAATGCCAGTGTTTATGAATGCCTACAAAGGTAATCCAGGACAAGGTGTTTGGGTGTCATTGTTCACCGCTGTTAGTGCATTCAACAATGCGGGTTTTGACTTATTCGGTGCAGCATCAATTATCTATGAAAATGGTATGATTGGTACCGGTTCTGCAGCAGTAGCTATGTCAGTTCCTTCATATATTTACATGTGCATCGTCATCATGATTCTCGTTGTTGTGGGCGGTATTTCCTTCTTAGTTATTATTGACGTTTTTGGGTTCAAAAAGATTGGTCAATGGAGAGCATTCACCAAGATCGTTTTAAGTACAACAGGTGTTTTATTAGCGTTCGGTTTCGTGGCCTTCTTATTAACAGATGTCATCTTTACTAAAAATGGTATGGATGCCTTCCAAGCATTATTCCAAAGCGTCACATTAAGAACTGCTGGTTTCGCAACCTACAACCAAGATAACCTTTCACTCATTGGAAAGATCATTAGCTGTGCTCTTATGTTCATCGGTGGTTCACCATTATCAACCGCTGGTGGTATCAAAACCACTACTGCGTTCATGGTCTTATTAGCCATGTGGTCTTATTTCAGAGGAAAACACGTTATCGCATTCAAACGTACATATTCCTCAAACATGATCGTTAAAGCCATGTCATTAGTGTTCTTAGGATTAGGCATGATTGTCTTTGCTTTAATCTTTATCGCCTACTTCGAAATGAATATGGACATTGCGGCTTTAGGCTTAAAAACAGATAAAGAAGCTGCGATATTCTTTGAAATATTCTCAGCGTTCGGCACCGTAGGTGTTTCTACGGGTCTCACACCACATATATCTATTGGTAGTAAAATTGTGTTATGCTTTTTAATGTTCTTTGGACGTTTAGGTCCAATGACCTTCTTGCAGATCTTCCAAGCGAACATGGATAAGAAGAAAACAATTCACTACGAATACGTTGAAGAGGACTTCCTCATCGGATAAGGAGTAAATAATATGGCAAGTACAAAATCATTTGCAGTTATTGGCTTAGGTCAATTCGGACGTGCTTTAGTCGATGAATTAATCGAAAATGGTATGGACGTTATCGCTATCGACACAAGTGAAGAAGCTATTAACAAAATCTCTAAAAAGCTTCCAACTGCTTTCGTCGCGGACTCCACTAACGAACAAGCACTTAAAGAACTAGGAATTCAGGACGTTGACGCCGCAATTGTCGCCTATGGCGATAATAAGGAAGCCAGCATTCTTACCACCGTTATTTTGCGTGAATTTGGCGTTGAACAAATCATCGTCCGTGTTGACGACGACTACTATGTGCCAATTATGAAAAAGTTAGGTGCAACAGACGTTATCACACCACAAAAAGCTGCCGGTCAAGCATTAGCAAACAGATTAGGTAATGAAGACTATAAAGACTTCTATAGATTAGATGCTAAATACTCCATTATTTCTATCGTTATCAATCCAGGCTTTGTTCCAGTGACATTAAGAGAACTCAATTCTAAAGAAGTTTACGGTGTTAGCATCGTTCTCATTATTAGAAATAATAAGTCATTCGTCCCTGGTGGTAATGACTCCCTCTTACCAGATGACACAATCTTCGTTGTTGGTACAACAAAAGAAATTAAAAACTTCCGTGAAGAAGTTAATGGTAAGAAAAAGATTAAAAAATAATTATCTAAGCATAATAAAAGACCGCTCGATTGAGCGGCCTTTTTAATTTCATTAAATCTTTTCAATTTCAGAGAAATCGATTTCGACGTTTGTGCTCTTACCAAAGAAGTAAGTTTCAACGACGACAGCGCCGGTTTCACGGTTGATGGAGAGAATCTTACCTTCTGTTCCTTCAAATGGACCATGAATAACTTTGACTGGATCGCCTTCTTTGTAACGATCGTACATAGATTCGTCGACCATACCCATTCTTTTTAAGACTGGTTCGATTTGTTCCCTTGGAATTGGGAATGGTTTTGTACCTTTACCGGAAGATCCGACGAAGCCTGTAACACCTGGAGTATTACGAACAACGTACCAAGCATAGTCTGTCATGATCATTTCAACGAATACATAACCTGGATATAAGTTCTTCATTCTTGTTTTTTCGGTTGGTAAACCAGTTTCTCTATCCATCACAGGAACTTCTTGTTCTGCGACAACGATACGGAAGATTAATTGTTGTAATCCCATGGATTCAACACGTTTTTGTAAATAATCCGCGACTTTTCTTTCGTGTGTAGAATATGTGTTAACAACGTACCAAGCTTTTTCACCTAATTGTTTAGGACTAGAACTGCCTTCATCATTAATATCGGTAGTTGAATCAGTAAAACGATTAATTTCGTCACCCATAAATTATTTTCCTCCTATTAAGCACCCATGCTCTTAAATGCATCTTTAAGGATGGAGATAAGTCTCGCACCCGCGGCGTCTTCCGCGAATAAAAGTAATCCTGCGATTGCAGCGATAATAATAACAACAACGATTGAAGGAATTAATACATCCCTCTTAGGCCAACGAACACGTTTGCCTTCTTTTACTACACCTTTGGCGTAACTCTTGACTCCCATAAGGCTCCTCCTTATTTGCTAATCTTGTGGAGCGTATGCTTACCACATTTTGGACAATACTTTTTGATGGCTAAGGTTTTTGTACGATCTTTTGTAATCGTAGTTTGGTAATTTCTTGAGAGGCACTCTTCGCAAATTAAAAGAACTTTTTCTCTCATCTCTTTACCCTCCTCAGTATCTTAAGTTTGCTTTAATAATTTATCACTACACTTTCTAGTTGTAAAGAGCGCGTACATAAAAATATTTTGTGCGCTCGCACTAATCGATAATCTTCTTGGTTTTGAGTAAGTAGAAGATGGTAATTGAAGTCATACCAATCACCGCGATAATTAAGATGATGGTAATAGCACCTGCTTGATCCCATTCTTCACTGTTTTTCGCCTCGCTAGGCGCGGCAAAATGTTGATTAAGCTCTTTAATCGAATCTTTGATTGTAGCTCCCGCTTTATCTTCATAAGCGTCAACAATCGCTTTATCATCTGCGGACAAGCCTGTGTATAGTTCGCGGATGTATTGATATTGCTCATTTGTGATTGCACAAATATTAGCGTTTTCATCAGGTCTCACTTCTTTATTCCAGTAGTTAATGAAGCCTTCATCAATCGCATAATAGTAAACATTCTCAAAAGCATAGTCTGGATATAATGCATCCCACTCCTCTTCTGAACCAGTGAAATAACAAGTGGTTAAGGTATCTTGTCCTGCGAAAGCATCAGAATTAATGATTGTGACGCAATTTGAAATTGCCACTGAAGTGAATGAAGTGCCTGAGAATGCATTGTCACAAATCTCATCAATGACCATATCATCATAACGATAAATGCGTAATTCAGAACCTAAGCCTTCGACATCAGTATTAATAGATTCAAGTTTATAGTTACCATTTTCTTTTAAAGTGCAATTTAAAGCACTTGCATAATCATCCTTGGTCAAAGGAGCGGTTCTTAAACCAGCAAGAGCAGTTAACAACAATAAAGGTAACGCTGCTATTTTGACCATTGATCAAAACCTCCATTGCAAAGAATGACAATAACGCAGACGACAATCAAAGTAATAAGAACACCAAAAACAATCACAAACCCTTTCCATGGAAATGAGTAATGATCTCTGATTTGTTCGTCTTCTTGAGCTTCTTCAAGTTCAGGATTTTTGTGTTCAATAAATTCTTTCTTTTCTTTGTCCGCCATAAGTTACCTCACTATAAAGCTGGAACCGGATTGTTATAAAAACGATTCGTAATTCTTAAAAGTAAAATGAGTAGCCAAGTATTGAGTGGAATGTTAATGAATAACACAATGACTTGGCAAATTAAAATCATTGGATAAGTTGTAAAACCAAAGGCCCAACCTTTCATCAAAGTTCCAAATAAAACCATGACTAAAAGTTCAATCACAAAACAAGAGAATGTGATGCAGATTGGAGACATTGGTAAAGAGTCTTTTTTGTACTTCTTGTTGAATAATAATGAAGAGACAAATAAACCCGCTAATAAGACAAGTAAAACTGATGGAATAAGTATCTTTTGCCATAAGGCTAAAGTATAAGTGCTACCATATAATTGAAGGTTATCGTTGAGGAAGAGATAGGTTGTGATTCCTGCTAATAATCCTGTAAATGAAACCGCTTCAATAATAAACATCACTTTTTCATTCTTAATTAGTTTAAAGAGCCAGAAAATGAAATATGGCACTAAACCTAATAATGCGTAAATTGCAGTGATTTGTGGTAAATATCCCATCATTTTTGGATCTAAAAGGAAGTAACCTAAAATATCAGAAAGTGCACCGATGCACATTCCATAAACAGGTCCTAGGAATATCGAAGAGAAAATGATTACTGCTGGGCCACCTAATGAAATTCTTAAGAATGGAACAACAGGAATGTAGTTTATTGCTAAAACCTTTTGTAAGATGGTTACAATGGCAATAAATATACCGGCAAAACATATCTTTTGGACGGTAGTTAATTTAGCTTTTAATAGTCCGATTTTCATTACTTAATCTTACCTTCCAAAAATAGTTTTTTAGCATACGCCGCAAAGGCTAAAGAACCGGTGATGAGGACTACATCTTCAGGGAATTCTGCAATCTTAGATTTGATTAATTCTTCAGCGTTTTCAACGAATGGATAATCCGCGGCAAAGAGGAAATATTCTTCTTCTGTTCTCGCTCTTGGATTATCAAATGTTGTGATAGTTAAATCATCTGTAATAGCGCCTAAATAAGAAAGCATATTGCCTAAATTCTTGTCTCTAAAACAAGCGAAAACAACATGGATGTTTTTACCTTGCGTGACTTGGAAAAGAGACTTCTCACAAAGGATCTTCATAGCTTCTGGATTATGTGCACCATCAATGATGATAAGTGGTTGTTCTTTAATGACATCCATACGGCATTCCATATAGACTTCGCTGATACCTGCCTTAGCTTTTTCGACATCAATTGGGAATCTATCTTTTAAGATGGAAACCGCTTCTAAAGCCATACAGGCATCTGTGACGCTTGAATCCGCACGTGATTTAATGTGTGTGCCATAGAATTCGTTATAGTCGAATGAATATCCGTTTTCAGAATATTCTTTATTCACATAGTGAGACATATAACAAATACGTGATTTATTATCTTTTGCAATCTTCGCAATAACTGTTAAAGCATCTTCAGTTAATGAATCACCAATCAAGACAGGAACTTCTTCTTTAATAATTCCGCCTTTTTGTTCAGCAATTTCACTAATGGAGCAACCTAAATATTCAGTGTGCTCTAAAGAGATGGTTGTAATAATTGATAAAACAGGTGTGAAAACGTTTGTAGCGTCTACTTCACCACCCATACCGCATTCGATAATCGCGACATCACACTTTTGTTCATCAAAATAGGTCAATGCAACGAAAGTTTGAATTTCAAAAGCAGATAAGTCATATTTATCGAATTGCTTCTTATAACGATTAAAAATCGTCATAAAATCATCATCTGAGATATTAGTTCCATTAATGGAAATCATTTCATTTGGAACAAATAAGAAAGGTGATTTAAATAAGCCCACTTTATATCCATTCGCGCTATATATAGAGGCGATATAAGCGCTTGTGCTACCCTTGCCATTTGTGCCAGCAATATGAATAGATGGGGTCTTATATTCAAAGTGAATGGATTCTAAAAAAGAGTCGAGATTTTCTCTTTGATATCCGCCCAAACGAAATCCATCAAAGAATTCTTTGTTCATTAATAGTCTCCTCCACTTCTCATATTTCTTTCTAAGTCACGTTGTTTAATGGTTTCTCTCTTATCGAAGTTTTTCTTACCTTTTGCTAATGCAATCTCAACTTTGCATTTGCCTTTCTTAAAGTAGACCTTTGTTGGAACGATTGAATAACCACTCTTTTGAGCTTTATCCATAAACCACTTAATTTCTTTTTTATGTAATAACAACTTACGATTTCTTAAAGGATCTTGGTTAAAGATATTGCCTTGTTCGTAAGGATTGATATGCATGTTAATAATTTCTGCTTCACCATTGCGAATAATGACGTAGGCATCACCTATGCTGCATGAATGCACACGTAAAGATTTTATTTCCGTTCCCTTAAGGGAGATTCCACATTCAGTGAAATCAGAAAGGAAATAATTGAACTTTGCCTTTTTGTTTGTGGCGATGATTTTAATACCGACATTCTTATCCATAGTATTTTTCATCCTTTAACGTCACACGTTTAATATTCCAAATAGCAAGTTCATTGCATTGGTCTAAGATTTCTTTACCATCTTTAGTTGGTAAGAAATGGAATGTTGCATAATATGCAAGCAAGCCAAGAATTACACAAACGATAAAGATGTAATAATTCATCTCGCCCATCATTTGAATAATAAGTCCTGGAATAATTGTGCCTAAGGCACCCGCTAATAAAGCGTATCTATTTAAAACAAAGCTTCCTCTCACAAAGACACTGGCCCATTCTTTTAAAGAACCGTTTCTAACGAGAGAATAGACAATTGTTTCAATAAGCAAAGTTAAGAACAAGAGTCCCGGTAAAACATATGGAACAGTTGCGTATAAAGAAGCATCCTGTCTAGCAAACAAATAAACCACAAATAAGAATGCTGGAATTAAAATTCCATTAAATACGGTGTGTAAAACAAAGTACAACTTATCGCCCTTATACCATAAAGTCACAAGATATGGGATGAATAATAAGGCGATAGCAAGACCAATAACTACATTAAGCATTAATAATTTAAATGCAGGAATTTCATAGACCATAGCAATGCATAAAGAGCTTCCTGCAGTAATGAGGAAGGACATAAGAATAAATGCAATTGTTTGTCCAAGTTTAACTGGATCCCAACTCTTACGTGTAGCTGGGTGATTTTTAATTTCTTCGATCTTTTCTTTGTGGTGGCTAATCTTGTATTCGCCGATAACCGGCATCATGAATAAAACGGTCATGTAGATTTCTTTTGTGCCAGCATCAAAGAACGAACTACTCTCGCAGAAGTTATAGACACCACAGCAAAGGGCAACGAATCCAAATGTGAATACAAAGTGGAAACGTTTTTCTAAACAAAGTCTAATTGCGCAGTAGATGAAATATCCCACTAAGGCAACATGGACAACTAAGCCAACTAGACCATAATCAAATAAGGTTTCGAGATAACCGTTATGTGTTGTTTTAACGCCTGGTAAAATGCCACTTCTCATCGCTTCGGTTGCGGCTAAGATATACTTTTCAGAAAGCATAAATCCGTGACCGAGAATTGCGTGCAACGGAGAATCAAAACAGAGTGGAATGAATAAACTCCAGATTTGTGTTCTATCAGATAAAGTTTCAAAGTTTTTGTCTTTAAAATGCTTACTGACAAAGTTATCGATCGCGGCAAATCCTGGCCAACTATGCTTGCTGCCCCAATAGAATAAAATGGCAACAACAAGGATAATTAGTAAAGAAATGAGCGCAAAAACGCAGTATTTCCATTTTTTCTTCACTGCGAAGCGAATGACTTCTTCTAAGAAATAGACTGGCACTGCAATCGCTAAAATGAGTGATGGAAGCAATGCAGTAATGGAAATAGAAACGCCCAAGAATAAAAGTATCAAAAGGTACCAATGAAGTCTTGGTCTGTAGTAATTGAGAATAATACAAGTGAGTGCTCCGATGAATAAAACACCACCATAATAGTTCTTGTTTCCATAGAAGGAATCGATGTACTTACCAGTAATGCCAACACCCTTAAACATATCAATGTAGATGTCCATTTCTGTCGCTAAAGATAAAACGATAGAAACAATAGCGGCACCCACTCCAACATATGCTAAGAACTTGAGAATTCTATTTGTTGGACGGTTTGCGTTCATCATGAATGTCACGGCGTACATGAGACCCAAGAATAAGACAATAACGACTGATGCGCGGATCTTTTCGTAAGTAGAATATTCAACTGCGATTGTTTGACTTCCGTCTGCGTATTCGAATGTCGCATTGCCTTGTAACCAAATGCCTAATAGCAAAGCAATACCGACTATTGCGATACCAGGAAGAAGTATCCAGTCGAGCTTCATTTTGTTTTCTTTGTGGTTCACAAAATAATACATGACCAAACAAATAAGGCAGCCGATTGAAAGTACGGCTAAAGTAGTTGGATTGAATCCTTGATGAATGTCGTCAGTTAATAAGGAAAGGTTTTCCGTTAAAAACGAAACAAATAACAAGGCAAGCCAGAACCAAATATTTGATAATGTAAATTTTAATTTACCCATAAAACTTTCACTATTATATAGAAGCAAAAACAATTAAACAAGAAAGAACATTGTTCTTCCTATGTTTATAAATACTTAACTAAAAGAGAAAGATATATATCTTTAATATGGAGATTTTATCGAAAAAGGGACATAATATTTTTATGAATAAATACCAAGTTTTAAAAGACATAATTAATGAATCGAGTTCCATCGTTGTCTTCACAGGTGCGGGCATATCCACTCCTAGCGGTATTCCAGATTTCCGTAGCGCAGATGGAATTTATAATCAAAAAGCCAAGGTCAATTATCGACCAGAAGATATCATTTCTCATTCTTTTTTCATGGAACATCCTGATATGTTCTACGACTTCTATAAAGAAAAGATGTGCTATCCAAACGCTAAACCAAATGCAGCGCATAAATATTTCGCTGATTTAGAGAAGAAAGGTAAGAACGTCATTGTTGTTACACAAAACATTGATGGCTTACACCAAGCTGCTGGTTCAAATAAAGTCTATGAACTACATGGTTCTATTCATAGAAACTACTGCGAAAGATGTGGAAGATTGTTCGGTCTTCAATACGTACTTAACGCAAATGGTGTACCAATGTGTGATAAGTGCAAGGGTATGATCAAACCAGATGTCGTTTTATACGAGGAACCACTAGATGAAAACACCATTCAATTATCTATCGCCGCAATCATGACTTGTGAAACACTCATCATTGTGGGTACATCCTTAACAGTCTATCCTGCTGCTGGATTCATTAGATACTTCCGCGGTAAAAACCTTATTGTTATAAACAAACAAGAAACAAATTATGACAATATGTGTGACCTTGTCTTCAATGAAGACATTATTAAAGTAATCGAAAACATTAAATAGTATGAAAAAAGTAATAATCTTTGACCTTGATGGCACTCTTTTAGATACGCTCCGAGACTTACAAAAAGCCGTTAACTATGCGCTAGCGCATTTTGATTATCCTTTACGTAGTCTTGAACAAGTCAGAAAAGACATCGGTAATGGCGTTGCTAAACTAATGGAGAGATCAACACCTAATGGTTTAGAAAATCCAAACTATGCTGAAGCATTAGAAATATTCAAAGAATATTATGGAAAGAACTATAACGTGTATACACATGCTTATGATGGCATGCTCGATGTCGTTAAGGCACTTAGAAAAGACGGATTCATTGTGACTGTCGCCACAAATAAAATTGTGGATGTTGCAAAAGAATTATTAGATATCCACTACCCTGGTCAATTTGGATTTATCCAAGGTGATGCAAAAGGCGTTCATAAGAAACCACATCCAGATATGATTAGAAACATCATCCGTCATTATCGTGTTGCGCTAGAAGATATTCTATATATCGGTGACACTAACGTTGATGAAGAAACTGCGTTAAATGCAAGTGCGGACTATGCATTAGTAACCTATGGTTATCGCACTATAGAAGAAATAAAAAATTCGTGTGTTTGCACGAATCTCATTAACACTCCTGAAGAACTCTTAGCGTATATCAGAAGAACTATTTAATTTTGTTAAAAACAAATTCCTCGATTTGATCGCGGTCAACATTATATGAAATAGCAAATTCATCTAAAAGATTGTTGCTAGCAAAAGATAACATATCAACATCTAAGGCACCATATTTGATGGAACCATCATTTGCGGTCTTAAAGAAGAATAATTGTTTGAATAGATATGCACCATCCTTAATGTCTCCGGATAGGAGGCGCTTTTTAATGGCGTCTCTTCTTTGTTTAGTGTTTGGATTGAATTCCAAAGGAATTGTTTTGATGAAATCGACTAATTTATCAGCTTCTTCAGCGGACATCAAAAAACGAATAATTTGGTCTGCACGATCAACAGGAACATAAATATTTTCGCCACTTCCGCGGACTGTCTTCACAATGTAATAATCTTTGTCCGCCATGCTGGTATTACCAACAACCACGGCCAAACCATCTCTACAGTGTATGACTTGTTGTCCGATTTGATAGTCACTCATACACTGCTATTATCTCATTTTTTTGCCTATTTTGTAAGTCAAAATAGATAATTGATTTAGTTTTCGTGATGTTCTTCGATACTTTTTGGAAGAAATTTTTCTTTTAAAAATCTCTTCGGTGAATATGCTGCGAGGAAATATTTTGCAAGCTTTGAGAAGATCTCTCTAGCTTTCATTCTTTGCTGTGGTGTGTACTCATCCCAGGTCTTTTTGCCATTGATAATTAGACGTCCACTCTTGAGCAATAAATCATAGACATTTGTAGAGTCTCCAAGCATCTCAAAAATGACATGAACAGCAAGTCTTTTATCTTCATCACTTACTTCCGCTAGCCAAGACATTAAAGCCTCTTCATATTTCTTTGACATAAAGCTTCTATCTTTAGCGTAGACAAAGTCTATTTTGTTAAAATCTACCATCCATCTGAATGGATCATGACCGCCTAAAAGGATACCGTTTGAGTAGACAACTTTAGCATTTTCAACATTGTTATAGACGACACCAATCATGTCATTTGAAGTTAAGAATTTTACAACTTTATCTTTGAGCATTTCATAATGAGGATGTTCTCTAACTGTGCTTTTAAAACCAGGACCATCATAAGAGAAAACATTGATGAGTCTTGGATATAATTTCTTGTACATATTTAAGCAAGCGTAGATGGATAAATTACCGCCTTTGCTATGACCGCCGACATAGAAATTACCATTGAATAATTTTGTGACCATTTTTACGTATTCAACTGCATCTTCTTGTCCAGGAATTGTGTCTCGATAAGCAATATAGAAGTCTTCTCTCCATCCCACCATTGTGATATCTGTACCACGGAATGAGATAAAACCAATGTTATGAGGCATTAAAAAAGTCACCGCATAGAATTGCTTGTGAGAGTTCGCATCAAAAGATAGACGTGGATAACCGAACTCAACGTTTCTATAACGACGACTGTTTATTAATAATTTGAATATCTTCTCATTGTCCTTTGCGTCAACACTGCCAAAGTACAAATCTTTGTTATTGAGTAAAGGATTATTCTTAAGTGATTTAAATTTAGTAAATCCTGATTCTATCGAGAATAAATGGAAATTAATATAGCTCATTTGGGACAAAATGAGTCCATCAACGTAATTGAATGGTAATTCGCTGAATGTGCTGCGTCCAAATGCTCTAACGTAATTGATAATATTCATATTAACTACTATACACTAAATCCCAAGTCCATCTTCATAAAAAGATGAATTGCCCACCAAAGAAGATAGTGAAATGCTAGAAAAGAAGTCTTTTATGATGCGGTAATAATCCGCCCACATCTTTCTAGCCTTACACTTATCTTGCTTTGGACAAACGGGTTTAGTGCATGAAAGACAATCGATAGGATAGAGGTCGCCTTCCGTTGCAGTTAATATTTCTTCTAAAGAATATTTGTTTGTTTTTTTGCTTAAGCAATAACCACCGGTTTTGCCTCTACTACTTTTAACAAGATTAGCTTTTACAAGTGATCTCATAATAGATTCAGCATATTTAAAAGAGATGCCTTGTCTTTCTGCAATAGCTTCTAAAGAGATTGGACCATCGTCGACATGTTCGGCGATATCAATCATCATTCTTAAACCGTATCTACCTCTAGTAGAAATCTTCATGGTTATTCCTCAAATAATTTTGTGGTTAAGTATCTATCACCATTATCTGGCAATAAGACAACAATGTTTTTGCCTTCAAATTCTTTTCTTTGGGCAAGTTGGATACCTGCGAATAAAGCAGCACCAGAAGAGATGCCCACTAAGATACCTTCTGTACGAGAAATCATTTTGCCTGTTTCTAATGCATCTTCATTGGCCACTTTAATAATCTCGTCATAAATTTCGGTATCGAGTGTGTTAGGAATAAAGCCCGCACCGATACCTTGAATCATATGCGGACCGGCTTTTTCACCAGAGAGAACTGCGGATGATGCAGGTTCGACTGCGATGACTTTTGTCTTCTTATTTTTTTCTTTGAGATACTTGCCAACACCACTGATTGTGCCACCAGTTCCAACGCCAGCAACAAAGGCATCAACTTTACCATTGAGGTCATTAAAAATCTCTGGACCGGTTGCTAAATAATGAGCTTTTGGATTGCTTGGATTTTCAAATTGACCAAGGATAACCGAACCTTCAATTTCTTCTAATAATTGATTGGCTTTTGCGATAGCGCCCTTCATTCCAAGAGCGGCTTCTGTAAGCACTAATTCAGCACCATATGCCTTAACTAATTTTCTTCTTTCTAAGGACATTGATTCAGGCATAACGATGATAACTTTATATCCTCTAGCGGTGCCAATTGATGCTAATCCGATACCTGTATTACCGCTTGTTGGTTCAATAATTGTGGCGCCTTTTTTGATTTTTCCTGTTTCTTCTGCATCTAAAATCATTTGCAAAGCGATACGATCTTTTACAGAGCCTGCTGGGTTAAAATATTCGATTTTTGCGAAGATTTTGGCTTTTAATGCGTATTTTTCTTCAATATTGCTTAATTCCATAAGTGGAGTGTTGCCGATTAATTCAGTGACATTTTTGACAAGCATAATTTATTTCCTACCTTTTTAGTATGATTTAACTATATTCTACACTTATTCCTCAAAAAGAAAAGTCCTTTTTCTAGGACTCTTCAATGAACTCTTTTATCTTTTTAAATATCTCAGGATCTTGTTCTGTTATTGTCCATGGATCAAGGTTTTCCATGAGCTTTTTCTTATCTTCATCTTTCTTGAGTTTGTAGTTTTTTCCAAACACTTCGGTCACTGTTTTTGCGGCGTTATCAGAGTAGTTAGGATTATGCCCTCTACCATCAACAGTAAGGATTTGAATGTTAGGATTGTTTGCCTCCAAAACTGGTTTCATCGCAGCGGCATAATTCACCACTGGATCATCTTTACTGTGGATGAACAAAAGCTTGTTACTTGTCTTTTTAACATATTCAAAGTTATCAATTGGATAATACTTTGGTTCAATCTTTTTCTCATATCGCGCAATAGAGGCAGAGAACATTTTTGTTCCTAATAAAGCGTTAAGAACTATGTCTGGTCTAAGGAATCCAGATATCACAACCGCTTTTTTGAGTTCATCACGAATATTCATAATGTTAAGTGTGGTATAGGCCCCTAATGAATGGCCAATAACCACTACTTCTTCTTTAAGATTCAATAAGTTGAGTAAATCATCTACATCTCTTGTTGGCTCATTAAGAGATGGCAATCTGTCACCTTTAGATGAATCGCATCCCATATAATCTAAAGTCAAAACTTTATAACCCATTTCAGCGAGAGTTTGAATCTCTCTTGTATATGCAGTATGACCTGGTCCTAATCCATGAAGGAAAAGGATAATAAGGTTTGGATTATAGCTATCGTAATAATAATAGAAATAGGAAATCTCCACTCCTAAAGAATTAATAAAGGTATGTGCTTCTTTATTTAATCCAGCGAAATCTTCACTGGATAAATAAGGGGTATAACCATCCTTGTCATACCTATGAAGCATTCTCTTTTTATAGACGCTAGATACTAGTCCCATAACAGCAATATGATAGCATTTATTTATTTGCTTTCGTACATTTTGAATCATTTTATTGAATGATAAAAATGTATTTTATAAAATATTCACCGAGGTACCTATTA
>JAEEGH010014635.1_pt1 | contig 17186 bp, 7 predicted proteins | sample 9134181 | NCBI WGS metagenome assembly JAEEGH01 (sample SAMN16246544, study PRJNA631951) | gut metagenome | biome: gut microbiome; feature: rumen; material: DP-attached | host: Bos | place: Iran: Karaj | collected 2018-10
TAAGTCTAATCCATCTGCAGTCAGCTTGGAGGAGGTGTCTGCCATGGTGACGACTGGTGCTGAGGAAGGTGTTTTGGAGAAGGAGCAGAACAAGATGATTCAGAATTTGCTTCGTCTGGACGATGTGACCGCCCATGAGATCATGACTCCCTCCAGCGTTGTGACGATGGCAGAGGAAAACATGAATATCAAGGAATTCTATGAGTCAGAGGAGTTTGGCAAGTTCTCCCGCATTCCTATATACAATGAGGACAACGATGACTATGTGACTGGCTATGTTCTGAAACAGGAAATACTTGAACGGTTGGCAGAGGATAAATTTGACATCACGTTGAAGGATCTCCGTCGTCCGGTGCTAACCTTCTCCGAGGATGAGTCGGTTTCGAATATCTGGGAAAAGCTGTTGGAGCGCAAGGAGCATATCAGTGTGATTATCGATGAATACGGGTCGATGCGCGGCATCGTCACGATGGAGGACGTGATAGAGACAATGCTCGGTTTCGAGATCGTGGATGAGAAAGACGAGGTGGTTGATATGCAGGAGCTTGCAAAGCAGCAGTGGGAGAAAGTTCAGCATGACATGGCTGCAAACGGAGAACTTTGATATGAAAATCAACCGTACAACTTTAGCCAATGGGCTTCGAGTCGTTCATCAGGAAGACCGCACCACTCAGATGGTGGCAGTCAATACGCTTTATCTTGTGGGATCCCGCAACGAGTCGCCCGACCACACTGGTTTTGCACATCTCTTCGAGCATCTGATGTTCGGAGGCTCTGTGAATGTTCCAGATTACGATAAGGAACTGCAGTCTGCTTGTGGCGAGAACAACGCCTACACCGATGTGGATTTCACCAATTACTACGTGACCATACCATCTCAGAATGTGGAAACCGCATTCTGGCTTGAGAGCGACCGTATGCTTTCGCTGGCATTCACCCCTCAGTCGCTTGAGGTCCAGCGCAAGGTGGTTATGGAGGAGTTTAAGCAGAATTACATCAATCAGCCTTACGGCGACCTCTCCCATCTTCTCTTTTCTGCCATATATAAAGTTCACCCTTACCGTTGGCCTACCATTGGCTTAAAACTTAGCCATATATCTGATGCTACGATGGCTGATGTCAAAGACTTTTTCCATCGTTTCTACCGTCCTGACAACGCCATCATATCAGTGGTGGGTAATATCTCATGGACGCGCACGAAACAGCTGATTGATAAATGGTATGGCGATATCCGTCCGGATGCTTTGGGAACAATGTCTTTTAATGTAATACCCTATGAGCCACCCCAGGAGCGTCAACGCCGCCGGACAGTGAGGCGTAAGGTTCCGAACAGCGTGATTATCATTGCGTTCCGTATTCCTGAGGTGACGAGTTCTGAATTTCGTATATGCGACATGCTGAGCGACGTGATGGCAAATGGGAAGTCAAGCCGGTTCTACCGTCATCTGGTTGAGGACCGCAAGCTGTTTCTGTCGGTTGATGCCTCTGTGACAGGTCGGATTGATGGTGGTCTGCTGCTTGTGGAGGGGATACTCCCTGAAGGATCTGATGTGGATGTGTGTGAGCAGGCGATTTGGGAAGAACTGCGTCCTTTACTTGCTGATTTACCAGACGAGCGAGAGTTGGAGAAATTGAAAAACAAATTTGAGTCGAACCACTACCTTCAGGGCTCTAACTATCTTCAGCGAGCACAGAATCTTGCCCACTACGAAGCTTACGGCGATGCATGCCTGATTGACCGCGAGGTGGAGCACTATTGTGCCATCACCGCCAGTCAGCTCCGTGATGCCGCCCGCAAATATCTGACCAGGAAAAATTCCACTGTGCTACGGTATCTGGCTGTTTAGTTCGGTTGGTGGAGATTTTGGCTTCTATTATTTTTTGTTCGCTGCATTAGCGAGGAAAACTATTGCAAATATGTCATTTTTTTACGCAATCAGTTCTTTGTTTGCATAAAAAATAGTAACTTTGCGTGTTATTTGGAATTGTCCTCCAAATTAACGCTTTTTTGACCTAAAAAACTAACGAAATCAAGTTTCTGACCAACTGATGACACCTGATGATTAGGGATTATAGCCGCTTCCTGAGAGGGGAAGCTGCTATGATTCCTATAACGTATAATTAATAATTTAACTAAGAAATTATCCTAAAACAACAAACATTCAAATAATGAAACGATTTTCATTCGCTTTGGCGATAGTGGCGTTATGTTGCCTGACAGCTAACGCACAGCGGAAAACCGATGCGCTCGACCGCGGCTTGGTGGCCATCCCCGACGGCAACACTGAAGGCAGCACCTCGAATATGGTGACATGGCGCCGTCTGGCAGATGAGTATTTCGGTGTGACTTATAACCTCTACAAAGACGGTTCACTCCTTGCGGAAGGACTGACAACCACTTGCTATTCCGACAGCAAAAACGCTCTGGCGTCAACACAGTATCAGGTGGCTGCCGTTGTGAATGGTATAGAGCAATCACAATCACTTAGTTCTGTCGTGACCCCATGGACTCAGTATGTTTATAAACTGAACATCCGCTGCGTCACTGGCTACATCGACTTGAATTTGAGTACGATCACCGACGGAAGCGGCAATGACATCACGAGCCATTACCTGCCTAACGATGCTGAGTTTGCCGACCTCGACGGCGACGGGCAGTTGGAGATGATTATCAAACGTCTGAACACCGTTGATTCTGGAAGCAATTTTGCGTACGACACACAGGAGCACGACCGTATTGATGCCTATGACATTAACTGGCAGACCGGCCAGACCACCCTCCTGTGGTGGATTGATGTCGGTCCGAACATGGTCAGCGGCGGCAGCCATGAGCTGAACATCATCGCCTACGACTGGGACGAGGACGGAAAGGCAGAGGTTGTTCTTCGCGGTGCTGACGACATGATGGTTTGTTGGGCAAGAGGTGGCAGCCGCACTCCCTATCCACAGCGTATCGGCACGAAAGGGGTGAACACCCGTAATTCCGTTACCCACACCGCCAACATGACCTATACAAACACTGGTGCTGAGTATCTGATCTATATGAACGGTGACACAGGGCAACCCTACTGGGTTATTGACTATCCTCTGGCAAGGGGAAATGCAAATGATTGGGGCGACAGCTATGGTCACCGCTCCAGCAAGTATTTCTTCGGTGCACCGGTGCTCGACGGCCGCAAGGCGAGCCTCTTCCTTGCCCGTGGCATCTATACCCGTCATAAGATGATAGCCTACGACATCAATCCTTCCACCCATGAGCTCACCCAGCGCTGGTATTGGGAAAACAACGGTGGCCAGAGCGACCCCTGGTATGGCAACGGCAACCACAATTACTGCATCGCCGACGTGGATGAGGATGGACGTGACGAAATAGTTTATGGTTCGATGGTGATAGACGATAACGGCAAAGGGCTTTCGACGACCGGTCTGGGCCACGGCGATGCGCTTCACTGCTCCGACTTCGACCCCTACCGTAAAGGCCTTGAGATATTTGCATGCAACGAGGATGAGCCATGCATGAACTACCGCAACGCCACCACCAGCCAGTTCTATGTGCGCCGCACCAGCTCCAGTGACGACGGACGCGCGCTCTGCGCCAACTTCTCCAATGCCTATCCCGGCGCGACGGGACGTTCCACTCAGACGGGAATGATCAGCTGCGTGGCTGACAAGGATATCCCTGACTATGCCGGCGATAATTTCATCGCCTGGAGTGACCTCAACTTCCGAATATACTGGGACGGTGACCTCTGTTCAGAAATACTCAACTCGCCAGGTACAGAGAAAGAGGCAAAGGTGGAAAAGCCGGGAACCGGCCGTCTGTTCACTTCTTCCGACACCAACATGAACAACTGGACGAAGAACCATCCATGTTTCCAAGGTGACCTGATAGGCGACTGGCGCGAGGAGATCGTGCTGCGCCATGGCACCGGTGTGCGGATCTACACTTCCGGTATGTTCACTGGCTACAGTATGCCCTCTCTCTGGCTTGACCACGAGTACCGTCAGGCGATGGTATGGCAGATGCATGCTTACAACCAGCCGCCTCACCTCAGCTATTTCCTCGGTGAGCTTGAAGGCTTCGATGTGGCGCCTCCGCCTTACACTATGCAGAACCGCACGGAAATCGGCAACGGTGGAACAATCAACTCTTTGCATAATGGTAAGCAGCTGATTATGGCGGCTACAGGTAATATATCTGTCTCCGTCAACAACGGTGCCGCTCCAGCTCTGCTTGTTGATAACGCGCCGACCTGGGTTCAGGGAAATAACGGCGGTACCATCGCCACAACGACCTACACCCACACACTCACCGGCGGCGCTTTCACCGGCGGTATGCACCTCGTGAAGCAGGGTGACGGCATTCTTAAGATGTCGAACACCAACCATACCTACACAGGACGTACGGAGATATGGGCAGGAAGGCTGGAATTCGACGGCACACTGGCAAGCAGCCCCGTATGGATGAACCGCTTCACCACCCTGAAATCAGAAGGCGGTCAGTTCTTGGGCGGCATCGAGTCGCTTTATGCTTCCACCATTATCCCAGGTGGTGACAACAAACGTGGCGACATCACAACCACAACGCTGACACTCAACTACGGTGCAAGGCTGAAAATCGATGTCTTCGGCAATTCCATACAGGCTGACCATGTGAATATGGAGTCGCTCGTGCTCAACACGAAGTCAGGCGGCAACTGGGAGACATTCGGTCCTCAGTATCTCAAGCCCGTGATTGAATTCGTGCCTCAGGGCAGCCTCGCCGACGGCATGTATCTTTTGGGGCAGCTGACCAACGAGGCTGACTTCAGTAATGTCATCATTGAGGGGCTTAACGATTACACCTACTCAATTGTTCAGCGTGAAGGTAACTGGTACCTGAAAATTGGCACAGTGGAGTGCACAGAGCCAGTTATCGCCCGCACCTCATGGAACGAGACTGACCTAAACGTGTATTACCCCACAGTCAGCATCACCGCAGATCCGTTCACCTTTAAAGGAAACACGGTGACACCGACTCTCTCAGCCGTGTTCACCGCGCTAAATGGAAACACACACGAATTGGATGGAATGATTTATTCAAATAATTATGAAAATGTAAGTGAAATTTCTGGTTGGACATCTTTATCTACTGGTTATATTTCATTGGGAGAGGATGATGACCATAGTAAATGTTTTAAATTTACCAATTCGGGCAGCACAAGATACGCATATACTGTAATAAATGATGCTGATGTATCTTCATGTGAAAGGTATATTATTCAATTTGATTTAGCTTTGACACCAACTTCAAACTACGAAGAGCAGATAGAATTTTGTGTCATGAGTAAGGGTGGTAGTCTTCCTGGTAATTGGACAGGTTGGGATCATTATTCAGTAAAGAATAATCAATCAAACTATCTGTTCGAGATAGTGAATGAACAGGCCAAATCATCGACTACTTATACTTTGAACAATGGAACAGAGACGACATCCATATCTTCGGGAGTATGGTACACTTATACATTAGAAGTTGATAGAACTAATAATACGGTGACTTATTATATTTCTAATGGAAAGTCTGGTGTGTTTACATTACCAGATGGTACAAGCAATGAATTTAATGGTTTCTATTTTGTCTCACCCAGAAACAACTCGATTATAAAACTTGATAATATAATTGTTAGGGAAGCCACCAGCCTCACTTCCTACACTTTCACTGAGCCGGGCACGCTGACAGTGACAGCAAGTTACGATGGCTGTATTCCGAAATCAACATCTTATACGTCGGAAATCGGTGCGAAGGTAGGTTCGTTGGGCTACAGCACATTCAACTTCCAGCTTGCATCCCTCGATTTCTCCAAGAGCGGAATAGAACTTTACAAGGTTAAGGCCGATAATGATTTGAAGAGTGTGACGACGACGAAGGTGAATGACGGCATTCTTCCTCAAGGAACAGCTGCGCTGCTTAAAGGCACAGCTGGAGAGATTTACGCTTCCGACATCGTCTCTTCTGCCTCTGAGTGGAGCGACAACGACCTCATTCCAACCACAGGAACCGTTTATGGAAACGGTAGCATTTACGTGCTCAACACAGGCTCATCGGGCGTGGGCTTCTATCGCTTGCTTGATGACGGTACTGTGACCGTAGGCCGTGGTTATCTTAATCTTCAGGGATCGAGCGTTAAAGTCCTGCCGTTTGAGGATGACGACACGCCGACCGGCATTATCGCTATTGATGCCGCCGACATTGCCAAGACTGTAATCTACGATCTGTCCGGCCGCCGTGTGAGCAAGCCAAGCCGTGGTATTTATATTGTGAACGGCAAGAAAGTGTTGATTAAATGAAAAATGAAGAAATGCATTTCATTAATGATTCAGCAGTTATGAAAAGACAATATATCAAGCCAGCTACAATCAGCCACGACGCATTGGGCAGTCTGCTTTTGGAGCAACTTCCCATAAGCAACGAAGGTGTGAACCACGGAGAGGCGCGCGAGCGCAACGATGCATACGATGAGGAGGAAGAGGTACAGGAGTTCCTTGAAGCGATAGCAGCAGAAAAGCAGACTCCACTATGGTAGTTTTATCCTGTCCATCCACATAAAAAAGAAAGAGCCGTCATCCGATACGGCTCTTTTTTTAATAGGGAGTGAAATGGGTGAAAAAAGGAAGTAAAACTGGACGAATGATTCCAACTTGCTTTGAAGAATACCAAATACTCTTGAATTACTTGATTTTTTTGAGGAAGTCGATTTCGACGATTCTCAGTTCGCCTTTCACTTTCTCGCTTCCTGGGGTTTTGTAGAGGTCGAGCTCTGTGGCAGGTCCTCCCGCCAGCTCGGTGACTTGTCCGAAGGCATCCTTGTCGGTTGCAGATCCTGTCTGCCGGATGGTGTATTGCTTCGCTTTCACAGGATTGTCGATGAAGATGGAGATATAACCGAGCGACTTATCGGTGTTTCCTTTCCAGACAATCTGGTTGTCAGCCAACACCTCGATAGGGTAGGAGCGCTGACGCCAACCAGTCAGTTTCATGCTGATTTCCTCGACAGCTACGGGTTCCTCCAGCTCGTAGGTGATCCATGCAGTTGACAGTTTCCCGTCGTTTCGCCATTCGGAGAGTTCGTTGTCGTCGAAGCTGTTTTTCGTTTCCGCCTCGTGGGCTCCTGCTTTTGCTGCGATGATGGCAATGGTGCGTTTTTTCTCGGTAAACGACGGTGTGGATGGTGTCTGCCCGCGGTCGAGCACTCCTTTCAGATGTTCTGATGCGATATAGGCAGACATGCCGTCGTCAATCTTCTCCATGTCGGCATGCGACTGCCATTCAATGATAGTATCTTCCATTCCTTTTGCATTGGCTTTCAGCCGAATGGTTCCAGGGGTAGTTGTGGACCGTATGATCACCCTTCCGATGCCAGCCTCCACGGGCAGGCTTCTGTCAAGGATGTAGTTGTCGCCGTCGGGACTTTTCCCGATTCCTCCGCGCCATTCACCCTCGCCTTCTAGGGTCCAGTTGATGATTCGGTTATCGAGCGGGCAGCGTTGTCCGTCCTTGTCGACAATCTCCACCTGAACGATGGCGAGGTCAGCTCCGTCTGCACGCATGCCTCCGTCGGGGTTCTGCATAAGCGTGAGCTTGATTTGTTCGGCTTTGCCTGCGGTGACATGGTGTGCCTCAGATTCAACCGTGGTGCCGTCAGCCGCATAGCCGACCGCCTTGACTTCTCCTGGCTGATAACTCACTTTCTTGAATGTGTGGAGGAATGTGTATTCTGGCTTGTCGGACTTTCCTACCGACTTTCCGTTGACGAAAAGCTCAACCACCGGTGATGTGGAGACCACATAAACGTCCTTCACCACTCCCGACGGATAATTCCAGTGGCCGATGATGTGTGTGGCAGAGTGCTCCACATCGACCCATGAGTTCCACATCACCTGATGGGCATAGAACGCGTCCTTCTCAATTCGCATGGCATCGACCACACCACTGGTGCGGTAGTTCATCTCTGAGCGTCCGTGGGTGTTGGTGTCGGAGAAGATGATTTTCACGCCTCCGCTGCTCACTCTCTTTCCCATTCCTGGTCTTACCACATAGTAATCGTGCCAACGCCGAATCTGCTCAATGGTGAGTTGGTCCTGATTTTGGTTGTAGATGTCGGCCGGGGCATTGCGGTAGTAGGGACCTGCGCCCTGCTTGTGGTAAGGATAGGAGTAATCATCCCAGTACATACGGTATCCCTCGTCGCGGCAATATTCCATCGCCCACATCGGGTGCTTTCCCGATTTGTTGATATAGAGCATCTCACCTCCGTATTCCGACTCGTTGATGTCGAGCATCTCGCGTGAGCCGGTGGCACGTCCGCCGTGTGGGTCATACTGGTTGCGTATGGCTATGAGTTCTTTGATATGGTCGCGGGAGATACTCTCATTTCCACCCTCATAAAACAGAATCGACGGGTTGTTGCGGTTGTAGATGATGGCATCGCGCATAAGCTCGGTGCGCTGGGTCCAGTGTCTGCCGGTCACGTCTTTCTCTGCGTCGCCCGCCGGCATTGCCTGGATAAGTCCCACACGGTCGCACGACTCCACATCCTGCTTGCTTGGCGTGACGTGCATCCATCTGACAGTGTTGCCTCCCGACTTCACCATCAGGTCGTTTGTGTAGTCCGACAGCCATGCCGGCACGTCGATACCCACTGCCGGCCATTCATTCGACGTCCGTTGGGCGTAGCCGTGAACCATGAAGCAGCGGTCGTTGAGCCATATTTTCCCTTCTCCGAACTTGGTCTTGCGGAATCCTGTGATGGTGGTGACTACGTCTTTGTCGGCAGAGCCTTTGACAAGCAGCGTGGTTCTGACTGTGTATAGATAGCCGTATCCCCAGGACCAGAAATGCACGTCACTCAGCCTCTTGGATGCTTTCAGTATGGCTGTCTGTCCGGCGGGGATGGCCTGCGGTTTACCTTTGAACAGGGCAACCTGTTCGCCGTTCCGGTCAAGCACCTCCACTTGCAGGGTGACAGTTTTCTTCTGCTCCGAGGCGTTGCAGACCTGCGATTCAATATTGGCTGTCACCTCTCTTCCTGGGATGTCGTAATCAGAGCCATAAACATAGACGCCGGTGGTTCCGAGGTTGGAATAAAGGGGGAGCGTCTGATATACGTCTCCAGTGACATGGAGGATGACATTCTTGGGCAGTCCGCCCATGTTCATGTTGAAATTCTTGTTGTTCCACTGGAAGCTGGTGGGTGCCAGGCGGTTATTCGGCAGGTTGTTGCCGTCTTTCGTCTCGCCTATTTTTTCCGCCATGAGCGGTGTTCCGTCGGCGTTCCGCTCCTTGTATGCCCAGTCGTTGTCGGTGAGCACCTCTAGCCGGTTTTCCGCTCCAGCGATAATAAAAGGGGTGAGTTCGAATCCGAAGGCCATCACACCGTTCTGGTGCAGTCCCAGACGATGACCGTTGAGCCAGACCTCCGCGCTTTGCCTTGCACCCTCAAACTCGATGAACACATGCCGTCCTTCCCATTCCTTCGGAACGGTGAACAGCTTGGTGTAGCGGCAGGTGTCGTCGGGCAGCTGTGCGATATTCACCCTGTATGCCCAATCCTCATTCCATGCATGGGGCAGAGTGACGTTTTTTGTCTGGTTGGGGTACTGTATGGCTTCGGCAGGGTAATGGATTTGCCAGTTGCCGTTAAAATTGATTTTCTGTCGCTGCGCCTGTGCGGAAAATGCAGCGGCAATTAGCAGCATTGTGGTTATCAGCTTGTGCATGGTGGATGGGGTTTTGTTTGGCCGTGCTCCGCCAGCCTTTTGTGCGGCAGACGACTGCCGCTTACAGGAAAGCGGACGGGGAGTTTTTAAAAAACCGGGAGTTGTCTTTGATGACCGTTGAGGGCACATCCGACAACTCCCAGCCACTACTTAACTAAAACGAATCTTATTTGAAACGAATTTATCTGATGATTTTCACTCCGTCGATGATGAAGATGCCATGTCCGTTGATGCTGTTGAGCCTTCGTCCCGACATGTCGTATATTGTGTGGCTTTTCGGGTCGGCATTGATTTCGCTGATGGCGGTCGCATTCGGGTCAGGGATGATTTTGATGATACCGGCTGATTCGAGTTCGCTGGTGTCCCAGATGAATCCGGCTTTCGGCACCTCCGGCATGATTGTGGGCTCTCCGTTGATGGTGATTTTCCCGTTGCCCGTGAAGATTTGCAGCACAGCGTCATCCACATAGTCGTTGGTTCCGATCTGTGAGATGTCGATAACAGGAGATGTCAGCTTAACTGTCGCTCCAACAGAGAATGCGTCACAGCTGGTCTTTGTTGATGTTGAACGGCTACGCACACGGAGAATGGCGCCATCAGCCATAGTGAGATTTCCTTTGATGGTGATGGTACTCACATTGTATGCGTTTTTGGGACCTGCTCCCAGCGTTCCTCCGTTAAGAACGTTCACGTTCTGCGTCTGCCCGGTTCCGTCGAGGAGTCCTCCGCTCCTGATTGTGATGGTCGCAGCTGTGGTCGGTGCGCTGGTGTTGCCAGCCACCACCTCGCCTTCGTAGATATTGATGGCACCTTGTGATGCGCCTGTGAGCGTGAGTGTGCCCTCACCGTATTTGTTGAGTGTGGCTGCCTGCTGAATCACACCTGCGAAGGTGGTGTTCGTGCCGAGATAGCCCACGTTCCATACGCTGGTGCCAAGTTTTGCGTCGGCTGACGTGGACGAAAGGGCACCGATTTTCTGTGTCATGCTCGTCTGGCTGCTGCTCTGGCTCTGGTATCCGGCTGCATAGGTGTCGCCGTCGATTTTGAGTGTGCCGTTGCTCAGTTCCAGTGCTTTGGTGATATGGAATTCTCCTGAAGTCACGTTCAGCGTTCCGCTGAAGTTCTTCACGTCTGTGCCGAAGTCGCCTCTCACGTAGGGGTAGCTGATTTTCACGGTTCCTTCTCCTTTGAGCGATCCTTGCACCTTGCAGCGCTGGCCGGTTCCGATTGTGAGTGTCTTGCCTTTGTCCACCTCGATGGCGTTGTTGATGGATGGCACTGCGCTTGTGCTGTTGTTGTTGAACACCCTGATGGTGGAGTTGCCTGTGACGTGTATGGCTGAGCCTGACTGTCCAATGGTTGCGTTCCATGCGCCCTGTGACAGTGTTCCTGCCTCCAGAATCGTGGCTTTCCAGTTGTTGGTGCCTCCGTAGTTGATGTTGAGCTGCCCGCTTCCTTTCTTCACGAGTGTTCCGTTGGCTCCCCTTAGTGCGGACTGAAGCGTGAGCGTTCCGTTAGGGATATATATACCTGCTGAGTCTGTGAGTGTGATGCTCTTGTCGGTTGCGGCGTTGGTGTGGTTCACCTTGAGAGTTCCCTTGGCAATCTGGATGTTCTTTCCGGCTCCGAGTGCGCTCGGTGTGCCGGCATTCTCCATGTTGGCCACCTCCACCGTTCCGCTGTTGATGTAAGTCGTTCCCGTGTAGTCACTGTTGGTTGAGCTGAGCACTACCGTTCCTTTGCCGTCCTTCACGAAATCTCCTTCTCCGCTGAAGCCGCCATTGCCGCTGAAGCTGTAATTTTTGTTCTCGTTGGTGAAATGCACCCCTTTTGTCACCATCTTGTCGGTGAGTGTGACCGAGAACTGCTCTGCTTCATCGTTGAAGACAACCTGGTCGTTTGCCACGAAGGCAGTGTTGGAGTCATCGAGTTTGAAGTTTTCGCTCTGATAGTCCCACAGCTTGTTCTCATGTCCGGTCCACACCAATCCCTCTGCCGGCTGACGTGTCTCCCTGATGTTGAGAATGAGTTGATTGTCTTTTACCTCAATGGAATAATTCAATCCTACCAATCCCCTTGTCTTAATTTTTTCAGTGTCGGCAGTCAGTGTCCCTGTGCATTCCATGATGACATATTCTCCTGCGGCGGGTGATTCCTCAGCCAAGACGAACGACAGGGTGTTCTCTCCCTTCAATGTGAGGTCTCCGTTCACTTTGATTTGGTCGTAGGCTGTCTCGCCTTCAGTCTGGAGATTCACTTCCACAAACACTCCTCCCGGAAGTTGTAAATCCTTGTTGAAGGTGATGACTCCGAAGGGATTGTCCTGTGTTCCGGGTGAGAGCCGGCATCCCTCGTAGTTGAGCCCATATTCGAATGTGATGGTGTTTTCGATAGTCGTGTTGCCCGCTAGCGTTCCTTTTGCCTTGAGCGATAGCGGTGCTCCTATGGTTCCGTTCACCGCCAGTGTTCCCTCACTGATGATAAGTGAGTCGGTGGAAGTGATGTCACCGTTGATGGTGGATGTACCGAGCATGGATTTATAGACGGCTCCTCCCCCGATGTTTCCGTTGAACGTGTATTCATGTTTGAGCGGGCTCATGATGTAGATGGCCGACGGCTTCACTCCCTCTGGGATGTCGATAGGGTTGCTGTTGTCTCCGCTTACATCAAATATTACACTCTTTCCGTCGGCGAATGCCATGTTCTGCTTCTGGTCGAACGAGGTGAATCCTCCATTCCATTCGCCGCTCTTATATCTGAGGTCGGTCTGCATCACCGGTGGCAGCGGTGGTGTCGGCATCTCTGCGCCAAGATAGAAGCTGGTGTTGGGGTGCTGGTAGTATCCTCTGGTTGTGATGTCGCCGCGGTAGTGCGGATCTTGCTGCAGCCAGTAGATGCTGTAGTTGGTTGGCAGGTTTGTTGTGTATCCCACGAGTCCTGTGCTTGAGTTTTCGTTCTGTACGGCGAGGATGACCTCCTCGCGCCAGTCGCCCACCACGTCGCCCATAAACGCTGGACGGGTGCCGGTGCCTCCGTGGCTTGCCCAGTTCGACTCTTGGGAGAATTCAATCATGCGTCCTTTGCCTCTGACGTTGGTGATCATCATATTGGTGCCGTAGCCGCTTCCTCCGGGCGAGCTGATTTCCTCGCGCAGCAGGTCGTCGTTCCACCACACACCCTCGAACATCGTCTTGATGTTCCACTGCGAACGGGTCTCGCCCGTGGGTGTCCCGGTGCAGTCGTAGAGATAGTCGTCAGTGAAACTGAAAATCTCGTATCCTTTGTGGTTCGGGTCGATATCCATACAAGCACCACGGCCCACGTCATATACGCTTGGCAGATACCATTCCTTGATTCTTTCTCCGGTAGCCGGGTCGTAGATAATCTGTCCGAGGAGTGCGCTCTGCTGAATGGCAAAACACTCCATTCCCGGCCGGTCGGGGTTGATGTCGGAAAGGATCCAGCGGTCTCCGTGTCCGATTCCCGGGCTGTGGAATGTTCCTTTGACCGGGTTGACGGCATATCCACCTTGGCACATCTCGTCGAATCCGTCTCCATCGACATCTGCGACTCTGAGCTGATGGAACTCTGCCGGCCATGGCCGTTTGTCGTTTCGGCTCCATGTGGAGCTGTGGTGCCAGTTGGTGGGTGTTCCGTTGTTCCAGTCGTATTCCCAGGAGAACACATAGTTATGGTGGTTTTTGTCGGTACCGCGGTCCAGGCACTCCATGACCAGTGCCGGATGTATGCCATCGACATAGCAGATGGAGAAATGACCGTCGAGTACGGCGTAGCCGAAACTCATGTATTTGGCACGGCTGTTGCGTGTGTAGGTGTCGCTTCCGTCGTGTACCTGGCTGTAGTTCAGCTCGCTGCAGTCGATTTCCGCACCGGTCTGTCCGTCAATCACCGACACATAGAAGGGGGGCAGCTTGGATGCTTGGGAACTGTAGTCGATAACTCCGTCATTGTCGGTGTCGCCGCTGTTGCTGCCGTTGGCGTATTTGCCCCAAGTGTTGTTGGCTTTGTCCCAGAAGCGGGTTCCGTCGGAGCTTTTGATGATGACCTCGCATTTGCCGTCGCAGTTGATGTCGTAAGCCACAACCATGTCGTTCTGGCCTCCGCAGATGTTGATGTTCGGTCCCATATCCACAGTCCAGAGCAGTGTTCCGTCGAGCATATACGCCTGGATTTTATGGCTTGTAGTGAGGTTCACGTCAGCACCGCTCTCAGCATCGTCAGAGCCTCCAGCTCCTGCGTAGAGCCGGTCAACGACAACTGCGTCCATGTCGCCGTCGCCGTCGAGGTCCATCGGCCAGCAGTATTTGGTGCGGTAGTCGTTTCTGGTTATGACATTGTTGTCGAAATCAAACTTAAACCACGCATTAGGCCAGACGGGTGTTTTGTAGGTGTATGGTGTGCTCATCTCCCCCTCCACGCCGTTGATTACCGGTGCCACAGCGAACTGCATATCGTTGGTGAGTGTTGTCGGCACATAGTTGGTCTTCTTCAGGTTGGATGCCAGTTTGGTCCAAGAACCGCTGCTGTTTGTCTGCTGGTAGAGGTTATACATGGTTCCTTCCGGCTCCTGTGCGAGCTTTCTCCAGGAAATCAGCTTTCCTGGTGTTCCGAACCGGGTCTGTGAGTTGTTGGTGCGGTCGATAGCCACGACTCCGCGACCTGCTTTCTGCGTGATACGCTGGGCATCAGCGTTTCCGGCTAAAACAAACAGCATGACTGCTGTAAGCATTGATTTGAATAATGTGTAGTTCGTTTTCATTTTTTTATGTTAAGTAGTTTTTTTGCTTTCTATTTGGCAAAGTTCATTATTTTTTCTCAGACATCCTAATAATTATCTGGAAAAAATGATTACTTCATCCTTCGTTTTTTTATGTCAACATCAATCGATTGCAAAATAATGACATATTTATAAACCCCGAAATTGCCGATTGTTCATAAATTAAGTGTTTTGTTCATTATTTCATCCATCTTCTTTTTTTTAGTTTGTAGTTTTTAGTTTGTAGTTTTTAGTTTGTAGTGGCCAAGCGGATGATTTTTTTGTTTTTCAGTCGTCTTCGGGCGTCTTTTTTAGTTTATAGTTGGTAGTTTATGGTAGCCCATCATCAGAACGCTCCTCAGATTCCCGCCTACGCATGAAATATCCGTAGTTAAAGTAGAGACTCCCCGTGGGGTGTCTAAATAAAAACCGCTCGTAGCCCGTCGGTCCTCAGCAGGGTTTGTGGTCGTCCCGACTGCCCAATTATCGTGCAAGCGAGTGCAAAGCCAAACGCATTTGAGCTATGCCGAGTGTAGTCAATAATCAAGCGAAGCTAATAGACTGGCGCAGCACGGTCGAACAGCTGCCTATTTCTCTTTCATCTATAGACTGGAAGTCGCCGTTACCGAGGTTGATGTAATTGCCCATTTTCCTTCGTTTCTGTTTCTGAATAGAAAAATATGAAGGTAATTGAATATGAAAGAATAATTCTGCCACTTTTCCTGAAAATGTTTTGTGTATAAGAATTTTTTTGTAATTTTGTAACAGACCCGATAAGCCCGAGTGGGGGAGCGGGTCAGATTTTTTTTGAAAGGGACGTTTACGAACGTTGTCTTCGGCCCTAGAATCTCGCCAATTCAAATGCCCAGAAGAAACGCAACCGAAATGCCACTATGGGTGTGTTGTACAGAATTGTAAATTTAACAAATAAAAGCTAAACAATTAAAATCCGATGATTATGAAGATTAACTTATTTCACGTTTTTATTTTCTTGTTTATGTCCATTAGCACCAACAGTAATGCACAGTCTTACAAGAAAGGTGATGTTAACCAAGACGGGAAAGTCGATATTTCCGATGTCGTGGCAGTCATTAATATAATGGCCCACGGAGGAGGGGATGAGACCTTTACCGTCAATGGCGTTTCGTTCACGATGATTTATGTCAACGGCGGCACGTTCATGATGGGAGCCACAAGCGAACAGGGTAGTGAAGCCTCCGATTCAGAAAAGCCCGCCCACAGCGTCACCCTCAGTAGCTTCTGCATTGGTCAGACCGAAGTGACCCAGGAGCTTTGGGAGGCAGTGATGGGCACAAACCCTTCAAACTCCAAAGGCGCAAACCTACCTGTTCGGCAAGTATCGTGGGATGACTGCCAGACGTTCATCGCGAAGCTGAACTCTCTGACAGGTCAGCAGTTCCGTCTGCCGACAGAGGCAGAGTGGGAGTATGCCGCCCGTGGAGGCAATCAGAGCAAAGGATACACATACAGTGGCAGCAACAATGTCGGAGTTGTGGCATGGTACGATTACAACAGCAGCGGCAAGATCCATGAGGTGGCTGCTAAGGCACCAAATGAACTTAGCATCTACGACATGAGTGGTAACGTGTGGGAATGGTGTCAGGACTGGTATGGTAGTTACAGTACATCCGCTCAGACCAATCCGACAGGCCCTTTATCGGGCTCCTCCCGCGTGAACCGGGGCGGGAGCGGGCTCAACGACGCCAGGCTCTGCCGTGTGGCTTTCCGCGGCGACGCATCGCCTGACTACCGCGACAGCCGCCTCGGTTTCCGTCTTGCTCTATAGTTCCCACTTTATAGTAGCCATGCGGATGGCTTTTTAGTTTTTCATTTTTCATTCTTCATTTATCTTATTTATTGGTTTGTGCGAAAAAGTTCAGTAAAAAAGTCGTGTGATGACATGAGAATTTGAAAAAAAAGTCGTATTTTTGCATCATGAAAAATATCCGGGCAGATAATTCCGTCGGCCTGGTTTTTTTACCGAAAAAATTATGATGAGAAAAATGTGGCGCCGCATCTGCATTTTGTGGATGTTGGCAATCGTACCGACTATCGTCTTTGCACAGACCGACTTGGAGAAAGTAGTGGAATATATGAAGCACGGACTAGTCTTCAATAAACTCTATCCCCAGGAGAAAGTGTATCTGCATTTCGACAATACCGGCTACTTCAAGGGAGAGCGAATTTACTTCAAAGCCTATTCCATCCGCACCGACACCGGTGCCCCTTCCGACATCAGCCGCGTGCTGTATGTTGAGCTGCTCAATCCGAGCGGTGATGTGGTCCAGACCAACAAGGTGAAGATGGAAAAGGGGGTAGGGTATGGTGACCTTCCGCTCGACAGCGTGTTCGGCACCGGATTCTATGAGGTTCGTGCCTATACGCGCTATATGCGAAACTGGGGGAACGACGTAGTTTTCTCACGCGTGTTTCCGGTTTATCGCAAACCCAAAGTGGAGGGTGACTACCGTAACCCCCAGATAGACGAGCTGAGCTATATCCATCGTCTTCCCGACGGTCGTGAGCAGCTTGACGCCGGCTATACGCCCACGAAGAAAAAGACGTCGAAATACAGCAGTACGTATAAGGTGGGTTTTTATCCTGAAGGTGGCGACTTGGTTGAGGGCATAAG
>JAEEGH010014636.1_pt1 | contig 17185 bp, 14 predicted proteins | sample 9134181 | NCBI WGS metagenome assembly JAEEGH01 (sample SAMN16246544, study PRJNA631951) | gut metagenome | biome: gut microbiome; feature: rumen; material: DP-attached | host: Bos | place: Iran: Karaj | collected 2018-10
GTAAACACCGAGAACAGCATCAATGATGCTGTCATGCATGCCATAAACGTCTGCGGAGAGCTCGCGGGCAGGGAGGCAACCACAGAAAAACTCACCCTCACCTTCTCGCACTATGAGGATGAGACCACGGCATCGCTTATGGCTGATGCTTTCATGGCAAAGTACCCCAACATCACGGTTGAATGCCGCCTGATCGAGGACATGAGCACAGACCTCTCAGCAGCGGCTTCCGCCGGAAACTTCCCTGACGTATTTGAGGGGACCGACTCGGACACGGCTCTTGCCAACCAGTACTGGCTGGACATCAGCGAGTACTTTGACGCAGATCCCGAGAACAACAATCTTTTCCCCACTATCAAGGAATACGGTATAGGATGCTTTGATACAAAGGCAAGATTTGCTGTTCCCATGATGGTTTGGCCCAGCGCTGTCTTCATCGACAGAAACGTTATCGAAAAGCTGAACCTTCAGATGCCCAGAACCGACTGGACATGGGCCGAGATGATCCATCTCATCAAAAAGGCCACAGTGCATTATCGTACGGGAATGAAGTATTACGGCCTCGGCTATTACAACAGACTGGACTCCCTGTACGGTATCGCAGCCTGCACCTCTTCCGAGCGTACCATCAAAGGTGAGTTCGGATATAACGGCAACGACTTCGATCTGCAGTACTGGGCAACCGGCGAGCAGCAGTTCTCCGATCTGAAACTCACCGGTTATGTGGCACCTCAGCAGAACACCCAGGCTATGGAAGACTGGTCCGGTGATTACGGCACCTACTTTGGCGCTACCGGCCATGTGGCTGTGTTCTCCGAAGGCTTCTGGACCTTCCAGAACCTGTGGAATACCGCAGGATACCAGGAGCAGTACGGCCTGGATATTTATCCTTATGTTACCCCCGCCGTTACCGGCGAGACCGAGCACAACACCCTGGGCAACATGTACCTGGGCGGCGTCTCCTATGCCTGCGATCATCCCTATGAGGCATATCTGCTGCTGAAGTGGATGAACTGGGGCAAGGAAGGATGGCTGGAGAGAATCGCCATCTACTCCGACGAGAGCAATGTCAATGCATCCGGCGTGCCGCTGAAGGCTGCCAACATGCCTTTCCCCATGACCACCGATCCTGAGGTCATGAGCGCTTACAAGACCCTCTTCCCCCAGGACGAGGCACATAAGCCCTACTGGGACAAGTTCTTTGATGCACTGCAGAGACCCGTTCCCTACGGCTGGTACAACATCGCAGGTTACTGGAACTTCTGCGATCAGTACTTCAACTCTCAGACCGCACCCGGCGTTTCTTCCGCAGGTATCCACAACATCGTGGACGAAGGCCTGGGCAAGGCTGCCGATTATGTGGAAGAGGCAAACCTGATGGCCAATTACTATCATGCACTCTATCAGCTGAAGTACTTCGGACCCGAAGGATACGACGTGCTGGATGATGCGGAGATCGCATGGTATCAGTCCGTGATCGATGCACAGGGCGTTATGACCGGCATCGGCGAGAGACCTGTTGGAACAAAGTAAGTTCTGAAATAAAAGGAGGAAAAAGCTATGAAGAAGAAAGTCCTTAGCGCTCTGCTTTCCGGTTTGCTGGCAGTGACCATGCTGGCAGGCTGCGGAAAGGGCGGGGACCAGCCGGCTCCTGCACCCGATGCGGGAACGGAGACGTCCGGAAGCGAGACCGCAGGCGCTCCTGCTGCGGATATCCCGCAGGACTACAAGTACTATTTTTCCATGGACGGCGGAGAGGCGGGCGTGCACAAAGCAGCCAGAGATTCCGCAGCCACCCCGATGGTACAGGCCATCGACGATGAAGTGACCTACATCCCCGGTGTCAAGGGCCAGGCGGCCTACACCGACGGTGTCAACGGACTGAAGCTGGATGTGAACGGTGTCGGACAGAAGTACACCGTATCCTTCTGGGTCTATGCTGCCAGAAATGCGCAGTATATGCCTACCCTGCAGTATGGCCCCGATATGCACGGCGATGCCACCGGCGGCCAGCACTATGTGAACTTTACCTGGGCATCCTGGAATCCCACCAGTGATGATCTCTCTTACCCCAGCGTCTGGGCTTACGACCAGAATGCGGAGGGCGCTCCCTGGCCCAACTGGTATGCGGATGATGTGAACGCACACACCCGTGAGTGGGTGAACATCACCATGACTGTGGATCCCGCTGAGACCAATGCGGACGGCACCCTGATCCAGGCACACCTCTACATGAACGGTGAGGAACTGGTGGGAACCGATTCCGAAGGCAACGCAAGACCTGTCAACGTGGTGCAGAACACCATGGAGCCCTCCGACAATTACGACTTCCTGCTGGGCATCAACTACTGGGATGCTACCATGAAGGGCGCATTCGACGAGGTTTACGTCTATGACTACGTGCTGAGCGCAGAACAGATCAAGGGTCTGTATGCAGCAGGTGACACTTCTGTCGCTTTCCAGGAGCCCGAGCGCATCCTGGTGGTCACTCCCGATGAAAAGGCTACCGCAAGCCTGGGTACTGTCGATTACAAGGCATCCCTCCGCGGCGCTTTCGTGGGTGAGACCGAGATCAAGGAAGGCGAGACCTACAAGATCAAGCTGAAGAACTGGTCCGACGGACAGGATACCAAGAACAACTACGCCATCGCTTTCGGTAATGCTGCTACCGATGCTTCTGACTACAAGGAGTACGGTCTGCTTTACGCCGATGCTTCCGGCGAAGGCTGGTTCGAGAACGCTGAGTACAACTATACCTGGGGCAACTGGAACACCTGGTCTCAGAGCTCCATGGTAGAGGCTGACACCACCGTCCAGATCACCAGAGAGGGCGACACCCTGACCGTGTACGCTTCCAATGTGGACTACAACCTCTCTCCTCAGGACATGACCGCAGTGGCAAAGATGAACATCTCCGCTGAGGATCCTCTGTTCTTCGCCATCACCAACCAGAATTCCTACGTGGATCTGTATTCCGTAAAGAATGCCACCATCACCGCTAACGCAGGCCTGACCTTAGGCGTGCCCGAGATGACCAGCGCATTCTGGAGCGAGTTTACTCCCGTATGGGCAGTGCCCGAAGGCGAGTCCAGAACCATCGGATTTACCAACTACACCGACGGCGCAGAGAATTGGGACAACTTCGTTGTTATCCTGCAGAACACCGAGTTCGGCCACTCCGCAGATGCGGCTGAAGGCTACGCAGAGTATGCAGTGGTCCGTGCCGACAACTTCGGCTGGGGCGCAGGCTACGACGGCGTCGTTACTCCCGAGTGCGACTGGAACTGGGATACCTTCAAGGATGACATCAACGGCGCGCACATCGATCTGACCGTTACCAACAACGGCGACACCGCTGACATCACCTTCACTGCAAGAACCACCGCAGGAACCGAGTACCATCAGAGCTACACCGGCATTGCTACCGGCGGCGACCTGTACTACTGCCTGAGCCTGGAGAAGGCTTACCTGCAGTTTGATTCCGCTGTCGTTGGCAGCATGAACCTGGATGCACCTTTCTGGAACACCTTCACTGATGTCTGGTATGTTCCCGAGGGAGGCAGCAAGTCCATCAGCTTCCGTAACTACACCGCAGGTGAGAACAACTGGGAGAACTTTGTTGCCATCCTGCAGAACGTTCCCGCAGGCCACTCTGCAGATGCTTATGACGGCTATGCAGAGTACGGCGTGGTCCGTGCCGACAACTTCGGCTGGGGTGCAGGCTACGACGGAATCGCTACCGCAGAGTGCGACTGGAACTGGGATACCTTCAAGGATGACATCAACGGCGCAGACATCGATCTGACCGTGGTAAACAACGGCGATACCGCTGATATCCACATCGTTGCTCTGACCCAGAGCGGCGCGGTCTATCATCAGGATTACACCGGCATCAAGACCGGCGGCGATCTGTATCTGACCATGACCCTGGAGAAGGCTTACCTCGTCATGAACGGCACCACCACCGGTAACGTGGACAACACCACCGGCTGGTGGACCCAGCACTCCGCAGTCAAGCCCGTTGCAAAGGGTGAGACCGAGTACGTGACCTTCACCAACTACAACGACGGCGGCGACAACTGGCACAATTTCGTCATCGTTCTTCAGAACACTGCTTTCGGCCACAGCGCAGAGGCAGCGGAAGGCTATGCAGAGTACTGCGTGGTCCGTGGCGACAACTTCGGCTGGGGCGGCGGCTACGACGGCATCGTCACTCCCGAGTGCGACTGGAACTGGGATACCTTCATGGATGACATGAACGGTGCTCACATCTGCGCAGCCATCACCAACAACGGCGATACCGCAGACATCGTGATCTATTGCACCACCGTGGCAGGAACCGTTTACACCCAGAAGTACATGGGCATCACCACCGGTGGAGACCTGTACTACTGCCTGGGCTGTGAGATGGCTCACGTCGTGGTAGATTAAGCAAAAACGCGTTCGCGCGAAATGATCTGAAATAAGGCGCTCCGGGCCACAGGCAACGGGCCCGGGGCGCATTTTTTGAAAAATCGGAACTTATGCTTTTGTGCGGGATACAATTTATCCTGCGCAAGCGCATGGGCTTCGAAAGAAGACCTGACGAAGGAGACCTGACTATGACACCTACCTGCGGAACACACACACCATACAACACTCCCTTTATCGAGCAGCGGGCCGATCCCTACATGACCAGGGGCGCCGACGGAACCTACTATTTTACGGCATCCGTGCCGGCCTATGACAGGATCGTGCTCCGGGGAAGCACTACGCCGGAGGGGCTGCGCACCGCAGAGGAGGTAACCGTCTGGAAGGCCCATGAGAGCGGCGATATGAGCCAGCATGTGTGGGCTCCGGAATTACATTTTCTGCAGGGAAAATGGTATATTTATTTTGCGGCATCCCGGAAGGATGACATCTGGCGGCTCCGCCCCTATGTGCTGGAGTGCACGGGTCCGGATCCTCTGAAGGATCCCTGGATCGAGCGGGGCATGATGCAGCGCAGCGACGACGACATCTATTCCTTTGAGGCTTTTTCCCTGGACGCCACCATTTTTGAAAATCGCGGAGAACTGTATTACGTCTGGGCCGAGAAGGTCAGCGTGGGGATCCAGATCTCCAATCTCTACATTGCGAGAATGGAGAGCCCCACCAAACTGTCCACGGCACAGGTTCTGCTCACCACACCGGATTACGACTGGGAGCGGGTGGACATCTGGGTCAACGAAGGCCCCTCCGTCATCAAACGGGATGGCAGGATCTTCCTGACTTATTCCGCCAGCGCAACGGGCGAGGGATATTGCATGGGCATGCTTTCCATCGGCGAAGAGGAGGACCTCCTGGACCCCAGAGCATGGAAAAAGGAAAAACAGCCCGTGCTTGCTTCCGACGGAGCTCTGGGATTTTACGGCCCCGGGCATAATTCCTTTACGAAGCTTCCCGACGGAGAGGATATCTGCATCTACCATGCCAGAACCTACGCCGATATCCAGGGAGATCCTCTCTACGATCCCAATCGTCACGCCTTCGTGATGAAGGTCCTCTGGGATGAGAAGGGGACTCCCGTTCTGGACTATCACAACAATCTGTATCAGGAACACTGAGGAACCATTGCATGAAAAACAAGGCAGTTAAAGGAATGGCCCTTTTGCTGACGGGAGCACTGCTTCTGGGAGGATGCGGCAGCGCCGGTAGTGAGAGCGGCTCTACGGAGCAGGTATCGCAGGAAACTGCGATGACGGAGGGCTTTGCCGAGACGGAAAATGACGTTACCGTCACTTTGCGGACCGATAAGGAGCGCTATGAGGAAGGGGAGGAGATCCGTTTTTCCCTGGAGATCGCCAATAACAGAGATCATTGGAACATCGCGGGCAGGAAGTTCTATTACTCCCTCTCCGATGACCTGGGAGCGGCGGAAGGAACGAAGCTTCCCAACCAGCTCCCCATCATCCGCAGCGGGGAGAGCACGGAGCTGACGGGAAGTCTCCTCCCCGGGGGCGAGGTGCCCGAAGCGATGCCGGCGGGGACCCCCGCGGCCACGGTGACGGGATCCGAGATGTTTTCCATGCGCCCCTATGTGCAGGTGCAATATGCAGGAAAGGAAATGACGGTCCGTATGGTCCTCAATATCGAAATGGTGGAAGTCGTGCAGCAGTTTTCTTCTTCACAACTGAAAAAAGCAAAGAGCATCAGCTGCCATGATCCTTCCATTTTCAAGGATTTTGACGGTACCTATTATGTGGTGGGAACCCATATCACCAGCGCTTCCAGCCAGGACCTTTTTGACTGGACCTCCAGGGACGGTGCTTTCCGCAGTGCCCTCTCCGAGGAGACCAAAGCACAGATCCGGGCCTGGAACAAGGACGAGAAGAGCGGTGAGTGGTTCGGCTATCTCTGGGCGCCGGACATCATCTACAATAAGGCCATGCAGAAGTATTGCATCTACCTCTCCGCAAACGGCGACGACTGGGTGTCCAACATCGTTCTCCTGACGGGGGACAGTATGGACGGCCCCTTTGAATATGCGGGATCCGTGGTGTACGGCGGCTTTACGGAGGAGACCTTCCGGGAGACGGATGTACCGCAGGTGCTGGGGGACGAGCTGCCGGATCGCTATATCAAAAACGGCGTGGAGAATCACAAGTGGGGGGACGAGTATCCCAACTGCATCGACGCCTGCGTTTTCTATGATGAAGAGGGGAGACTGTGGATGAGCTACGGCTCCTGGTCAGGCGGGATCTTTTTGCTGGAGCTGGACGAGGAGACGGGGCTGCGGGATTATGCCGTGACCTATGAAACGAACGCCCATTCCGACGCGTATTTCGGTACCAAGATCGCCGGCGGAAAATACGTCTCCGGTGAAGGCTCCTATGTACAGCACATCGGCGATTACTATTACCTCTTCATCTCTTACGGCGGCTTGTCCGCGAGAGAAGGGTACAACATCCGGATCTACCGCAGCACCGCCCCTGACGGCCCCTATGTGGATGCCTTGGGGAATTCCGCCCTTTTCGATGCCTGGGTGCAGAATTTCAATCTCTCTGTGGGAGTGCGTCTCTTCGGCTCCTACAAGTGGAGAAACATGTCCGTGGGACAGGTGGCACAGGGCCACAACTCCGCTTTCGTGGATGATGACGGCAAGGCTTATATCGTCTTCCACACCAGGACCACAAGCGGCAACGAAGGTCACTATGTGAAGGTGCATCAGCTCTTCATGAACAGTGATGGGTGGCTTGTGGCGGCGCCCTATCAGACGGATGGGGAGACATTGCCGGAGCAGGGGTATGAGATGGCGCAGGTGGCCGGAACCTATGACGTGATCCTCCACATCCTGAATGTGGACTATGAGAACCTGGGGACCAACACGCCAAAAACTGTGGAGCTGGGGGTGGACGGCAGCATCTCCGGTGCTTATACCGGCTCCTGGTACCTGGAGGAGGGAACACCCTATATCACATTGGAGATCGAGGGTGTATCCTATAAAGGAGTCACCCTGGAGATGGAGATTGAGAATACTTCCGTGGTGACCATGACTTTTACCGCTTTGGGAGAGCAGAACCAGCTTACCGTCTGGGGATCCCGGCAGGTGGAGTGATACGAGAGGATACCTATGCAGGAAGAAAGACCGAACCTTTCGAAAAAATCGCAGGCTCCGGAGGAGGTAAAAGCTCCGGAGCTCTATGACGACGTAACCCAGGAGGCGGTGCGCAGACTGAAGGAGACCGCGGCCTCTGCAAAGGAGGATTACCGGCCATACACAAACGGGGAGATCGTTCATGACGTGATCTTCTTTTTTGTCACCGTGGCCGTGGCTTTCGGGTGGCTTTTGATCATGCTGCTCATCGTCAGTTTTGTGGGAATGCACTACGTGCATCTGAAGATCGGAGGGATGTTGATCGCCTCCGTGATCTTTGCAATCTGTGCGGCTGTTTGGTACGGTGTCCGTATGGTCAGGAAATACAAAGGATATTTTGAGAGAAACCGGGAATAAGTTTCCGGTTTCCTTATTTTCCCCCGTAAACACTTAAATCCCGGCAAGTAAAAATTGACATTGGTTCCCTATTTTCTTATAATTTCTCTAAGGGCCGAAGGCCAAAAAACGAATAGTAAAAAGGGGGACCATCTTATGAACCGTAAGAAGAAACGCAACGTGATCGTCGGACAGTCCGGAGGACCTACTGCTGCCATCAATTCTTCCCTGGCCGGCGTTTACCGCACCGCCATTGACCGCGGATACCAGAAGGTATACGGCATGATCCACGGGGTACAGGGTCTGCTGGAAGAGCGCTACGTCGATCTGTCCGAGCACATCCGCACCGGCCTGGATGCCGAGCTTCTGAAGAGAACTCCCTCTGCATACCTGGGTTCCTGCCGCTACAAGCTGCCGGATATCCACGAGAACATGGAAGTATATCAGAAGATCTTCCAGATCCTGGAGCATCTGGAGATCGACTGCTTTATCTACATCGGCGGCAACGATTCCATGGATACCATCAAGAAACTTTCCGATTACGCGATCCTCACCGGATCCGAGGTACGCTTCGTCGGTTGCCCCAAGACCATTGACAACGATCTGGCCCTCACGGACCATACGCCTGGTTACGGCTCCGCCGCAAAATACATCGGCACTTCCGTGAAGGAGATCATCCGCGACGGCTGGAGCCTGGAGACCAAGAACGGCCAGGTCATCATCGTGGAGATCATGGGAAGAAACGCAGGCTGGCTCACCGGTGCGTCCGCTCTTGCCAAGGGCGAGGACTGTGACGGCCCCGATGCCATCTATCTTCCCGAGCTGGAGTTTGATATCGATAAGTTCCTGAAGAACGTGAAGGCACTTCTTAAGAAGAAGGCTTCCGTTGTGATCGCTGTCTCCGAGGGCATTCAGACCAAGGACGGCAAGTATGTCAGCGAGCTGGGCCACTCCACCGATTATGTGGATGCCTTCGGCCACAAGCAGCTCACCGGAACCGCTCGTTACCTGTGTGACGTGGTCGCCGCCGAGATCGGCTGCAAGACCCGTTCCATCGAGCTCTCCACCCTGCAGCGTGCAGCCAGCCACTCCGCATCCAGAGTCGATATCCTGGAAGCTTACGAGGTAGGCGGTGCAGCCATGAAGGCAGCGGATGAGGGTGATTCCGGCAAGATGGTAGTATTTGTCCGTACCTCCGACGATCCTTATCAGTGCAGCACCGAGGTCAAGGATGTGCACAAGATCGCCAATGACGAGCGCCTGGTTCCCAGAGAGTGGATCACCAAGGACGGCACCTATGTTACCAGCGAGTTTATTACCTATGTGAGACCTCTGATCCAGGGAGATGTATCACCTATCATGGTGGACGGCGTTCCCAGACACCTTTATGTACCGGGCTTCCAGGAGAAGCTTTGATAGTCCCACAAAAATATTTCCTTTGAAAGGAGTCTCGTAACAATGGCAGTACAAAACGAAAACGAAAAGATCGGTTTTTTCCAGAGTATCCGCTTTAAGCTGATCCTCATCATGGTCCTGATCGCAGCAATCCCCATGACCCTTGCAATCCTGATTTCCTACAACACCTCTTACAGTATGGGATCCGGTGATGCGAAGGAACTGAACCTTTCCCTGGCAAAGCAGGTGCAGGAGTCCTATCTGGAGGTCATTGAGACTAATGTCGCTTCCCTTCAGACCCTGGCAAACACCACGCTGATGCAGCGCGTGCTCAGTGGCACCGCATCCGATGCGGATAAGGAAGAGGCAGTAAAGATGCTGCAGGATCTGCAGACCACCGTGGGTGACAAGAACTCCGCAGCCGTAACCGGAATGGACGGTATGCAGGTGCTCAGATCCTCCGGCGATTGCGTAGACGTTTCCAGCCGCGACTATTATGCAATGGGTATCAAAGGTACCACCTATGTATCTGATGTTGTGGTCAGTAAGACCACCGGTGCCTGCATCATCGTTATCGAGGTTCCCGTGAAGGATGCTTCCGGCAATGTACTGGGCTTCATTCAGAGAAACTACGACCTGAAGGCACTGCAGGAGATGCTGATGACCTTTAACATCGGCAGCAGCACCGAGATCCTGATCGCCGACAGAGCCGGCCTCATCGTTGCCGATACCCAGAAGGAGATCACTGCCGAGAACATGGCAGAAAATGACATCTCCGGCGCACCTTTCTTCGGTGCAAGCGAGAAGGAAGGCTCCATGGAAGTCGATTACGGCGGAATCAAGAGCGTCTACTCCTACACCAACGATGACCTTACCGGTATGACCATCGTTGTGGCAAGACCCTACTCCGATATCATGTCCGGCGTACAGAGATCCACTTCCATCATCGTTCTCATCGGCATCGTCATGCTGATCATCGTTGCTGTCCTGTCCGTATTTATGGCTTCCAGCTTTACCAAGCCCATCGGCGTCATCAATGAGAGCATGGGAGAGCTGGCTGACGGATCCTTCAAGCAGATCGATACTTATCAGACCCGCAAGGATGAGTTCGGCCAGATGGTGAAGGCTACCAATTCCCTGATAGATAAGCTCAGCGGCATCGTTGCTCAGATCAAGGAGTCCGCAGCCAATGTGAGCGAGTCCTCCAATGATCTGGCAGAGACCGCAAGACAGATTTCCCAGACCGCAGACGACGTGTCCACCGCAGTTGTGGAGATCGCATCCGGTGCTACCCAGCAGGCCGACGAGATTCAGAGTGCTACCGACAATACCAACCGCATCAGCGATAATATCGCACAGGTGACCGACAGTGCCGAGCAGCTCAGCAAGACCGCAGAGATCATGGATACTGAGAGTAAGGAATCCGTATCTCAGCTGGATCGCCTGAAGAACTCTTCCGCAGAGATGGCAAAGGCTGTTGACGAGATCACCGAGAGTGTCAGCGCTACCGGCGCAGCCGTTGACCGCATCAGCACCAAGGTCGAAGCTATCAACTCCATCGCAAGCCAGACCAACCTGCTGGCTCTGAACGCTTCCATCGAGGCTGCAAGAGCAGGTGAGGCAGGCAGAGGCTTCGCAGTCGTGGCAGAAGAGATCGGACACCTTTCCGACGATTCCGCAGCATCTGCAAACGAGATCCGCGCAGAGATGACCTCTCTGTACAACGAAGCACAGTCTGCAGTCAAGAAGGCAGACGAGGTCAAGAAGGTCATGGTGGAGCAGAACGAGATCCTCATCAAGACCATCGAGAACATCAACGCCCTCATCGAGGAGATTTCCAATACCGTGTCCGGTGTGAAGGAGATCACCCTGAACGCAGAGGCCTGCGATCAGTCCAAGGTTGTCATCGTGGATGTCATGGATTCCCTGTCTGCAATCTCCGAAGAGAATGCGGCATCCTCCGAAGAGACCTCCGCTTCCATGCAGGAGCTGAACGCAACCGTCAATATCCTGTCCGGATCCGCAGATTCCCTGCAGCAGATCGCACAGGCACTGCAGGAGGAGATCAGCTTCTTCAAGATCTGATCCGAAGGAAACAGATAACAGTTTCAGACATTACAAAAGACCCCGGAGCAAACGCTTTGGGGTCTTTTCTGTATTGTTTCATATATAATAGAATAAATCATTCCGCGGTCCATCTGCCGCTGGCGCCGCAGGGCAGGATGAGAGGGCTTCCCTCCAGGGGAAGGCCGATCTCGGAGGCGCTTACGGTGCCGCCTCTGTGAGCGGAGATGGCGGAGGACATCATATAACTGAGGACTGCACTCTGGAGTCCCGTGGTGTAGCTGTTGATCAGGAAAAAGGCCGCATCGTCATCCAACAGCTCCGCCGCATCGCAGACCAGAGGCCAGAGACTCTCCTCGATCTTCCAGATCTCACCTCCGGGGCCTCTGCCGTAGGAGGGAGGGTCCATGATGATGCCCTGGTAACGGTTGCCTCTGCGGATCTCGCGCTTTACGAATTTTCCGCAGTCATCTACCAGCCAGCGGATGGGAGCATCTCCCAGTCCGCAGCCTGCAGCATTTTCCTTCGCCCAGGCCACCATTCCCTTGGCTGCATCCACATGGGTGACTGCTGCGCCCGCTGCTGCGGCCGCCATGGTGGCGCCGCCGGTGTAAGCGAAGAGGTTCAGTACCTTGAAGGACTTTCCTGCATCAGTTCTTTCCTTAATAATAGAAGAGAACCATTCCCAGTTCACCGCCTGCTCGGGAAAGACCCCCGTGTGCTTGAAGGCGAAGGGCTTTAAATGAAAGCCGATGCGCCTGCCGATGGCCAGGTCATATCCGATCTCCCATTCGTCCGGAAGATTGAAAAATTCCCATTCGCCGCCGCCCTTGTTGGAACGGTGGTAATGTCCGTTCTTTTTCTTCCAGTTCGGATTATCGTGTCCCGTGCTCCAGATCACCTGCGGATCCGGACGCACCAGGAGATAGTCTCCGAAACGTTCCAGCTTCTCTCCGTCCGTGCAGTCCAGGACGGTATAGTCTTTCCATCTGTCAGCTACCCACATGTTCGCTCCTTTGGTCTGATATCAAAATAATTGTTGCAAGATAGCAAGCAAGATTCTAATATACATTATAGTAAAAATCAAATCCGGGCGCCCCAAAAAGCCCACATATAAATTCTTACAAAATTCTTGAAAAAACTTCTTGCATTTTTCCCAAACCTAAGGTAATATATCTCTTGCTGTGGCATGATAGCTGTGAAGCGTGAGGTTGCTGCAGGCGGGTGACCGTTTGCAGGTTTTCCGTGGAGCGAATGTCTAGTTTACAAACAGACGACAAGTCACTGTACCGTTTTGGATTCTACAGTAGCAGTAGAACAAAGACCGTGAGGTCCGGCCGATCCCGGTGCTAACTGTTCGGGATACACCGAATAAGAGCGCTTTTGGCTCGCGACACACACGGGAAAGTGTACAGTCACCGCTTGTCGTACTTACAAGGCATCGGAGCAAAGCTCCGGTGAAAAGTGCGAAAAGGAGGCGACTTTTTTTATGGCAAGTGAATTGATGAGAATTACCCTGAAGGCTTATGAGCATGATCTGGTAGATGCTTCCGCAGCAAAGATCATCGAAACGATCAAGAAGACGGGCTCCAAGGTCAGCGGACCCGTACCTCTTCCCACTAAGAAGGAAGTGATCACCATTCTGAGAGCTACTCATAAGTATAAGGATTCCAGAGAGCAGTTCGAGCAGAGAACTCACAAGAGACTGATCGACATCATCGCTCCCACCCAGGGTACCGTTGATGCTCTGCAGCGTATGGAGATCCCCGCAGGTGTTTACATCGACATCAAAATGAAGACGAAGTAATCAATCATTACTTTGAAGAAAACCTCTACTAGACACGAACGCAGGCGCTACACTGCGGTCCACTATGTAGAACACAGGAGGTAAATATGAAGAAAGCAATTCTTACAACCAAGATCGGCATGACCCAGATCTTCGCAGAAGACGGCACGCTGATTCCCGTAACCGTACTGCAGGCAGGTCCCTGCGTCGTTACCCAGGTCAAGACCATCGAGAACGATGGCTATGAGGCAGTCCAGGTCGGCTTTGTCGAGCAGAAGGACAAGACCGTAAGCAAGGACGCTAAGGGCAGCAAGCAGGTTGCTCACCGCAACGGTGCTACCAAGGCTGAGCAGGGCCACTTCAAGAAGGCCGGCACCACTTCCAAGAAGTACATCCGCGAGTTCCGTTTCGAGAACTGTGCAGACTACAAGCTTGGCGATGAGATCAAGGCTGACATCTTCGAGCAGGGCGATCACATCGACGCAACCGCTATTTCCAAGGGTAAAGGCTTCCAGGGCGCGATCAAGAGACTGGGCCAGCACAGAGGACCCATGAAGCACGGTTCCAAGTTCCACCGTCATCAGGGTTCCAACGGCGCTTGTTCTTCCCCCAGCCGCGTGTTCAAGGGCAAGGGTATGCCCGGTCACATGGGAAGCGTTAAGGTAACCGTACAGAATCTCGAAGTGGTCAGAGTAGACGCTGACAAGAACATCCTTCTGGTAAAGGGCGCAGTACCCGGAGCCAAGAAAGCTCTTGTGACTCTGAAAGAGACCACCAGAGCCGATATTTAAGTCAGAGCGAAAGGAGGACCAATTAAATGGCAAACGTATCCGTTTACAACATGGAAGGCAGAGAAGTTGGTACCATTGAGCTCAATGACGCGATTTTCGGTGTAGAGATCAATGAGCACCTGGTTCATTTGGCTGTAGTACAGCAGCTGGCAAACAATCGCCAGGGCACCCAGAAAGCAAAAACCCGCTCCGAGGTTTCCGGCGGCGGCAGAAAGCCCTGGAGACAGAAGGGCACCGGTCATGCAAGACAGGGATCTACCAGATCTCCTCAGTGGACCGGCGGCGGTGTGGTATTCGCACCCACTCCCAGAGATTATTCCTTCAAGCTGAACAAGAAGGAGAAGAGAGCGGCTCTGAAGTCCGTTCTTACCGATAAGGTTCAGCAGGAAGCACTGATCGTCCTGGACGAGCTGAAGTTCGATGAGATCAAGACCAAGGATTTTGCAAAGGTTATGACCAACCTGAAGGTTGACAACGGCCTGGTTGTGATCGCTGAGAACGATGAGAAAGTTGTTAAGAGCGCAAGAAACATTGAGAAGGTTGACACCACTCTGGTAAGCACCATCAATGTGTACGATGTAGCCAAGGCTAAGACCCTGGTGATCACCAAGGACGCTCTCGCTAAGATCGAGGAGGTGTACGCATAATGGCAGACATTAAATACTATGACGTAATCCTCAAGCCCGTAATCACCGAGAAGAGCATGGCAGGCATGGGCGAGAAGAAATATACCTTCCTGGTACACACTGAGGCAAATAAGTCTCAGATCAAGGAAGCTGTCGAGAAGATGTTTGAGGGTGCTAAGGTTAAGAAAGTCAACACCATCAACGTCGAGGGCAAGACCAAGAGACGCGGCCTGACCTATGGCAAGACTGCCAAGACCAAGAAAGCGATCGTATGGCTTACCGATGACAGCAAGGATATCGAGATCTTCTCCGGACTTTGATCCGCAGATCCGATAGGTATACGGTAGATATTCCGTGCTAACAAAACAAAGGAGATAAGAAAATGGGAATCAAGAAATATAATCCCTATACCCCCTCCAGACGTAATATGACCGGCTCCGACTTCTCCGAGATCACCAAGAAGTCTCCCGAGAAGAGCCTGGTTTCTTCCAAGAAGAAGAACGCTGGACGTAACAATCAGGGTAAGATCACCGTTCGTCACCAGGGCGGCGGCAACAGAAACAAGTACAGAAACGTAGACTTTAAGAGAAATAAGGATGGCATCCCTGCAAGAGTGCTGGGTATCGAGTACGATCCCAACCGTAGCGCCAACATCGCACTGATCTGCTATGCAGACGGCGAGAAGGCTTACATCCTTGCTCCCGACGGTCTGACTGATGGCATGAAGGTTATGAACGGACCTGAGGCCGAGGTTAGAATCGGTAACTGCCTCCCTCTGAGTGCAATCCCCGTTGGTACCCTGATCCACAACATTGAGCTTTATCCCGGCAAGGGCGGCCAGATGGTTCGCAGCGCAGGTAACAGCGCTCAGCTGATGGCTAAGGAAGGCAAGTATGCCACCCTGAGACTTCCCTCCGGTGAGATGAGAATGGTTCCCCTCGAGTGCCGCGCAACCATCGGCACGGTCGGCAACATCGATCACAACCTGATCAAGATCGGTAAAGCAGGCCGCAAGCGCCATATGGGAATCCGTCCTACTGTCCGCGGTTCCGTAATGAACCCTAACGATCACCCGCACGGCGGTGGTGAGGGCAAGACCGGTATCGGTCGTCCCGGTCCCAGCACCCCTTGGGGCAAGCCCGCTCTGGGTCTGAAGACCAGAAAGAGCAAGAAGGCTTCCAACAAGCTGATCGTCAGAAGACGTGACGGCAGAACCATTAAGTAATTGAGGAGGAAATGAAATGGCTAGATCACTGAAAAAAGGACCTTTCGCAGACGCCAGCCTGCTGAAAAAGGTGGATGAAATGAATGCTTCGGGTCAGAAGTCCGTTATCAAGACCTGGTCCCGTCGCTCCACGATTTTCCCTTCCTTTGTAGGACATACCATTGCCGTACACGACGGACGTAAGCATGTTCCGGTATATGTTACGGAGGATATGGTCGGCCACAAGCTCGGTGAGTTTGTTGCAACCAGAACCTACAGAGGACATGGTAAGGACGAGAAGAAGTCCGGTGTAAGGTAAGGTATCTACTGTTTGAAAGGAGTGTAAATCTATGGCTAAGGGACATAGATCTCAAATTAAGAGAGAGAGAAATGAGCAGAAGGATACCAGACCTTCCGCAAAGCTGTCCTACGCAAGAGTATCCGTTCAGAAGGCTTGCTTCGTTCTGGACGCGATCCGCGGCAAGGACGTAAAGACTGCAATGGCTATTCTGGAGTACAATCCCAGATATGCTTCGAGCCTTGTTAAGAAGCTCCTGGCATCCGCAATCGCCAACGCTGAGAACAACAACGGTCTCAACCCCGAGAACCTCTACGTTGCAGAGTGCTATGCCAACCAGGGTCCCATCATGAAGAGAGTAAGACCCAGAGCACAGGGCAGAGCTTACAGAATCGAAAAGAGAATGAGCAACATCACCATCGTCCTCGACGAGAAGAAGTAAGGAAAGGAGCATAGATAAAATGGGACAGAAAGTTAACCCTCATGGCCTCAGAGTGGGTATCATCAAGGATTGGGATTCCAGATGGTATGCCAATGATCAGGAGTTTTCCGAGCTTCTGGTTGAGGACAACGAGATTCGTAAGTTTTTGAAGAAAAAGCTTTTCAACGCAGGTGTTTCCAAGATCGAGATCGAGAGAGCAGCCGGCAGAGTACACGTGATCGTTTACGCTGCAAAGCCCGGTGTCATCATCGGTAAGGGCGGCACTGAGATCGAGAACACCAAGAATGCGGTTACCAAGCTGACCGGCGGCAAGAAGGTTCTGATCGACATCAAGGAGATCAAGAGACCCGATCGTGACGCACAGCTGGTTGCCGAGAATATTGCACAGCAGCTCGAGAACCGTGTTTCCTATCGTCGTGCAATGAAGTCCTGCATGGGCAGAACCATGAAGGCAGGCGCACTGGGAATCAAGGCAGCATGCGGCGGAAGACTTGGCGGCGCTGATATCGCCCGCACCGAGTTCTACAGCGAGGGAACCATTCCCCTTCAGACGCTGCGCGCCGACATCGACTACGGCTTCGCTGAGGCTGACACCACCTACGGTAAAGTTGGCGTAAAGGTTTGGATT
>JAEEGH010014638.1_pt1 | contig 17183 bp, 23 predicted proteins | sample 9134181 | NCBI WGS metagenome assembly JAEEGH01 (sample SAMN16246544, study PRJNA631951) | gut metagenome | biome: gut microbiome; feature: rumen; material: DP-attached | host: Bos | place: Iran: Karaj | collected 2018-10
AATATCCAGAGCTTTCAACAAAATACCTATGATAAATTATGATGTATTCACATCTAAGTCTAATGGCCTTAAAACTCTTGAAGGTTTTATGGGTAATAATATTAAAGAAACTTCTGTGCCATTTAATCTTGATCGTAAGTTAACAGAAAAAGAAATTGAAGAAACAATTAAATATTGTACTTCAGATGTTGAAAACACTATTGAAGTATTTATGGAAAACATTAGCACATTCAATTCATTTTTAGCACTCATTAAAGCTTTTCCAAATGATTGTTCACTATTTAACTTGAAGGATTCTAGTGCGCAGCTTACGGCAAATATACTTGGTTGTGAGTGGCATGACTGGAATGATGAATTTGATTTTTTCTTTTTACCATGTTTGCAGCTTAAAAAATATAAGTATGTTCAAGATTGGTTTTCACAGTTTATAGGATTACATTTTAATAATGAAAGCGAAAAGAAATCATTTTATAAAACTACTTCCTTAAAGGCAGATATAGCCGGTGTTCCGCATACGTTCGGCTTTGGGGGCTGCCACGGTGCTCCAGAAGGCCCCGTTTTCGCGCATGGAGGCTTGTTTCATGTTGATGTTAATAATTACTATCCCTCATTACTTTTAGCTTATTTATTGGTTACTAGAACGGCCTCAAATGATAATTTCAAAGTGATCTATGACCGCAGAAAAGAATTAAAGCATAAGCAAACTACCGCTGCAACCAAAGAAGAAGCTAAGGAATACAAAAAAGCACAGCTTCCATATAAGCTAATTCTTAATGCATTATCGGGAGCAATGAAAGATAGGAATAATAGAGCATATGATCCCAGGAATAATAACATCATGTGTATTAATGGCCAGTTAATGTTGTTGGATCTTATTGAACATCTTGAAATTATTCCAGGCTTTAATCTTATTCAATCAAATACTGATGGTTTAATTATTCAAATTCCGGACACTGATGAAGCATTTGACATGCTTGATGATATTTGTTATGAATGGGAAACCAGATGCGGTACCGAATATTGTGATATTCTTCTTGAGACTGATCAGATAAAAGAAATATATCAAAAAGACGTTAATAATTATCTTTGGATTGATCTTGATGGCGGAGTTGAACGTATAGGAAAATATGTTAAGGAATTAAGCCGCCTTGATTATGATTTACCGATAGTCAATAAAGCACTTGTTGAATATATGGTTAATAAGATTCCAGTTGATGAGACAATCAATAAATGTGATGATCTGATCGAATTTCAAAAACTGGTTAAGCTTACATATAAATATGAGCATGTTGAACATAATGGTATTAAGTATAATTATAAATGTTATAGAGTATTTGCGTCGCTTGATCCTAAGGACGGTAAAATATTAAAATGCCGAACAGGAAATAATCCGGCAAAATTTGCAGATACTCCAGATAAATGTTTTATTGAAAATGGTGACATACATAATGTACCTATCCCCGCAAAGCTTGATCGTCAATATTATATCAATCTTGCAAAAAAGAGACTTAGCGATTTTGGCATAAAATAAGGCACCAATTAGGTGCCTTATTATTTATATATTATTCAGTTTTTCAAAAAAGTTAGATGTTAATCTCGGATTTAATACTGTTAATGCCTCAATGAGTTCATCCATTAAAAGCCAAGCATCTTTAGAAGATTTTCCAGCAATAGTTTCCAAAAAATCTGATGTGCCATATAGTCCTACTTCAGACTCGATTTTGTTGTCATGAGATACCTGTATCATTGGTTTTTCTTCTCCATATAAATGATCCAACACCGTATAAATGGCCGCCAGCTTTTCGCAATTCTGAATACTATGCTTACCATTCATCAATTCATTAACAGCATCCTCTAATTCTGCTTGAGTAAACATATTTTAATCCTGTTCTAACTGCTTGATCCAGCGATCGATCATTTGGGCGGTCTCAGAATCTTTGGCTTCTCGCTTAAGATCCTTCAAGTCCATAGCAAGCTCTTCCTTAGCATCTTCTCTGCTATAGTAAGATCTGCTGCGGTCATTTCCTCTTGCATAAGAATTATCCTCATAAGATCTGCCCCTATTCGCCATAGACTCTCCGCTATATCTGCCCATAGAATCTCGTCTTGCATTCCGGCCACGGCCTCTTGCATAAGAATACCCGGCATTGCTATAACCTTCTTCATCTTCCCCGGTCATAGCATCAGCAGTAAGAAGATTTTTCTTCATATGAGCCAGCGTATCACCATATTGCATTTCTGCCATGGATAACTTGCCGCCTTTATCGACCTTGCGCTCAAGCTCTTCCAGCTCGTCACAAACATATTCAAGTAATTTGTGCATGGTCTTCCTCCTCTCTATGCTACTCTGGTAATACTCAGACTGCCATCAATTACATTGATCAATGGTGTCGGAGTTGTTGCCGGATCGTCTACAGTACCATTTACATATTCAACTGCCACGGTGAAGCAGCAACCACGGGGTACGTCTACTGTGGCCCTAGAGGTTACATTTCCGTATTCATCTACCGCCGCCGGAGTAAGAATGCTTCTGCTCCCCACTCTTTCTTCACCTGAAACCACAATAGCCGTTGCGATTGGTGTAACTACTCCGCCTTCAGGAATAGCAATGTTACCAGTAAATTCGACATTATACCTTGCAAAGCATGATGTAGGATTGTTGACTATACCGCGCAGAACAAAAATCCCAGTGCCATTTTGGTGAAATACATAACCTTTATTGCACGAGATAGAATCGATAAACGGGATCGCCTGATTTAAAGCGACGCTTTCAACCTGGTCCCTTGTTAGATATTCTGCCATAAGCCACACCCCCTTAGAATCCGCCGCTGCATCCACAGCCGCAGCCATTGCCGTTATTACATGTAAATATGGGCGTTCTTCCATATACCGGGGTTGTGGGTACCGGACAGTTAGAAAGTCTGTTATACAACTGATCTACCTCGTTAGCAAAGCCATTAGCCAATGACATCTGTACATCACCACAGCAATTGCAAAGCTGAGTCTGAAGATTTCCGATGCCGTCTCTGATCGAAGTAATGCCGTCATTGATCATCTGATCTCTGAAACCGTTATTGGTATTGGTCATGATATTCTGCTGTCCGTTTGCGAGCCAGGGATATTCAGCTCCGTAACTTCCGCCGAATCCTCCTCCGAATCCGTTTCCGTTATTTCCCCAGCCGAGAAGCAGGAGTAAAATGATCCAGGCCCAATCGCCTCCAAAACCATTTCCGAATCCGCCATTATTGCCCATGTATCCGCCTGTGGGAGATACAAGCATAGTGGTGTTCATTCCTTCACCATCAGTTAATGCCATAACTTTTTCCTCCTATAAATTTTTGTAGGTTAGAGACATCACTCGTACGCTGTGACATCCGTATATCAAGGTTTGTGCACAACCTTAATATCAGTGAATTCCAAATATATTTTTGATCATGGGATCATTTCTCATTCCCATTACTTGATTAACCTGCGCTTGTGACACCTGACCGGAATTAAGCAAATGTTGAACAATCGCATTTGGATTGTTTAAATCGATATTTTGTGGAATGTTAAAACGCTGTGATAATACCTGCATGGGATTTTGCCTTAATCGCTGATATATGTCCATGAGGTTATTCAGATTGTTCATCATGTTCATCATCTCCATCTTTATCGCGTTTATTTCTTCCCAAGTTCTTCGATTTAGCATTTTTAAGCTTATCTATTTCGCTCCATAAGGCCTCTATTTGCTCATTTATTTTATCAATAGATGAAATAATAGCCTTAATATCTTCGAGACCGTTTTGAGGCAAATTAGGACGTTCTGAAGGCTCTTCTTTAACTAGCCTGTATTTTTCAAACTTAGGAACATCCATTTGAGAAAATCCCATTGTTTTTGTGTAGATATAAGGAGCATTTTCATCTTTAAACATTACACTGTTACCATAGGCCACCGGGTAATTCCTGGCAAAAGCTTCATCTGGAACCGGCAAAAAACCGTTGTTTTGAATTTGTGTTTGAGATGATTGATTTGGCTGAGGTTGATTTTGATAAATGTTTTGCGATAAATATGGATTATAATAATTTGGCATTTCTACTCCTTTCTATACCAAACATACATAGGGATTTCTCTTGAACTATCCCAAGAATCGAATAGATCCCCATCTACAACCGTTGCTACATGTGTTCCGGTTCCTAAAATAAAAACACCCTTAGGATTATCCTTACAAAAGTCATTAATGGTATAACAATTAGGACAAAAGTCCGGTATAGTTTTTCTATAGAATCCTTTTTCTCTAAGAACAGATCCCCACACAGAATCCGCATGAGGCATATCTCCCATAGCTAAACCATTGGAACATGCTGAAATATATGCAGTTTCCCAATCGACATTTAATGCTTTTGATAATGCTCTTATAGAACAATCATCGACGCTTCTACCGGTCGGGTTTGGATTATATCGCACCCACATTTTGATCTCCTTCTGATAAAATTACAATACAAAAATGCCCTTTGGAAAATGAATCCAAAGGGCATTTTATGTGCAAATTTAGTGCAATTTATTTCAAGTGGGAAAAAATCTTTCGCTCGGTTTTATAAACAATGGTTTTAGTTTGTCTTACTGATAGATCAAATTCTTCTGCTAATTTTTCAAAAGTAATTCCATCAAATAATCTTCTACGAATTATGGCTCGATCTCTTTCAGAATTTTTACCTATAATCCATTCATTTATAAGATCCTCGATTTGAGATCTGGATAGATTGATTGGGGTCATTTCTTTTTTACTCTACCGGTACCATGACACGTATTACAGGTACGATAACCAGTGTCTCCGCCGGTTCTACGTACTCTCCTACGGGTTGTTCTTGTTGTACTTTGTCTAATCCTTGTCCTTGCCATAATTATCACCTATTCCGATCACTGTAAAGTCACCGTCTTCCATTTCAGCTTCAATCTCTTGCTCGACAGTCTGAACATCTTCAATATATTCAAACTGACTTTCATACCAAAGCCATAAAGCATTTGTCCCCACAAGCAGAATAATAAGCAAGACGCATGTTATCCATAATCTTTTAATCGTAAGCGATTGTCTATCAGCCATAGATTCTGCAATATAATATGGAATAAAAACGGCATCTTGCTTATTTGAATCACTCATCAATCTTACCTTTCTTGAATATCTCAATTACTTTATCATATCCAACAGTCGCACAAAGGAATGACAAATAAGTAAATGCTATGATTACTATAATCACTTTAGGAGAAATAGTAATTGAGCAATAGATCACATATCCGATCGAGCAGGCGACTGAAAGAATTATAGAAACGATAACGGCAAGCACGGTTGAATTATACTTCTTCCCCATCGATTCAGCAACTTTCTTAATTGCCTGTACGCTCAATGCGATAAGAGTTGAAATAAAAGCAAGTGCAGAAATCAAAAAAGCAATATTCATAGTTCCTCCTTTAATCTAAACCTAAATGACTTGCTAAAAATCCAAGGATGATCGAAAGTATAGCGGTAATAGAATAAGAAACTACTTTACGCCATAAATCACCGTCACGATCTTCAAGGGCTTTAAGCCTGACACCTTGATCCTTAAGCTCTCCGACCATATGCTCCATATTGATCGCAAGTTTTTCTACATTTGCGGCAATCTTGGTGATCTCGCAGACATGATCTTCAATAACTTCAATGCGTTTATTTTGTCTGTGATTTTCATCTTCTATTCTTTTAACGAATTCCTCATGCACTGATTTTAAAAGGAAGTCTTTTTCGTCCATCATTCACCTCATTCAATGATTAATTTTTGACTGGCATATAATTTATCCACAATAGTATTATAACACGTTACCATTCCGGATAAACTCCTTTTTTATACTTTTGAGGTGACGATATAGTTAACAGTTTCAAGTTAAACAATAGTCAACTCCTGCCCGCAATAGATTTTGTTCTTATCAGGGATACCATTTGCGTTAACTAACTGATCTACAGTAGTGTTGTATCTCTTGGCTATGCTTGAAAGAGTATCTCCGTGACATACAACATAGGTCTTTTTGGTTTTCTTTCTGGATGCCACAATCTCATTGACCCTATCCTGAACTTCCCTATAAGAATATCCGGCAGCGGTCAACTTCATCTGTCTCATGACTCCTGATCCCCATACTCCGGCAAGGACTTCATTAGCTAACTGATCTACCGACTTCTTATATTCCACGGGTTCTGCGATTGCAACATCTTTAGGGATTGAACCATCGTCCACCCAGGGGATATTTATTAAATCCTGGTCTACTGTGGTTCCTGCGATCTTCGGACTTCTGATATAGTTTATGGAACCGCCATACTGCCATATCTCCACAAGTGCGATTGAATTTAACTTTGGGGGATTCTTTGAATACTTTGCAACCCAGTGTGGATACATGATGAGCTGTGCATCGTTAAATCTTGAATTGAACTGACTCTCTGACGTGTATATTCCACAAGCATAACCCGCGTTTATAAGGGTCTGACAGAAGGTTCTTATGATATCGGTAAGATGGGTATATCCCTGATTTAACATCTTGCCTTCTACGTCATAGTATACATGAACGATATCCTTCCCCTTTAGAAGTGATATAAAGTGATTAGCTTCGTTCTGTGCATCTTCGATTGAAAAAGCCCTTCCAAAGTAGTAAGCACCGATATACATTTTATCCTGCTTTGCCTGAATATAAAAATCATCAAAGGAAGCATCCTTGTAATAAGGATTTGAAACTGATCCATCTGCACCGCCCGCTTTGATGATCGTATAAGTAAAGCCTTCTATCTTCGCATCCTTAAGGTCAAAACCCCTTTGATATCTGGAAACATCAATCCCATAAGTAGGGGGGATCACGGGGGCAGGGGCTTCATTATAATCTACCCAGGGCAAAAGTCCATAGTCAGTCCATCTGTTATTACGGGGGCCACCTTTATAAAGGAACCTTGCACCGGTTTCATCAACATAAGTGTACTGAACTTTTGACTCCCATGCACCGGTACACTCTACGACATTGAATATCTCATTCTCATATTCAAAATCTCCAACATACACACCTGCGTGAGGACTTGTTGAAAGATAAAGATAAGTGCCAGGCTGTTTAAGAAGGGTGAAGTCTTTTGATCTGTTGGTACATTGCATGAGCATTTGATAACCACTAATATCTCCCGTAACTGTTGGAGGAACATTTGTCCCTACAGGATTAGTAGCATCCCAACCAGCAAGAATTGCTTTGATGAGATTCCAGCAATCAAAACTGAACCTACCATCTTCCCAATGGTACCCCAAATTCTTACCAGGTTTATTACAGTAGAAATTAGGTACATCATGGGCAAGTTTAAGTTTGTCAAGAAAATCTAAAAGTTGCATACTGTTCTCCCTTCATTAAGATGTATATAGAGATAAAATATCGCAATATATGTTACGCCATGCACCTGAATAATATGTAAGTCCAGCGGTGGTGCTTGTAATTTCGAGTCGTCCTTGGCTTACAGTATCGGAAATTGACAGAACTTGAGAAGTGCCCTCCCATTTCATATGGTAAAAGCCAACCGCACTATTTGAGGAATCATATACTCTAACAAGATAAAATCCGTTGACAAGGGTTTTATCAAGATTGCAAGTTACATATACTCCAGAATCTGAACCGATTTGTCCGTTATTGAGATATAGTTCATTGCCACTTCCACCGCCATTTGGAGCATAGACATTCGTTGAAGTTCCATCTATATCAATTTCAGCAATTTTAGTTCCAGTCTGTTGAATTTGTGTCCATGACACGGTGCTACCACCACCGCCCCCACCTTGGTCAACGAGGGCGTTGATGGTATTCACTACATTCTTGAGTATTTTACTTGAACCATTATAAGCAAGTTTTTTAATGCTCATGTGTTACCTCATACAATGCTAATTGTATATGATACTTTCATTGTCTTCGTTGCATCTTTTGTTACAGGAGTTGAAAGATTATTTATAGTCATAAGTCGGAGATAGTTTGGAAGCGCAAAAGTATCATAATAAGGTGGCTGCGACCACCCTATAAAACAATCATGGTCGTATGAATAACTTAGACCTCTATTGTTTATAGCACGCCCACTTAAGGCTTCATTGGTGGGATACATCGTAAGGTTTACAGGGTCAATTATTCCAGAGAACTCACCTTCATAAGCATATCTAAATAAGGTGTCTGTATAACGGCTAATGTCCATACGGTCTGTATAGAATGAGTTTACTGTAAGATTAGTAGCTGTAAATGTTCCTGTACTTGTGTTAAGCACATAGAGTTTATTATCAGTTCCAACGAAGAACATCCCACTTCCATCTAAAGTAATTGGATTGTTTAAGACAGCCACGCATTTTAAATCTACTCCTGAGGTATTAGTGAATGTACTCTCGGTAAGTTGTTCAGTATCCAGGTCAAGTATCTTAATAGGAAATGTTGCACCAGCAGGTATTGTATAAGGACTATTCCAATTCCCAGGAACCATAAACAATTTAGAATCACTTGCCACCCATGTCATAGAATATCCCGGAGCGGTAATATTAAGTGTTAAAGCATCTGCAGATGTTGGAAGACTTCCCGTTCCCATAATTCCAGAAAAGTCAGACAGTTCATCAATAGGAAAATTCTTTTTGTATACTGTAACTTCCGTATCTGTTCTATTAACACGCATGGTATAATATGCAATACTTTTATATATCCATGTGAAATAAGTCGAAAAAGAAGAATCATGTTGTTGTCCATCGTATGTATAAAGGTCAGTTGGTCTTTTCTTGGTTGAAAGGGTTTGCTCACTTGTTGAAAATCCATACCCAACATATCCACCAACATCTGTGGTAAGGCAAACACTTCCTATTACACCATTTGCCTGCTGTGTTGAAAAATCATACACTTGGGTAAATGAATTCTGACTTGCATGAGATTCAATTTCATTATATGAACCCATTTCTGTCAATACTCCAGAGTTGGAATATTTATATGAGCCATTACCAACCATTTTAGTTCCAGCAGGCATATAACGTGAAGTCGTAGGAATTGATTGGTCGAATAAAAAGAGTCCACCAAAATAAGGTACAAAACGTTCTTGGTTTCTTTCCGCACTCACTAAACGGCAATTTACAGCTGGTCCCAGATTTCTTAAATGACTTTCAAGACCATCTGTTACCACGTTATCGCTTTCAATTCTATCTCTTTTGCCCGTCTTTACGTCTGTAAGTTCAATAACTGTATGTCCGTGAAGTGCATCTATGTGAGGCACATCCACCTTTTTAGGCTTGATAATATCTATCATCTTGTTTTCCTCCTTAATTCGTGAAGTTGACTTGTATTTTCGTAACATAAGCATTTGTTTCAGCAAGGACAAATCTGAATTTTATCTGATTGCTTACTTTCAATGCCCACGCACTTGTGCTTATAGCCTCAATATCATCCTTTGTCTGCCCAGCTGTATCAGTATTCAATAGCACCCACTGATTGCTTACATAATTCCACCAAGTAGAACCATTGTCAAAGGACATGGCAAATAACGTATCATCATCAGAAGTAATGTCCACGCTATCAATTCCCGTTATTGTACTATCACTCATATCTATATTCTGTGAATATACAACTTGTGGAGCAGGGACACCCTCAACAGTAGCCATCATAGATATTTCACTATCATTATCCCAACACAGAATAGATGGACTTGTCAAGGTACTATATGTACTGTACTGTGGAATGTTGAGTAAGCCATAATCTGCGAATAGTTGAGCATTGAGAGTACTTCCTATATTCGTGAGCACATTATTTGAAATGGTGTAGTAATCTCCATTTGACTCAATTAAATATCTATGCCCTATTATAATCACGGGTCCAGGAGTGAATGTTCCACTTCCTTGATTATAGAAATAGGTCTGACTTACTTCATCGTAAAAACAAGCAACATTGTTATCATCTAATGATGGAATAAATTTTCTTACAATACTTCCGTCCTTATAGATTGTAACATTATATATCTTTGCAGATGTAAAATCAGTTGCATTTCCATTTCTATTTAAAGCAAAAATATATAAGTTAAATGCTGAGCTTGTTATTGAACTTGAAGTTGCAGAGCGAGTTACTGTACCATTCTCATTTGTAATATCTAATAAATCTAATGTATAAGATGCTTTTGTTTTTACATTTAAAGAAGAATAAGTATTGGTAAACTCTCCTCCATTTCTGCCAGCATAAAAATAATTTCTTTGTATGTTATTATTCGCAATAACACCTAAAAACAGCCTTGCAGATTGAGAATTATCTGTTCCTATTATAGTGGCATAACTAGATAATGCTGTTATTGCATAGTCTATCTCAAAGAAAGTACTACTATCAATTACGATTCCTGTGTCTATATATTGAGTTCCCGAACTTTGTATATATTCTACGAGTTGCATACAACCTCCACGCTTGTAATAGTTGCAAGTCCATTAGTGGTAGGAGTTACCTTGGTACAGTATCCGCTATCAATAACTTGACTTGTGCTTACTGATGTAAATTCAGTAGCAAGTACAAAATTATGATTATCAACTACCACAAAGGTATGATTATAAGTCATCTGGTTCTTTGTGGTTTCATCAACCCATGCATTTGTAACAACGGGGTCTACTCCGCAAGTATCAGTAAGAGTTGCAACTGATATAGGGTCAATGTCTTGAGGGTTCATTGTCTCAATAGGTGAAATTCTTACGGGGTCAAGCAATGTTACAATAGCCGTATCTGTAAGTTCAGCAACAAGAGTTTCAACGATAGATATAGGTGACATTCTATCAGTAATCTCAATAAGTCCACCCCAATCTTCTCTACCACTGATACCGATACCGAGAATGGTATTCTGTGCCTTTAACAAATCTATATGAATTGAACCACCCATACATTCCAGCCATACTTTCCAACTATGCATAGTGGTATTATCAACATTCAGAATATAAAAGGTAGACAGAATATGTCTGCCATCTTGATAAGTCTCTTGTGGTTCTCTACTGTCTATGATATTTCCGTCATACTCATAAAATAGTGTGACTTCCAAATCATTGTTTGTTATGTATGCGGATGTTTCTTCTTCCGTTGTTTCACATTCTATAAGATATTCAAGGTCGATCCTTACCTGACCTTCTTTTGCTACGGCAAACTGAATATTTGCAATGGGTTTTGTTTCTCCATCTTCAACATCAACCGCACTTTCATTATAGAACATAATGTAATTGAGCTGAAGCGAATTAAGTTTACCTTGCAAACTTTCTATTTGATTTTGTATAGTGCTAATCTGCACATGCAAGTCTGAAATAAAGACACTCTGAAATTCTTCTCCGCCAGCCTTAAAGGTATCCATTATGGCTTGTATTCCTTTTGTGTTTCTTTCAAACACAAACATACAAGTCGGAGTATAAGTATCCGTTTTATAATCATAAATCTGATACTTTATAATGTCTCCAACTTCAACCCAAGGCATGGCATAACTTTCGGCAGTATAAGGAATATAAGTTATCCCGTTCACGACATCATACAAATTATGTGCAATGGTTTCGATAACTTCTGGTTCAAGATTTAATGTAAACATATTCGCTTGAACGATATAAGTATTTCCACCACTTCCATACGTGGCACCATCATCATTTGTATTCTGTCTTACAGTTACTTTACCTATCGGCTTTACAGTATATCTTTCATAGTCAATATTCTTATAAAAAGCAACTTCGTCATAGGACTCCAACACATCTATCGGCTCTATGCTTCTAAACTCAAAAAAACCATCTCTGTTTATTATACCAAATACACCATTTATCTGACATATAGCACGAATAGAATCCAGCGCTTTCATTGCAGCAGGAGAATACTGCTTCTCGATCTCTATGCTATCATTAGCAAGATTAGTACTTACATAATCCAAATCAAGAAAAGTAAAAAGGCTTTCTCTGTACTGCTTTAAAGTTATAGGAAACTCGATATTTTTGTACCATGACGCAATATCTGTTTGCCCTTTTGTGTATAATTCATCATAAGCAGTTATCTTACATTTTCCCTCGTCATAATCCGTTATCTTTTGAGAGTCAACTATTCCATTAAATAATGGTATCTCGTCCGTTTCTCCAGCCTGTATGCTTACTTCGATTTTAAGCCCTTTAAAATTATCTCTAACACCAACAAAAGCAAGTTCCATCTGTGAACAGATGCAACCAGTAAAAGTTAAATAAGAGCTTGACTCTAATAACTCCTTAAGTGAAAAACTTTCCTCGACTATCTTACTACTCGGTATTGTTTCATCTATACTCGGAAAGTAAACTTTAAGAGTTTTTTCTGATGATACTTTATATGCATTTTTTGTAGCGTTTGATACATTTATCATTTCAGCACTCTTTTATGTTTATAGTACATCTCTTGTACTTCAAATTATCGCTTATCTTTAATATGGGCATAAACTGAATTTCAACAAAGCAATTTATGGTCTTTAGTTCTTCATCCAGATTATTAACGGTAAGTGATAAAGTTGTAATACCATCTTGCGTAACGCTTTCAAGTGCAGTCAAAAAATCACTATACGCAATAGAATAATCTGGAATAAATACCATCTCAAAACTTCCTTCGATTTTCTTATATATTGCGTATCTGTGTTCAACAAAACTCGCATCATTCCATGATGTGTATTTTTCGACAGAATCTATAGAATATGTGCTTTCTTGTATCGCTGAAGTAACATCAACTGCACTTGCTCCACTACCTAATATTACCTGCATAAAATTCCACCTTATTAAAACGCACTAACACCAGTTGACTTGATATAATTAGAATTTTTTGAACGCATGACATCAAACATTTTGTCAGCATCAAGAGACAACTCTATTCCGTCTTTATCAAGCAATGCCTGTAACAATGATATAACTTGTGACTGGAAATTGCTATCAGAATTTTGAGCATTTATTGTCGCCGTACCATTTGCCTCTATATTTGGAACTGAAAGCACATCATTCAGGGTGTCTTCTAACTGATTTTTTCCTGCTTCCAAACCAGAAGTAAAGAGGTCGATCATATCCGGGGCGTAAGTATGAAAATCCGAAAGCGGCCCTTTTTCAGGTTCAGAGAATCCGAGATAATCTGCTATAGTTCCAGCTATATCTTTACAGGTATCTACAACCGCATTTATTTTACTCTTAATACCAGCAATAAAATTATCAAGCATGTCTTTACCCCAGGTAAGAGCCTCTCCTATATTAAATGCACTCTTAATTTTTTCCCATATTTCAGAAAATTTTTCTTTGATATCATTCCATGCATTTACTGCCTTTTCTTTTGCGTCATTAAATTTCTCTTTGAACCAATCACCAATAAGGGCATAGCCCGCTTTTACATTCTCCCAATGCTCAGACATCTTATCCTTGATTCCTGAGAATGCAGATGAAGCGAGCTCTTTTGCTCCTTCAAATTTTTCCTTAAACCAATTTCCAACATTAGCAAAAACGTTCTTTATTGTTTCTAATGCTTTTCCAAATACTTCACCCATTCCTCCAACGAGCGGAAAGAATGCCTGAAGTATCGCAGAGATAATTGAAGGAATAGCCATTATCAATCCAAAAATGATCTCAGGAAGATGTGTCACAAGTGCCACAACCAGCTGAATACATCCTTCAACTAATTGAGGCAAGGCATCTATAAGACCATTTACAATTGACGTGATAATAGTAGGAATTGCGTCAATGAGTGCAAGAATGATTGTGGGCAATGCTTCAACAATTCCTATTACTAATTGGATCACTCCATCGATAAGCATGTCAATGTTACTTGTGAGGACATTGACAATTTCAACGATCACATCAACAATCGTAGGAATTAATTCGGGTAAAGCTTCAACTATTCCTTTTGCTATTTGCATTATGATCTGCAAGCCCGTCTCAATAAGCATAGGAAGATTTTTAATAAGCATATTAGCAATGCTTAAGACAACATCTACTAATGCAGGCATGATCTTAGGAAGATTTTGTATGATAGATCTGCCGAGACTTTCAAGAATTCTTGCACCAATGTCTAATGCTTTAGGAAGTATCCCCGCAATATTGGTGATTACATTATCAATGCCTTGCGAAATCTGATCTATGCCTTCATCGTAATTTCCAGCGAAGATCTCCGTGAGTCCGCTCATAACGGTCGTAAGTGAAGGGAGAAATTCACTGATCATCCCTCTTTTTAAACCGTCCATTGCGGTATGCATGTCCTGCAATTGATCCTGAAAAGCAGCCGCAGATTTAACGGCTTCATCGGACATTACACCACCAAGTTCATGCACACGATCGCGCATGGCCTGAGTTTCTTCTGCTGATGTATTTAAAAGGGCACCGAGTTCAGTTGCGCCACGACCTAAAAGTTGTGATGCGATATAAGTCCTTTCAGTGCCCTCTTCCATGCTTTGCAAACCTGCAATGACGCGTGTAAATAAATCTTCTTGGGAGAGTGTTGCGACCTCTTCTTCAGAAATACCTAATTGTTGAAATGCTTCATTTCCAGTTTGCGCCTCTGTTGCAAGGGTTTTCATTGCAGGTCTTAGCTGATCGATAGATGCTCCGCAGTGTTGCATGACTGCATCCCATTCTTGATATGCTTCTGCGGAGATGCCAATCTTTTGAGACATTTTATCAATGTTATCACCATATATAGCAACGTCTCCCGCTGCATCTACAAATTGATCAGCTGCGACAAATGCTGCAGTTCCAACCGTCGCAATCGCGGTAGCTCCAACTCTAGCAGATGCTGCCAATGCAGAACCAAAACTGGACCCTGACTCTTTCGCATCGGCTAACCCTTGCTCATATTCGCTGGAATCCAAACTTAATTTTGCAAATAATTCGAATACATTCATTAGTTATCACCTTTAAAATTCAAGCCAGCTTTTTTAATCACATCAATTGCGATCTCATCTCCGCTTCGTGTATCAGTGACTTGAGGTTTTAAGTATTCGGAATAGTCTTTTGTCAAACATTTATTTTGCGGAATCAACTGCAAACTCTTTGACATATAAATTCGGTATGTCTCATCACGATCAAATTTTTCAACTCGTGCTTCAACATACCGAATAAATGGTCTTAATTCTCTTTTGCCTCGGTATTCTCCGTAGCAGAGCCAAAAGATTCGTTGTCCGTCTTTGCCTCTTCCGCATATCCGAAAAAAGATTTAATCTCTTCATACTGTCCAATATCGGCGAGTAAAGCAATCAGGCGCATTACGATGTTTACACCATCGATGGGATCAGGATCAATTCTCTGCATAATCTCTATTGCTTCTGATTTATGTCTCTTGAGAATTACCTTTGCGATCTCAAGCTTATTTTTACCGGATGTAACAACTTTTTTCAGCTCCTCATCCGTAAAAAGTTTAGTGAGGGGATCGATTAAATCTGCCCACAGTTCAATTGCTTCATCACCTTTGTAGTCCGAAAGTTTTTTCATTGAATTGTCCTCCATTATGTTTTTATTTATATCAATCGGAGCGGGCTATCGGAGGACAAATCCAATAGCACCGCCCCGATGATAGCATGATTAAGGCTCGGGTGCGGCTTCAACTACAACGGTGCAGGTGTCGGTGTAAGAAACTCCGTCAACTGTAATTGTTGCAGTGATAATTGCGCTTCCCGCGCCAGCGCCCGTGACAACTCCACCGCTTGTGACGGAAGCCTTACCACTTGCAGAAGTAGTCCAAGAAACGATCTCTCCTGCGGGGATGGTTTCTGCGGTAAGAGTCTCGGTATCACCTACGGTAAGGGTAATTGCATGCTTGTTGATAAGCACTGCAGGAACGGTTGCTCCACCACCCTGCTTGATGTAAATCTCGTAGGGCACGGTATCCTGAGCTTCCATTGAATAGTGACCGGTAAAGGTAAATGCAAACTGTCCCTTGCCCTTATCGGTAGACTGAATCTGAAAACCGCCGGTGTTAAGTGCATTGAGAAGATGGATCGCTACAAATCCTGCGGTATCTCCGGTATTCTTATCAGAATAATCTCCGATCCACCAGATATCTGCAAAATCAGTCTGCTCAAGATCGTTACGAGGAATGATATGCGTCTCATCAAGCTCATCAACGTCTGCTGCCGCAGCAAGAAGCTTTGCAGTCGCAGCATTGATCGTAACAAATGTACCAGAAATTGATACATCATGGGAATCGAGTTTCTTGAGTTCTTTCATGTTCTTAGGGCAATTGTCGATGTCCTCTCCGAAGTCAAGGTATTCAATATTGTCCTGGAACTGAACTCCACCAGTAGTTGCGCCAAGCAGTCTGCCAATGGTTCCAGTCGCAGGCGTGAAACTCTCGGTGAGTATTCCTGCATTCAGCTGAATATCCTGAAATGCAGTTGCAGGAATCTGAGTATATTTCATTTTATTTCCTCCTGTTAATCTAAAAATTCGATCTCTACATTTAAGATAATTCGTCTGATCTGATCATCAGAATCTTCACCTAATCGCTGAGCCCAAGGCGTTCCTTTGCTTATCCACATCGCTCCATCGTCATAGGGAACTAAACGACCGCCTCGAGTTATATATGCAGAAATCTCTTGTTCTTTTTTCGTAATATCAGACCAACTGCTTGATCGATACCACAATGATGCACTCAATGAAATCTTATTTCCGAAATCATCGCTTGATACTTCGTATGTGATATACGGCAAAACTGCTTCATCCGGAACAGATGTTTCGTCATAGGCTTTAAGGTTAAAGCTCGACCAAAATGCATGCAGTGCTTGTAGTTTATCCATTATAGTTTCCACTCCTCTGCACTATATTGCCGCATGTTGAGCGCCGCACTTTCCGGTGTTTTTTTATCATCAGAATTAGAAGTCAAACGGAAAATTTTTCCATCATTCTCTCTTCTTAAAACTGTATGATAATCAAGCTCAATGTTTTTCTTAACAGTTAATGTATAAGCGCTGGTAACTCCCATTGCTTGAGCAATTTTCATTTGAGTTGAGTTATCAAATACCATCGCACCTTTAATCGTTGCACCATCAGTCCACACTGTTTCCTGGCCACCATATCCATCATCAATGATCGCCTTGTTTATAATTGTAAAATCTTCATATGCATTTTCAAGTAAACTCATAAGGCATTAATCCTCCTATAAGGTTTAAGTCTTGATGCATATTGATTTTGCCAAGTGGGAACAGATGATGAGCTATTCG
>JAEEGH010014640.1_pt1 | contig 17183 bp, 30 predicted proteins | sample 9134181 | NCBI WGS metagenome assembly JAEEGH01 (sample SAMN16246544, study PRJNA631951) | gut metagenome | biome: gut microbiome; feature: rumen; material: DP-attached | host: Bos | place: Iran: Karaj | collected 2018-10
GGGTTGTGTTGCTGTCTATGCCTTAAAATTCGGGGAGTTCATCGACCTCCCAAACGAGCGCCGAATTTCAGCGTCTTCGCGGATTGATCAGTTCCGCTTGATTTCTGGTACCAGGCAATGGAATTGAACCATTCTGTTCAAGTGTATGAAACTTGTGCGTGAACCGCTACGCTAGCCTGGCACTCAAAGACTCGATCCTAGGCCATATAGCCATTTGGATGCCTTATCGGCGCACATAAGTGCAGATGCTGTTCGAGTCTCAATAGAATTGACAAGGCCAGTTGACGTAGTCCAGCTGAAGAGCCGGAGGCATTCAATCGCAGTTGCAGCAGTTCTGGCCTTAAAATGCTGGTGGAGCGTCTTCGACTCGAACGAAGGAACCTCCGAAGAGGATGTGATTTACAGTCACAGCGAATTGCCACTATCGCAACGCTCCATTAAATTTCTCTGCAATTGGGGTGGATGGAGAGCCTTGAACTCTCGACCTTTTGAGCCACAATCAAATGCTCTGCACATCTGAGCTACATCCACCATGAAATTTGTTCGGGTTCTGTGCTTCAGTCCCGAATCCCCTCTGCTCCTATTAGCACTGGCCTAGGCTAGCATGCCGAGGGTTGGAGTCAGGTCTTACAATGTCCCATCTAGATTGAGGCAATGCCTGAAAAGATGCACAAGGCGCAGTTTTTGCATAACAGGTTATCAATTCCAGTGCAATAGGATTGCTGAATGCGCCTTTCAAAATTTTCCCACGCACATCTGCGAGTACGATTCGCTCCTCGCGCCTGCTACGGCTGGGAAGCCTTCTCGACATGCCTGGGAAATTCCTGAGAAATTTGATGGGGAAGAGCCACTTCCCCTCCTAGACCTGGACCACCTGGCTAAGATGTCCTCTCCGTGTCGGCTTGCGGCTGGCTATTGACGGTACCGACTCCGCTGAAGGTGTCGTTCTGGACGGGAACCGCTTCAGCCCGGTTGACCCCGCTTTGCACCCATAGCCCGTATTCCTTCACGTTCAGGTTCCGAGCATTGCCTGAACCCCAGAGCGCCGTCACGGTCTGGCTTTCTCCTGCCGTTCCTGTGTACTGGGCAGGAAGAGTGCGGACAAGTCTCAAACCCTTCAAGGGGAGCCAATGTCCGAAATGGCGGGATTTCTCCGGTATCCCTAAACGGGGGAGCAGGAATCCACTGGATTCCTACGGCAAGGTCCACCCTGCCCTGTTCGTCCACTCAAACCAGAGCATCATCTAGAATAGCTCTGGCAGTAAATGAAGCCTGTGGGATTTCCGCGCACATCCCGAAACGCAGGAGCATTCTGCCCGCCCTTCTAGCAGAGCCTGCAGAAAATGCCTTCCTTCTATCCTTGACGTATTCTAGACCACCAAGGCAGGCAAAAATGGTGGACAGCCTTCAAGGGACTCAAACCCTCCTCTGGGCGGCAGCCTTTCAGCCACCGTCAAGGCGCACTCTGCAAAGTCTGTCCCGATTCATCCATTGGCCGCAAGCTGAAGAGAGCAGGGTTTCGATCCCGTGAACCTCTTCGGCATTCCGATTCGGTTCCTGCCCAACATTCATTGAACGCCTTCAGGTCATTCAGCATCTTTCCTTTAGGATGAAAAATCTACGGCTTCCGTGCTTCAGTCGCCGTCCCCCTCTGCTCCTATTAGTCACTGGCTTCTGACAGCCGAGGGTTAGAGTCAGGTCTTTTACGCTCTGCCGAAGCAGAAGCACTGCCTGAAAGAATTCTTTGGTTCCCTATTCGGTTTTCAAGGAGCTTGAGAGCTTTCTCGCTCTTTGCAAAGTCAATCTATCAAAGGATTGCCAGAGTGTCAAGCAGATTTTGAAACTTTTTTCGAAATGGTAGGGAGCCAAGTCTGAAATGGCGGAATTTCTGCGGTATTCCTAAACGCGGGAGCAGAAGTTAAACTTCTGCGGCAAGGTCCACCTTGCCCTGTTCGTCCACTCAGGCCAATTGCCTGGAAGATTTGAATGCTTCCGTGTCAGTTGCATTCCCGATGATCCATCTAGCCTTGCGGCATACACAGTGGCCGAAGCCACCCGGTTGGAACCAGTCCTGCAGAGGCCTCACATTAAAGGAGACTTGCGAGGTACATATGGAGATTTGGCTTCCTGCAATTCTCTGTTCAGTTGTCAAGGAGCTTGGAGAGCTTTTTGCTCTCATTGTTAAGGCTACTCTAGCAAAGGTTGGCCAGAGTGTCAAGCTCTTTTTTGAAAAATTTTATGGTCGGGATGGCGTGATTTGAACACGCGGTTTCAGCGTCCCAAACGCCGCGACTTAACCAAGCTAGCCTACATCCCGATGCCGATTTGGCAGGGCATGATGGAATTGAACCACCGCGATGACGTTCAGAGCGTCACGGTCTGCCATTAGCCTAATGCCCTATTGAAATTTGCTTAAATATAGTCGGCTTTGAAAGCAATTGCAGTTGCCTTCAAAGCCTAAACACCAAAATCATATTCGAGGTATGACTGATGTCTACAGCTACTTATGAAGGCAGAATGCCTACCATTGATGATTTCTGCGATCCAGAACCACAAGAAGAAATGTTTCCTGGGTTCCCTTGCTTTTTATTCACTCCAGAAGAGCTAAAGCAAGCTAAAAGCAGGGAAATGCTTCCATATAGGTGCAGTCATTGTGGAAAAACGTTCTTTTTGACAAAAAATACAGCACAAGCATACATTAAACGAAACTGGACAAAGAAATATTGTTCCTCTAAGTGCTGCAATCAACATCGTAGTGAACTGCATAAAAAAGAAGCTAAAGACTATTGCTGTGAAATGTGTGGAAAGCACGTGCCAGCAAGTCAAACATACGGAGAAGGACGATTCTGCTCAATTTCCTGCTCCAAGCGATACGCATCGACTTGCAGAGACAGACAGGAAATAAACAAACGAGTTTCAATTAAGCTAAAAGAATATTATAAAACCCATCCAGGAACAAATTTAGGAAAAACACATCAAAAACCACAAGAAACTATTAGCAACATTCTAAAAACCATTGATGAAAATAAAGATGCATGGAACCTTGCCGACATTCTTCAGATGAAGTTTTCTGATCCATACTACCGAAGATTTGCTCTCAAGGCTATAAAAGAATATCATCTGATTGACAATCCAAAGTTTGTCTCTTCAAAGTGGCCATTGTTCATTGAAATGTGCCGTAACATTCTTCAAAAGCCTATCGAGCAGGGAAGTCTCACATACGATGACATTGACAAGGTTTCCGACTATTTCAACAAATGCATTTGGGAAGACAGAATGACCTGCAACGAAATCATTCGTATGCATATTGAATGTGACAAGCGTTCTTTGCATCTCAAGGAAAATCTTCCTAATGTCAAGTTCAGAACAATGGGAGAAGATTTTGCCCTTATTAATCAAAGACTAAGAGCAGATGATTGGACATCATATGTTGATCATCCTATTCCAAAAAGAAAATACGACAAGCTATGTGCCTTCCGCTTCAAGGAAGACTTGTATCCCTTTATTAAAGGATATGAACTTTATTGCCAGCTTGGAATGTACATATGCAAGAAAACAAAAATCGGAGTTGAAAGAGATCATCGCATATCAAAAGCTTATGGCTGGAAGCATAACATTGATCCAGCAATAATTGCACATCCAGCAAACTGCGAATTTCTTCCATATGATGAAAACCGTAGAAAGCTGGAAAAATGCTCCATCACGCTTGAACAGCTAATGGAAGAAATTAAAGCCTTTGATGAAAAAATATTCAATGCTCCTGGAGTCGGTCGGAGTTGAACCGGCAACTATACGGTGCAAGCGTATCGTTTTCCCATTAGACTACGACCCCAGGAACTGCCAGTCCATATAGAACCAGCAGAGAAATTTGGCTTCCTTCAATTCTCTCTTCGGTTTTCAAGGAGCTTGTTGAGCTTTCTTGCTCAACTCACAAGGAGAGAATATCAAAGGCTCTCCTCAATGTCAAGCACTTTTTCAAAAAAAGCTTTTTGGCAGGCCGAGCAGGACTTGAACCCACATCAAAACAAGCATGCTCCTGTTAGGAGCCGAATGGCGGGAGATGAATGAATCGAACACTCGCTTGCTGGTTTGGAGCCAGCCGGCCTGCCACTAACCTAATCTCCCATCATGGTCAAGATTGGCAGTCACATAGCCTGCGCCACATCCAATCCTGACAAAAATTGCTTTCCTTCAATTCCCTATTCATATTTCAATGAGCTTTCTCATTCACAAGGAGAGAGTATCACTCTGTCGTCCTTGTGTCAAGCATTTAATGCAAAAATTTTGGAGCCTTTTCAGACTAGAGATGCCTATTCATGGCTTCAAGGGCGTAGTCGGAAAAGAGCTTGACTTTTTCGCCATATGAATCTGAATAGACACGTCCATCCTTCAGCATAGTCTCAAAAATGAAGTTGACTGTCCTTAAAGCCTTTGCTGTCCTCATCACCAGGTGAGGATTCTCAAGCTCTGCCTTTTTGAAGTCAATCTCTTTCGCCAAAGGAAGCCTCATCCTTCTATAGCATTCAGCTTCCCAAATGATGTGCCATTTGACTTCCCTGTCAAATTCCTTATGGAGTCTGAGCAGCTTCAGCGACTTATGGAATCCCTGAATGAGCGGAGCCATTATGTCGTCCACCACCGTCCATTCATCCTTTGCCATCGCCTTTGCTACGACAACGCCATCATCAAGCATGTTGCGCCATTTGCAACGAGAGAAGCGAGGAGACCTTTCGCATCCAGGAGTGGTCAGCTGATGCCAGCCCTTGACCATCTCGAACCAATCCTTCTGCTTCTGTCCATCAAGCTTGGCAAGCTTTGAAAGAACATGGCGAGGGAAGCGCATGGTCCCTCTGGCTTCGTCCTTAATGAAGTCAGGAAGATCATTGAGCTTCAATATGTCCTTTATTGTGATCAAGGTCAGTCCAAATTCATTGGCTAGCCACTCGTCGGTGGCAAGCATCATTTCCTTCAACTCCTGCATTGCTTCTGCACGGTCTATAGGCTTGAGCGCGGACCGAAGCGCCTTGGCTTTAAGCTGAGCCGGGCTGAGCGAGAAAATTGTCACGTTCACTTCAGACTCCTTTGCCTTATGCGGCCGAAACGAGCTCGCCTACCACGTAGGGGAAGTACGAAGCCTGCTCCTCCTCGGAGAGGGAGCTGAAGTGCCTGACCTCTTCGGGAGTGAAGAAGATGCAAATTGGGGAGTTGGCCTGAATCTCTGCGGTTGCATGGTAGGCAAAGGCTCCCTCGTTGGAGAGCTGCCAGCCCTCATCATAGTCGCGCTCAACCAAGCCGTCATGCTCCAGGCGGGAGATGTGGTACTCCATGTCCTCCCACTCCTCCTCGTAGGTCGGCCAGCTGTCGGTGGCAATGTCGTGGAGGGTGCTGACGTCGGCTGCGCTGAGTTCGATGTGGTAGGTCATTTTCGTTCTCCTTTGGCTTGTTCTAGGAAGAGCATCTTTGCTCTTCTCTCTTGGCAACTCTAAGGTATCAAAGGCTGGTCAGAGTGTCAAGAAAAATTCTTGGCATTTTTGAATTCTATTCAGGATCGCTCCAGCTCAAAATGGCATAAAGGCACCCACAGCTGCATAGCTCGTCCAAATGCTCCTTACGCTCTTCGGCAGTTGCAAATTCCTTGCGGAAGACAACGATCTTCATTCTGTCGTTGTATGCCATATAGGACACCTTGTACATTGCCTGCTCCTTTGATAGGCAAAGCATGCCTAGCTTTCATTGCTGTTCTCTTGGCAACTCTGTTCTATCAAAGGCTGACCATGGTGTCAACAAAAAATTTCAAAAAATATGGCCTAGATACGGGCATTTGCATATTCTGCAAACTCCTTCTCCGAGAAGGAGACCTGCACCGCCTTGCCACGTTCCAACTGACCACCCATCCTATGCAGCTTATCGACTGCCAGCTCTCCTTCCCAGGAAAGGATGACGGAGCCGGAATGATCGAGATCAGCCAAGTCGGCCTTTATGAGATCTACGGCAACATCCCACTGATCTCCAAAAAGCTCCTTTCCATCATAGAGACGAAGCATGACTTCAACCTTTTCAGGCTCTAGATCCCAAGACATCATTGGCCTACTCCTTCACTATTGCCATGCCGATGGCATCCAAGTCCAATCCAGCATTGCTGGCATCTTCAAGCGTTTCACGACAGGCCTGAGTGACGTCCTTAAAGCGTCTGCTAAAGACGAAGATAGCCTCGGAGCTGTCACGCTTCCAATCTTCAAAGTATATGGCCGAAGCATACAGGTTTCTAGTCAGCAAAGGCTCAATGGACAAAGGCACAGTCACAACCATCCTGCATTGCATCTCAAGTCCTCCTATGCCGCCTTAGGCCAGAAGCAGGAAGCCTCGCACTCTATGCAGATGCGAGCAAATTCTTCACGGCAGCCTTCAAGCAGCTCCTCCAGAAACTCTGCGGTCTCCTCGAAGTAGTGCAGGTCGCCGTTTGCATCTTCACGAAGTGCAGGGAGCCATTCCGACTCGTCTATGCAGTCTTCTTCAATGTTGTAGCGGACGGTGAAGCCGTCCCCGAGAGAGAAGACAACCCAGTTATCCGAATCCACGCTCCAAAACTTCATTTTGCTTCTCCTTGTGCTTTGCTTTTGAGCATCATTGCTCTTGGCAGGTCTAGGATAGCAAGAGATAGGCAGAGTGTCAAGCATTTCTCTGCCCACCAGAATGTTGCTGGAAGGCTTCGCCCAAAGTGTCAACCTAATTGCCGGCCAAGAAGGGGAGCCTTCCTAAAGAGATGCCTTTAAAAGCAGGTCCTCGCTCTTCTGCATGTCCTTCGGCTGACGTTCATTGATGGAGCAAAGCATCTCGAAGAGGTTGTGCTCGTTCTGCTCCTCGCCTTCGAAGTTCTGCCTCTCCACTATATCCCATCCCCTGCAAATGTAGAGGCCATTGTCGCCATTGTCATAGTCGAGGTTCTCGACACGGTCAACTCCTACACTCAGGCCATCTGGTCCAAAGAAGTTGGCAATGACCTGCACGAACCTTGCAATGCCATAGTTGTCCTCGCTAGGGCTGCGGAACCCACAGGCCTTGCAGTAGGCAAGGAAGGCCTCAATGGAGTCTCTGCCGCCATGCCAATGCAGGTAGACGCCAACGGAATGATGGTTCCAGTGTCCTTTGCTGTCGATCCAACCAATGACTGCACGATTGCCCATACTTGCACTCCTTTGCATTTGTCCAGAAATTGACAGGTCTATTGTATCAAAGCAGTTCCAGAGTGTCAATGCCTTTTCTACTCGATGGAGATGTCGATCTCCTCGAAGGCCTCGTCGTGCTCCACGATGATGTAGGCCGCGCTCTCTATCTCAAGCCCACAGCCCATGACGGCCTCAAGGACATTCTCACCGGCGATGGTCAGGAAGGGCCTGTCCTCCTCGATCACGCAGAGGCCAAGACGCTCCAGTTCAGGATACATCTCCTCGCCATCCCAGTCACCAGTGGCAAGGTCTTCCAAGGCATAGAAGTTGTCGATCGAAAGAGCAAGTTCCATGTTGTCCTCCTTACGCAGTCCTTACGCGGGATCACGGTAGCCAAGAATCTCGTGGAGCACGCCCTTCTCACGGAGCTTGTCAAGGTGCTTCTCACGAGCCTTTGCGGTCTTGAAGGCCTTAGTCTTTGCCACGATCTGCCACTTTGCATTGATGATGGTGTAGGCTACTTCGTACATGTCCTGCTCCTTTGAAGTTTTGAGACTTGCATCATTGCCTGTCTCTCTTGGCAATTCTGTTCTATCAAAGTGGCTGACAGGTGTCAAGCAATCAGTCAAAAAAATCTTCTATCGTTCTCGTCTTGGCTTCTGGCTCCTTCCATGGCTCCTCCACCAAGGAGACGACCATAATATGGCCATCCATCAGGTCCTGTCCTTCAATGGCCTCAAGCACGACCTCGCCCGCAACTGATGCCCTCACCAAGCCATCTGAAAGCGAGGCAAGGCCCTTTGCAATGAGCCTTTCATATATGGCGTTGGTCTCCATGCAGGTCCCATAGGCCAGCTCCTTGAGAGCCAGCATCTCCTCCTTGGCAATCTTCCACTGCATGGCTAGGCTCCTTTGCCTAAAGACTTTCCTTTGCCATTCCTGAGATAGGACAGGTCTATTCCAATCTCCCTCCTCACGACGTTGATGACCCTGTGCCAGCACCCACCATCGGATGAGGTCTTGCCTAGCACGATTTGAGGACCAGTCGGACCCCTAAGGATCAGGTGCTTCCTGTTGTCTATGAAGTTGAACCCATAGTCGTTGACCAGCGTGTTGATGACGGCTTTGGTCCTGTCGTCGTGGATGGCCCTGCCTAATTTCTTCAGAGACATACGTCCCTCCTTTTGGCTTCAAGAGTGGCACCAATGCCATCTCTCCTTTGCAAGGAGAAGGTATCAAGCAGGACAAAAAATGTCAAGCTTCTGCACGAAGCCTTTCAATCTCCTTCTCGATTTCGTGCAGCTCTCCCTACAGAGACATTCTGTTGATGAGGTCATTCGGCTTCAGGCTTCGTACGAGTCCCTCAACGCAGGCCTTTCTGGCAAGGTTGTACTCGATGTCTCTTTCCCTTTGCTCCTCTTCAGTCAATGGACTTTCTACGACAAGGCCATCCCACATGCTGGCATCAACTTTGCAACAGGCTGAATCAGCATCTGCTAGGCCATATGAAAATGGACAAAGAAAGATGCTGTCCTTCACTGGACAGCATCCCCCTCTGCACATGCGTGCCATATCTTTCGAGCTTTTGCTCGACTCGATTGAATATCCCACTCCAGCCTCCTTACTGCACAGGAAGGTTGGAGTCCATGCCTTTAGCCCATAATGGTTCGGCATCTGGAGACTTCTTTCGGTTCAGGACCTTTTGCATGAACTTCCTTCCATTCTTGACTACATATTGCGTCGACACAAGGCCAAAGGCCTCCAGCTCGATGAGGCCAGACTTCAACTTCTCAATCTCTCCAGGATCCATCGAGGAGTATGGCCAAGCCTTGAGAATGAAGGCTTCATCCATCCTTCCATTGTCGTCGAACAGCATTTGCATTGCAAAGTTGGCATTGTCGGTCAGCTTCATTTCCTTCCCCTAGCAGGCGGCAGAAGCACGATAAGGCTCAGGACTTCCACCATAGAGATTGATGGTGACGCCATCCTCAGTCACATATCCAGACGGAATGTCATTGTTGACCCAAATCACATGCACGATGCCATTCTGAGCAGGAATGCTCTCGGCAACGTCAATTGCATCTTCAAGATCAGGACCACAAAAGGCTAGCTTCTTCCACTCGCCATTCTCCACCGTCACGTTGTAGTAGGATGCCATATTGTCCTCCTTTGCCTGCTTTTCTCTTGGCAACTTCTTTTTGCCACATTCTGGCCAGAATGTCAACTAGTCTGCAGCATCTTGGATGCCGCTACATTGAACAACTTGTATCCAAGCCCTCCAATGGACTGGATTGCCTTCTTGTCCTTATTGGAAAACTCTTCCTTGGGATGCATCTTGAGAAAGTCTTCCCAGGCATCATTGAGGAACGGGCCGACATAGGGAGAAAAGTTCTTTGCAGACTCTGGACGCCCGACCTTGGACAGGACAGACCACATCCGCGATTCTGTGCAAAGGCTCTGAAAATCCCTGCAGAAAGCTCTCAGAGCTTCATCCTCCTTGTCCGAAGGCTTCAAGGCTATCTTGTCCGCAGACCTTTCCCTGAACTTCTCGTTCTTGGACTTGAAGATGAACTGGAGATCCATTTCGTTCATCCGCATCTTCCAAGGAAGCTCAAACGGCTCGATGACAATGCCTTCAGCAGTTTCCTTGGGATTCAGCTGCGAAGGCACGTCATTCGGCACCCTGCAGGCTTCCTCAAAGGAGTCGTATATGCCAATCATCGGAACAAGCAGACGGGACAGCCCAGATCCCTTCAGCAGGGAGTCGAGTTCGCTGAACGACCAGACGGAATATTCTCCCCAGTTGATGCTGTAGGCTCCAAAGAAGGCGAAGGCATACTCAGGGCCGTACTTGATGCGGTTCATCACCTTGGAGCCGTAGTATTCGCCGTTCAGGGTAATCTGCTCGCATTTTGGGTTGGCGCTCAGAAACCGCTTGACGTACCACACCAGCTCTCCAATCAGATCAAGATGCTCCCCGACATTGAAGAAGTTGGTGTCTGGAGTCAGCATATTGTTCCGGGAAGAGATGCGGACGCCTTCACGGGAAACGTTGATGCCGATGTTGGTGCCGTCAATCTTTTCGGTGACGACCCAACGGCAGTCAAGGTTTCTAGCGGCCTTGACGTCCTCCGTCTCCTTCTCCAGTTCAAGCTCAAGATTCTCTATGGATGCCCAGCGGTGGAACTCCATCGTGACCTCCTTATTCGGCCTTCCAGTTTTCGGGGTCAACGGCAAAGCCTGCCACTCCCTTCATAACTCCCGTGGTGATGCGCTCAACGGTGTCCACGACTTCCTTCACGACCTCTTCAAGCGTCCACCAGTGTCCCGCAGAGGGGTAGTCTGCACGGATCCTGTCGCCAGTACGTCCGTAATGCCATTCAATCCAAGAGAGGTTGTCGGCAATTGGACTGAAGTTGACGAACGGGATTCCCCGGCGGGGAGCATCCTTGAGGTTCACGTCGCTGACATTGTATCCGCCGCCGTGAACTTCGGTGTAGAGATTGCGGATATATCCCTTGTACTCTTCCGAAAGAGCAAGAGTCACTTCAAAATGTCCATTGCCAGACTTGACGTCCTCGACAGTAGTTCCAGTAAAGGTCACTGCGATGACGCCGATGGCATTCCAAGGAGCCATCGCATCCGACACGCAACCTATTGCGCCGACCCAAGCCACTCCAGGCTTGTGCGTCCATTCAGTGAAAACTTCCTCGATGGCTTCCCCAACAAATTCATCTTTAGCCGTCCAGTGGAAGTCACGGAACTCTTCAAGAGTGACGTTCCTGAAAATGGTTTCAGGCTTGGGAGCAGAAATTTCATTCCAGATTCCGTAAGCGTTCATTGCGCTCTCCTTGGTGTTTAGGGCTGAGGCTTCATTGCCTTTCCCTGTTGGCAAGCTAAAGCTACTCCATGCAGGAAAGGTTGTCAAGCCTTTAGGACAAAAAAAGGAGGGATGATGCCATCCCTCCAATATATGCAATGAAGCCAGTCCTTTAACGAGCTCTACGGCCTGCCGAAGCTTCTAAAAAGTTCTTGATGCACAGGCATCCTTCAAGCCCGTTCTTCTCGACGAAGGCCTTGCCAGCAGAAGATGACAACCAATCGCGCAACTGCTTATTCATCCATTCAATGTCTCTGGAAGTTGTTCTGCGCCACCAATCATCGCTCTTCATCTTTGGACGCTCCATCGCTCCAAACTTCTCGTCCTTGTAGGCATAGAACTTTCCTGCTGGAAGGACTCGAACAAAGAAACGAAGACGAGGAGCAAATGCATCCCCATCAATTGGATCCAGATTGTACCACAGCTCTTCAGACAGGCCATCAGTCACGTCCGTATATACGACAACATAGCGGATGCCAGTTCTGCCCTTGACTACGCTCATTTTCGACTTGGAGGAGAAGGCTTCCGCCAATTGCTCCTCAATTGATTCAGTAACCTCGTCAAAATCAACTTCAATCATAATGCTTCCTACATGCTAGCTATTTGCTAGCAAAACAAGTCTAAAGTGGAATTTGCGGCTATGGCATCCTTTTCATTCGGAATATTGGCTTCCGAATTGATTCTGTCGACGCTCTTTCTCCAATACTCTTCGGAAAGCTCGCATCCAATAAACTTCCTTCCTAGTTGAATTGCCGCCAGGCAGGTCGTTCCAGAACCAGAAAAGCAGTCCATGACCGTATCTCCAGGATTGGAATGCTTCTCGACAAGCTCCTTGATCAATGCCAATGGCTTTTGCGTAGGATGGAACCTTCCCTTGTCGTGGCATATAGGATGCCTATATAGGCCAATGTCATATTCGGAATTGAATGTCTGCCTCCCTCCCTTGACTCCACAGACGGCCGCCTCCCTTGCATTCGTGAGATACATGAACTTGCTGTTCAGCGGCACAGGATTCGTCTTTATCCATTCAATGAACCTTATCTTTCGAAAGCCGGCCTTCTCCATTAGGTCCTTGAGCCATCCAATCTTCCACAAGTCATGGAAGCAAATGATTGTTCCACCATTCTTCAAGGCTCGATAGCATTCCTTAAGGACTTCATCCAAGCCATCAAATGAATGATCCCACTCGCCAAAGTCCATAGAGACACGGAACCTGTCTATGTCCCGTCCACAAGGAGGTCCAGATGCAAAGTTGGTGCTTCTGGAAATCTCGTATGGAGGATCAATCAGGACCAAAGAGACAGACTTCGACTCTACAGTAGGGAGAAAGTCGAAGCAGCTCTGATTCTTTAAGATGTCTTCTGCATTCATAGAGCCAGCATATAGAGAAAATGGCCTTTTGTCAAGCTGATGGCCAGAACCGTTTGAAAGCAATGAACGTTCATGATGTTGACTGCAAAAAAAGGGAAGCAATCGCTTCCCAAATTTAACGTTGGTTTAAGCGGCTTTCTACATTAGGTTCCGCTTTCCACTAGCAATCTCAAGCCAATTCCTGATGGTTGGACAGTCGGCAATCTTGTTCTTCTCAATGAAGCTTTGTCCAGCTGGAGTGGTCAGCCATTCGCGAAAGGCCCTGTTTACAAAGTTGACGCCGCTGGGCTGGGTGCGGTTCTGCTTGTCATCCATCTGGTATCTTGAACGCTCCAATGCGGCAAACTTGTCGTCGACATAGGCGCAGTATTTTCCCAGCTTCTTTCCTGACTTGTAGTCGTTGATGCACAGCCTCAGGCGCGGGTAGTCGGTGTTGTCGCCAAGCTGATCAAGATTGTACCAGTATTCAGTCCAGAGGGACTTCGTTGCCATCTTGGTGAAGACGGCATATCTGTTTCCACTGGCTCCCTTGACAACGGCAACGCTTCCCTTGGAAGGATAGGAGGCTTCATTGACATATTCTCGAAATGTCTTCATTTTTTAATAAAATCTTTTCATATTTACAAAAAAGGAGCAACCAGTCGGCTGCTCCTTCCATATATTTTCTCTGGTGGAGACGGTGGGAGTCGAACCCACGTCCGCGAAGCCTATTCCGCTTCGTCTACAGGCTTAGTGCAGACATTCATTTCACACCACCATACGCTGCCTAGCCTCTGCACAGGCACAGCGAAGGCTGACGTTCAGTCTTTAAGAGCTTTCGGTTATGAAGGCGCTGAATCTCCTTCTGTCCCTAGCCCTTTCAATGAAGCCTTGTCAGACACAAGGGCAATGCCTGAAAGACTTGCCTTCTTTCTAGGGAAGGCGGCCTTTGCCGCTATGCGGCGCAGGCATATGCGTAGTCGTTGCCGATTACTGGTTTTGCCGCTTGATAAGGGAGCCAGCGGCGCTCCCGCCTGCAAAAGCCGAAACCACTCTCCACGTCGAAACCATTTCGTCCCCGAAAATAGCCAAATCCTACTTTATTCCAGCAATTTTCTTTGCCATATTCAGGCACTTCTTCTCTTCATCGTCGCTCCAAGTTTCATCTGGTTCAATAATTTCAAACCACAATGGAGTGTCGTACTTGTATACCTTATCCATAACGGCACTATAGAGTTCCCACCAATCCTTGCTTCCAGGAGCAACTTCAGTGGCATATCCATAGCCTTTCTTCTTCATCCAATCTTCAACGACCTGCTGCACGTGCCTATCGTTGGCCGTTTCCAAATACTTCTTCGTTTCCTTAAGCTGGCGCTCCACAAGGCCTAAAACATGGGTGTTGAAGTAGGAAACGATGGAGCGCATCTGCTTCTGAACTGCATCCATGTCGATGACGCCTTTGCTGATGGCCTCATCAACACGATTTTTGTTCCTGTTCGTATATTCAGAAAGAGTCTTCATTTTCTATTCACCTTTGTCCTTGAAGAATGGGAACATGGATGCCAAATCCTGCTGATTGAACCACTGCACGAAGTCGCGCACCTTGGTGATTTCCTTCACTGCAGCATCAAGATCTGCACCATACATGTCAGGCTGAATCTGAGCATAGAAGGAAAGCCTCATGAAGTTGTCCTTAAACCCAGTAAGGGCGCTGTTCTCCAAGAGCCTGAACCAGAAGCTGGACTTGGAGTCTCTAGGAACCACGATCTCAAAGTCGGTGTAGCCACCAACTTTCGGTCCAATGGTGTCGAAGACGATGAAGGCGTTCTTCATGGAGCATCCAATGCCTTTAAGCTTCTTCTCAAGCACCTTAAAGTTGGGGCAAAGGGCGGCGGCCTTCCTGATGTCGGATTCGGACTTTGTGCGTACAGGAAGGTCCTTGACCATCTCCTTCGTCACTGCGGCAAGGCTGGCCGCGCTGGACTCGTTGATGGAAACTGCTGCGTCTTTCTTAACCATGTAGTTGGAATATGTCTTCATTGTGATGTTCTCCTATGCGTTTTCCCAAGTGAAGGTAGGAAGCTTCTTCCAATCCTGCTTGTTGAGCCACTTAGCCAGATCGACAACCTTTTGGGCAAGAAATGCCCAAGTCTCTGCATCCTTCACGTCAAGGGCTCCACCACCAACAGGAACTACCTGAACGGAGTAGCCTTTGTCTGCATTGACCTGCAGGCCAGGAGCCATCTTCACGTTTGAAGGCGGAGCAATGCGAATCGTTGGGATGCTTGCATTTTGGTTGTAGTAGTCTATATGGGCATCAATCAAGGAGTAGCCAATAGCCTTGCATTGCTTCTCGATTGCCTTGAAAAGAGCATTCTTCTTGCAGGCCTTCAGAAGCTCCGCCATGTCCTTCGGCTTTGGAAGCATCTCGGATGCTTCGGTGACGTTAGCTTCGGCATCCTTGACATATTGGGAAAGCGTTTTCATGCTGTATTTTCCTTTGCTTGGAATGGTAGAAAATATTTACCTGCACATCTCTTGCAAAGACATATTGCTACAGCACGACAGAAATGTCAAGCATCAATTTAGGCCTGAAGGATGTAGTATCCACTGGACCATGCCTGATCTATCAGCTCGTCAGCCCTGACAACGTCCTTTGCCTTGCATTGGCCCCTCGACTCCTTCTCTATGAACTTCACCAATGAGTCGTAGGAAGTGAAGGTGTTGTTCTTTCCGTTGACGTAATAGTGGGAGAAGTTCTTTTCTCCAATATTCTTCCTGATTCTGGCAAAGGAGGCCTTGGTAGGAAACTCGAAGTTTTCATCCTTCACCTTTGCTCCATACATGATGTACGTGTTCCTCGTGTCTCCAACAGTAGTTGCCCAGAAGCTCGGCTTGACAGGGCCTTCCTCCTTCTTGGCTGGAGCCACCATGCCCATCAGGCTTTCCAATGGCGCATTGACCGTTCTCATGTTGTAGTCAACAAAGAAATCCTTTCCTAGCCTATTTCTCAATATGTCTTCAGACTGCTTGATTTTGCTCATCATGTTCTTTTCGTCTCGAACATAGCTGATTGGAAGAGGGCCACTGCCATTCTTTCCATTAATCTGAAAGCTTACGAATCCTTCCTTATAGAAGGGGGACTTCGTAGAGATTGCTTCAAGCCTGTTGGCCTGAATTGCGGCCACTTCCTTCAATACGGACGCCAATTTCTTGTAGTATGCCTTATCTGGCAGTTTCGCCTCGGAAACTAGAGCGCCTTCATTCAAATATTCAGCAAACGTTTTCATTGAATTGCTTTCCATAGTTGAATGAAATATTTACATTTATGTCAAAAAATTAAATGTTTAGCAATTTTTCTTCCTTCCAGCTCCAATGCAGGAAGGCCTCTTCCGCTTCATTTTTGGCACTATGGTCGTTGTCGTGGTCCACTGAACAGTCTTGAACAGGTCGTCGTGCTTTCTCAACTCTTCTAGAATGCTTTCTGGACTGGACTTCTTCAGCTTCTCTAGCTCATTCTCCAAATCGTTGCCTCTCCTGACAAGCCTATTGTACTCTTTTGCTGGCTTGTTCCACCCCTCAGCGGCTTCATCCCTGGTAGGACTCAATGGACCCTTTGCTCCGCACTTTTCGCAGAACACTACCCAGTGCTGACCGTCATGGCGTCCACCTACAGCAATTGACTGCCTTGTGAACGTCAGGACGTTGCCTCCGCAAAATGGACAAGGGTAGATGCTCCACTTCTTCGGCGGCTCCTCCTTTGGCTTCTCCTTCTTCGGTCCATTGTCTACGTTGATGACGGTAGGAGCATAGACGTTCTTGGTTGAAGTTCTCGGAGGATCAGGCTCCCATCCAAACATGCTCAGAATGGTGTCAAGCATTGTCCATCTCCTTACTTGTAGTGGCAGAAGTTCTTCAGATAGTAGTTGGCCAGCTTTGCTCCAAGATGGTCGAACTTGCGGTCGAGCCACTTCAAGGCCGCAATCAACGTCTTCATCAATCAACTCCTTCTCTATGCAAGCACGACGCTGGACAGGTCATTGTCAAGCACCACCCGTCCAAGATCATTCAGAGCAATGCCGAGCTCTTCAGCCTTGGCCAAGCCCTCGTTGACATAGGAGCAAACCTGCATCGGAAGGACCTTCCACTCAGACCAAGAGCCATCGTCTTCCTCATAGCTTTCAAAGGCTGAAGTAGCCTTGCCATCCTTGTCAAGCAGGACTTTCACGATGCTGACCTTGTTGTCCCACACGATGCAGGACTTCACTGCATCATAGCTGCAGTCATAGAACATGCCGACGAAAGAAGCGTTGGTCATATGGACCTCCTAGGCTGATTGTTGGCTTTCTTTCTCTTTGCAAGATGCATCTTGCAACAAATGGCTAGGCCTGTCAAGTCCTTCACGGCCTCCACATCAAAAATATCCCACCAATGACCAGAATGCCACCAGTAAGGACGGCCAGCTTCACAAGCTCATTTCGTCCAGACCATCCATGCTCCGACATGGCGGCAATGGCCATGTAGCTGGCGACGATTATCATGGTCCAGCAAAAGGTCCAGGCTCCTATAGGCATAGGCTACTCCACCAGAACGGTCTGCATGTCGTCGGCAAGCTTCATGTTGCCAAGCTGATCAAGGGAGATGCCAAGCGTCCTTGCATGGCGTATGCCCTCGTTGATTGCAACTCTTGAAGCCATCTGCAGCTTCTTCCAGTCGGACCAAGACCCGTTGGCATCCTTGAACTTGGCATAGGTGTCGGTTGCCAACCCATTGCAGTCGAGAGGAGC
>JAEEGH010014641.1_pt1 | contig 17181 bp, 11 predicted proteins | sample 9134181 | NCBI WGS metagenome assembly JAEEGH01 (sample SAMN16246544, study PRJNA631951) | gut metagenome | biome: gut microbiome; feature: rumen; material: DP-attached | host: Bos | place: Iran: Karaj | collected 2018-10
GAACAGTTTCAGGGCGTATGGCGATACCGTCTTCTCGTAACTCTCACACCCGAATCGTTGATAAGTAATGGTCAGTCGTCTGTTAGTTTTGAGGGCCAGTATGATAGTTTGCAAGTATTCTTCACCAGCTGGCACATTCTCCAAAAGAATACGATTCCTGAGAGAGACACTGTCAGAAAGAACCGTATTCACAGTAAGTGTAGAAAGCATCCAACCTTCTATCGTGTCATCATTGATTACCTCTGGATTGCTGATAAAATACTTATAGCCATGTTCCAGATCGCACTCGATGATGATGCCAAACATATTGAGAATGGCATCCTTATGCCGCAAGAACGATTTGCGGTTCAGAGGCTCACCACCAATCACCTCATCTTTCACCCATAGCTCGTTAAGCTGCTCAAGCGACAACTTCTTGTATTGCCGCAGCGTATTCACGATCCAAATATACTGTTGGAAAATTTTAGCTGGCTTCATTTTGTTGCTATTTTTCTATCATCCTTCTTGCTCTGTCTCTAATAATCTTTGTGCTGAAATCGATATAGCGGTGGCATTCTGTGATGAAACGTTCGCGATTCGTATATCCACCTCGCCAGAAGGTAACCCAAAGGAAAGTCTGCCAAACGTTGGATGTCACCATCTAACTTCTCAGCAACAAAGGAATTGATGATTTCAATGAGTGTCATTAAATCCACTTCTTTATCATTTGCGTTCCAATTTCCACACGCTCCTCGATGTCAATGCCAGCATCATCTTGAACAATTTGATGGCTATCCAGCAATTCATTATTCTCATCAAATATTTTGTACACATTGTCTGCTAGTGTCAGGTAGTTTCCATTACTCATCCTGAGTTTGTCTTTGCCTTTATGGCCGTCGATAGATTCGTTATAACGTGAGTATGAGTAATTGTCAAGAACTAAACCAGCACTTTCTCCACCAGCTAAGTCGTAAAGAGTCTTCAAGAACACATCATGGTTGTAGCCGCCAGTACTCCATTCTGTGGTCATTAGAATGACGTTATAGTCTTTTAGGCGCAGTTCTCTTTGCTTATCTTCGTCTTTCTTTGGCCAGTCATTATGATGTCGCCAATAGTACTTACCATAGTTGTTATAGCGGCCATCCCTATTAGTACGCATCGAATCGTATTTGACAATGTAGTAGCGTAATGGATACTCTTTGGCTTCTTTTAGATATTCCGTAACCAATTCGTTCAAGTAGTCATCATCAAACGTTTCTCTTCGCGATAAAAGTTGCTGCAATACATCACATAAGCTGTCTTCCAAGCGAACAGGGCTGAATAATTCCAGCCACATGCGATCCTTCACGTTTCTATTTACAACGAAATCACCAATTCCTATTTGATAGCGCCAAGCGTCCTTCTCAAAATAATCGCCTGTGGCGAGCAACGCCTTATTCACACTATGGTTGTTGCAATTGAATAAGCTATAGAAACGGTCACACCAATCTACATGTTCCAATCCTATCGCCTTAATGTAACCATTCAAATATGGATGGTCTTCGAGACGGAACAATGTCTCTGCCATTTCTGGATGGTCCTGAGTCCATTGCAGTTTCAGACGCTCTTCATCCATCTGCTTCGACTGGAATCTAGCCCTTCCTTCGTCCACTTGCTCCACAATGCCCATAAGAATAATCTTATTGACTTGGGACAGCAATTCTTTCATGAAGTCAGAACGCAATGTGTTGACAGAATTGTTTACTAGGTTATTGACAATACGCAGTCTTCGACGGAAATCTGCATCAGATATTTCTGAGTTCTCCAACTTTAGGATGAAACAATACAATAGGATAAACCTTCCCAATGGGAACTGAGGTCGCTTACCAATAATTACACCATAATGTGCACAACAATCCAAAAATAAATTTGGCTGTTTTTCTATCTTCGTTTTATTGGGCTGATACTCTGCTACAGAGAAGTAATCATTGAAAAACGCATCAACGTTGGGAATAGCAGTCCATATATCGAACAGGCTTTCCAGTTTCTTTATATTATCCAAAGCCTTGAGGTTAGCCTTTGAAAATTGCCTTTCGATGATGTCAAACTCATCCTTTATCTCAGCCTCATTATTTTGATAGCTTATAAGGTCGCTTACAAAATGGATATAGCGTAAGAACTCATCATCAGTAACAGTATCTGACTGATGATTGCCGGTTTCACTATTTCTATAGGGCCATAACAAGTCTGACCATTCCCTATCTATCTTCCTAATGATTCTTTTTGCAGTTTTCTCGTCCACTTCCTTCATCTGCAATTCCAACTCTGCTTTGAAGTGTTCAAAATTGGTGAGGGGCTTGCCACGTGAATTCATTTTGATATAAAGTTCATCTGTCATATTTATATCATTCTCACCCATTCCTAACGGTAAGAAATAAAACGTAATAGCATCACTCATCAAATGAGGCCAAAGCCCTTCTGTCTCCTTGAATAGAGAATGGATAGCGTCAAGCATCACCAGCATAGCCTTGACAGTTGGATCAGATTCCCATTCCAACAGGAACCATGCTTCATCTTGAATTTGTTTTGATAAATTATCCTGTGTAAAGTCTGGTACATACCTCACTATATGTTGGCAGAATTCACGACTGCTAACACGAGTCTCATAAGTAAATCCTTGCAGAAAGCCCAACTCGTCTTCCGTAATACTCTCATGGCGAGCAATATAATAATGTAAAAGGAACAAAGTGGTCAGACGCTGCTGACCGTCAAGTGGAATCAGTTGTCCATTTTCAACATTACCATAGATAAAGTCGAGTGTGGTATGCTTACCATTAACAAGTGCATCGAAAAGGACTTGCAGAAATCGACTTCTTATTCTGTTGACTTCTGCTGTTGTGCGACCTTGTGCATAGTCACGCTGAACGATAGGGATGGTGATTCCCTTCACTTCTATCTCGTCATCCTTACAGTTAAAAATACTGCGGAAGTTATCTGCTTTGTTCACTACCATAGCCTATGGGTTCTTTCAAATAATCTTTCAACACTTCATTCATCTTGGCAACATAAGCCTCACGGTCTTTCTGTCCCCAGAAATTGAGACTGATGCTGTTTTGCTTATCAGAAGAATAGTACTTCATAAATACCATTTTAGTGCAATAGGGAATAAATTGACCATTGGCATCCATTTTCCTAATCATCCTACACTTTGCATCAAAGAGGGCATTGCTGAGTGCAGCGTTCTTCGAACATTGCAGCAGGGCCATGTTCGAGATAGAATGCACATATTCTGTGTCACCCTGTTCTGAAAAGAGTGTAGTAATCTTGTCTGCCAGTTCATTAAATTTAACGTCAGTAAGACGATCATTGTCTATTGCTTCATTCATCTCGACCAACAAGCTCTCAGTCCCATCCAACTTTTTGACAGAGTCGATGTGCAATCTCAGCCATTCCTTCCATTTCTCCTGAGTATTGAGTTTCAGCGAGTGTTGGGCATGAATATGCTCAAGGCTCCATGACTCATTATTAAACTCCTTGAAAGGAAATCTTGCACCAGATCCGTTTTGCTGCAATGAAATAACGTTGAACAGCAATAGGATATTGGTGATGATACCAGGATCGTTGTTATAGCTCAGTTCACTATAAGGTTTGTTACTGTCGATACTTTGGCGAATCTTTTCATCGAGGAGGGTATCCATTGCCGATTTCTTAAGTTCCTTAGTATCATTCATCAGGACGTCTATTGTAGAGGTACCAGTCGCTACGAGATAGCCTATCTTATGGTACAACCTATTATTCTTAAACCATTCCTTCAATCGATAGTAATAGCGTAGAATCTCGTCCCACAAATCAAGAAGTTTATCTCTTTGCTTATTGAAATGCAGGAATGTAAAAAACTGATCACGTTCATCATCGTCCTTTCCTGCCATAAAGTCGAAGAGCAGTTCTATCCTTGTGGCATAGGTCTCTGACTTTTTTTTGGTCAGGAAATACCACAAGTCCTCATCATGCATCTCACGTTCTATGGTATCCCACTGCAAAGCAATCTCCATCTGTTTGCTTTTCGTTACTTGTTCTGACTTGCACAGGAACAGTGCTTTCACAAGCTCTGCATTTGTCAAAGGTATGCGCCCAATGTTCAGACGAGTGAAAAGCGAAATGGCATCAGCCTCAGAACCAGATTTCATCTCATACCAAATGACCTTAACATTGTTATCAAAGAATTCTGATAACTTTCCTGCAACATGTAGAGGTTTCTTCCCTCTATCTATAGCGAACCATTTTTCTACAGTTTTGTATGCCTGATGGATAAAATAGAAATCAATGTTGGAATTTGCAATTTCTTCATTCTCTATGTTGTTGAAGAAATATTCATTTTCCTGTCTCGTCTCATAACAAAGCGAATAATTGACATTTTCGATGTAGTCTGGCCACCTGTTAGTCATGAACTTATAAATGATATACAATGTCGTTAGCCGTTGTTGTCCGTCTATCAGTTCATATCTGCCGTCATCACCTTTCCTAACGACAACACGTTGAAGCCAGTAGGATTTCTCACCATTATCATATACGTCGTCAAGTAAGGCTTTCACTTGACTTTCGTCCCAGCGATACCCCCGTTGATAGGAAGGAACGTAGAATTCTCCTTCTAATTTTCCTACCAATCTTTCTTCCAATTGTATATTACTTTTTTTCATAAGAGGTCTTTGGTTTCAATTGTGAGTACAAAGATACAAAACAATTCTATATATAGCCTTATTCAGTATTACTTTTTCAACTTTTTAAGAATCTACCATTCTTTCTATCAACTTCTTCAATTCCTCATATCCATCCTTATACGAGGTGTACTTGTAGTACAACCAATCGCTGCCTTTGACGAAGTCACCATTCATATTGATGAAGCTATTAGCCTTCTGCAATTCTGCACGTTTCTCTTTCATCGCTGGCATACAAGTGAGACCGTAATAGAGTTTCCCTTTCTCAAATTGAATGCGGATGGCAATGGCATCAGGAACACCTTCAAAGGGAATGACAATACCTATGTTGATAATATTTTCAGGCTTGACATATTCTACCTTCTTACACTCAGGGAAATCAGCAGAAAGACGTTGACTCCACTCTTGCATCACCTCGCAGGCATAGGTGTTCCTGATGCGTTCCAGATGTTTGACGCAATCAAATATCTCTTTCAGCCTGCCATTAATCAATTCGATGTTGAAGCCTTTGTCGTCGTCCTTTAGGCCCAATTGCTTGTATATATACTCATCAACATAACTCATAGTCGTATCTCCTTCGTTTATTCCTTCATATAACTGATGTATGTCGTTGACAGCACTCGCCTTTGCACGATTGATAACCGTCGTTTCCTCCAGCGGTGCCCCCATCGTCCAATACTTGTAGTCATCAATATAGAGGTAGGGATTGTTATACTTTCCCCAGCGTTCCTTCACACCATGTTCGCGCTGCATATTGACGAAATACTCAAATTCGTCCGTTGTCAATGGACACTTCTCCTTCACGATATACTCATGCGGTGCAAATGGCATCGTCTTTGCAAACGTCCATTCACAACGGGCAATCATCGAGCGCAGTCTTTCGTTGTTCAATTCGTTATTCATAGGTTATCTATTATAGGGAACAAAAGTAACTATATATTTCTCCGATTCAAGCATTTCTATGTGTTTTTGTTCTGTTAATGATTGGTCTGCCACAAAAACCAACAAGTCTGATTTCCCTGTATTCGTTATCTGATACCACGCATCACTTGGAGCCTCAATATCGCGTGTATGTCTATTCTTTCTCGAAAAGGCCGATTTGTTAAATCGAAGTTCATATTGACTTTTCATCTCATTCCACTTTTCTTTCCTCTTTGGATAGAATGCACAATAATCCCAATATAAATCACTATAGTGACATTTGCCTTTTAATACGTAGAAACAAATATTGCCTTCTTTATGAAAGACCTTTCCTGTACTGCATCCAACTGGTAATACCAATAATTGCAACGCTTTCTTTTCCACTATTATTTTTAGCTTTCCAGAAGGGTTATCTGTGTATTGATATTGCTTGCTTTCATATTTCGTCAACAATCTATATGAAGATTCTCTATTTTGAATCGTTACAGAATTGTCGGGATTCATGAATGAACTGATAAGATTCTTCTTCATTCGAAAAACGCGAGGAATATCATAAGGAACTCCTACTTTGCCTCCAGCTTGTCGTGAACCATCTATTACATAACCCATTCTTTTTGCCTTCACATAAAATGCATCTTCTAATGCAAAGCCCTGCTCTATATGAGGTTGCCACAATCCATTACCAAAGTCCCACCTGATGAAATCATGTAGGTACTTGCCATCAGGAATGGCAATGTCAGTGATTTTATACCCTTGAAAATAAAAGGCATCATCATCTTTTACCCTTAAATACTCAGCAGAAAGCACTTGCTTAAATAGATTCATTACAGACAATTCTGAGTTATCCGGCAATGACCGCAGTTTCTCTATCATTAAGTTTGCAATGAAATGAATTTCTTTCTGATTAAACACCCAATTCTCCACATAATCACTAATTATCAAACCAAAATACAATACGACATGGCTCGCCATCTTTCTCATAGCTTAACATTAAATTCAATATCTTTTTGTAGGAAGATAGGCAGTCACCATCATTCTCTGATTCTAACCCGGACATCAATCTTATTTTCTTCCAGAGATCTTCATATTCTTTATGAAGTTGTTTTTCTTCGAAACTATTAATACGAATATGAGTTTCAACTATACAAGAAGCAAACTCATCTGTGGAAAGCCAACTAGCATGATGCGCATCTCCTTCCCATACTTTATATTCTTTATTTGTGGCTTGTGTTGCATCCCCTGGTAATCCTCTTACTGGATATAACGGTTCTTTATCACCTCGAACTTCGCAACCTGACATTGTATTGAATATTCCATAGCATCTTTTTCCGTGTAACTCTCCACCATATTGATAGCGTTTTGTCTTACGACTTCGATATTCAAGGTGAATATGTATATCAGTTCCCATATTACATTATCGATGAACTTATCCATATTATTCTTTGTTTCGCTTAATCTTAATCGTCAAGTGTACCTACCTCTCTGGGTGCGCCTCTTCGTTGATTTTACAGATGCGGCATTCGAAGATGTTCGACCAGCCCATTTCGAGGAAGATGGCCAACGTCTCATTCTCATTGCGTGGAATGTAGCCAATTTTAAACTCCTCGCCATCCTTCTCATAGATCACCATCACAGCGTTCAAGTCATGACGGTTGTTCATGTCACGCTCCAGCTTCAAGATAGTACCAACCTTCAGGTCGTCCCACACCTCATCAGCATCGTGATACATTCTGCCAGCCAAATGGCAATCCATAAAATAAAGTTTCTTTGCTTCCATAACCATAACGTTTTTAGTTCGACAATCATGTTATCGGTTGCAAATATAAAGTGAGGGGTGTCCCAAAACTCGGGGCACCCCTTTGGTAATTAGCACAAATTAAGACTTTCCTCGATTTCTTTAGCAGTTTTTGACGACGGACACCATTTCCACGACCTGACACCATGAATCGCGAGGACGGCTCTTTGATCACTTTAAGATGAATGATATGGACAAAACATCTTTGTAACGACGGTCTTCCGAAAATGACCAGAGAACCGTCTACGATTCTTTTTTGCTAATGCCGCGCTGCCAACCCCTTTATAGCTAACTAGGGCAGTTAGCACTGCTAACTAGGCCACTTAGCACTGCTAACTAGGCCAGTTAGAATGATGAGCTTGGCAGGGCAGCGTTGCAAATATAATTTGAAAAATAAATTGGAAAAGGCTTGCAGGATTGCGATGTTTTTCGTAACTTTGTGTCTCAAAAACAACGTTGGTCATGAAAAAGAACGTATTACTAAGCTTGCTGGCCTTGCTCTGTTGGAGCAGCCAAGCCAATGCAGAGAATTGGATGAGCCGACTGCCCGATGATGCTTATGTTGCCGTGGTGTCTATTCCCGGCGCGCACGATGCCGCCACAGGATGCGGATGGGACGAGGACAGCGAAGAACTCGGCGACAACTTCGCCAAGACGCAGGACCTCGACCTGAAGGCCCTCTGGAGTGCCGGCGTCAGGGCATTCGACTTCAGGCCCTGCGTGTATGAGGAGTATATGAACCTGAACCACGGCATCGTCCCGACAAAGATGCACTTCGAGAATGCACTCTCGATGCTGCGCGACTCGCTGACGGCCAACCCCTCGGAGTTTGTCGTCATCCATCTGCTGCACGAGCGCGACGGCGACCGCGTAGAGGATGTCTACAACGCCCGCCTGCTGGAATTGCTGAGGCGCGACGACCTGAAAGACTACTTCGTGGACTTCAAGACCGACCTGAAGGTCAGCGAGATACGCGGTAAGATGCTGATACTGAGCCGCGACAACTACTCGACAAATCCTGTCGGCGGCGTCTTCAAGAACTGGACGGGCGAGGTGAACTGGGCCAAGCAGACGGCAGGGCGTATTGTCGGCCCAAGAGCGGCCACCGGATTCCTCTATATGCAGGACTTCTCAGACACCCATGCAGCAGGAGCCCTCGACACGAAGATTGCCGCCATCAACCGGATGCTGGACTTCAGCACAACACACGAAACGACAACCAAGTCGACCATCCGCTGGATACTGAACTTCGCGTCGGCCTACTCGAAGGTGATGAACCTTTTCGGGACGGCTATCTCCACCAGCGAAGGCTACCGCGACAATGCCAGCCATACCCACGCTGCCTTCCTCAATTTCTTCAGCACCCACGAGGCCGGACCTACGGGCATCGTGCTAATGGACTTTGCCGGAGTGGATACCAGCGAAGGCTATGAGGTGAAAGGGCGTCAGCTGGTGCAAGCCATCATCGAGAACAACTTCAAATACCTGCAAGGCACGCCAAGTGCTCTTGTGCCCATGCATGACACTCCGAGCAGCCACAGCTTCTACTCGTTAGCGGGCACCCTCTCCCCCACTCCACAGAAGGGACTCAACATAGCCCGCCAGACCGACGGTGCTGTCAGGAAGATCATTTATTAAGAAAGGAACACAATGGAACAACAGAACCAATACATCAAGCAGTTTCCCGAACTGATGAAGGGAAAGAAGATTATGTACGTCCACGGCTTTGCCAGCAGCGGACAGTCAGGAACGGCGAAACGCATCCGCACGGTGTTTCCCAATGCGACGGTCATTGCTCCTGACCTGCCCATTCACCCGCAGGAGGCCCTCGACCTGCTGCACAGAACGTGCGAAGCGGAGCGGCCCGACCTCATCATCGGCACGTCGATGGGCGGCATGTACACCGAACAACTCTATGGCTTCGACCGCATCGTGGTAAACCCGGCCTTCCGCATTGCCGACACCATGCAGGAGCACGGGCTGACGGGCAAGCAGCAGTTTCTCTCGCCCCGTCAGGACGGCGCGCAGGAGTTCTATGTGGACAAGCCGCTGGTGAAGGAGTACCGCACGGCTACGGAGGGAAACTTCGCCCACGCCGACGATGCTGACGAGCAGCACCGCGTCTACGGACTCTTCGGCGACAAGGACGAACTGGTACACACATTCGACATCTTTCCCTACCAGCAGGGAATACCCTTCCACGGCGAGCACCGCATGAACGACCACTCGTTCATGCACGCAGTGGTGCCTGTGATTCGTTGGATTGACGACCGCCAGGAGGGGCGTGAGCGGCCCATCGTCTACATCGGGACCGAGACGCTCTGGCAGCCCGATGGCATGGTGCGCTCGTCGATGCAGAAAGCGGTGCGGCAACTGATAGAACGCTATCAGGTGTATTTCGTATCGTACGACATGACAGCCAACGGCATCGCTCGGCTGAAGGAACGGCTACAAGAATATATCAGCGTACCGGCCTGGGGGCACACCGTGATTACGAACCAGCGCAACCTGCTCTACGGCGACTACCTCATACAGGGAGCCTGCGGCGCACGCTGGCCCGGCAAGGAACCGGAGCCGATGGCCACACCCATAGAGTTTGGCAGCGACACGTTCAAGACGTGGGACGACGTCATCGAGTACTTCTCGCGACTGGGAGGACAATAAGCCTCAGACGGCACTGTAGCCCGTAGTGGCGATGGTTTCTATGACGTCCTTGATGTTCTTCTCGCTGTAGCCGTCCTTCTCGAGCTGGCAGCGGTTCTGCTCGAGAACGGCGTCCTCCTGCTCGTTGTTCTTGTAGGTGACGAACTTGCCCTTCGACTCGGCGATGAACCATCCCACGAGGGCAACAGCAATGAATACTGCGATTGCAATGATTGTTGTCATAATGCTTACCTTTCTTCTATTATATGTTTGTTTCTTGTTCTGGTAAAAGGACGACGCCCGTCTGCTTCTTGCCGTCCATCATGATCTTCAGCGGACGCTCGAAGCGCACGTGGCGCACGTACTCGGTCTCCTCGACGGCAGGCATCCGGTCGAGGATGTCCTGCTGGAACAGACCGTCGCCGGTGTAGGTGTTGATGGTGAAGTAGCCGACGCCGAACGAGGTGAGATTCTGGAAGAAGTGAGTGCCCTGAGAGGGATCTACGTGGTAGTTCTTCAGGCCGCTCTCAACGATGACGCGGGCCGCCGAGATATGGGGCCACTTCACGGGGATGCCAAGCCAGTAGTCGGAGCTGCCCCAGCGGCCGGGGCCTACAAGAACATAGTTTGCCCCCCCTACTGCCCCCGAGGGGGCTTCATTACCTTGTTCTCCCTGGGGGAGCGACAAGGGGGACTCCAAGAATTTCTGGTTGATGCGCTCGATGTCGCGCGCTATGGCGGGATTGTTGGCAGCGGTGAAGTCCTCGCCAGCCTTGACGTAGACGACGTCGCAGACATCCTCGGAGATGCCGTGGCCCAGTGAGTTGTTGGAGCGCAGCAGGCACTGGCTGTCGGGAATCTGCTGCAGGTCCTCGTCGAGCACCTGCTTGGAGTCTACGATGGGGCGTATCTGCAGCAGGTAGAGCGTGCCCGTCTTGTCGTCGTTCAAGTTGCAGGCCAGTTCAATCTCAATGGGGCGTCGCATCTCCTCAGAGCCGTACTTCTGAACCAGCTGCAACAGCTCCGGCAGCGGGAAGATGCCCTGCTGGAGCACGCCGCAGAAGGTGATGACCTTTCGGCCGCCCTCGTAGATGCCGTCGCGGATGACCTGATCGGCAGGGTCGAAGGTCGAGGCGATATAGGTGAGCGAGCCGTCCTGGTCGGCCTGCTTCACGCGGAGTTTCTTGATATTGAAGCCGTCGTCGACCTTGAAGTCGGCACCGACGTGCGACATGTCCAAGGCGTAAAAGCGGGTCTGCGTGTCGCGCAGCGCCGTCTCCATCTCCGAGGTCTGGAGCACCTGCATGGGGTGATAGGGCGAGACGCGCAGCGTCTGTCCGCCGTCGACGATATATTTTCCCAAGCCTAAGGCCAGGGATGCTATGCCCTCCTCGGCGGTCTCGTCGCCGATGGGGTAGTAGTTCAGCGAGCGGAGCACGCCCGAGAACGTCGGGTAATAGTTGTCGCCGTACTGCCGGCCCACAACCTCCTGCAGGATGACGGCCATCTTCTCCTGGTCGATGACGTTCTGCGTGGCAATCATATAGGCCTTCGAGTCCTTGTAGTAGACCGAGGCGTAGACGCCCTTGATGGCACAGGCCATCATGCGCAGCATCTCGTACTTGTCCTCTAAGTAAGGTATCATGTACGTAGAATAGATGCCGGCAAAGGGCTGGTAGTGGGAATCTTCGAGCAGCGAGCTGGAACGAACGGCGATGGGCGACTTCACGGCATCGAAGAACGTGAAGAAGTCGGCTATCAGCGAGTCGGGCAGCTGGGCACGGAGGAAGTGCTGCAGGATGACCTCGTCGGGGGCGTCGCTGAGGGCGATGGGATAGAGGTTGTTCTTCTCCATGAACTCGTCGAAGAAGTCGGTGCAGAGCACGACGGTCTTCGGTATCGACACCTCGGCACCCTCATACTGGTTCAACTCGGGGTGGCGCTTGATGATGCGGTCGAGGAAGGCCAGGCCGCGGCCCTTGCCGCCGAGCGAGCCCTCGCCGATGCGGGCGAAGTGGGCATAGCGGTCGAACTTCAGTCGGTCGAAGACGGCCACCACGCCGATGTTCTTCATGCGGCGGTACTGCACGATGGCGTCGAAGATAATCTGCCGGTGGGCATCGATATCCTGCAGCTTGTGCCACGTGACGTGCTTCAGGAATGCCGACACGGGGAAAATGGCCCGCGCCGTAAGCCAGCGGCTCATGTTGTTGCGCATGACGTGGTAGCTGAGCGAGTCGGCGGGAATCTTGAAGATATTGTCCTGCAGGTCCTTCAGCGAGGTGATGCGGGCAATCTCCTCGTGGGTGTTCGGGTCGCGGAAGATGAAGTCGCCGAATCCCATGTGCTCCTCCATCAGGTGGTGCAGGTCGACGTTCATCTTCGTCGAGTTCTTGTCAATGAAGTGGAAGCCCTCGGCCTGTGCCTTCTCGCGGTTGACGCTCTCCTTCGAGTCGAGAATCAGCGGCACGTATTCGTCGCGCTTCCTGATTTCGCGCAGCAGTTTCAGACCGGCCTCGGGGTCGCCGTCCTCGACGTGGCTCAGGTGCCCCGGCGTGTTGTGCATCGGGAAGCGGGTGTCGGAGATGACGCCGAGCGTATTCTCGTGGTATTTCTCGTAGAGTTCCATTGCCTCCTCGTAGTTCGTGGCCAGCACCACCTTCGGGCGGCCGCGCTTGCGCTGGGCGGCGGCGTGGGGGTTCAGGGCCTCGGTCGAGAAGCGCTTCGACTGCGCCAGGATATAATTATAGAGGTTAGGCAGCACCGAGGAGTAGAAGCGTATGTTGTCCTCGACCAGCAGGATCATCTGCACGCCCGCCTCGCGGATGTCGTGCTCAATGTTCATCTTGTCCTCCAAGAGCTTGATGATGCTCATGATGAGGTTGGTGTTGCCAAGCCAGCAGAACACGTAGTCGAAGACCGACATATCCTCGTTCTCGATGCGCTTGGTGATGCCGTGCGAGAAGGGCGTCAGCACCACGCAGGGAATGTTCGGGTGGGCGGCCTTCACTCCGCGGGCCACGGTGAAGGCATCGTTGTCGGCATTACCGGGCATACAGATGACCAGGTCGATGTCGGTCGTCTGGAGCACGGCGTTGGCCTCCTCGGTGGTACTGACCTGCGTGAACGAGGGCGGGTAGCGCATACCCAACTCCATATACTCGTCGAAGATCTTCTCGTCGATGCGCCCGTCGTCCTCAAGCATGAAGGCGTCGTAGGGGTTGGCCACGATGAGCACGTTGAAGATGCGGCGCGTCATCAGGTTCACAAACGACACATCCTTCAGGTAGAACTTGTTCCACATTCCCGAGTCTTCCGGCTCGCCTACCCGTTGCCTTTCCTGTGGTATCTTGCTGGTTTCGTCCATTACTGGTAGTAAGTTTGTGTGCAAAGTTACAACTTTTTCGGCTAATTCACGCCTTTCCCTGCAGAAAAGTGTAGGACGGAGGCCGTTTTTCCGATAAATTATGTAACTTTGCACCCATAAACAAGCTAAAAACCAAACAGAGTATGAAGAACATCCTGACACTAATCGTCGTTGCACTGGGAGCCATCCTCCCGGCAACAGCAGCAGAACAGCTGCCGCTTATCCAGAACGTGAACGCCTATGAGAGCACATCGCTCAACGGCAAGTGGAACTACATCGTAGACGTCCAGGAAGAGGGCTACTACGACTACCGAATGAACCCCACCCGCTGGGGATTCTTCCAGAATGCCAAGCCGCAGAAACCGGAAGACCTCATTGAGTACGACTTTGACAAGGCGCCCACGATGGAGATTCCCGGCGACTGGAACACCCAGGACGATCGGCTGTTCTTCTACGAGGGCACCGTCTGGTTCAAGAAGAGTTTCCAGGCCGTCCCCTCGAAAGAGTTCCGCACGCTGCTCTACTTCGGGGCTGTCAACTACGACTGTCAGGTCTATGTTAACACCCGTCACGTTGGTCGGCACATCGGCGGTTTCACGGCCTTCAACTACGACATCAGCGACCTGCTGAAGGACGGTGAGAACACGGTCATCGTCAAGGTCGACAACAAGCGCCACGCCGAGGACGTGCCCACGCAGATCTTCGACTGGTGGAACTACGGCGGCATCACCCGCGACGTGAAGTTAGTGAAAATACCCTTAGCCATTGGCCAGCCAAGCTATGTCGAGGACTATAGCCTGCAGCTGATGAAAGCCGATGTGAAGGCCAAACAGCGTGAGATACAGGTATCCGTAAAACTCAATCAGCCCCTTGAAGGTCATCTGCTCATGGTGAGCATCCCTGAACTGAAGCTGATGCTGCCGCTCAAGACCGATGCCAAGGGAACAGCCTCTGACATTGTGAAAGTACCTGCCAAGAAACTCTCGCTCTGGAGTCCCGACAACCCCAAGCGCTACCGTGTGGAAATCAAGCACTACAATACGAGTATCGCCGACAGCATCGGATTCCGTACCATCGAGACGCGCGACAAGCAGATACTGCTCAACGGCCAGCCCATCTACCTGAAGGGCATCTCCATCCACAACGAGAAGCCCAACGGCGGCGGGCGTGCCAACAGCGCCGAGGATGCCCGCACGCTACTCGGATGGGCCAAGGAACTGGGCTGCAACTTCGTGCGACTGGCCCACTATCCCCACCACGAGGAGATGGTGCGCGAGGCTGAGAAGATGGGTATCCTCGTATGGTCGGAGATTCCCGTCTACTGGACTATCGCCTGGAAGAACCCCAAGACCTACGAGAACGCACAGAACCAGCTGCGCGACATGATTGCCCGCGATCACAACCGCGCCAACATCATTATCTGGAGCATCGCCAACGAGACGCCTCACTCCCCCGAGCGCGACACCTTCCTCGGCAACCTTGCCAAGTATGCCCGCACCCTCGACAACACCCGCCTCATCTCGATGGCAATGGAGGTGACGGGGGCATCTAACTACGTCAACCGCTTGAACGACAATATGCACGAATATGTTGACGTGGTGTCGTTCAACCAGTACATCGGCTGGTATCGCGACGTGAACGACGCACCGAAGATGCGCTGGGAGATTCCCTACAACAAGCCCGTCATCGTCAGCGAGTTCGGCGGCGGTGCCAAGTACGGCTACCACGGCGAGAAGAACCAGCGCTGGACCGAGGAGTTCCAGGAGAACCTTTATCGCGAGAACTGCGCCATGCTCGACAAGGTCGAGGGACTCGCAGGCACCACGCCCTGGATCCTGAAGGACTTCCGCTCGCCGCGCCGCGTGCTCAACGGCATCCAGGACTACTATAACCGCAAGGGCCTCGTCAGCGACAAGGGCGAGAAGAAGAAGGCCTTCTACGTACTCAAGGAGTGGTACGCAGGGAAGTAACTTTTACAGCCACCACGCTCTCACCTACCCGTTTGTCTGCCTCACGAGGCAGGTAAACGGGTATTTCTTGCTGCAACGGCAGGATAAACAGCTGCAACTTGGAGCACTCAGCAGGCAGCCGCCAGAGACCGTAAAGGAACGGGCGCCCATACTGGAAGTTGTCGGCCACGAGCTTGCCGTCGGCATAGAGGCGGGCACAGTCGCCCTGATATGTGATGCTGAGGAGCCCCCCTCTACGGGAGGGGGCTGGGGGGAGGCTTATATCGTAGACGGCAGCCTGCTGCCAGTCTTCCTCTGAAGGAGCCTCAGCCACGCGGGCCTTGCCCTTCTTGACCGTCCGCAGCGGTCCGGCCTCCTTCACGCGCCGCCATTCAACGGGTGCCGTCTCTGCTGGCTGTGCAGCGGCGGCCTCCATCCCGAACACCTCAGCCTGCTGCTGTGTCAGCAGGTAGAGGTTTTTGTAGACGGGCTTCTCCGTGCCACGGGGCTTCACGTTGCGCAGTGTCTTGCCGTCGGCCATACTGATGGTCACGGGGATGCCGCCGACCTGCATCATATAGATCTTGCCGTCGCGGCGCGCCACCAACTGCGCCGTCGCATAGCGCATACCTTCTATGTTAACAGGGAAGATGGCCATCGCACCAGTAGGAATGGTCAGCTTCGGCAACGTCACGCCACACGCCTCCAGCTGCACGTCTTTCTTGGCTGAGAGCTGGCAGAAGCGCTCGTAGTTGTTGACGAAGATAAAGCCGCTCTTACCGTCGGTGCGGACCGCCCACCTGAGGCCGCTATCCTCGCCCCGCTTTAAGTCCTGAGCCGATGGGAACGAGGCTTCCATCGGTGCCAACAGCTCGCCCCAGTCGTGCATGAAGAGATGCAGGGGGCGCAGCATGTAGTACTGAGGATAAGGCTGTCCGAACTCTCCCAGCGGCGCCTGGAAATCGTAGGTGCAGACGGGCAGGTCGTTGTTGGCCGTCCCCGGCGACGTCTGGCACTCGTTCAGCGTGTTGAGCACGCCCTCGGGGTTCGTGCCGCCGTGGTACATATAATAGCCTAACAGGTTGGAGCCGCTGCCCAGCTTCACCAGCGCCATCGAATAGGCGTCCTCGGGATAGACATACGGACGGCGGTGGTAGGCGGTGGCCATGCCGCCACCAAGCTCGCAGGTGAAGTAAGGATACTGGTCATCGCCGGCATTGGTCTTCTCTTCCTGCTTTCCCAGAAGGTCGGTGCCTATGGCCGTCGACGAGCGGAACGCCTTGAAGTTGAAGGCCTTGTAGTAGTTGCCGCAGCCCTCGGTGACTTCCTTGTCCCAGAAACCGTCGGCATAGTCGCCATAGAGCGGCAGCATCTCGCCGTAGGGAACGGGCGTTCGCAGCTCGGGCCAGCCTGTACGGGTATAGAACGGCAGGTCGAAGCCGATGGCAAGAGCCGTCCGCTTCAGGGCCATCAGATACTCGCCCCGCCCGCGATATTCGTTGTCGAACTGTGCAGCAACGACGGGACCGCCGTCCTTCCACTGCAACCCCTGCACCTGCGTGAAAATCTGCCGGTAGAGCAGTTCGACGTAATGCAGGAACGCCGGATTCTCCTCGCGCAGCCTGCAGCCCTTGGTGAACATCCAGTCGGGGATGCCGCCATTGCGCACCTCGCCGTGACAGAACGGCCCCAAGCGTAGCACCACAGGCATCTGCTCGTCGCGGCACACCTCAAGGAACCGGCGCAGCGACCGCTGGCCGTCCCAGCGGAAGATGCCCTCCTGCTCCTCGACGTGGTTCCAGAACACATAGGCGGCAATGATGGTCACGCCGC
>JAEEGH010014644.1_pt1 | contig 17179 bp, 14 predicted proteins | sample 9134181 | NCBI WGS metagenome assembly JAEEGH01 (sample SAMN16246544, study PRJNA631951) | gut metagenome | biome: gut microbiome; feature: rumen; material: DP-attached | host: Bos | place: Iran: Karaj | collected 2018-10
AGTACGGTGCTCCTCCGCACGGTGGTTTGGCCTTCGGTCTTGACCGCGTTGTCGCTACCATGGAAGGTGAAGAATCTATCCGTGACTACATCGCGTTCCCGAAGAACACGAGCGCTTCTAGCCCGATGGACCAGTGCCCGAGCGAAGTGGACCTCCAGCAGTTGCAGGACATCCACATCTCCGTGCAGATGCCTAAGACGGCAGAAAAGAAGTAGTGCAAGTTTGGTGAGCCTGCCGAACCAACCTAACATAAGGTCACTTCGGCAAGCTCAGTGACCTTATTATAGATACCCCACTTTCGAGTGGGGTTTTCTTTATGTGTGAGTTTACGCACGAAAACAATTTTTCACATTCATTTTATGAATTTATTCGCCCTGCTTTGCTAAATTGAATAAAGGCTCTTAACCCTCATTATATGGAGAAAATTCAAATGAAACTTTCTACTCGTGCTATTGCCGAAGCGATCGGCACCTTCTGGCTCGTATTCGGCGGCTGCGGCGCAGCCGTGCTCGCTTGCGGCGTTCCCACCACCGGTATCGGTTACGTGGGCGTATCGCTCGCCTTCGGCCTTACGGTGCTCACCATGGCGTACGCCATCGGTCACATCTCGGGTTGCCACCTGAACCCGGCTGTCACGCTCGGTCAGGTTGCTGGCGGCCGCTTCCCCGCAAAGGAAGCTCCGGCATACATCGTAGCACAGGTTATCGGCGGTATCATCGCCGCGGCACTCCTTTACGTGATTGCATGCCCCGACCTCACTAACGCTGGCATCGGCGCATTCGCCACCAACGGCTGGTCCGACTCCCTCACCAACGGCCTGAACGCCTTTGGCGGCAAGACCTCCGGCATGCTTTCTGCATTCCTCATCGAAACCGTGCTCACGGCCATCTTCCTGTTCGTGATCATGGGCGCCACCGACGGCCGCGCTCCGGCAGGCTTTGCCCCGATCGCTATCGGTCTCTGCCTCACGCTCATCCACCTCATCTCTATCCCGGTGACCAACACCTCCGTGAACCCGGCCCGTTCTACTGCCGTTGCCGTGTTCGTTGGCGGCGCTGCCATCAAGCAGCTCTGGCTCTTCTGGGTCGCCCCGATTCTCGGCGGCGTGATCGGCGGTATTGCCTACAAGTGCATCGCCGAATGCAAGTGCTGCAAGAAGTAATTTTTGTGCAAGCAAAGTTTGCACAAGGGGCAACTTCGTTGCGATAATAGAACTAAGTTTTGGCGGGTTACGGCCCGCCTTTTTTTTACCCCGAGCCCACATTTTCAGCATTTATTTTTACACGCAAAATTGAGAAATCTTTACAAAAATCAAGTTTTTTAAGTATTTCGTAACATAAAAATTTAAACATTTGTGATTTTCGTCATATCGGTCTAAAAAAAGCCCCCTTTTATGTAAAGATTATATAAAAAACGCTCTTTTTCAAAAAAAAACATATTACTTTACCAAGCGGTGTATTGAAGATGACATTTTTTGTTGTCAGGGATGATTATTATGCAAAAAAAAGTCCTTCTTTTACCCGCTTTTGTCGGGGTTTTACTCAGCGGATGCTCGGACGATTCCTCCGATAGGAACCCAATTGACGCAAATTCCGTCCCCATTATCGGTGAACAGTCAGATTCTCTTTCAGGACTTGACCCAAATATTCCCTATGTCGATCCCGTTTCGGGCGACACGGTTGCCGATCCCGCCACACTTCCGTTATCGAGCGGCTCCATCGCCATTCCCGCAAGTTCCGCTACGGCACAGTTCCCCATCAACCAGGATTCCACACCCGAAGTCACCCCGGCGACCCCCGTATCCTCTGCCGCTCAACCAGTTTCATCTTCGAGCGGACTCAAGGATTACGAAGACAACCACAAAGCCAAGGCGACGTTCCTCCCGAAGGCAGGTTTCTATTCGAACCTGACGATTGAACCGCCCACCCCGCAAAAAGGCGGCGAAATCCGTTGCACCTTCGACGGATCATTCCCCACCCAGGGTTCTGAACAAATCACGCAGACCAAACAGATAACCGAGAACACGGTCATCCGCTGCTCCGAATTCGTGAACGGCCTGCCAGCCGACACCACCACGCAGACTTACTTTATCAACGAAACCGTCTCTATGCCGGTCGTGGCCCTCACCGTAAATCATCACGACATGTTCGATTCTACCGACGGACTCTACGCCACCGGCCCGCTCACCAACAACGGCGGAAGCGCCTGGGAATTCGGCGGAAACGCAAACGTCACCGACAACAACAATCCTCGATGCACCGAGCCCTGCAAGGCGGCCAACTTCTGGAAAGATACAGAACTCCCCGTACATGTAGAATACTTCGAAAAAGGAAGTTCCACCACCGAGAAGACCTGGGAAATCGACGCCGGCATTTCGATTATCGGCAACTACAGCCGCTACAAGCCCAAGAAAAGCGTCGCCATCAAGATGGATAACGACAACTACGGCGACAAGGTCCTGAAATACTCGCTATTCACGACCCGCCCCGAAGCGAAGAAAATCAAGAGTTTCAACCTGCGCAACAACGGCAACCGTTTCTGGACGGACTACATTGGCGACGCCATGATGACAAGCCTGATGGAAGGCACCGACGTTGACTACCAGCGAAGCCGCCAGGTGGTGGTGTTCTACAACGGCGAATACTTCGGTATCCACGACTTGCGCGAACGACTGAACAGGAGCTACATCGAGACGAATTACGGAATTGATTCCAAGTCCATCAACATGATCAAGATTGCAGGTTCAAACCTAGAAGCGAGCGGCACCAACGGTGCCTCTACCGGCGATTACCAGCAGCTAGTCAATGAAATTTCAAGCGCCAATTACGCCGGCGAAAACAACCAGCAGTACGAACAACTTAAGACCAAGATGAACGTGAACAGTTTCGCCCAGTACATGCTCGCCGAAATGTACTTCCACAACGGCGACTGGCCGAACAACAACGTGCGCGCCTGGGGCGGCAACGGGAATCCCTTCAAGTACGTCGCCTTCGACACCGACCACGGATTCGGATTCACCCCCGGCATAGCCAACTTTGATGTGCAGAACCAAAATATGTTCGACTGGGTGCTCGGTGCCAAACAGGGCGCCACGCAGAACCCCGGCCAAGGCGGCATGTGGGGCGGATTCGGAGGCGGAAGCTGGGGAGTAACCGACAGCCGTACACCGGGTGAAATGCTCAAGAAACTTCTCGACAACCCCGACTTCAAGCGAATGTTCATCAACAACGCCTGTATTCTGCTGAACGACTACCTGACCTACGAAAAGGTCCAGAAGACCGTACAGGCCATGATGGCGACGATTCCCTCTCAGGAACAGTCGCGCGACCAGGAACGCTGGCCCCGCAACCAGAGCAACTTCACTTGGGACCCGAGCGGAAACACTCTGATTGCCTACGCCAGAAACCGCAGCGAAACCGTGCGTCAAGAAATGGCCGACAGGTTCGACCTGCAAAACGAAGTCAACGTCACCATCGCCGCAAGCGGGAACGGAACGATCAAGGTCGACGGCATGAAACTGCCGAGCGCCAATTACCAAGGCAAGTTCTTCGCCGGAATGCAGATGCAGCTTGAAGCGCTTCCTGCCGCCGGAAGAATCTTCTCAGGATGGTCAGACGGTGTTGCCGAAAACCCGAGACTCGTCGAGATTACGGACAATATGAATATCACCGCCCAATTCAAGTAGTGGATTACATAACCGATAACTTATTTACCGTCCCTGACTTAGTCAGGGATTTTTTTATATGTGCGCAAAAGGTAAATCCGCTTGGGAACATAAAACAGGAACGCCCCCCAATAGCGCAACAAGTACCACGATACTTCCGGAAAATCGAACGGAAGCAAACGCAAAAGATGCAGCCTGTTCCTTACCCACCAGAGGAACACCCCGCCACGCTTGCGGCGGGAACGCTTGCCAAAATTGCCATCTGCCAAAATTGCCTGCAACAGCACCTGCCCTCGCCGGGCATCGGGAGAGCAAAGCAAATACTCGTCTTTTAGCCCGAGACACTCCGAAAGCACCCACATGAGAGCACCCGCCACGGGTTTTAACCCCGTTATAGCAAGGGCACTGCTGACCTCGGCCCGTTCGGACTCCAGAGACGAACTTAACAATACCGCATAATCCATAATCTGGCGTAAACCGATTCCATGACCGAGCAAATGTTTGCGGATATGCGAAAGTTGCATCAATAGCGAGAATTTATTCGAAGCAACGTTGAACCCCTCGCCCACCGCCACCGGGTTATCGATTTCGTACGAAAGAATCCGCTTCAGGTGTTTATTTGCAAAGGGGTTCCGGCAATCGTAGATATAGTTGAAATGCACCTCGACATCGACCCCGAAAGCCTCCCTCGGGAGAGTCACCTCGTGTGCAGAAAACTTTGCATCCTTAAGCAAACCCATCTGCGACAACAACGAGACCACCCTGTCGCGGCCACCGGCCACCCAAATATCGACATCGCCCGTCTGACGGATGAATTTGTCCGGATAAAGACGGGAATTCGCCTGGCCCTTGAGGATAACGGACTTCGCCCCCCGCTCGGCAAAAAGAGCCGTCAACTTTTTAGACCGCTCGTAATGGGTCTGGTTCAACCCACGAATGGCCTCGGCCTGGTAAAACCATTTAAGGTATAAATCTTTCGGTATCCGCTGTTCTATATCGGGATACACCCGCTGCAACCCATAAAAAATAACACCGAGGAGCGCCTGCTTGGTTGCCTGTTTATGCAATCCTAGCCACTCTTCGGTATTCAACTCGACCAACTCACCCGGTACATCGCCCAAGGCCGCCCGCAACAGGTCGAAAAATACTGCGGACAAACGATTATCGCGAACAACGCTACTACGCGTGGCGGTCCGTCCCTTTATTAAGGTTAAAGCCGAACTCGTCGTCGTATTCCCCCTGTTCAACATCGCAATCGCCACCGGAACAGCTCAGAAACGCAGCCTTGCTCCCCATATCAAGGACAGTCATAACCGGGGCAACATACTCTTTCTTTTCAAGTTTGATATTCATCATCGCCCCTTACTTTAGAATAACCTTGTTTCCGTTGTTGTAATAGACACCCTTCACGGTCGGCTTATGAAGCAGACGACGGCCCTTCATGTCAAACCAGCGGTCTTCCTGCGTAATTTCGCCCGTGCGCGTATCCATGTAACCCAAGTGCGTCGTGCCACCATTATCGTCGATAACACGAACTTCAATCGATTCGGGCAAGCTAGCGATGACATCGGAATCGCTTTCAGGAGCGGCCTTGAACAGCGCCGCTTTGGGAGCTTCCTTCGGCGAAGTTTCTTCGACCATGGAGCACTTGAGGTAAGCACGGAACGGCTTGATAGAGGCGCAGCTCGTGTCATTGCAGGCAGCCTTCTTGAAGTCGCCCATCTTCACGTCGTTCTTGTCTTTGGCGGCAAAGCCATAGGTGCCACGAGGGTCAGTAAATTTGATATAGTCGTAGGTTCCGCGGAACGTCCAGTTGATATCGTCTATTGTATAAGGAACACTTTTATCATTCGTCGTAGTATTCAGAGTCACCTTATCCGGATTGCCATGACGCATATGGAACGAGATATTCCTGTCCGCACCTTCTGAAATCACGATATACGGGGTATTCGCCTTGATTTTCTGAGGGTAAACGGTCCTTACATTCACACGATATTTACATTGAGGAACGCAATCCTTCCTGATTTCGACATACTCAAAAGCAGACACACCCAACTTCCAGGTATCCACTTCGAACGGGAGCATCAAGGTAGATGTTACGCCCGACTTAAATACGCGATCGTAATAGACCGAGTCCACAGCAATATCTTCAGGAATCACCGGCGTTTCATCGGATTTGTCATCAATTACGGCAACAAGCTCTTCCCTTTCTGAACCTTGGAAATTAGCCGTGTACTTTTTTATGGTAATAGCCCCATACTTGCCGACAACCTCTTCGGCAGCAAAAGCGCAGGTCAAACCAGCGACCAGCCCCAGAATAGCGATTTTCGTGAAAAACTTCATATTTCACCTACCAAATTTTTACATAAATATAGTTTTTTGTAAAGATATGGTAAAGTGTTTTTTATCACGCAATGAGCCCACAGGCGCCTTTTCAGCCAATTTTCATGATTTATTTGCTATTATAGCCCTTTCCGTAGTATCCATAACCGTATCGGCCAGGTTCTTGCTCGCAATGGTTCATCACGATTGCGGCAGGCTTATCCGAGTAGCGTTTGACCCTGTCAATCGTTTCCTTGATTTCTTCTATGGAATGACGACCATAATGCAACACAAACAGCGAATAATCGACCAGCGGGCAAATCAGTTCGGCATCCGTCACCAAGTTCAGGGGCGGAGTATCCACAATCACCATATCGAACTTTTGGCGAGCCTCTTTAAGCAGTTTGTTCATGGCGTCGCCACGCAACAGTTCACAGGCCGCAAGCTTTGTCTTGCCCGCGTTCATCACAAACAAATTATCATCATATTTAGAAACAACAGCCGTATCCAATGTTGCCAAGCCAAGCAACACATCGGCCAAGCCGAACTTAGAACCGCTATGAATAACGCCACGACGCATATCGGCGTCAATCAGCAGGACCTTTTTGCCACTGGTGGCCATAGTCGCCGCCAAATTAAGCGAAACAAAACTCTTGCCCGCCCCCGGGTTAAGGCCCATCACAAGCAAGACACTGTGTTCGGGATTCGGCATCAAGAAAGTCAAGGCCGTCTGCAACGCTCGGAAAGCTTCGCAAACACCGTTATCAATATTCTGCAAAACAAACGGAGCGCCATGGTGCAAATGCCTATGCCCACGTAGAAGTCTGTTCCTCGATTGCGGAATTTTCGCAAACACGCTGAGACCCGTTTCACGCTCGATTTCAGAAGAACTACGCACCCCATTCCTTAACAAATGTAACAGGAACACAAAGATTACACCCATCATAAAACCCATTAATACAGCAACCATCATTATCCGTCCCCGATTAGGCTTACTCGGAACAAGCTCCATTTGAGCAAAATCCACAATGCGCACATTACCCACCTCACCGGCTCGAACCACCCGCAACTGCTGGATGTTATTCAACATGTTGGTATAGACTTCGTTGTTTACCGCAACTTCTTCTTGCAAACGGTTCACTTCTTGCTGGGTTAACGGCATTTTTTCGGCATTTTTCTTAAGTTGAGCCAACTCTGCACGCAACTTATTTTGTTGTTTTACAATAGTCTGTACGTTCGGGTGTTCTTCTTTGAACAATCGAAGTGTTGACTGCCGTTCCTGCTCCAGTTGCATAATCTGACGTTGGAGTTGTCCTTCTTTATCCAAATGAGCCTTAGTTTCACCGCCGATATCCACAGAACCTATGCTGTAGCGATAATCAGCAAGAATCTTTTCGGCACTATCAAGTTTTGCTTTAACCGCAGGTAACTGCCCTTCAAGGAACTCCAAGGTCTTTTCGGCTTCTGCGCTGCGCATCTCTACATTCTGGCGCAAATAGGTCTTGGCAATGGTATTCAAGATAGAAGCTGCGCGATCCGGATAACGATGGCTATAACGAACAGATATAATTCCCGTCTGCTTTCCTCGTTCCGACACTCCTAAAGAGCGCATCAAGACTCGCTCAGCAGTCAATAATGACCCTTGACTCAATCTAAATTTCTGGCCAGTTTTTGCATCCATATAATTCACACGAATTATTAACTCATCATCACCATATTTTACAACATAAACGTTTCCTACAGAACCTTCGAGGACACTTTTACCATCGGGAGAAATGACTGAATATTCATTACCATTCTTTGCAACAGCAAACCATTTCGCTTTACGATATTTTTCGGGAATCACCAAAGAGTCAACATCAACACGTCCTTCTCGATGAGTTATTCGATCCCAAAATCCTACAGGAACAGCCTTTATATGAAGATGTTCAGCAGCAGCAACATAACTAAGGACCATTCGGCTCTTAATAAGTTCAATTTCTGCATCGGCAGGACTAGCCAAGTCAAGAACAGCACCCATTTCACCAAAAGCTTTTGTTGATTTACTACTAGCACCTTTGGTATTCACCTGTAAAAGAACATCACTTGTAAACGCGGGTCTTACCCACATCGCGTAGCCAGCACCCAATAATATAGCGACAAACATAAAGAATAAAATTGTCGACTTCTTTCGCCAAAGAAGCGATAAGAATTCCATCATTGTGATGGTTGGTCCCGAAATATGGGAAACACCGACAGAATTATACTTGGAATCTTTTTCTATAGCCATAATAAACCTTTATGCATAATATATACATTTTTAACGGCTCTTTTTCATACTCGATTTGATCATCGTTATAAGAACACGCAGTTTTTTTCGATAGAAAAGAGCATACATCAAATAAAGAGCTCCATAAACAAGCATTCCAACAAGATTATCTAAGAACCACGCAACGAAAACAAATGAAACCGTAAGGGCACATTCCAGAATTCCATCCCTAAAAAAGCACATGGGCATTTTTCGCGAGAGTAAAAATTCACCCAAAAAAGTCCTAAACGCAAAAATCAAAAGAATTGCCAAAACAGTCCAAGTCAAATTTTCCAACACAAAAACGAAAAGAACTGTCAAAAGGCAACTAAATACTAAAGTCACTATATTTGACAGTAGTAAAATTTTTTCCATCCGCATAGTTTTTAAGTACGTTTCAACAAGCAAGCTCAATTTTCCCTCATAAATACATAAAGGGAAAAGAATGGCCATATATTTAAGGCTATCAGCATAGGCTGGCAACCAATACAGCAAGAAAGAATTCAACGGATAATACAAAAGTAATGCGCCAAACATCGCAACCAAAAAACCTATTTTCAAGCTAGAGTAAATCGAAGCATATTTAGAGGAATCGGTCCTTCGTAATGTTGGCAGCAGAACCATAGATACAGACCTTATAAAGAGCATCATTAAATTCGAAATTGACAATGTAAGAGAAATCTTGCCAAACACGCTCACATCCCATTCTCGTTCAATAGACCAACGAACAACACCAAGAATCAGCAAACTAGCTACATTGGCTAGCATCAATTTTATGCCAACCCTTACATTCGCCACAATATCTGTAAAAGCATCTTTTAGAGAACCAAAGCGACCAAATACAATATCACGACAATGGTAAAACGCATAAAGCAAAGCAATGAATTTACCGACCAAATCTGTTCCGATAATTAACGAGAAACTATCTTTTTGTACAAACACAATTATCAGAGCTAACGAGCCATAAACCACTCGTTCAATCATTATAAGCGTAGCATATTCCTTAATTCGATTAGTCCCTTGCAACACATATTGTAAGAATGTCTTAGGCAAAGCCAAAAACATCGAAACACCTATCAAAGAATACACGACTTGTTTTTCTGTCGAATCTACAAAGAAATATGCCCAACAGCACAAAACAATGCTAAAAAGCAATTCCATTGCAACAAACAGCCTAAATTGCGTTGCAAACATGGACTTGTCCAAATCTTTATAATAGGCTCCCCCATACCGCAAATACACACCATCTGCCCAACCAAAATGCAAAAAACCCGTATAATTTATATAGAATAGATACAATTGAAAATAGCCGTAGTTTTCTACACCAACACTTTTGGGCACAAAAAAAACAACCAGTACAGATACAACCGTACAAACAATGTTAGAAAGAAACGTAAATGAAATATTTCTTAAAACGGCTAACATTTTATATTTTTCTCTCAACCACAACACTTGTTTTAACAATCAATATCAAAAAAAGAATTTTTTGCAGCCACAAAGACATTGCAGAAAAAAATGTGTCATCAAAAAACTGATTAACTATCGGCATCATTAACATAGCTAACATTATTGTCGACGTTAAATGAGGCGACCCATTTTTTGTAGAAGACTTGTAAATTAAACCATAAAATATGCCAAGCATGAACTGAACAAAAAAAGCCCACCAAAGTCCAAAATCACGAGCACACCAATTAAGCGAGGTATAAACATTCGACAGCACTCCATTAATGCAACGAAACTCAAGAATTGTGCCAACAACCGGTATATCAGAAAATAAAGATGACGCTATTGCATAAAAAAAACGAAATGTGTAGGCACCACCCGCATATTCAGGATTATCTGCAAACCAATAAAAAAAATTCAATGCCGGATTTAAAAAATATGAGCTAAATAACATTTTTATTTTTTCAAATTCAGTCATCTCAACATATACATATTTATACTTATCTAACGACGAATAAACAAACAGCATCATAATAACAGCAAAAGAAATAAGTCCACTAATCAAAATTTTCTTATTGGAAAAATCTTTTAAATAGAACGTCATGTAGACACTAGTAATAATTATAAGGAACCAATCTCCACGTGTTGTAAAAAGACATGTAAGAAGTAAAGGCGGAATAGAAACAAGGACATCAATTCTATTCCGAACACAGGGAGACTTTAGGTATAACGCAAATGAAATAAAAAAAACAATTCTAACAAAATTAAACAATATTCCAACCCAACTCGGGAACAAAGCCTCCTCAGCCATTCCTTGGCGCGTTGCCTGCCATGCTGAAAACTGGCTTACTGAAATAACGCTATAGCATTTAGCAAATGCGACAACCGCAAAAATATACACTGTGGCAAATATAAGTTTCTTAAATACTGGACTCCAAAGAAGTACACAATCATCCCTATATATAAAACTATTCTCATGAAAGTTCACTAGACGAAAACCAAACGCAAACAAAATCGTAGCAATAAGAAATGCCGGCAGCAAAGTATTGTTAGCAATAAAATCATCTTTTTCAAAAAAAAGAGACACGTAAACAAGCAACCAGATAATTCCATATAAAAAAACAGGTGATTTTAAATTTCTATATAGAAGAAATTCAAAAAGAAGAACAAATAAAACACCTGTAAAACAAACTAAAAGCATATTAGCAATCAAAATTCCTTAACCAATTTTTAAAATCATATAAATCAATATATTTATCTGATGAATGATCATATGCGGATTCAAGAAAACTCTTTATTGTTTCGTCAGAGCGTTTGCCAAGTATAAAAATATTATTTTCGTTATAAAACGGTTCATTACATACAAAGAGATTATTTGTAATAATTTTTTTCTTATTAAAAAGAGCTTCCATTAAACGAACTGTTGCTCCAGATTGTCCAGACCGCATAATTTCTAATATAGCTTTTGATTTACGATTACATTCGTTAACAATTGAATAACTTAAAAAATTAGATTTAATTTCATTTGGAATTTTATCATATATCGGATTGACTATTTTAAAATTCACAGATACCTTTTGTTCTACAAAGTTATGATATAATCGAGTTAGCAATTCGCCCCGTCCCCCATCATTACCACAAAAAAACACATCCCATTCTTTTTCACTAGGCTCCTGAATTAATGACTTAAAATAATACTGATGATTAAATCGCATTCCATACTTTTTACAATCCATCGGATCAAAAGACCATAATTCACATTTTCCCATTATTCTACGAGGATCACTTTTTTGATTAACGGTATTCCAATACCATGCAATAACTTTTGCAGCAGGATTACATCTGTTTATATATTTAGGAATTTGCAAAGTCAACTCAGACATGTGGACAACAATAATATCACACTCCTGCAATCTCACCTTCCATTCACGAGAATACCAAATAGAAGAAAAAGGCAACCGAAAATTAAGCCACAAACGTCTTAGAGCCCTCAAATATTTAGGCATATTTTTAAATATAACAAACGAGAGAGCTCCGTTTTTGGTCCATTCATTTAGAGCCCAATCACCAGACTTTGTTTGAGTCAACAACATAAACTTTTTCATATATTATTCTCAGAAAAATAGCAAGCCCATTTCTTTTTCAATATAAAATAAATAACTTTTCCTATAGGAAAAAAAACAATTGTCATCAAGGGTTTTGTTGACATTTGAACGAAATTTTTTCGTTTAAGGAACGAATTTGAAACAATATATTTTAAACAATACTCAAATTTAACGTGCCAAAACTTTGCACATTTCATGTGAATGTTATATAAATCAGAATATCCATGCAAGTTTTTAAAAAAGCCATACCTTACATTTTCTGTATACCCCGTTTTTTGATATTCTTTACATGTAGTATATTCATTTAAAATCAAAAAAGGAATATCAGGCAACTGAATCCATTTATAACTTTCCGACACCAATTTTTCTTTGGGGTACACCGGAAATTTTTCTAATTTTTTCAACACATCTGTTCTTACGATTATCGCAGCATCACCTTTATAATGATATCTGTAATAAAGATCCTGATATGAAGCTTTAACAACATTCGGGAATTTTTTTTCTTGGCTAATTTTACCAAAACATTTTACCTTAGCAAAGATTCCCAAATAAGTACCTTTTTTTGCATTCCATGTGTTCAAAACAATTTTTACAGCATCATTTTCTAGCCAATCGTCAGAATCCACATACCAAATTAATTCAGTCTTTACGATATCAAATGCAAAATTATGTGCTGTATGAACACCACCATTTTCCTTATATTTATATACAATTTCAAATGGAGAGTTCTTTTTCCAATCATTAACAAGGGAAAAGGTCTGATCTGTAGATCCATCATCTATAATCAACCAAATAAAAGATTTTTCAGTTTGATTACAAAGACTTTTATAAATCCTTGACAACAAAGATTCTCTATTATATGTCGGCGTATAAATTGTTAAAACCATTCAATACATCCCATGTACACAAAAAAATTTACACGCAGCAATTAAGATTCACTACATTGAAAATAAAACCGACATAAATCAAGTACACTTTCCTTGATATCAAAACCAAGATTAGCAAGAGACAGCGAAACAGTTTTAGATAATACTTTAGATTCTTTTGCTAATTTTTCTGCACTTTCAGCCCAAACATCAAAAGCATTTAAAGGAATAAATAAGCAAAGCTTTGTCACCATAACCGATTTCGGAACAGAATCACTGCAAATACAAGGTAATCCGGCAGCTTGCGCCTCAAGAGCAGCCATACCAAAGCCTTCCCATAATGACGGAAATAAAAAACAATCTGCCGCATGCAAAACATTTGGTATATCAGCACGACTACCAAGCAAAACAACATCATCTTGCAAATTCAAATATGCAATCTGCTGTTCAATACTGGGCCTAAGTTCGCCATCGCCAACCAACAAAAGAACTGTATTCGCATTTCGCTTATGTATTTCGGCAAATACATTCAACAAAAAGGGATGATTTTTTTGCGGATGAAAACGGCCAACATGAATAAATGTCAACTTTTCACCCAAGCCTAATTTTTCTCTATATTGTAAACGGCTTTCCAAATTAAAAGCATACTTTTCTGCATCAATCGCATTTTTTAAAATATGGTACTTCGGAGAGTTTGCTATTTTCTTTCCAAACAACCACTCTCCCGCTTCTTTAGAACAACCAAAAAAATAATCAGCCTGATAGCGCAAGGGAAACTGCAACATTCGTTTAATAACAGACTGTACACCCTTTCCATTTGACGTATTATGGCTATGTACAATTGTCTTAAGTCCCGCTTTTTTTGCTATTGGCAAATATAGAGACGCATAACTACGCACATGAGAATGAAGAATTTTATATTCAGGATGTTGCCTAAAAAATTTTTTCCATGCCGAACGGACTTCAAAATAATTCCCCCCCCTAAAAGTAGGCATTGTATAGATTTTCCCTCCAAGTTGCTTTATTATTTCAGCATAATAAAGATGAGTAGGATGATCTATAACATAATCAAACTGGACCTTTGATCTATCCATCGCTTTATGAATATTAATTACCATAGATTGAGACCCCCCTATATTAAGGCTCCCGATCATATGCAATACTCGAATTGGTTCTGTCATTTATTATCACCTACTTATAAAACAGCAGTATCCCTTTTTTGCACAATGACACTATTGCTCGGAAACACACCTTTCAATACACATCCTGCGCCAACAACACAATTATCACCTATTTTCGTTCCACGAAGAATCACCGTATTGGCACCAATCCAGCAATTTTGGCCAATCTGAACAGCATCTTCTAGATACATGTTTTTATCAAGTCCACTTTTGTAATCATGATCATGATCGTACAAATAAACGGAAGGGCCAAATTGAGTTCCTTTACCAATTTTAATCTCTTTGTGGCAAGCAATTATGCAATTATAATTCATTTTTACGCCTGATTCTATAACAAGAATTGCATTTTTACGAACTTTTATTTTTGATCCACTATGAACGCGAACCATTTTTCCAAGAATCAGTGATGATTTTTTTCCCATTTCAACAACAACATTTGGAGAAAAGCGTTCCACCAAATGAAATTTTAATCCTGAAAAATGAAATATTTTCAAAAAGGAAAAACGGATTATTGAAAACAAGCAACTGATAATATTGTTTAGTAATCGTCTCATTTTACAGCCTCCGTTTCTTTCATATATGCATCCACAACAATCTTGCGGTCAAATTCTTTTTCCACTTTCAACCTGCCAGCATGTCCCATCCGCATTTTCTGTTCGTGCGTTAACGTAAGGAACTTCTCGATTTTCTGGATAAGGTCTTCGCTATCGCGCTGTTTCACGACATAGCCGTTCACGCCGTCATCTACCACTTCGCGACAGCCGCTGCGGTCCGTAGTGATGATAGGGCGAGCACTGGCGCAGCTTTCCAAGAGTACATTGCTAAGGCCTTCAGGATAAAAACTCGGGTGAATAGTACAATGAACATCTTTCAGGATTTTTCGGACATCGCGTACCATTCCGTGGTATTCAACGACACCCTTCGCAATCAATTCGTCCAATTCGCCCTGATATTCTTTTTCGCAGAAACCGCAAATATGGAAATGTAGCGGGAGATTGCTTCGCTTCGCTCGCAATGACGAAGCAGCTTCGAGGTATTGATCAATACCTTTTTCGCGCATAATGCGGCTGATGAACACGAAATGTATTCCGTCGGTTTCATCGGGATACGGGAGCGGGGCAAAGCGTTCAAGGTTTACGCCACTGCCGGGGAGCAACGAATACGCCCCCCTCACGACTTTATGCCTGAGCATAAAATCCTGGTTCGCCTGGTTCTGGAAGAACACACGTTTCGCCTTTCTCAATCCGGTTCTATAGAGAGCCAAGGTAATTTTCTGAAGGATTCCGCCATTCTCGACGGCTGTTCCGAGGCCGGTCACATTGGCGACATACGGGATCTTGCACAACTGGCAGGCGATACCCCCATAGACATTGGGCTTGATGGTGTATGTGAAAACAATATCAGGCTTTACGGACTTGATAATTGAGCAATATTTCTTGGTTAGGGCTAGGTCCGTGAGTGGGTTCGTGCCATGGCGAGAGATTTCCGTTTCTATGAAATGGCAACCCATCTGTTGCATTTCGTCGATAAAATCGCCATTTGGGACAGATATAAAGACCTCATGCTTATTTGCGAGCAACGCTTCGAGAAGTTCTCCACGGAACTTGTACAGTCCGGTTGATTTATTTGCCAGAATCAGGACTTTCATTTTTCGTCCTTTTTCGGCAAATATTCGATGTAGTAGTAGCCGTTTTCCAGTGTTTCCACAATCCTGACTTCGTTTACGGCCTTGGAAGATGCCAGCGAGGCGTAATTCTCCGGGGAAATCGTGCCGAAAACTCGCATTTCCAATGCGGAGGCAACTTTTGTGGCGGTAAGTCCCTGGAGTTTCGCGATACCCTTGCCCCTGTAGCGGAAATCGACAATTTTACCCCTAAAGCTTTTCCCGTTCATAAAGCAGCGCAAGAAGAAGTAGCCCACAATCTTTTCACCGTCAAGCACGAGGAACGTGAGGAAAGCCCTATTCCTGATGATTTTCGAGAGAGTCTTTTCGTCAAAGGAATGCGGTTTAAAAAATTTGAAGGCATCATCGGGCTGTTCGGCGAAGAAGGTAGCAAGTGCTGATGCATCCGCTAATCCTGCAACACGCAATGTATACGTTCCGGAGCATTCCTGCAAAATAGCGGGAATCTTTTTCAACGCTGCCTTATGGGTCAATGCAAAGACGAGAGCATTCCCCCACTCGACCAAATTCCAAATAAAGCCGAAGCGATCGCGAAGAATATGAGCTAATTTGTAAAGCATTACGCAGCCTCCCTATAGTTCATACAGGGCGTTCCCGCAAAAAACTTTTTACAACTCTTTGCAAACAAGTGTTTGCAAAGTTCCGGATTTTCGTTTGTAGATTTGTTCGTCAAACTGATTATAGGAACAAATTTATGAACCGCAGTGACTTTTTTGCCATGGTGAAGGATGTCCACCAACATCCCGAACATCTGGCTGAATACCGCAAGACTTACAAGAACGTTTACCCGTTCAGCGACGGCATTTTCAAGATGCTTATGGCTAACGAGGCCAAGCCCGAACGAACTGTAAAGTTCTTGAACGCCATGCTTATGCTTTCTGGCGAAAACGCTATCAAGTCGTTTACCCTGGGTGTGCCGGAAAATCCCGGTATTTTGGACGACAAGTCCGCCATTTTCGACATCTATGGCATTACCGAATCGGGCAGTCCCGTTCTTATCGAGGTTCAGCAGACTTTCAATACACTTTTTGTTGACAGGCTTATCTACTACACGTCTCGCGTCGTTTCGCGCTCCGTCAAAAAATCGAAGGACTACAACCTGCCACGCATCTACGTGCTTTCGCTTTTGACCGAGAACCAGTTTCCGCTGGAAAGGAACACCTATCTGCACCACGCACAGATTGTTCGCAATCGGAGACTGTTTTATAACAAGCTGGATATTTATCTTATCGAAATCGAGAAGTTCTTCGCCATTGACGACCGTACGTCCCTGGAGAAACGCGAAACAACCGACCGGGCAGAGATGTTGCGAATATTCCGCGATGTTCTTGAGGAAAAGGAGATTCCCGCCGAAAAATTGCAACGACTTCTTGACAAGGACTTCGCTAAAGATGTATCTTTGAAGGGGTATACCGACGAAACGCTTTTGAACGAGGTTGACGGAATGACAGACATGCTTTACGAGAAACAGGGGTCTTACTTGCAAGGGAAAGAAGACGCCGCCAAGGCAATGCTTATCCGCAACTACCCAATCGAAGACATCATTGCCATAACAGGTCTTTCCAAAGACAAAATCGTCAAACTGCAAGTGGGACTTGCCAAAAGCGCTAAATAAGCAACCTGATAG
>JAEEGH010014645.1_pt1 | contig 17179 bp, 10 predicted proteins | sample 9134181 | NCBI WGS metagenome assembly JAEEGH01 (sample SAMN16246544, study PRJNA631951) | gut metagenome | biome: gut microbiome; feature: rumen; material: DP-attached | host: Bos | place: Iran: Karaj | collected 2018-10
GTATCAAGACCATCAACGTCCGCTCGATGGGCAGCCAGCACACGGCCGTCTATTATAATGGCGTCCAACTCGGTAATGCCCAGAACGGACAAGTGGACTTGGGGCGTTTCAGTCTCGATAACCTGGAGGAGATCCAACTCTACAAAGGTCAGAAATCCGATATCTTCCAATCTGCCCGAGAGTTCGGCGCAGCAGGAAACGTCTATCTCACTACGCGTAAACCTTATTTTAAAACGGGCGAGCGCACACACGTACGCGCGCAGATGCGATTTGGTTCGTTTGCCTTAGCGAATCCTAACGTGGGTGTAGATGTCAAACTCACCGATGCTTTATCCCTCACCCTTGATGCTGAGTATGTCTATTCGAACGGTAAATATCCCTTCCGTTACAAGCGTGTGCTGCCCGATGGAACGACGGCATATGACACCACCGCCGTACGGCAGAACGGCGACATCAATGCTGTGCGGACCGAAGTAGGACTGCATCATTACTACCGTACCACCGGCTTCTGGCGCGTACATGCCTATAACTACTGGTCGGAACGCGGTGTGCCAGGCGCGATCGTCAATAATGTCTGGCGAAACGGAGAACGGCTTTGGGATCGGAATACCTTTGTACAGGGCACATGGCAAGATGAATGGTGGAATCGCTGGAGTACACGTGTGTTGTTTAAGTACGCGAACGACTACACGCATTATAAGAACTACGACGTCAAACTACTGCCGTCTGATAACGAGTACTTGCAGCAAGAGGTCTATCTCTCGCTGGCCAATAAAGTGCAGCTCTTCAACTGGTGGGATGTCTCTGTGGCGTACGACTACCAGTACAATGCGTTGAACCGCGAGAATCTGCTCTTGGACGACAGCAAGGAGTTCTTTGACCGCCACTCGCACTGGCTATCGGCTGCGACGGCGTTCAATATTAAGGAATACCTGCGCTTGCAGGCAAGCGTCCTGATGACGGCCGTAGATCGTAATACACCACGCGTGACACCGGGTGTGTTCCTGTCGTTTAGACCGTACCCGAAGATCGACCTCAGCCTCAATGCGTTCTACAAGCAGAGTTATCGCTATCCGACCTTCAATGACCTCTATTACACCGATTTAGGGAACGCGAACCTCCGTCCGGAGTTAGCCCGCCAACATAGTGTCGAACTGGCGTATCGTAAAGCCACGAAAATATATGACTTGGCATTTACGGCTTCTTACTACTATAACCGCGTGACGGATAAGATCATCGCATATCCGAAGGGACAGCAGTTCCGGTGGACGATGCTCAACCTCGGTACGGTCAAGATCAACGGCGTCGATGCCAAAGCGGATATGTCGTTCTATCTGCCGCTGCGTTTTGTGCTCCGCACACGTCTTAACTACACCTACAACACCGCCATCGATGTCACCAACCCATCCGACACCTATTACGGTCATCAGATCCCGTACATCCCCTGGCATAGCGGCAGTGCGGTGGCAGGACTCGAGTGGACCAGCAAACGTGGCGACCACTACGGTCTCAACTACTCGTTCATCTACGTCGGCGAACGCTACAGCCAGCAGGAGAACACCGTCTATAACCACGTCCAACCGTGGTACACCCACGATATGACGATCTATGGCGAGTGGCAAATACCCATACACCATACACCATACACCATACACCCTCTTTGGCTCAAAGCAAACATAGAAATCAATAACTTGCTCGGGCAGGATTACGAGGTGATCCGGAACTACCCGATGCCTAAACAAAATGTAAGATGTACCGTCGCTTTCAGATATTAGCCTTGTGCTGTGTCATATTGCTAACGTCCTGCCGCAAGGACGAAGTCGTTTACCCGACTATCGGAACGCACGTCACGGACGAGGTGCGTGAGGGTGGGTTATACGTCCTCTGTGAGGGAAATATGGGTTCCAACAAAGCCCGCCTCGACTACATGAATCTCCATGCCGGCGATTATTACGCCAACTGGTACGGTGCGCAGAACCCCAACCAAGTGAAGGAACTCGGGGATGTGGGCAATGATATTCAGCAATACGGCTCGCGTCTCTATGCCGTCATCAACTGCTCGCATAAGGTGGAGGTCATGGACATGCAAGCCCGTCATATCGGTCAGATCGATATCCCGAACTGCCGCTACATGGCGTTCAAGGGCGACAAACTGTACGTCAGCGCCTATGTGGGTTCGATAGCCGATCCCGAACTCTTAGGATCCGTCTATGAGGTCGATACCGCCAGCCTGCAGATCACGCGCGAGGTCAAGGTCGGGCACCAACCCGACGAACTGTGCGTGCGGGGCGATAAACTCTATGTCTGCAACTCCGGCGGCTACCTCACCAACCGCTATGACTCCACCGTCTCTGTCATTGATATAGCGTCCTTCGAGGAGATTGAGAAGATTGTTGTCGGACTCAACCCGACCCGTCTTCGCGCAGACAACCAAGGCTATCTGTGGGTCTGCTGTCAGGGTAATTACAACGACATACAGCCGGAGGTAGTCGTCATCGACGGACCGCATATTCAGACGCCCTGTGCCAATATATCCATCCAGGGATCCACCGCCTATATCCTGGATAATACGAACAAACGCCTGCGCGCTTTCTCCACCATCGACTATACGGAGCAACCGCAACCGATCGATATCTCTTCCTTCGAGAATCCCTATGGGCTGCTCGCCACCAACGAGGCGCTTTATATCACCGACGCGAAGAACTACGTCTCGTCCGGCGTGCTGCATTGCTATGACTACACCGGCGTCGAGCATTGGTCCACCTACACGGGCGATATCCCCGGACACCTCTGCCGTGTGACGGCGGAGTACGATATCCACGGCGGTGGAGACACACCCGAACCGCCGGCCAAGACCCCGTACATCACCCGCGTCTATGAGTACCTGCCGGCGATGGGACAGTTCGTCAATGAGTTGCCTAAGTACGAAGAAGGTGATGATGCAGCATCGATGTGCCGTAAGTGCGAACAGGCGATCGCCAACAACGCCGGAGGCTTGGTGAGCTTAGGCGGTTGGGGTGGGTACATCACCTTCGGTTTCGATCATTCCGTGGCGAACCTCGAAGGACGCGATATACAGATCCTCGGCAATGCCTTTTATATGACGGGATCCACCGAGTACGGCAGTTCCGAACCCGGTATCGTGCTCGTCAGTCGCGATGACAACCGAAACGGCAAACCCGATGATACCTGGTACGAACTGAAGGGCTGTCTCTATAACGATCCCACCACCGAGCATACGTTCTCCCGCACCTATACGCGCGAGAGCGATACCTTGCAAAATCCTTTCCACAAGCACCCGTACTACCCCGAGTGGTTGGCGGCGGATGCGTATACGCTCACCGGCACCCGACTTGCACCGCAGACTGTCACCGTCAGCGGACAGAACGTGCAGCATATTCTGGAGTACGGCTACGTGGATAACAAACCCAATAAGGATGTAGAGGGTACGAGTTTTGATATATCTTGGGCTGTAGGCGCGGATGGAAATCCCGTCAGTCTGCCGACGATTGACTTCGTCCGCGTCTATAATGCCTCGGATGAAATACTGAACATGACCGGCGAACTCAGTACCGAAGTCGCCGGCGCCATCGATTTGCATGTACAATAGTGCCAACAACACTTTATATTAACATTTATTAACAATTTAAAAACAAAACATTTATGAAAAAGATTTTCTTTTTTGCAGCGGCTGCTTTGATGAGCACCGCTATGTTCGCTCAACTGCAAGTAGCAGACTTTGAGAACATTAACCTTGCAGCAGAGCAGGAGTTAAAGTTCACCAATGACACAATTGGTTTTTTCGAGAGCGGTAGTTTCTCTCTGCAAGAGACCGTTTCTTGGAGTGGTTCATCTGTTGCAGGTGCTGTTATTTCCAGCCACTCCGACACCGTCTTCGGTGGTCTTCAGGATGCTAACAAGTCGATTGCAGGTGGTGCCTACGAAGGGCAGAACTACGTTGTATTTTATGTGAATGCGTGGGGAGATAAGGACGTGATCAAACTGAACGAACCGGCTGTTGTTCCGGGTATGTTTGTCTGCAATAGCGTCTATGCATACAGCTCGATGACGAAAGGTGATTCTTATGCAGGTGAGCCTTTCGGTGAGAATGATTATTTCACGCTGATTGTTTACGCGAAACTGAATGGTGTGGGCGTGAACGCGAGAGTGTTCGTAGATTTGGCAGAAGGTACCAACATCATGGATAAGTGGACCTATGTAGACCTCAGCTCGCTGGGTGAGATCGATGAGCTGTATTTTGAAATGAGTGGAAGCCGTACGGGCGAGTATGGTTTGAATACCCCGTCGTATTTCTGTATTGACAACCTCGGTGCAGAGGCTCCGACGGAGGCTATCAGCAACACCAACGCAGCTGTGAAGGCAGTTAAGACCGTTCGCAACGGTCAAGTAGTAATCATCCGTGGTGACAAGACCTTCAATGTACTCGGTGCAGAACTTTAAGTCTTGGCTATTGGCTCTTTGTTCCTTGCTCTTCGTGGGCTGCGCTCAGCAGTCCACGGAGCAGGGGACTGTGCCTGCCGGGAACAAGTACGCGACGGGCTTTCAGATCACCCCGACCGACACCGGCACGATCGTGGAGGTCTTCCAGCCCTACCAGCGCGTCTGTATCCAACAACCCATGCGTCGGCTCGGTACGATGTCCACCGTCCAGGTCGGCTTCCTCGATGCCATCGATGCCATCGATTGTGTCGTTGCCGTCTGCAACCCGGAACTCATCTACACGCCCCTCAAAGGCGATGAGATCGATCTCGGGGACTCGATGAAACCCTCTGCCGAACGGACCCTCCAAGCCGGACTCGATGCCCTGCTTGCTGTCAACTACGGCCAGTACGACAACCTCGAGGCGGCACGTCTGGAGAAACTCGGCGTGTTCACCATCTATATCAACGAGTGGCAGGAAGGCTCGCCACTGGCACGCGCCGAATGGATACGTGTCCTCGGTGCCCTCACCGGACGCCTCCCGCAAGCAGACTCCGTCTTCCACGAAGTGGAAACGAGATATTTAAATCTCCAATCTTCAATCTCCAATCTTCAATCCACGAAAATTATGAGTGGAAACAATTTTCGTGGCACCTGGTACGTCCCTTCCGGTCGTAACTACCTCGCCTACCTCTTCAAGGACGCCGGCGCAGACTATCCCTTCTATAACGATGAGCGAGAGACTTCCATTCCGCTCACCATCGAAGAGACCCTCCGGTATTTCCATGACGCGGAGGTGTGGGTAGGCGCAGGAGGCAACAGCCTCGCCGAACTCGCGGACTTGGATGAGAAGCATACGTGGTTTAAGGCCTATCAGAACGGACGCGTCTATAACTGGCGCAAGCAGCGCAAGCCCTCCGGCGCGAATAACTTCTGGGAGCGTGGTGTCGTGCACCCCGAAGAAATGCTCGAGGACGTTATCCATATGCTGAATAACGCCCCCGACTCTACGCTCCATTTTGCGGAGCATTTATACTAGTCTCTTATTTTCCGAGTCTCCTGGGTCCACCGGCTGCTTCGTTGCGAACGAGCTTCACGATTAAAGTGCTCAGTTCCGGCACTTTCAATTCGCCGCTCATGTCCACTTTCTCGCCCGTCATCACATCGAAGCCGACAGGCGCGTAGCGGTGCAGGATCTCCTGATAATGCTCAACCGGGATGACACGCGGTTCTTCGGCTGCATTGGCGAACACGAACACGGCCTCGTCGTCGTTGTAACGGAAGAAAGCGTAGGTGTTGTCGCGCGCAAGGAAATGCATCGTCTTGCCGTCATGCACCACTTTCTCGTCTTTACGCCAGTTAAACAGCTTGCTCTGGAAATCGTACATATCCCGCATCTCATCCGTCACTTGCTTGCCCAGCGGCAGCGGAGCACGCAGATAGCTGTGGTTGTTCGGGTCTTCCTGGTTAGCCGACATCATCGCGTACTCGTCGCCGTACAGCACCTGCGGGATACCGCGCATCGTCGCCAGCAGCACATAGGCTAACTTCACGCGACGGATATCTTTGTCCTTCACCGCATCGCGGATACGACTCATATCGTGGTTGCCGAGGAAGGTGAGCACGTTATTGATATCGCCGTACATATAATCCAAGGTCAGCGCGTCATATACTCGTGTCAGACCGCCGCCCCAGTAGTTGCCGTCGTTCTCCAGCGCCTGACGGATCGCCTCTTCGGTCGGGAAATCCATTACGCAGGGTAGGTTGGAGTCAAAGCCGTCGAAGTTCTTCGTGCCGCTCTGCCAGTACGCTACAGCCGGAGCCGGACGCGTCCAGCACTCGCCTACGATATTGAGGTGCGGATACTCCTCGCGAATAGCGCGCAACCACTCGCTGCCCGGGATCTTCTCGATATACGGATACGTGTCCACGCGCAGACCGTCCAAATTAGCGTATTCAACCCACCAGATCGCCCACTGCTGGAAATACTTCAGCAGGTCGGGGTTCTCCAGGTTCATGTCCGGCATCGGGGTGTCGAACCAACCGCGGTTAGACAGCTGGCGGTCGTACTCCGACGCATTGATGTCGTAGTTCGCCGTGAAGCAGTTGTTCGTGTTCGTGAACTCCGGGAACTGATTGATCCAGTTCTGGTACGGCAGATCGTTCATCCACCAGTGTGCTGCGCCGCAGTGGTTCGGAACCATGTCCATCAAGATCTTCAGACCTTTCTCGTGCGCGATACGTACCATCTCTGCGTACTGCGAGTTCGTGCCGTAGCGCGGGTCGATATGATAGTAGTCCGAGCAGGCGTAGCCGTGATAACTCCATGCCGCTTCGTCGTCGCCCAACATCGGCGTCGGCCAGATAGCCGTACAACCGAGTTTCTGGATGTGATCCATGCTGTTGATGATGCCCTGGATGTCACCGCCGAAACGTCCGTTCACGTTGCTCTTGTCCGCTTTCTCGCGCGTGTTACTCGTGCTGTTGTTCGATTCGTCGCCATCTACAAAACGGTCACTCATGATCAGGTAGATCACGTCCGAAGCATTGAAACTGCTGCGGTTCCGGCTGCCCTTGCGGCGCTCGGCGATCGTGTAGTCGTACGTCGCTTTCTTGTTACCCTTCTTCAGGGTGATGCGATACGTTCCGGCGCGGAACACACCGAAGTCCACGAACAGGTAGTTCGGGCTCTCGGCATTGTGTTGGCTGCGGGCTACCAGACCCGTGCTCGCGCCCTTCTGCACTTTGCCTTTCACTACTTCCTGAACGCTCACTTGCGCGTCACTCAGGTCTTGACCATGGAACAGCACCGTCAGCGGCATCTTCATGTCGGTCCACCAGCATAACGGCTCTACTTGCTCGATCTTCGGTGCGGCAAAAACCATCTGGCTCAGCATCAGCACCGCTGCAAAAAAGAAACTCTTTTTCATATATATTCAATTAACTGTTTATTGCTTCATGATCTCGGACACCGGGATGTCCTTCACCGGCTTTTGTGCCAGCTCACCGAGGCGTTGGTATTTCTCCCAGAACGCCTGCATCTCCGCCGACGGCGCTTGCAAGAACTCCTCCGAACCCTGCGACTCAATACGCTCAAACACCATACCGGCGGTGATCTTATGCGTGTCGAGCGCCGGCTGGAAGGTCTTCTCCTCTTCCTTGTCCTCGGTATATACCTCGCGCAGGATACCGGTCTCCACCATCCGGCTCAGCAACTGATTCACCACGCGGATAGGCAGGTTGTCGCGGACAGCCAACTCATGTGCCGTCAGCGGGGCTTCATCCGCTTCAAAACGCTGGATGATCTCGTACAGCAGATACACCATGATGAAGTCTTTGTACCGACGCGACATCGTGTTCACATCTTTCTCGTACTCGAACTCCTCGTTGTTCTGGATCGCGTACGACATCTGCGCGCCGATCAAAATGAGCAGACTCGTGTATTGCAACCACGTCATCAGGATAGGGATCGTCGCGAACGCACCATACACGATGCTCGTGCGGCTCAGGAACGCAATCAGATAGACCGACAGCATCTGCAGCAACTGGAACAGCGTACCCATCAAGATACCCGGGACCAGCGCGCTTACGAACTTCACTTTCGTGTTCGGCACCGCGATGTACATCACCGTGAACAGCAGCCATACAATCACGAACTGCAGTGTCTCCACGCCTTCCATCTCGCCGACGGTGGAGTTCACGAGAATCGTGATTCCCGCGCTGCATATGATCAGTACCGGGATCAGCACTACGACGGCGATATACGTCGTAGCCTGCCGCAATACCGAGCGCGATTTCTTCACGTTCCAGATGCGGTTAAAGGCCGTCTCTACCGACTGGAAGAACGAATATACCGCCCATAACAGGATCAGGATACCGATGCCGATGAATAGTCCCCCTTGCGCCGTCTCCAAGTACCGCTGCACCATCGCCATGATGGTCGGTACCATACCCGTCTCGCCTAGGAACGATGCGTTCAACTGCGTCTCGATCACATCTGCTACACCGAAACCCTTGGCGATCGCCACGATCATCGCGAGGATAGGCACCACGGCAAAGATAAGAGAGTAGGTGAGGGCCTTGGCGGTGTCGTTCAGGTTCTTACTCGTGAACCCGCGTACCACCAGCGCGATTGTACGTAGGATACGGTAACCCAGACGCTTGTACCAAGTGTCTATCTCCGTCGTCGTCCGCCGCCACATATCGTAGCGAACAAAATCACCTATTTGGGAAAATCTCGTGTTCTTCATACATCCATACATTCATACATTCTTTCCCCATAGGGGAAAGAGTAGACCTGTAAGCCGGGTTCTGTACCCTTGCGGGCGTCTATCATTAATCTAACGCTTCCTACCCTCCGACTCGCGCGAGCAACGCTCAGACATCGGTTTACTTGGAATTGCAGCCCATCGTATGCTCGTTTCACATCTCTCGTCTCTGTAGCAGGGACCAAACATTGCTGCCTGACGGCCGTTAACCGCGATGGTGCTCTGCGCTGCCCGGACTTTCCTCACACTCGCGTGCGCGATAGACCGGCCTACTCAAGAGCGGTGTACGGGAATCGAACCCGCCTCCTCGGCTTGGGAAGCCGATGCACTACCGATGTGCTAACACCGCATTTTTCAAATCGCCTGCAAAATTACTGCTTTTTTTTGACATATGCAAATAAATGCAAAAGAAAAAATGCACAAAAAAACGCGTGCGCGCTTGCGTGTTCCAAAAAAAAATTGTATCTTTGCAGCGTAATTTGGAATAAAAGTTCAAAACTTAGCATTTATGGAGAAGCAGACACAAGCATGGGTGGACGGTTTCATGGCCGAACTCATTAGAAAAAACCCGGGTGAGAGTGAGTTTCACCAGGCAGTTAGAGAAGTAGTAGAATCGGTGGCGCCGATGATCATGGCGTACCCGTATCTGCGTGAACAGAAAGTGATGGAGCGCATCGTCGAACCCGAACGCGTGATCATGTTCCGTGTGCCATGGATGGACGATCAGGGTGAGGTGCAGATCAACCGCGGTTTCCGCGTACAGATGAACAGCGCCATCGGTCCGTACAAAGGCGGTATCCGTTTCCATGCGTCTGTGAACCTGAGCATCATGAAGTTCCTGGCTTTCGAGCAGACCTTCAAGAACGCCTTAACGACCTTGCCTATGGGTGGCGCCAAGGGCGGTTCGGACTTCTCGCCGCGCGGCAAGAGTGACGCGGAGGTGATGCGTTTCTGCCAATCGTTTATGACCGAGCTGCAGCGTCATATCGGCGCGGACACGGACGTGCCTGCCGGCGATATCGGTGTGGGTGGTCGCGAGATCGGCTATATGTTCGGTCAGTACAAACGTCTGCGCGATGAGTTCACCGGCACCTTGACCGGCAAGGGTCAGATGTGGGGTGGTTCGCTGATGCGTCCGGAGGCAACCGGATACGGTGCTTGCTATTTCGCACAGGCGATGCTCGCTACCCGCGGTGAGTCCTTCGAGGGCAAGCGCGTCTGTATCTCCGGTGCCGGCAACGTAGCGCAGTTCGCTGCACAGAAAGCGATGCGTCTGGGTGCGAAGGTACTAACGCTCAGCGACTCGGACGGCTTCGTGTATGACCCCGAGGGCTTGAATGAGGAGAAGATGGCGTATGTCTTTGAACTAAAGAACGTACGTCGCGGACGTATCAAAGAGTACGTATCCAAGTACCCGCAGGCGCAGTATTTCGCCGGTGAGCGTCCGTGGAGAATACCCTGCGACATCGCCATGCCGTGCGCTACGCAGAACGAGATTGAGAAAGCGGATGCAGAGAACCTGCTGAAGAACGGATGTTTCTGCGTGACGGAAGGCGCTAACATGCCGAGCACACCGGAAGCGATCGCGCTCTTCCAAGGTGCGAAGATATTGTACAGCCCGGGTAAGGCAAGTAACGCCGGCGGCGTAGCTACCTCGGGTCTGGAGATGACGCAGAACAGCATGCGTCTCAAATGGACTGCCGAGGAGGTGGACGAGCGTCTGCACCGTATCATGGCGGATATCCACGCCGCATGCCTCAAGTACGGCACCGAAGAAGACGGCTATATCAATTACGTCAAAGGCGCGAACATAGCAGGCTTTATGAAAGTAGCCAATGCCATGGTCGAGCAGGGGTTGGTCTAATGGAATCGAGCTATACCACATTGATGTCGAAGCGCGTAAGGCGGATACTGCTCGTGTGCAATAACTACGACAGTTTTGCGCTCGAGGAGGACGGCCGTATCGACGTGCAGATCGCGCAGGAGTATGCGGAACTCAATCTGAGTAACCCGCCTGCCATCGTGCGATCGGAGACGCCGAGCGAAGCGCTGTCTTTAGTCAAGAGTCAAGAGTCGAAAGTCGATAGTCAGAACTCGTTCGACCTGATCATCCTCGTCTATAGCGCCGGCGGCAATGAGGTATGGGATTTTGCGGCGGAGGCCAAGGGTTTGTTGCCCGACTGTCCGATCGTGCTGCTGTCTTCGTTCAGCAAGGAGATGTTCCTGCGCATGGAGAAAGCGGATAAACGCCATATCGACTACTTGTTCAATTGGAATAACTCGACCGACCTGATCATCGCTATCATCAAGTTGATAGAAGACCGACTGAACGCAGAGCACGATATCCTCGATGAGGGGGTTCGTGCTATTTTGTTGGTAGAAGACAGCGTGCGGTATTACTCGACCTATCTGCCGCTTCTGTACAAACTGCTGCTGCAGCAGAACACGATCGCTATCCGCGATGCGCTCAACGAGAAACAGCAGCTGCTGCGCAAACGTGCGCGACCCAAACTGCTGCTCGCGACCTGTTATGACGAGGCGATTGCGCTCTACCAGCGTTTTGGAAAGAACATCATCGGCGTGATCTCCGATGTGGGCTTTGTGCTGCATAAAGGCGAACCGGTAGCGATGGAGAAGCTCGATGCGGGTGTGGATCTGTGTAAGTTGATACGTGAGGATAACCCGACGATGCCGTTCCTGATGCAGAGCTCGCAGGAGTCGATGCGCAGCGTGGCGAACAAGTTGAAAGTGGGCTTTGTGGTTAAGAAGTCCAAGACCCTGCAGCAGGAGGTGAGCGAGTATATCGAGCGGGAGTTCGGTTTCGGAGACTTCATCGCCCGCGACCCGCGTACCGGAACGGAGATAGCGCGTGCGTCGGATCTGGAGGGCTTCGAGCGTATCATCTCCACCATCAGTCCGGCGGCTTTCCGTCGATTGAGCGATAACAACTACCTCTCCAAATGGCTCTTTGCCCGCGGTCTGTTTGCCGTAGGACGTCCGGTGAGTGCGCTCAAGATCCAAGACGACACGGATATAGAGAACGTGCGGCAGATGAATATCCGCCTTATCCACGACTACCGTATCAACCAAGCGCTCGGCGTGGTAGCCAAATACAGCCCCGAGACGTATAACGACACGATCTGGTTCTGCCGTTGCGGTAGCGGCGCGATGGGAGGCAAGGGTAGAGGACTCGCGTTCCTCAACCATATGCTGCAGAAACACGACCTGTACGATAAATGGCCGGAGGTGCGTGTGCTCGTGCCGCGTACGATGGTGATCACTACCGATTATTTCGACCGGTTCATTCACGATAACGGCTTGCAATACGTCATCAATGCGGAATTGACGGACGAAGAGATCCTGTCGGAGTTCGTGTCGGCGATGCTGCCGCTCGAACTGCGCGAGGCGTTGCGTCATTTCATCCGCGTATGCCATCGCCCGATAGCCGTTCGGTCTTCCTCCAAACTCGAGGACTCGTACTATCAGCCTTTCGCGGGCGTGTACAGCACCTATATGCTGCCGCAGACGGAGAACGAAGACCAGCTGCTGCGTATGCTGAGCAAGGCGATCAAGTCCGTCTATGCGAGTGTGTATTTCGCCGCATCGAGAGGATATATCGTGAGCACGGGCAATGTGCCGAGCGAGGAACGCATGGCGATCGTGCTGCAGGAGGTGTGCGGCGAAGCGGAAGGTAATTACTACTTCCCCGTGATCTCCGGTGTGGCGCGCAGCATCAATTTCTATCCGGTGGGCAAAGAGAAACCCGAGGACGGTATCGTCAAGATCGCGTACGGTCTGGGTAAGGCGGTAGTCGATGGCGAACAAGTGCTCCGCTTCTCACCCAAATACCCGAAGAACGTGCTGCAGACCTCGACGGTCGATCTGGCGATGCGGGAGACGCAGCAGTCGATGCTCGCGCTGAGTCTGAACCCCGAGCGGTTCAAGACTTCCATCGATGATGCGATCAACCTCGAGCGTATCCCGATACACGACTGCGGACAGTTCGAGAGCCTCAAACTCATTGCCTCGACCTACGACCGCGAGAACATGCGCATCGTGGACTCCTGTTATCCGGACGGTCCGCGTATCGTGACCTTTGCCCCGCAACTCAAGTTCAACACCTTCCCGTTGGTAGCGATCATCCGGGATTTACTCGACATCGCCCAGCAGGAGATCAAGACGCCGATAGAGATCGAGTTCGCGGCGAACATCGAGCACGACCCGCAGATCTTCCATGTGCTGCAGATACGTCCTATCTCGGCGGACAGCCTGAACGCGAGTGTGAACTGGGAAACTATCGACGAGCACGGTGCGATCCTCAAGAGCGGCAATGCGCTGGGCATCGGCAAGATCGAAGACGTGAGCGATATCATCTACCTCAAGCACGACACCTTCGATATATTGCGCACGCGCGAGATGGCAGAGACCATCCGCGAGTGGAACCGCAAGATGCAGCAAGAGGGTAGGCAGTACCTGCTGATCGGTTACGGCCGTTGGGGTTCGCAGATCCCGACACTCGGTGTACCGGTGGCATGGGGTGATATCAGCGAAGCCAAAGCGATAGCCGAATGCAGTTTGGAAAACTTCCGAATAGAACCTTCGCAAGGCTCGCACTTCTTCCAGAACCTTACGTCCTTCAATGTGGGATACATGAATATCGACCCCTGGGCAAGACCCGGCGAGGACCTGCTGGACGTAGCGGCGCTGGATAGAATACCGGCCGTCGAAGAGACGGATCTGGTACGGCATGTGCGCCTGGAACGCCCGTTAGAGATGTATATAGACGGGTTTAACAATAAAGCACTTATAAAATAATACCATATGCAATTAGCTTTACAAATTATCACGTTGATCGGTTCCGTCGCGATGCTGATGTACGGACTGAAAGTGATGTCTGAAGGCCTGCAGAAGATGGCAGGTAGTACCTTAAGTAATGTGCTGGGCACAGCCACCACCAACCGCTTCACAGGCGTCTTGACCGGTGCGTTCATCACAGCCGCAGTACAGTCTTCGACGGCGACGACGGTCATGACGGTGAGCTTCGTGTCCGCGGGGATCTTAAGCCTGGCGCAAGCGATCTCCGTCATCATGGGTGCCAACATCGGTACAACCTTTACGGCATGGATCATGGTGCTCGGTGGCGGTAGTTTCGACCTACGTCTGATCGTGTACACGGCGATCGTGCTGGCGGTAGCCCTTATCTACACGAAGAAAAACGCCAACCTCGGTGATTTCCTCATGGGTCTCTCGCTGCTGCTCTTAGGCCTCACGACGCTGAAGATCAACGCGACCGAGATGCATCTGGATGAGATGACACCGGTACGTAACTTCTTCATGGCGACCTCCAGTTGGGGTTACGGGTCCTATTTTCTGTACCTGCTGGTGGGCGGTGTTCTGACCTTTGCCGTACAGAGTTCGGCTGCGATCATGGCGATCACCATGACGCTCTGCTCTACGCACGTGCTGCCGATCGATATGGGTATATCGCTCGTGTTGGGAGAGAACATCGGTACAACCATCACCTCGAATATCGTAGCGCTCTCCGCTTCGGTGCAGGCGAGACGTGCCGCGATGGCGCACTTGGTGTTCAACCTCTTCGGTGTGATCTGGGTGCTCTGCGTGTTCCGCTGGTTTGTAGGCAATGTATGCCGCATATGGGGTGTGGAGTTTGAACCGGGCGTACCGTCTGATGTATCGCCGGACAAGCTCAATGCCATCCTGGCTACCTTCCACACGGCGTTCAACGTATTCAATACCTGTATCCTGATCGGTTTCATTCCGTTGCTGGAGAAACTCGTGATCATGATCATCCCGTCCAAGCCCGAGCAGAAAGATACGGACAGTCAGCTGCGGTTTATCTCCGGTGGTCTTATGTCCACGTCCGAGCTCTCTATCCTGCAGGCATGGAAAGAGGTACACGTCTTTGCCGTGCGTGCACAGCGTATGATCGGTATGGTACATGACCTGTTCTACGAGAAAGACAACCAGCAGTTCGCGATGATCTTCAGCCGTATCGAGAAATACGAGGGTATCTGCGACCGCATGGAGTACGAGATCGCGCAGTACCTGAACGAGGTAGCCGACGGTCGTTTGTCCGATCAGTCCAAGCACGAGGTACACAAGATGCTCCGTATCGTTTCAGAGCTGGAGTCCGTCGGAGATGCGAACTACAACCTGTCCCGCTATATCCGTCACAAGCACGAGAGTAACATCCTGTTCAACGAGAAACAAACCAAGAACGTAGAGCAGATGATCTATCTGTTGACAACGGCTCAGAACATGATGGTGGATGCGCTGGAGAAAGTGAATATTACGCAGGATGAGTTCTTCGCGATGAGTAATATCGAGAGCGAGATCAATAACTTCCGCGATGAGCTCAAGAGCCAGAACATGACCAGCATCACCGAGAAAGAGTACGATTACTCGACCGGCGTCAACTACATGGATATCATCCTCGAACTGGAGAAGATGGGCGACTACATCATCAACGTAGAGGAAGCCGTTTACGAGCACAAACATGATAAATAATTCGATATGAAAAACAATCTTTTAGCAGGCGCAGTGATCGCCTTGGGTTTATGCCTTGGAGGTATGTTTATCTACCTCGGAATCAGTAAGTTTGCCAACAAAGACCGTGCGGTATCCGTTAAGGGTCTGAGTACGCGTGAGGTGGAAGCCGACCATGCCGTTTGGCCGCTGTCGTACGCATGGAGCGGCAATGATCTGCCGGCCCTCTATGCACAGTTAGAAACCATCACGGCACGCGTGAAGAAACATCTGCTGACGCAGGGCTTTGAAGAGAGCGATATCCGTCAGGGTTCGATCAGCGTCAATGACAACTGGTCCGATTACTACGGCAACCATCGTCCGGAGTACAAATACACGCTGAGCACCTCGCTCATTGTCTCGACGGACAAGGTGCAACTCGTTGTGGCCAGCCAGGGCAAAGAGGCCGAACTGCTCAAAGAGGGCATCATCGTCAAGAGCGAGAAATGGAACCTCGACTATCAGTTCAACGGTCTGCCGGAGTTGAAGCCGTCGATGATCGAAGAGGCTACGCAGAACGCCCGTGCGGTGGCACAGAAATTCGCCGACGACGCACAATGCTCGCTGGGTTCTATACGTAGAGCAAGCCAAGGCCAGTTCAGCATCGAATCCGATGAGTACCAGCCTTGGGTGAAACGTGTACGCGTTGTGACAACGGTAGATTACTTCTTGGAATAAGCCGCCTTTAGAACCATCCTAAGCGGCGAATAAGCCGTAGCAGGCACGTCGGTGCCAGCAGAATGAGAAAGCACAGTACCCGCCAGAAAACGGTGGGTATTGTTGTTTTAGCCCATCCGTGGAAGAGCGCGAACAGGCCGCGTTTGGCCAGAGTCTCGGGGCTCACGATGATACCGAGGCATTTGCCGAGTTTGGTCATGAACGGCGGGATAGAGTAGAGTCCTGTATCGACAGCACCCGGGCTGACATCCGTCACGCTCACACCGTACTTGCGCAACTCGATATGCAGCGCTCTCGTAAAATGACTCAGGAAAGCCTTCGTGCCGCCGTACGTACCGAGCCGCTGTGCAGCCATCTTACTCGTCACGGAGCAGACATTGAGGATATAACCCTTGCCGCGCGCTTTCATGTCCTGTCCGAAGAGGTAACAGAGCATCGCAGGCGTGTACATATGGAGGTTCATGATCAGGCTCGTGAAACCCTCGCTGTCGTCGAGGATGTCCTTGTCGTGATACACACCGGCGTTATTGACCAGCACCTCCACCTCCATCTTATGCGCGCGCGTGTAGTCATATAGTTCGCGCGCGGAAGTCTGCTGCCCCAGATCCAGTACCAACGGTACTACCTGTAGGTCTTTAGACCGTCCTGAAGCGTCAGCGCCCTGTAGCGTAGCGTCCTTTAACCTTTTAGCCGCATCCTCTATCTCCTTTACATTGCTCACGATGAGCAGGTTATAGCCGCGCTTGAGCAGTTGTTCCGCAAAAGAGTAACCGATGCCTGAAGAGGCACCGGTTACAATCGCGTATTTGGATGAATTATTGCTCATCCTCTACGGCTGCTTGTGCAGCTGCTAAACGTGCGATAGGTACGCGGAACGGTGAGCAGGAAGCGTAGTTCATACCCACACGTGCGCAGAACTTAACGGAACTCGGTTCGCCACCGTGCTCACCGCAGATACCGGTGCGCAGACCCGGACGAACGGCACGACCTTTCTCTACCGCCATCTTGATCAACTGACCAACACCCTTCTGGTCGAGTACCTGGAACGGATCCACTTTGAGGATCTTCTTCTCGAGGTAAACCGGCAAGAAGGAAGCGATATCGTCACGGCTGTAACCGAAGGTCATCTGCGTGAGGTCGTTCGTACCGAAGGAGAAGTACTGAGCCTCTGTAGCGATGCGGTCTGCCGTCAGGGCAGCACGCGGGATCTCGATCATCGTACCGATCTCGTACTCAACCTCGATACC
>JAEEGH010014648.1_pt1 | contig 17177 bp, 15 predicted proteins | sample 9134181 | NCBI WGS metagenome assembly JAEEGH01 (sample SAMN16246544, study PRJNA631951) | gut metagenome | biome: gut microbiome; feature: rumen; material: DP-attached | host: Bos | place: Iran: Karaj | collected 2018-10
CTTGCAAAACGTGCCAAGGCCCTCAACCTCGACGCCATCCACGACACCGTCCACGAGATGGCCCGCGACGAAGCCCGCCACGGCAAAGCCCTCGAAGGCCTGCTGAACCGCTACTTCAACAAATAAATGTCCTTCCGCAAGAACATCTCCTACGCACTCTTCCCGCTGACCATGTGGTATGCGGTGGGGGTGCGTTTCCGTAATTTGTTCTATGCGCTGGGCATCAAGAAACAAGAGGCTCCCCACATCACGACAATTGGTGTGGGGAACCTTTCTACTGGCGGCACCGGCAAGACACCGCATGTGGAATACCTCATCAGGCTCCTTGCCGACAAATACCCCACCGCCGTTCTCAGCCGCGGATACAAGCGCAAGAGCAAGGGCTACGCAATAGACGACGGCAACCACGACGCCTCCCTTCTTGGCGACGAACCCGCCATGATTGCAAGCAAGTTTCCCCAGGTACAGGTAGCCGTGTGCGAGAAACGTGTAGAAGGTGTGAAACAACTGATGGAGCAGGAGCAGAAGCCCCAACTCATCATCCTCGACGATGTCTTCCAGCACCGCGCCATCAAACCCAGCATCAACATACTGCTGACGGAGTACAGCCACCCCTACTTCGCCGACCACATCCTCCCCTACGGCGACCTACGCGAGTTCAAAAAAGCACGTTTCCGCGCCAACATCGTCATCGTCACCAAATGTCCTGCCATCCTCAACCCCGTGGAAAAGCACAACATCCTCCACGACCTCAAGCTACTAAACTACCAAAAAGTCTTCTTCTCCTATTTCGCCTATGGTGAGTTGCAGACCCTTGACGGCCATCCTGCCCCGGTCGACCTGCGTCGTGTTGACAACATCCTTTGTGTCACCGGCATAGCACATCCCGACCCCTTGCTCGCCGAATTGCGCCGCAGCGTCAAAGTGCAGCACATGGCCTTTGGCGACCACCACGACTTTACAGCTCACGACATTGCCCGCATACGCGAAACCTTTGCCGCGCTCCCGGGCGCAAACAACATCATCATTACCACCGAGAAAGATGCCATGCGTCTACATGGCCTCACTGGGGACCTGCCGTTCCGCGTCCTCCCCATCCGGGTAGCTTTCCACAAAGAAAACGACAAAGACTTCGACCATCTTATCGAGTCGGCAGTCCGCGAAAACATTTCATTCCTCTCCAAACTCAGCATCTGGAGCTGAGTTATTTCTTGATATAGCTGAGGAAATCCAAATCGATGCTTAAGGAAAGGAAAGGCTTCAACAGCCAGGCTTTGGCCGTGACATCGTCGATGCTAAGGCTGTTGCCGATGATGTCGCCGTTGCCATAACCATCTTTCAGCACCTGGTATTCAGCGATATTACATCCGAAAGTGAGGTAGAAGAAGTCGACGAAGCGGAAGCTGAAACCGGCATAGAAATTCTTGAACAGGTTGCTTCCTCCGAAACCGACATAGAAGCCGATGTCGTAGGCGAAATCCTGGTCGAAGCGACGAATCTGCCGTCCCGTGCTGTCGTTGCCCAACGTGTGCGAACGATTGAAAAACTTGGTCAAATCCCACAGCATCACCGAGGCGCCGGTGACATAGTCAAACTCCACATCGCCGGCATTACGGTTGGAGATATAGCGGTCGTAGGTGCCCGTGGTGGCGCCGGCCTTGAGGCGTATTTCCCAGTCGGGGGTGCGATAGAAACGCATGGCCACGCCCTGGATGGGGCGCACTTTCTTCTTGCGGTTGGTGGCCAGGGCCACACGCTCTTCGGCGGCCTTAGCCCTCTCTTCCAAGTATTTGTTGGCCTCTTCCTTGCGCACATTTTCCAATTCGGCAATGCGCACCAGAGCCCGCAGCGAGTCGACCATGTGGATGTAGTAGTTGCGCTCGGCCTCGAGTTTCTCCTTGTCTACGCCGTTGGCCGAGAGGATTTCGCGGTAGAACACTTCTTTGTCCTGCAGTGCACGGAGAGCCGCCGTGTCGGCCTCGCGACGGATGACGGTGTCGGTGTGGTAGACATGGAGAGTGTCGGTGCGGTAGAGGCGGAGGGTGTCGGTGCGAAGTACGTAGACGGTGTCGGGCTGAGGCGGTGCCGGCATCATGACACGGGGCGCCGACGCCTCGTTGTTCAGCCACTCGCCAACGCCCACCTCGGCGACGGTATCCACCACCACCTGTGCCGCAAGGCTCAGGGGCAGGAGTAGGAATGCTATAAACAACAGGCGCTTCATTTCAGACGGCAAACCATTTCGTCGACGGTCATGGTCTGCTGACTGCCGTCGGTCATATTCTTGAGGGTGACGGTACCGTTTTGGAGTTCGCTTTCGCCAATGAAAGCCACAAAGGGAACCCCTTTGCGGTTGGCGTAGTCCATCTGTTTCTTCATCTTGGCAGCTTCGGGATAGACCAATGTTGCCACTCCTTCGGCGCGGAGTTGTGCGGCAGCGCGGATGCAGGCGGCCTGCTCAGCAGGGCCGAAGTTGATGAAAAGCACCGTGGCGGCCTGTGCCAGGTCCTTGGGGAAGGCGTCGAGTTCGGTGAGCACGTCGTAGATGCGGTCGGCCCCGAACGAGATGCCCACGCCACTGACGTCGGGCATGCCGAAGATGCCGGTGAGATTATCATAACGGCCTCCACCACAGATGCTTCCAATCTGTACATCCTTGGCTTTCACCTCGAAGATGGCGCCGGTATAATAGTTCAGCCCTCGGGCGAGGGTGAGGTCAAGTTCAATGTCACAATGCATCTGTGACGCCGTGATGAGGCCGAACAATTCTTTCAGTTCGGCGGCGCCCTTGGCGCCCACTTCCACGTTGGCGAACATCTGCTCCAAAGCACTGATTTTTTGCTCGGTGCTTCCCGTGAGCGAAAACACAGGGTCGAGGGCGGAGATCTGTTCTGTCGTAAGGCCTCGTTCGGCCAACTCGGCACGCACATTGTCGAGACCTATTTTGTCCAACTTGTCGATGGCCACGGTGATGTCGACAATTTTGTCGGGTGCACCGATCATCTCGGCGATACCGGCAAGCACCTTGCGGTTGTTGATTTTCACCACCACATTGACGCCCAACTTGCCGAAAACCATGTCGATCATCTGCACCAGCTCGAGCTCGTTGAGTTGCGAGGTGGAGCCAATCATGTCGGCGTCGCACTGATAGAATTCTCTGTAGCGACCCTTCTGCGGCCGGTCGGCACGCCACACAGGCTGCAGTTGGTAGCGGCGGAAGGGGAAGGTAATCTGGTCGCGATGCTGGACAACGAAACGGGCGAAGGGGACGGTGAGGTCATAGCGCAGGCCACGGTCACAAATCTGCGGTGCCACCTTGTGATAATCCTGTTGGAAATCAACATTCTCCATGAAGTTGCCCGAATTGAGCACCTTGAACAACAGTTTGTCACCCTCTTCGCCATATTTACCCATGAGCGTCGAGAGGTTCTCGAGCGAGGGAGTTTCGATAGGTTCGAAGGCGAAAGCGCGGAAGACCGAGCGGATAGTGTCGAAAATATAGTTGCGGCGCGCCATCTCTATCGGGAGGAAATCGCGCGTACCCTTGGGAATTGAGCATTTAACAGTAGCCATAGCATTCAAATTTTGAAACTGCAAAATTACGAATAAAGCCCGAAATGGCAAAATTTATTTTTTGCCACCACCGGACAGCGCCTTCCCGAGGGGTTGAAAAGGGGTAAAAACCGGGTGCATTTAACTAAATTTAACAAACATTTCAACTACCTGTCAACCAGGTATCAACACCTACGATGGTAGGAGTTGGTAGGGAGTTGGTAGGGGGTTGGTAGGTAGATGGTACCAAGGGGGTGGCAAGCGGACACTTTTTCTTTCCGACGGAAAGGATTTTTTTCGTATTTTTGCATCGGAAACAGACAATGTGAAAATGCACGTCAAACGCCATATCGTGTTGCTGGTGTGCCTGTTGGCATGCGCGGTGGGTTTTGCCCAGGAGGCAAAAACGCCCCATTTGCGCATCAACGACACCGGGAACGGGGTGTTGAAGGTCGATTTCCAACTGCAAGGAGTGGGGTTGGAGCTTGTTGGATGGAATTTTTCGCGGATGACAAGCAACGGCATGTCCTTCGGCACAGGACGTGAGAATGCCCCCGACCTGCCTACGGCAAGCATGCTGTTGCGACTGCCGATGGGCAGCACACTGAGAGTGAGCGACATTGCAGAAGAGAAGACAACAGAAAACCTCTGGCCCGAATTGAGAGAGTACCCCCTGGCTCCGGTTGTCAGAGGGTGGGCCAAAGACCAGTCGTGGCCCGGCTACGAGCCCGATACAAAGATTTATGAGACAGACGGATACTACCGCAGCGGCGACCTGATGGAGGTTGAACACCTCGGACGCATGGGCCGCGAAGAGATCTACCGCCTGACTGTGCGGCCGGTGGCCTACAATCCAGTGAGCGGTGGAGTAAAGATATGGGAAAGCATTGAGGGAACGCTACTTGTAAGCAAGGTTTCTACCCCCGTCCCCAAAAGCGAAGAGGTGTTGCTAATTGTGTCGCGACCCGAATTTGAAGCTGGTTTACAGGATTTTGTACAATGGAAGCGGCAGGAGGGCTACCATGTGGAAGAGCTCTATGTTGAAACCTATAAGCGCGACAGCATCAAAGAGATGATGCAGCCCTATTTCCTGAGTGAGAACCCTTTGCATGCAGCGCCCGACTATATCCTGCTTGTTGGCGACGCGGCACAGATACAGTCGTTTATAGGCGAAACCTCGCTTGACGGCGAGGGGCACACCACCGACCTCTACTATGCCGACTTCACGGGAGACTACCTACCCGAAGCGCTGCTGGGACGCTGGCCCGTGAACGACACGGCCGAGCTGCGCATCGTGGTGGAGAAGACGCTTCGCTACGAGCAGTTTAACAGCATCGACACCACCCAGCTGAAGCGCCTGCTGCTGGTGGCTGGCAACGAGCAGTATTCGCCTGCACCACTGACCACCAACGCACAGGTCAACTACGTGGGTCGCGAGACGAAAATGGCTCATCCCGAGATTGATACACTCACGTTCCACAACCCGCAGTCGGGTTCCCAGGTTGACACCATCGTATCCTCCATCGGCTACGGAGCCAGCCTGTTGAACTACACGGCGCACTGCACCGTAGGAGGCTGGACCTCACCGGCGTTGACCATCGGGCGTGTCGAGGAGGCCTCAGCAACACAGCCCATGGTATATGTGAACAACTGCTGCAAAAGCAACACATTCAGCGGCACAGGCTTTGGCGAGCAACTGCTGCGGCTGCCCGTGGGTGGTGGCGTGGGTGTGATAGGCGCCACCAACTCTACACTTTGGTATGAGGACTACTACTGGGCTGTAGGACCCAAATGGCCAGTAACACTGAATGTTGCCTACGACAGCGCGGCACGCGGGGCTTTTGATGCCCTAACAGGGAGCCACCCCTCCATCGCCACCTTGGGTGAACTGCTGGCGGCCGGCAACCTGGCCGTCACAGCCTTCGGCACGGGATATGCAAAATTCTATTGGGAAATCTACTGCCTGCTGGGCGACCCGACGCTGAAACCTTGGATTGGCGTGCCACAGCATATCGAACTCTCCATAGCCGACAGCATATTCAACGGCAGTAGCGAGATTAATGTGGACGGAACTCCCGGAGCCCGCGTGACAGCCATGCAAGACGGCCAGCTGCTGGGCGTGGCCGATATCGACAGCCTTGGACAAGCCTCCCTCCGTCTGAGCCAGACTCTCGACACCCTGCCGCTAATCCTTACCGCCACCGGCCAAGGATTACAGCCCCGCATCGACACTTTGAGGGTAAACGCCGACATCAGGTACGGCGTAGCATTGCGCGAGGTGGCAGTCAGCGACACGACCGTAAATTGCATAGTGGAAAATATCGGGCACTGCAGCATTGACACACTGAAAATTGTATTGACACAGACAGGAGAAGACACCCTGAATGGTGCCCTGCTGCGAGAGCAGATAGCCATTATCGACTCGCTGCCGGCAGGTGTCCACCAGTCCGTCGTCATACCGGTGGCAGTCGAAGCCATCGGCAGCCAGCCCTATTGGCAAGCCACCCTCATGGCGTGGGAGGCGGGCTCGGGCACGCTGTGCGACCTCACGCTGCGTCACGCATTGGAGGTACACTACCCCACCCTCACGCTGCGCCTGACGGATGCCAGCGGTCGCGAGGCCCGGCGTGTGCTGCCGGAGCACAGCTACCGACTGGAAGCCACGGTTGACGGCGTTGCCGATTCGCTGAGACTCAGCGCCGAGACACTGCCCTTCGGGCAATGGAGCGATACCGCCAATATATTGGACTTCTCCACCCCTGACAGCATCTGCGCCCTTGGCATCGGTGCCACCCTTCATCTGGACGGCTGGCGCGACGAACAACGCTATTGGCTGGAGCCCGGCGAGCGCATCGACAGCTTCGAGCAGGGATTCGACAGCCACCCCTGGCAGAACAACGGCCGTGTGGCATGGACTCTCGACAGCACGGAGAGCCATTCGGGCCACTTCAGTGTCCGCTCAGGAGCCATCGAAGACGGGCAACTGACGCAGCTATGCCTTGAGGTGATAATGCCGATGAGAGACAGCGTGAGCTACTGGGTGAAAACCTCGACTGAGGAGCGCCACGACAAAATGACCTTTTTGGTCGACGGACGCGCCTTCACACCCGAAGCATGGGGCATCGGGGACTGGCGCCAACGCACACACGTGATAGCTGCGGGACGGCACACCCTCTGCTGGCGCTATGCCAAAGACGGCTCGGGCCACCAAGGCGACGACTGTGTGTGGCTTGACGACATACAGATTCCGCTTGCGCTATGGGACAGTGTCTACGCCTGGGATTGCGCCGGACCTTCTCCCCTGCGCATTACGCAAACCGACAGAGCAATCCAGATCAAACTCTATCCCAACCCGACAAACGAAGGGGTGTGGATCGAAGGTCGGCCGGGGACAGCGGTGAGCATCGGCGATGTCATGGGGCGCACCATAGCCTCATTCTCTCTGACCAGCGAAGGAGCCCACCACTGGGATGCCTCGGCGTTGCAGGCAGGCATCTATTACGCCACCGGCACCCTCGACGGACAGCAAAGCACTCAGAAAATAATCCTCATAAAGCCTTAAAGCCATGCCAGAAACCCTTAGCGACACCCTACTCCTTCAGGAAACACTGCCATTCTGGCAATGGGACACCACCATCGAGTGGTCCACGGCAGAAGTCGACACAGGCATTCCCTTTGACTCCATTCACCGTCCACGCGAGAAAGTGGACACGGTATTCCGCAAGTCGCTCTTCCAACGCCATACACTGCAGGTGCAACACCAAAACTTCATCGAAAGACCCGACACACACGAACCCGCCTGGATATTCATCAGCCTGCTGCTACTTACAGGGTTGATATGCCTCTACTTCCATCTGCGCACCATCAAACTTCCGGCATTGATGAAAGCACTGGTCGACCGCAGAGCCATGGAACGATTGGTACGCGACTGCAACCTGAACCGTACCGTGATGATGCTGCCCATGGGACTGCTGCTGGTAGCGACAGTGTGCCTGCCAGTTCACCACATAGCCATGCCCCAGACAGGGCTGAAAGGATACCTGATGATTGCCATCGGAGCAGCATTGCTTTACATCCTGCGCAACAGCATACTGCGCCTGCTGGGCAACACTTTCGAGAACAAAACAGGAGTGACGCTCTACATCATCAACAACTATTTCTTCCATTTGGTGGAGGCTACCGTGGTGACCGTGTTGCTGTTTCCCTTCTTCTACCTGCCAGGAGGTCAAACAGCGATGCTCTACATCATTGGAGGATTCATTGCCCTGGCCTTCATCATACGGTTCGGACGAGGAATAAAAGTTTTTTTAACACTTCCAAATAGCTCCAGTTTCTATCTTTTTTACTATCTTTGCATCGTCGAATTGATACCTATTTTGGCACTCGTAAAGTGGATTATATACAATAGCTCAGCAAGTTGAGCCGAATATTTGATTAGAGAATGAAGATTAAAAAGATTCTAATTTCGCAGCCGGCACCCGCCGATTTGGAGAAATCGCCCTACAGAAACCTCATCAACAAGCACAATGTAGACATCACTTTCTACAAATTTTTTGAAGTCGTCGGCATCCCCGTTTCAGAGTTCCGTAAGACCCGCATCCACATCAGTGAATACAGTGCCATCATCTTCAACAGCAAGAACTCGATAGACCACTTTTTCCGTATGCTCAAAGAGCTGCGCGAGACCGTCAGCGAGGACATGAAATATTTCTGCTCGACCGAGGCCATCGCCCTCTATCTGCAAAACTACATCCAGTATCGCAAACGCAAAGTGTTCTTCGGCAACCAGTATTTTTCCGACTTGCTGGAAGTGATGGGCAAGCACCGCGACGAGAAGTTCCTCTTCCCGTGCAGCGACGAAAAACAGACCGAATACACCAAGGCCCTCGACAAGGCCAAATTCAAATACACCAAGGCGCCGATGTACACCTCGGCCCCGAAGGATCTCACAAAATTCAACCTTGAGGATTTCGATGCCATCGCCCTCTTCTCGCCTATTGGAGTGAGAAGTTTGGTAAAGAGTTTCCCCGACGTGAAAGACCGCAACATTCTCATTGCGGCCTTCGGCACCTCAACCCACGCCGCCCTCAAGGAACAGGGCATCAAGCTCACCATTGCCGCCCCCACCCAGTCGGCGCCCTCGATGGCTATGGCCATTGAGAACTACATCATGGGCAAAGAACAGGACTCGGTTATCGCCTCAAAAGGAGAGTTGGTGAAACACAGCGTGAAGAACACCATCGGCTCGGCGACAAAGAAAGCCAAGCCCGTCATTGCCAACAAGGAGATTTACAAACAGCGCATGGAAGAGAAGAAAGCCCAGGCTGCCGCCCGCCGCGCCGCCCGTGCCGCTGAAAAAGCCAAAGCCGAAGCAACAAAAGTGGAAAAAGTAAAGGTGGACAAACCAAAAGTTGAAAAGCCAAAGGTTGAGAAAGCCAAGACAGAGAAGGCCAAGGCAACAAAAGTAAAGGTTGAGAAAACGAAAGTAACAAAGACCAAAACCGAGAAAGCCACGACAGGGAAGACCACGGCAACCAAAACGAAAGTCGTGAAGAAAAGCGCCAAGAAATAAGCAATGGCTTTCACCTTTTCGAAAGAAGAACGATTGTGCAGCCGTCAGCGGATGGACCAACTCTACGCAGAAGGTCACCGGCTGATGGCTTTCCCTTTCAGTGTACAATGGATGATTGTAGATGAGAGGGCAGAGGAAGGCGGGAAGTGCCAAGTGATGATTGTGGCACCAAAACGGAAACTCCACCATGCCGTGGACCGCAACCGAGTGCGACGGCTGACGCGTGAATGCTACCGCCTGCGCAAACACACGCTCTACCAGCTTCTCGAAGATCACCATGTCAGTATCGTCTTCTCGATGGTGTACATCCACAATGAGATCATGACATACGAGCAACTGGGCCACAAGATGGACAAGCTGCTGGAGTCTCTGGAAAAGGAAATACTGTCCGCGCTATGAAATTCAAACCCCTTTCATGGCTGATGCTGGCATTGATAGCTTTCTACCGCACCTGCATCTCGCCCCTCACTCCGCCTGCCTGCCGCTATACACCCACTTGTTCGCAATATGCACAGGAAGCCATCAAAAAATATGGACCTTTTAAAGGTGGCTGGTTGGCGCTGAAACGCATCCTGCGATGCAATCCTTGGGGTGGCTCGGGATACGACCCTGTGCCATAAAAAATGTTTTCCAACCGCAAAAATACAACAAAGGCGTGCCACGTGGCACACCTTTGTTTTTATCAGGAAATTCTGTCTCCACAGAAGGCTTTACGCTTGCAACCTGTACATCGTCGACCTTGCCATACGCTGTCGAGGTGGTCGGCGGCTGCATCCACCAGCAACGGTTCGTCGGTAAGGATACCCGCCTCGAAGTTACGATTATTGTCGCCTTTCATCCCCATGCCGGCACCGGTGAGGTTGGCGGAGCCGATATAGGCAGTGGTGCAGTCGAGAACCATAATCTTGAAATGCACCCGCGGACATAGCCGACGTTCCAACCTGCTCCACAATCCCGGATACTTGTCGAAATCCTTACGGAAGTTCTCTCCGGGTTCTTTAGCATGGAGCAGACGTACATCGACTCCCCGTTTCAGCAATTTGTCCAACACTGAGAGGAACGGAATCACTTTTTTGCCGTCCCCCACATACAAATCCTTCAGGTCGGCAGTCCCAATCCATAGGTCGTGATTGACCTTCTCACAAAGCGAAAGCACCTTTGTGTAGTGCTCCATGTCCGCGATATACTGTATCATATAAGTATTCTTTTTTTCTAAAGAATGCGGAGAAGGTCGGCGAAATCGTCGATAAGGTAGTCGGCACCGGCATGAAGAAGGTCGACGGCCGACTGGTTGCCATAGGTGACACCACAGGTGCGACAGCCGGCGGCGAGGCCCATGAGAATGTCATAATTGGCATCACCGACGACAATGGTTTCGTTGGACGGAATATCCAATTGCTTCAGGATGACCTGCACAGGCTCGGGATGCGGCTTGTGGTGCTGCACGTCGTTGGCGCCGACAACCATGCCGACACAATCCTCCAAATGAAAAGTGTGGATAAAACCGTCGAGTGTGGGGCGTGCACGGCTGCTGCATATAGCCAATTGCAAACCTCGCTCATGGAGCGCAGCAAGAGTCTCCATCACATGGGGGAAAAGAGCAACCACGCCGGGATGGTTGTCCTCGTCGAAGATACGGCGATAGACCTCGGCGCAACGCCCGGCCATGGCGGCATCAACACCAAGCAACTTGATGAAACAGTCCTCCAACGGGAGTCCGATAATGGCCTTGCACTCGTCGTCGGTGCGCGAAGGGAGATGCAGCGCACTGATAGTGCGCTGCAAACTGCTGACGATAAGAGGCTGGGTGTCGGCCAAAGTACCGTCGAAATCCAAAATTACCAGGCGCGTCATTTCTGCGCGGCCATGTATTGTTCCAGCAGGCGCTGGACGTACTTGCCAAAGACGTCGAACTCAATGTTGACCACCGTACCGGGACGGAAATTATGGAAATTGGTCACCTTATAAGTATAAGGTATTATAGCCACCGAGAACATGCCGGGCTCGGAATCCACCACCGTCAGACTCACGCCATTGATGGAGATGGAGCCCTTGGGCACCGTGATGGAGGGGGCGTTCTTGGCATCGTACTCGAAATAGAAACGCCACGAGCCGTTGTCATCCACCACTTTGGTACAGGTAGCCGTCTGGTCGACATGGCCTTGGACGATATGGCCGTCGAAACGGCCGTCCATACGCATGGAGCGCTCCACGTTGACCTCGGTGCCCACCTGCCATGTGCCCAGGTTGGTCTTGAGCATCGTCTCGTCCATGGCGGTGACGACATATTGTTTCTTTTCCTTGTCAACCTTCACCACTGTCAGGCAACAGCCGTCGTGAGCCATGCTTTGGTCGATGGCCAATTCGTCGCCGAACGGCACCTCAAGGGTGAAGTGATAGTTGGTATTCTCTTTCTCTATTTTGACCACACGGGCGGTCGTCTCAATGATTCCTGTAAACATAGTGTGCAATTATTCAACCGTGACTGATTTGGCGAGGTTGCGAGGCTGGTCCACATTGCGCCCCTTGGCGGTGGCGATGTAGTAGGCCAACAGCTGCAACGGGATGACCGACAGCATGGGCACGAAGCAGTCGCGAGTGTCAGGAATAACGAAACAATAGTCGCTCATGTTCTTCACCGTGGTGTCGCCTTCGGTGACCACACTGATAATCTTGCCCTTGCGGGACTTGATTTCCTGAATATTGGAAACAATCTTGTCGTACATGCCGCGTTTGGGGGCGATGAATACCACGGGCATCTCCTCGTCGACGAGGGCGATGGGGCCGTGCTTCATCTCGGCGGCGGGATAGCCCTCGGCATGGAGGTAGGAGATCTCCTTCAGCTTCAGGGCACCTTCGAGGGCCACAGGGTAGTTGTAGCCTCGGCCGAGGAAGATGAAGTTGCGGCAGTAGGTGAACATCTGGGCAAACTGGTCGATGTCCTTGTTGTTCTCCAGGGTCCACTGCATCTTGTCGGGAATCTGGTAGAGCTCGTCCACCAGCATGTGGAACATCTCGTCGCTGAGGGTGTGCTTTTCTTTGGCAATGGCCAGACCCAGCAGGCAGAGGGTGATGACCTGGCCGGTGAAGGCCTTGGTGGAGGCCACACCGATTTCGGGGCCCACATGCAGGTAGGTGCCGCTGTGGGTGGCGCGGGCGATGCTGGAGCCGATGACATTGCAGATGCCATAGAGGAAGGCACCCTTCTGCTCGGCCAGCTGGATGGCGGCCAGCGTGTCGGCCGTCTCGCCGCTCTGGCTCACGGCGATGACCACATCGTCGGGATAGATGACGGGGTTGCGGTAGCGGAACTCCGAGGCGTACTCCACCTCGACAGGAATCTGGGCGGCCTCCTCGATGAAGTATTTTCCGATGAGTGCCGAGTGCCAGCTGGTGCCGCAGGCGCAGATGATGATGCGGCGGGCGTTGATGAATTTGTCCTTGTGGTCGATGATGCCGCTCAGCACCACGTCCTTGTTCTTCTTGTGCAGACGGCCTTTGATGCAGGTGCGCAGGGCGTTGGGCTGCTCCCAGATTTCCTTGAGCATGAAGTGGGGGAAACCACCTTTCTCCAACTCGTCGAGCGAGAGGCTCAGGGTGTGCATCTCGGGGGTCTGGTGGACGTTGGCCAGGTTGACGATATCAATCTTGCCGCTGCGGTCCATGTAGGCAATCTCCTCGTCCTTGAGATAGATGACCTGCTTGGTGTATTCCACGATGGGGGTGGCGTCGGAGCCGAGGTAGAACTCTTTCTGTCCGCGTGCGTCGGTACCCACTCCAATAACCAGGGGGCTGCCCTTGCGGGCGCACACCAACTGGTCGGGATGCTTCTTCTCCAGAATGGCGATGGCATAGGCACCGATGACGTTCTTCAGCGCACGCTGTACGGCGGTGAACAAGCTGCATTTGCCTTTCTTCTGGGTGTATTCAATCAGCTGCACCAGCACCTCGGTGTCGGTTTCGCTGCAGAACTCGTAGCCTTCCTTCTCGAGCATGGCGCGCAGGGTCTTGTAGTTCTCGATGATGCCGTTGTGCACCAGCGAGAGGTTGCCGCTCTGACTCAGGTGGGGATGGGCGTTGACGGTGTTGGGCTCGCCGTGGGTGGCCCAGCGGGTGTGGGCGATGCCGATGCTGCCCGTGGTATCCTCGGCGGCACATTTCTCCTCAAGAGCCGACACTTTGCCGGTGGCTTTGTAGATGTTGAGGTCGCCTTTGGCGTTGATCATACTTACTCCGGCCGAGTCGTAGCCGCGGTATTCCAGTCGATGAAGGCCCTTTATCAGAATAGGGTAAGCTTCCTGCTCACCGATGTATCCTACTATTCCACACATAACTATTTTTTTTGAAGTTAATAATCCAATCAGTAATTTCTCCAATTGCGCAGCCTCAGGTTGAAAACGCCGAAGAATGCTTCCTTGAAGATTTTCATACTCATCTTGCTCACACCGAGCACCCGGTCGGTGAAGATGATGGGCACCTCGTAGACCTTGAATCCCAGGCGCGTGGCCGTGTATTTCATCTCAATCTGGAAAGCGTAGCCTACAAACTTCACCTTGTCGAATTTCATCTTCTCCAACACGCGGCGGCTCCAACACACGAAGCCCGCCGTCGAGTCGGCCACCTTCATGCCCGTCACGATGCGGACATACTTCGAGGCGTAGTAGCTCATCATCAAACGGCCCATGGGCCAATTGACTACCGAAATCTTGCCACCCACATAGCGGCTTCCCACCACCACGTCGCCCTTGCCCGAGGCGCAGGCCTCGTAGAGGCGGATGAGGTCGTCGGGATTGTGCGAGAAATCAGCATCCATCTCTATCATATAATCGTAGCCATGCTCGTTGCCCCAGCGCATACCTTCAAGGTAGGCCGTGCCGAGGCCCAACTTGCCCTTGCGCTCCACGATGAACAGGCGTCCGGGGAACTCGTTCATCAATCGCTTCACGATATCGGCCGTACCGTCGGGCGAATTGTCCTCGATGATAAGCATATCAAACTCTTTTTCGAGCGAAAACACCTTGCGGATGATGGCCTCGATATTCTCCTTTTCGTTGTAAGTAGGCGTGATAACCAGTGTATCTGACATATCTTTAATAATTATATCAAAATGCAAAGATACGAAAAATTTTCTTTCGTCGGCAAAAAAATCTTTTCCACCCCTCGGAAAGCCACCCTCCAAGTGTCACTTCCGGCCCATCTCCGACCCAACTCCGGACCATCTCCGACTGCGGTCGGACATCAGTCGGACTTGAGTCGGACTTGAGTCGGACTTGATACGGACTTGGTATTAAGAATCAAGCAGTTAGAAACCACCCTCCAACCATGTGTCAGAAGATGCATTAAAAAGATTATAACAATCAGGTAAACAGTGATTTAAAAAAATGTTTCGCCATATCAATTTTTTTTCATATCTTTGCAAAATCAATTTGTAATAATCTATTAATTAAAAATAACAATTATGTCAAAACTCCTTCTTTTAGGCGACGAGGCTATAGCACAGGCATTTATCGATGCCGGCGGTAGCGCCATCAACAGCTATCCGGGCACCCCGTCGACCCAGATTACCGAATACGTGATGAAGAGCAAACAGGCCAAAGAGCAGGGTGTTGTCGCCAACTGGTGCGCCAACGAGAAGACCGCCCTCGAGGCCTCCATCGGTGTGGCCTACAGCGGCAAACGCGCCATGACCTGCATGAAGCACGTCGGCCTCAACGTCTGCGGCGACCCCTTCATGAACGCTTCCATCATCGGCACCAAGGGTGTCATCATCGTCGTGGCCGACGACCCCAGCATGTTCTCCAGCCAGGACGAGCAGGACAGCCGCTACTATGGCCACTGGGCCATGATTCCCATGCTCGAGCCCAGCAACCAGCAGGAGGCCTACGACATGGTCTTCTACGGCTATGAGCTCTCCGAGCAGATGGGCACCCCCATCCTCATGCGCATCCCCACCCGCCTGGCCCACAGCCGCGCCGGTGTCGAGCGCAAGCCCGTCCGCGCCCAGAACCCCCTCAGCAGCCCCAGCGACCCCAAGAGCTATGTGCTGCTGCCCGCCAACGCCAAGAACCTCTACCGCTCGCTCATCGACAAACAGCCGGCCTTCACCAAGGCCAGCCAGGAGAGCGGCTTCAACCAGTATATCCCCGGCACCGACCACAAACGCGGCATAATCACCACCGGCATCGCCATCAACTACCTCCAGGAGAACTTCCCCGGCGGCAAATGCCCCTATCCTGTGGTGAAAATCGCCCAGTATCCCCTGCCCTTCGACATGCTGAACAAGCTCTATGACGAGGTCGACGAGATTCTCGTGCTCGAGGATGGCCAGCCCTTCGTTGAGGAGCACATCAAAGGCTTCCTGGGCAAAGGCAAGCCCGTGCACGGCCGCTTGGATGAGACCATCCGCCGCGACGGTGAGCTCAACGCCGAGAAGGTCGCCATCGCCCTGGGCAACCCCATGCCCAAGGGTCCCGCAGTGCCCGAGGTGGTCACCAACCGTCCTCCCGCCCTCTGCGTCGGCTGCCCCCACATCGACAGCTACCAGGCTGTTGTCGACGTGATGAAGAAATACCCCAACGGCCGCGTCTTCGGTGACATCGGATGCTACACCCTCGGCTTCAACATGGGTGCCATCGACACCACCGTCTGCATGGGCGCATCCATCACCATGGCCAAGGGAGCCGCCGAGATGGGCATCTTCCCCGCCATCGGCGTCATCGGCGACGGCACCTTCGGCCATAGCGGCATGACCGGTCTGCTCGACTGCGTCAACGAGAAGGCCAACGTCATCATCATGATTCTCGACAACGACATCACGGCCATGACCGGCGGTCAGCCCTCGAGCGCCAACCAGAAGCTCTTCAACATCTGCAAGGGCCTCGGCGTCGACCCCGACCACATCCGCACCATCGTGCCGCTGCCCAAGAACCACGACGAGTTCATGAAGATTCTCGAAGAAGAGATTGCCTACAACGGCGTCAGCGTCATCATCCCGCAGCGCGTCTGCATCGTGGAGAACAAGAAACGTATTGCAGCAAATAAATAAGAAAGGAAAAGAACAATGAAAAAAGACATCATACTTTGCGGCGTAGGCGGCGACGGTATCGTCTCCGTGGCCAAAATCATCAGCGACGCCGCCTTGAACCTGGGCATGAACGTCAAGCAGAGCGAGATTCACGGTATGAGCCAACGCGGTGGCTCGGTATTCAGCCACCTTCGCATCAGCTCGGAACCCATCTTCGCCGACGTCATCCCCGAAGGCAAAGCCGACATCATCCTCAGTTCGGAACCCATGGAAGCCCTGCGCTACCTGCCCTTCTTGGCTCCCGACGGCGTGGTCATCACCAACAGCGATCCCTTCATCAATATCAAGAACTATCCTGACATGGAGAAGGTCAATGCCGAGCTGGCCAAACTGAAGAAGTGCGTCAGCTTCAATGCCAACGCCATCGCCAAGGAGCTCAACGCCCGTGGCAACATGGTGCTGCTTGGTGCTGCTGCCCCCTACCTCGAGCTTCCGTTTGAGGAACTGGAGAAGGCCATCAAGGCCATCTTCGGCCGCAAGGGCGACGCCGTGGTGGAGACCAACATCAAAGCCATCCGCGCCGGCCGCGACGCCAAGTAAAAAAGTCAAATTCGGCATAAAATGATAGCCTTGCGGCAGCATTCAGCTGCCGCAAGGCTCTTTTTATTTCAAAACATAATACACTATAAATCAATAAACAATAATTAATTATTAATTATTAATTCAAAAAATTTTTGCCAGTTCGGAAAATCTTCGTACTTTTGCACCCGCTTTCGAGCGATAGATGGTGGGCGTAGTTCAGCTGGTTAGAGCGCCAGATTGTGGATCTGGAGGTCGTGGGTTCGAGCCCCACCTCCCACCCTGAAGAGAGATCGACAAACGGTCTCTCTTTTTTGTCCCCTGCCCTTCGTGCGAAATCTCTTAAATCTTGTAAATTTTATGCCATGCAACCTTCATTTTTGGCTCTTGATTCGCCGTTCCGACAAAAAAATTAAAAACACAACACACTGACAATCAACTATCCACTTT
>JAEEGH010014649.1_pt1 | contig 17176 bp, 16 predicted proteins | sample 9134181 | NCBI WGS metagenome assembly JAEEGH01 (sample SAMN16246544, study PRJNA631951) | gut metagenome | biome: gut microbiome; feature: rumen; material: DP-attached | host: Bos | place: Iran: Karaj | collected 2018-10
CAAAACAGGAGCCGATACAGAGCAGCCGGTGGGAATGGCTGACAGCAAATGGAAACTTGAAAAGCGGAATGACTGTTCTGAAGGTCTCGATTGTCGGTTTCATTTCGTGGTCAGATAAGGTTTTAGTCGGTAATATAGTTCCGGATAGACGCGTGTCGCGCTCCGCATTTCATCCAACGAACGGAAACGTCCTTTATTTTCCCGACAGACCACAATTGTTTTGGCCAGATAATAATCAATGTAGGGATGCTTCACCAGCTCGTTCACATTTGCCTGATTGATATTCAGTTTACGCAGGGTACCTGCAGTGTCAATTGATATGTATGGAAGAATCTGATTCCATCTGGCACTATCAATAATTCGGATTTCAAGCAGCTGTCTGATGTCGGCAAAACCGCCAAGACGCTCCCTGTATGCGACGATTTCCCGTGCCGTCCGTGCCCCTATTCCGGGGATGGTGCGCAGCAGCAACGTGTCCGCCCTGTTAAGTTCGACCTTTTCAGCCGAAAGCGAGCGTTTTTCCGGATATTTCTTAATGAAAACATGGCTGCTGTCCATTGAAAAAGCGGCCATCCCTTCATGTTGCGTCGGACGATGGCGATAATCGGAACCATTATTGACAGGACGGGGACGGTTGTAACGCGCCATGGCGGCCTGCCTGCGCTCAGCCCACACAGCATCGGCCGAATCTGCCAGAAATTGCTGTCGTTCCTCAAAAGCCAGATAACGCTGGTATTTCTCAGCATCCAAGGGCGGCAAAGGCTTGGGGGGAAGTATTACCAGCATGACGCGCAAAGCGAGTAGCAGAATAACCAGCACGGACAGCACCAACAGTCCGCGACGTTCAGCAGATGTGCATTCAAAAAAGCTTTTCCATTTTTCCATTTAGGGTTGGTGTTAGTATTTAAAGCATAAGTTGAAATTATTTATTTTAACATATTTGTTTACAGGTTAATCATCGAACAGATTCATTTGAATTCCTTCCCCTGCCACATCCTCAGAGACCGGTGCCGTCCGAATCATCCGCTCCATCAGTTCGCCCTCTTCGGCAGCCTCCGCTGCCTCCGCATCCATATCTGAAAGTTCGTCGGTATCCTCGGGAAGAGTTTCCGGTGCCTCCTCGTAAGGGAGCGGTTCAAGTTCATTGATTTTGTATATCTTGTCAAAAGATAGCCTTTTCCCTTTGGATTTCAGTTTGGTCTCCTCCGCCATTTCCGCCACATTGAACAATTCCGTAGTCTTGTCCGGATGCTGTTTGTCCGTATAGGTGATCTCAACCTGTGGCAGATATTGGATGGAGCAGAAAAGCATCTCCGCCTTCGGGTTGCCGCACAGCAGTTCGATTTTCTTGTCACTCTCCTCCACGAGGGAGCGGCGCAAAAAGTACTTTTTCTGCTCTTTGTCGTAATAGAGCACGCTTATGGGACGCCGTGGGTTGAATTTCTCAACAAACAGCAGCCCTTCGTCGAAATGCAGGGAGAGGTCAAATCCGGTGATTTTGCAGTATCCGGCCTTGTAGAAGGAGATAAGTTTGTCAGTTGCCACAAATTCGCCCAACAGACGGCCGTGCTGCTCTGTGTTGAGCCGCTGGATGCTTTCGTCAAACCAGAGGCTCAGGGCATTCAGCGTGGAGGCCCCGCGGCTTTGCAGCTCAATTTTCCGGACAGGATATTTTGTGAGGATGTTCCCCATGCTCTGCCTTCCCTTTATGGCCAATGTGCTGAAATCATAGTCGAACACCGGTTTCTTCAGTTTGGCCTTGTGACGCAGGGTGACACGTACAGTTTCCGCCTCCCCGTTTTTGTTCATGGTGAAATACAGAACTTTGCTCCCTTTTGTCCCTTTTGTAAGGTCATATCGCTTGTCACGGCTCACTCCGCCGATTGCAAAACGCTTGACGTAGCTGAACCCCAACGGACCGTCCTGATATACCATGTTGAATATGGTGCGGTCGTCATTGCGGTTGAAGACATATGCGGCCAGAATGTCGGGACCGACAAAGACCTTCTCCGCCACCTTGGTGACCAGAAAACTGCCATCCTCATGGAACACGATGATCTCGTCCACATCGGAGCATTCGCCGGCCAGAACCACATTCTCATCCTTTTTCAGGTTGGTGCCGATAAAGCCCTCCTTGCTGTTCACATAAAGCTTCTGGTTCGCGACTGCGGCACTGGCAGCCTTGATGTTTTCAAAATTGCGGATTTCTGTACGCCGTTCACGTCCGGCACCGTATTTCTTCTTGATTTGCCTGAACCACTGGATGGTGTAGTCAACAATGTGCTCGATGTTGTTGCGCACCTCGTCAATGTCCACCTCAATGTCCTGAAGCTGACGCTCCGCCTCCTTTATGTCGAACTTGGAAATCTTTCGCACCGGCTTCTCGGTCAGTTTAAGAACATCCTCACGTGTGATCTCGCGCCTGAACAGGCTCCGGTAAGGGTCAAACGCCCGCTCAATGTCGGAAATCTGCGCTTCGAACGAAGCCTGGTCCTTCTCCAACTCCTTATATATTCGCTTCTCGAAGAAGATTTTCTCCAACGAAATCCAATGCCATTTTTCGGACAGCTCACCCAGAAGGATTTCCAATTCGCGTCTGAGAATGTCCACAGTACGGTCGGCGGAATGGCGCAGGATACTCTTCACATCGGTGAACTGGATTTCACGGTTAACCACCACACATGTGATGGGATTGATTGTCACTTGGCATTGTGTGAAGGCGTACAGAGCGTCAATTGTCTGGTCGGGAGAGGTGTTGGGCGCCAGCTGCAGGATTATTTCCGCCTGTTCCGCGGTTTTGTCCAGAATCTTGGTTATTTTAAGCCTGCCCTTCTCCACGGCCTTGGAGATGTCCTCAATCAGGGACTGTGTGGTGGTGGTGTATGGTATCTCCGTTATTACCAGGTTCTTCTTGTCCTGCTGCAGGATTTTGGCACGGATGAGCACTTTTGTCTTGTTTCGGATACCGTCGTTATATTCGCGCACATCGACGTAACCGCCGGTCGGGAAATCAGGATAAATCTGGAAATCGCGTCCTTGCAGATAATCTATGGAGGCGTCAATCAATTCGTTGAAATTGTGCGGAAGAATCAGTGAGGAGAAACCGACACCAAGCCCCAGTGTTCCCTGCGCCAGCAGCAGCGGAAATTTGACAGGCAGCGCCACAGGCTCTTTGTTCCGTCCGTCGTATGAGAGCTTCCATTCCGTCACCTTTGGGCTGAAGGCCACATCCAAGGCAAACTTGGAGAGCCTGGCTTCGATGTAACGGCCTGCAGCCGCGTCGTCACCGGTCAGGATGTTGCCCCAGTTTCCCTGACAGTCGATCAAAAGCTCCTTCTGACCAAGTGTGACCAGTGCGCCATAGATGGAGGAATCGCCGTGCGGATGATACTTCATGGTATTTCCGACGATGTTAGCGACCTTGTTGTAACGTCCGTCATCCATCTCCCACATGGAATGCAGGATGCGCCGCTGCACCGGTTTCAACCCGTCGTCAATGTATGGGATAGCCCGGTCAAGATTGGCATAGGAGGCATAGTCCAGATACCAGTCCTGAAACATGTTCTTGATGTGGAACACCTGTTGCAAATCGCCATTTCCTGACGGTGTTTCCTCAGAATTCAAAACGCTGTTCTCTTCTTCCATCTGCTTTCCGTTTGATGCTGCAAAAGTAATCAAAAAAGGGATGCGGAGGCAGCCCGCCATAATTTTTCTTCCATTTTTTGGGTTTGGTATGAAATATGTATTGCTTTTTCAATTATTTTTGCATTTTTATAATACTAAAAAAATATCATTCAAAATGACACTTAAAGAGCGTTTTTTCAAATATATTGCGATTGACACGCAATCCTCACCCGATGCGGAAACCTTCCCCAGCACTGAAAAACAGAAGAGCCTCTCACGCCTTCTGGTGGAGGAACTGAAAGCAATGGGAGTGGAAAACGCTGCAATGGATGAATTCGGCTACGTGATGGCCACCATCCCATCCAACAGCGCGAAAAAGCTGCCGGTCATCGGCTTCATCGCCCATGTGGACACTGCGCCTGATCTGGATGGCAAATGCACCAACCCGCAGGTGATAGAAAATTATCAGGGTCAGACTATCCCGTTGGATGCGGCAGGGAAGTTCGAGCTCAGTCCGGAAGAGTTCCCGGAAATGCTGCTCTACAAGGGGCAGACCCTCATCTGCACCTCAGGCGACACCCTGCTGGGTGCCGATGACAAGGCCGGAATCACTGAAATCATGTGTGCGGTCGAGTATCTGATGCAGCATCCGGAGGTTGAGCACGGCCCCATCGCCATCGGATTCACCCCTGACGAGGAGATCGGTTGCGGTGTAGACCACTTTGACGTGAAAAAATTCGGTGCGGACTACGCCTACACCATGGATGGCGGGCAGATCGGCGAACTGGAATACGAAAACTTCAATGCGGCCGGCGCAACCATCCATATCCAGGGCAAAAACATCCATCCGGGATATGCCAAGGACAAAATGATAAATTCCCAACTGGTTGCAATGGAACTGCACCGGATGCTCCCTGTCGGGCAGCGGCCTGAACTTACCCAGGACTATGAGGGCTTTTATCTGCTGATAAAAATGGATGGCACTGTGGATGAAACCAAAATGCAGTACATCATCCGTGACCACGACCGCGAAAAGTTTGAAGCGAAGAAAAAACTGTTGCAGGATGCGGTGGACTACATAAATAAAAAATATGGACAGATTGTCCGCTGCGAAATCAAGGACCAGTACTACAACATGCGCGAGCAGGTGGAGAAGCACCGTTTCATTGTCGATATAGCCGAGGAGGCCATCCGCGAGGCCGGCGTCACCCCAAAGGTGGTGCCAATCCGCGGCGGCACCGACGGGGCACGCCTCTCCTTCATGGGACTGCCCTGCCCCAACCTCTTTGCAGGCGGGCATAATTTCCACGGGCGCTACGAATATGTGATTCTCGAATCGATGGAAAAGGCCGTTCAGGTGATTCTCAACATCATTCAGGCCTACGTGAAAAAAGCGTGACAATGGGAAAGAACGAAATGGATTACAGTCTGCGGGGTGTTTCCGCCTCCAAGGAGGATGTGCATAACGCCATTTCCAAACTGGACAAAGGGCTTTTCCCCGGTGCATTCTGCAAAATCATCCCCGATTATCTTGGTGGGGATCCCGCATACTGCAACATCATGCATGCGGACGGGGCAGGTACAAAGTCTTCGCTGGCCTACCTTTATTGGAAGGAGACCGGAGACCTTTCCGTCTGGGCTGGCATCGCCCAGGATGCGGTCGTGATGAACACCGACGACGTGCTTTGTGTTGGTGCTGATGTGCCCATGCTGCTCTCCTCCACCATCGGACGGAACAAGCACCTGATTCCAGGCGAGGTTATTGCCGCCATCATCAACGGCACGGAAGCCTTTTTGGCGCGGATGCGCGACCTTGGCCTTGAAATTTACCTTACCGGAGGCGAAACTGCCGATGTTGGCGATTTGGTACGCACTGTCATTGTCGATTCCACTGTCACCTGCCGCATGAAACGCAGCGATGTCATTGACAACCGGAACATTGCAGCCGGAGATGTCATTGTCGGCTTTGCATCATACGGGCAGGCATCATACGAAGACCGCTACAACGGCGGCATGGGCAGCAACGGTCTGACTTCCGCACGCCACGATGTCCTGCATCATGCAATTGCGGCACAATATCCGGAAAGCTATGATGCGGCCATTCCGGAAAATCTGGTCTATTCCGGTCGCTATGCACTGACCGACCCTACAGAAATCCCTGGCGTGGACATGGGCAGACTGATCCTTTCGCCCACCCGCACCTACGCTCCCATCATCCGGACAATGCTGAAGGAATACCGGCAACAGATACATGGCATGGTGCATTGCAGCGGCGGTGCCCAGACCAAGGTGCTGCACTTTATTGACAGGCTGCATGTGATCAAGGACAACCTGTTCCCCATTCCACCGCTGTTCCGCTACATCCGCGAATGTTCCGGCACAAGCTGGGAGGAGATGTACAAGGTCTTCAACATGGGTCACCGGCTTGAGGTCTACGTGCCGGAGGAGATTGCCGGCGCATTGGTGGAAATCGGCCGTCATTACGGAGTGGAGACCCAAATAATCGGCCGCTGCGAGGCGTCGGACCGGAAACAGGTCACCATTGCAGGCCCACAAGGAACTTTCATTTATAATTAACAGGACAAATAAATAATCATCATCCAATAAAATCAAAAGCCATGAAACAGAAAATTTTCTTACTCGCCCTTTTGTGTGTCGGCTGCACACTTGTTGGCTACGGCCAGCGCAAACCTTCAAACCAGGTGACAACCAGACCTGCACAACAAACCACGGCACAACGTCCGAATCCTAGGGCAACCTCCTCTGCCAGCGTCAGGAACAACGCTTTGGAAAGGCTTCCTGAATTTGAAAAATCGGGAGGAAAACCCTTTATGGATGTGCTGCGTGACAGGGAGACCTATCCCAGCCTCCAACGTGAGGCGCTCCAGCCGGAACAGCTTTCGCAACTGATGTGGGTCGCATGCGGAACCACAACACCTGAAAACTACACCGCCTTCAAGGTCACACAAATGCCTTGTGTTGACGTGTATTATATCGGTGAAAACGGGATTTACCGCTATGAGCGCGAACTGCACGAGCTCTCCACCATCCGCAGGGGCAACTTTACCAATCTGCTTATGGGCAATGACGAGTTTTCCGTAGATGCCGCAGCTGCCATATTCTTTGTCTTCAAACCGGGAGACTTCACATCTGACAGCCACAGGCCAGTTACAGAAATTGAGGCCGCCATCAACTGCGGTGCAATCATGCAGAACATAGCCCTTTACTGTTCCAGCGAGGAGCTATCATGTCTGCCTGTGAACTTCTCGGACGCCCACAAGGCCGACCTGCTGAAGGCGATTAACCAGAGCGAAGCGATGGTGCTTTACGGAATAGTCATCGGCAAGAGATAACAGGACATTAATTAATAATTTTTAATCACCAAACTTTTAATTAACAAAACATGAAAAAGTTAGCAATTATCGTATGCGCGTGCAGCCTCATCTTTGCAGGCTGCCAGAACAAGGAGGTCACCGAAGAGACCACCGAACCCGTAGCTCCCCAAGAGGAACAGATGGATCCTGAAATGGAGAAATGCAAGGCCATGTGTGAGGCTTGGCAGAACTGGGACCAGCAGACCGACGAAATGAAGGCCGAGCTGATCGCCGACAGGAAAGCCAAAATAACCGAACAGGAGGCAAGAAAGGCCGAATGCGAAGCCAAGAAGGCTGAATTTGAAGCAAAGAAGGCCGAATTTGAGAAAACTTGGGCTGAAAACTGGGCCAAGTTTGACGAACTCAGCATCGACGAGCAGAAAGCTCTCATCGACAACTACATGATGTTCAACTGCCCCAAACGTTGCTGCAAAGGCGAAGGCGCACCGAAATGCAAACACGGTGAAGGCTCCTGCCAGCACAATCCCGCACAGTGCCCCAACCACGGCAAGGCCGAATGCCCGCACCACGCCAAATAAGGTTTGTACGGCACAATAAAAAAGGTCTTCTTCGGAAGACCTTTTTTTTATTTCATAATTCCTCTGAGCCCATAACCACGCTCACCTTGCGGATGTTCCCGCCAAGCGGCGGCTGGAGCTTGCTGATCTTCACCTCTGCCCTTTCAAGTTCTGGAAAACGGTCGTGCAGGGCGTGCAGCACCCGTTTCGCGACATGTTCCAGCAGAGCCGAAGGCTTTGCCATTTCGGCAGCAATGACATTATAGGCCTGCTGGTAGTCCAGGGCCTTGTGCAGGTTGTCGCTTCCCGCTGCGGCGGAGGCGTCATATTCCAAAGTGCATTCCGCCTCAAAGCGGGTGCCGATTTTCCTCTCCTCTTCAAAACAGCCGTGATGGGCATAGAAGCTCATACCTTCCAGTAATATCCTTGCCATGTTATTTCAGTTTCAAGCGTTTTCCGTCATTTTTCGCGATGCGCCTCTCCTCCGCCTTGCGGTAGCGTTCGCGCGCCTTTTTCAGGCTCTCCCTGTCATATTTGATTGGTCCCATCTTCGGCATGAGCGACTGTATGCTGGCGGCCCTGCGGCGGATGTATGGCGTGGGCGCTGCAGGGTTCCAGCGGCGCGGATTGGGATAGCAGGCCGTGATCAGCGCAGCCTGATGCGCATTGAGCTTCTTTGCGGAGCAGTGGAAGTAATGCTGCGCCGCCGCCTCCGCGCCGTAAATGCCATGCCCCATCTCAATCACGTTCAGATATACCTCCATGATGCGCTCCTTGCCCCAAAGCTTCTCGATGAGGAATGTGAAATAGACCTCAAAGCCCTTGCGGACCCAGGAGCGTCCGGGCCAAAGGAAAACATTCTTAGCCGTTTGCTGTGAGATGGTGCTGGCACCTATCTTTTTAGAATAGATTTTATTGTGATCGACAGCACGCTGGATGGCACTGAAATCAAAACCGTTGTGTCCGCAAAAGCGGTTGTCCTCCGAAGCCACGGCAGCCCGCGGCATTGCAGTTGAAATCTCCTCCAAAGGCTTCCATTCCTTCACACGCGCCTCACCCTCAAGGGAGCGGATAACCATAAGCGGAGTGATGGGCGGGTTTATCCAGCGGTAGGCGAGCGTCAGCAGGATGGTGAAGAGGAAAAAGCCTCCAACCACCCATCCGGTCACCTTCCAGAACTTGCGGCCATGCTTTTTTCCCGCTGTAGCCTTTTTCTTCCTTTTTTTTGCAGCCATTGCAGGGAGATCAGGGGATTTGCATCCGTTGCAGATACATCTGGATAGTGTTCTCCAGGCCGTAGTAGAGCGCGTCACAGATCAGCGCATGGCCGATGGAGACCTCGGCCAGATTCGGTATCCTTTGGTTGAAATAGGCCAGGTTGTCCAGGTTAAGGTCATGGCCGGCATTCAATCCCAGCCCGCAGCGTCCCGCAGCCTCGGCGGCGGCCACAAAAGGCGCGATTGCCTTTTCGCGGTCAGCGTTGTATCCTGAGGCATAGCTTTCAGTATATAGCTCCACCCTGTCGGTTCCGATTTTGGCAGCCCCCTCAACCATCACAGGGTCCGCCTCCACAAAGATGGAGGTGCGGATGCCGGCCTGACGGAATCGTCCGATCACCTCCCTGAGGAAATCCGCCCTTTTCAAGGTGTCCCATCCGGCATTGGAGGTAAGCGCGTCGGGCGCGTCCGGAACCAAAGTCACCTGGGCGGGATGCACCTCCAGCACCAGTGAGATAAAGGATTCGGATGGATAGCCCTCAATGTTGAATTCTGTCTTCACCAACGGACGCAAATCCCGCACATCCTGGTAGCGTATGTGCCGCTCGTCAGGACGGGGATGCACAGTGATGCCCTGGGCGCCGAAGCGTTCGCAGTCCTGCGCAACCTTCAGCACATCGGGAAGATTGTGGCCACGTGCGTTGCGCAATGTGGCTATTTTATTGATATTTACACTTAAACGACAATGTTGCATAACCAATGGTTTAATATCTGTAATGTTCAGCCTTGTATGGTCCCTCCACCGGCACGCCGATGTAGTCGGCCTGTTTTTGGGTGAGCCGCGTCAGTTTGACCCCAATTTTTTCCAGATGCAGCCGCGCCACCTCCTCGTCCAGACGTTTGGGCAGCCGGTACACATCAACAGGATAGTCGTTCTGCCACAAATCCATCTGTGCAAGCACCTGATTGGTGAAGGAATTGCTCATCACAAATGAGGGATGGCCAGTGGCGCAGCCAAGGTTCACCAGCCGCCCTTCAGCCAGCAGGAATATGGAACGTCCGTCCGGATAGATGTATTCGTCAACCTGCGGCTTAATGTTACGCTTGCGGATGCCGGGCCAGCGCTCCAGCTGCTCCACCTGTATCTCGTTGTCGAAATGGCCGATGTTGCAGACAATGGCCTGGTCGCGCATCTGTGCCATGTGCTCCGCAGTGATGATGTCGCAGTTGCCTGTGGTGGTCACGTAGATGTTGCCCTCGGGCAGCGCATCCTCAAGCGTGGTCACCTCAAAACCCTCCATCGCCGCCTGCAGTGCGCAGATGGGGTCGATTTCGGTAACAATGACGCGGGCGCCGTAGGAGCGCATCGACTGTGCGCAGCCCTTGCCCACCTCTCCGTAGCCGCAAACAACCACAACCTTGCCGGCCACCATCACGTCGGTTGCCCGCTTGATGCCGTCCGCAAGCGACTCGCGGCAGCCGTAGAGGTTGTCGAATTTCGACTTTGTGACCGAATCGTTCACATTGATGGCCGGTATAAGCAGTTCGCCTTTTGCGGCCATCTGGTAGAGACGGTGCACACCTGTGGTTGTCTCCTCCGAAACACCTTTCAGCCCCGCAACAGTCTGGTGCCAGAACTGCGGGTTTTCGTCATATTGCGCCTTCAGCACCTTCAGGATGGCCGCCTCATCCGCATTTTTCGGTTCGGCTTCCAGCAGGGCGGGATTGTTTTCAACCGCATATCCTTTGTGAATCAGCAGTGTGGCATCGCCACCGTCGTCCACCACAAGCTGCGGCCCTTTGCCGCCGGGGAAGTTCAGTGCCTGACGGGTGCACCACCAGTATTCCTCAACCGTCTCACCTTTCCAGGCAAAGACGGGGATGCCGCGTTCGGCCATTGCCGCCGCCGCATGGTCCTGGGTTGAGAAGATGTTGCAGCTGGCCCAGCGCAGGTCGGCGCCAAGCTCCGCAAGCGTCTCCATAAGGATGGCCGTCTGGATGGTCATGTGGAGCGAACCGGAGATGCGCACGCCGCGCAACGGCTTCGCCGCACCATATTTTTCCCTCAACGACATAAGCCCCGGCATCTCCTTTTCCGAAACTTCAATCTCCCTGCGGCCCCATGAGGCGAGCCCCATATCCGCAACCTTATATTTCAATGTGTTGTCTGTCATGTTTTTTTATTAATAATTACCGCCTTTCGCAAGGCAAATGAACAATCTGCAAAAGTAGTCCATATTCCGATGCATTCCGCAATAATCCTCCGAAAAAATTTCGCTGCCATTTTCCGCCATCATACAATAATATTTTATGCTTCCCCTTCCGATGGAAACAATATTTTGATTATTTTTGCAAATTTAATTTTTGCAACCAACCAAAACAGAGCAGACGTGAAAACTTTCAGAAAAGGCGGAATACATCCCGAAGAGAACAAGCTGGCACACAATACGAAACTTGAGGAATTCCCTATCCTGGAGAAGGCCGTGCTGTACGCATCGCAGCACCTTGGCGCACCGGCGGTGGTCCAGGTCCAGAAGGGCGATAAGGTAAAAGTCGGGCAACTGCTTGCCAAGGGCGAGGCTTTTGTCTCCGCAAACCTGCACTCCCCATACTCCGGCACTGTGGCCAAGGTTGAACCTGCCGCCGACCTTTCCGGCATGAAAAAACCTGCCATCTTCATTGATGTGGAGGGTGACGAATGGGAGGAAAGCATTGACCGCACTCCGGAGCTGAAAAAGGAAATAACCCTCTCCCCTGCGGAAATCATCGCGAAAATCAAGGAGATGGGCATCGTCGGTTTGGGTGGAGCCTGCTTCCCCACACACGTCAAACTCTCCGTTCCTGAAGGGAAAAAGGTGGAATATCTGATCATAAACGCGGCGGAATGCGAGCCCTACATTTCCATCGACAACCGCATCCTGCTGGAGCGGACGGAGGAGTTTTTGACCGGAACCTGCGTGCTGCGCAAAGCCCTGCAACTGGAAAAGGTGCACATCGGCATTGAGGAGAACAAGGTTGAGGCCATCGCACGACTGAAGGAGCTGGCAGCAAACTACCCCGGCGTTGTGGTGGAAGTGCTTAAGACCAAATATCCGCAAGGTGCGGAAAAGCAGCTCATCAACTCCATCACCGGACGTGAGGTGCCTTCGGGACGGCTGCCGTTGGATGTGGGATGCATCGTCTGCAACGTGAGCACCACGCTGGCGGTCTATGAGGCTGTCCAAAAGAACAGGCCGCTGATCGGGCAGTACATGACCTTCAGCGGAAAATCGGTGACCACGCCCCATAATTTATATGTACGCTACGGCACGCCGGTGCAGAGCCTGATTGAGCATTGCGGCGGCCTGCCTGAGGATACCGGCAAGGTGATCTGCGGCGGCCCGATGATGGGACGCGCCATGGCCAACACGAATGTTTGGACCACCAAGGGGTTCTCCTCGCTGCTTGTCATCAACCGGAAGGAGGCCAAACGGATGGAGCCGCAGAACTGCATCCGTTGCGGCAAATGCGTGGAGGCCTGCCCGATGGGGCTGGAACCCTACCTGCTTTCAGCCAACGCGAAGCTGAACCGCTGGGACGAGACGGAGAAGCACCACATCATGGACTGTATCGAGTGCGGCTGCTGCCAGTTCAGCTGCCCCTCCTACCGTCCTCTGCTGGATCTGATACGGCTTGGCAAGAACAAGACCGGCGGCATCATCCGTGCGCGCCAGCAGAAGAAGTAAATGTTTGCCGGAGTGTGCTTTAGCAAGCAAAATTAATAACAGAAAATAAAATAATTCATTATAAAAGCAAAATTAAAAATGGATCTATTAAACGTTTCGGGGTCCCCCCATGTCCATTCCAGGGAATCGGTAAAAAAGATCATGTGGACCGTGGTGATAGCGTTGCTGCCCACCTTCGCCGTCTCCATCCTCTCCTTCGGGTTTGACGCGGTACGGCTGACCCTCATCTCTGTGGCAGCCTGCCTGCTGTTTGAATGGCTGATTCAGAAATTCCTGCTCAAGAAGCCCTGCTCCATCTCCGACGGCTCGGCGGTAATCACTGGCATGCTGCTGGCGTTCAACGTGCCCAGCAACCTGCCATGGTGGATCATGGTGATTGGTGCCTTAGTGGCTATCGGCATCGCCAAAATGCCCTTCGGCGGCTTGGGCAACAACCTGTTCAACCCTGCGCTGGTGGGACGTGTCAGCCTGCTGATCTCCTTCCCGCAGCAGATGACCACCTGGCCAATGCCGCGCCCGTGGTTCAGCCATGCAGCAGTTGACGCCACTACCGGAGCCACTCCGCTCGGCATGATCAAGACCGGTCTGGCACAAGGTAAGGATATGGGCGAACTCATGAACCAGCTCCCCTCCTACGCCCAGATGCTGCTGGGTGAGCAGGGCGGCTCGCTTGGTGAAGTGGCCGCCATCGCCATTATTATCGGAGGTCTGTTCATGCTGTTCCGCAAGGTGATTTCGTGGCACATCCCGGTAAGCTTCATCGCCACCGCCTTTGTGTTCGCCACCATCCTGCACGCGGCCAATCCAGCGCTCTATATCCCCGGAAGCTACCACATTCTCTGCGGCGGACTGCTGTTAGGTGCCGTCTTCATGGCCACCGACATGGTCACCTCGCCAATGAGCGGCTGGGGCAAAATTGTTTTCGGATGCGGCTGCGGCCTGCTGACCATCATCATCCGTGTGTGGGGAGCCTACCCGGAAGGGGTCTCCTTCGCCATCCTGCTGATGAACGCGGTGGTTCCGTTGCTCAACAAGGCATTCCCGCCCAAACGCTTCGGTGTGACAAAATAATGTTTAAGATTTAAATCATACTTAATATGAAAAAGGCAAAATCAAGTTTTATCAATATGTTCCTGACGCTGCTGGTGGTTTGTGCGCTGGCAGGCGCCGCACTGGCCGCAGTCTATCAGGCCACATCCGCCCCAATCCAGCAGGCGAGGGACAACAAGCAGGAGGAGGCCATAAAGCAGGTGCTACCTCCCTTTGACGAACTGAAAACCGAGAAAAAGGCGTTGGAGACAACCTCCAGCCAGAGCCTGTTCCACAAGGAGGCGGCAGCCGACTCGCTGACGCTGTACCACGCCTTTGCAAACGGCGAACCCGTGGGTACGGCGGTGGAGAGCTTCACCAACAAGGGCTTTGGCGGCACCATAAAAATGATGGCCGGTTTCCTGCCCGACGGCAGCATTTACAAGACCGCTGTCCTGAGCCACGCGGAGACACCGGGGCTTGGATCCAAAATGGAGGATCCCTCCTTCTACAGCCAGTTTGAAGGGAAGAACCCCGCAAGCTTCAACCTCACAGTCAAGAAGGATGGCGGCGACGTGCAGGCCATTACGGCGGCCACCATCAGTTCAAGGGCCTACTGCGATGCGCTCAGCACCGCCTATTCAACCGTAAAACCGCAATAAAAAGGAGGAATCATGAACCAATTGCAGAACTTTACCAAAGGATTCATAAAAGAGAGCCCGACCTTCGTGCTGATGTTGGGCATGTGCCCTACATTGGGTGTCACCACATCGGCCGTTAACGGATTGGGCATGGGACTGGCCACAACGGCTGTCCTTGTGTTGTCCAACATCATCATCTCCTGCATCAAGTCGCTGATTCCGGACAAGGTGCGCATTCCAGCATTCATCGTCATCATCGCATCGTTGGTCACGGTGGTGCAGATGTGCATGGAGGCATACCTGCCCAGCCTTTACGCCAGCCTTGGCCTCTTTATCCCGCTGATTGTGGTCAACTGCCTCATCCTCGGACGTGCCGAGGCCTTCGCCTCCAAAAACGGTGTCTGGTCCTCATTTGTGGACGGCGCAGGCATGGGGCTTGGCTTCACCTTCGGCCTGACGGTGCTCGGTATGGTCAGGGAACTGCTCGGCAACTACGCCGTGTTCGGCCACAAACTGGTCCAGGGTGACGGCATTCTGGTCTTTGTGCTTGCTCCCGGCGCATTCCTCGCACTCGGATTTATAGTCGCATTCATCAACGCAATCAGAAAAAAAGCATAAAACTTCAGAATCATGGAAATATTCATCATCATTATCGGCGCAATATTTGTCAATAACATTGTATTCTCCCAATTTTTGGGCATCTGCCCCTTTTTGGGCGTATCCAACAAAATCTCAACAGCCGTCGGAATGTCGGGTGCGGTGGTCTTCGTCATCACGCTGGCCACGTTAGTCACATTTCTGATCCAGGAATACATCCTCATCCCCTTCGGGCTGGAGTACCTGCAGACAATCAGTTTCATTCTGGTGATTGCATCGCTTGTGCAGATGGTCGAGATCATACTGAAGAAAATCACCCCCTCGCTCTATCAGGCTTTGGGCGTTTTCCTGCCCCTGATCACCACAAACTGCGCCGTGCTGGGTGTGGCCATCATGGTAATCCAGCAGAACTTCACGCTGGGCGGCGGACTGATTTTCGCCTTTGCGACCGCAATCGGTTACGGACTCGCACTGATCCTTTTTGCAGGACTGCGTGAACAGATGGAACTGAACGACACGCCCAAGGCGATGAAGGGCACCCCTATCGCGCTGATCACTGCCGGCATCCTGGCCTTGGCGTTCATGGGATTTTCCGGACTGGTATAAGATGCGGATAAAGGGATTCTTTGCCGTTCCGCTCTCTGCGGCACTGCTCCTTTTGGGCGGTTGCGCAACTCAGGCCGTGCTTAACGGCGGGCCGAAGGACACGGAGCCGCCAAAGATTGTGCAGAGCGAACCCGCTTTGGAGGCCACCTCCATTTCCAATCCCGTAATCCGACTCCGTTTTGACGAATATGTCACACTGAACTCCCCGACTGACAGCATCCGGATAACTCCGGCCCAGCAAAAGGCGCCGAACTACCAGCTTAAAGGTAAAACGCTATATATAACGCTTCGTGACAGCCTGCTCCCTAATACCACCTATCACATTGACATGCAAGGCGGTGTGATTCGTGATTTGAATGAAGGTAATCCAATGCCTGCCACATCCGTGGTCTTCAGCACCGGTGAGGGGTTGGACAGCTGCCAGTTAAGCGGCATTGTAAAGGATGCCTACACCCTTCAACCTGTCGCAAATGCCTGTGTGCTGCTCTACACCCAACCGGAGGATTCCTGCCCGATGCGCAATCTATCTGATTTCTTTACGCTTACCGACAAACAGGGCGCATTTTCTTTCAACCACCTGCCCGCCCGTCCCTTCAAGATTTATGCGGTGGCCGACAAGAATTTCAGCCGCCGTTTCGACCAGTCGGACGAAGGTGTCGCTTTCCTGCCGGACAGTATCACTGTAATTCCGGAGGCAAAAGGTGTCGCTGACAGCAACAGGCGTCCGGTTTCCCTTCTTATGTTCACTGAAAAACCGGAGACGACACGTTTCCTGAGCTGCAGTTCGGCAGAAAAGGGCATACACAAGTTTGCATTCAACCTGCCCTCCGATACCTTTATGCTGCAGGCTCTGGACAAAGCGAATCCCGCTTTCCATGCCGAAAAATCAATGCAGGGGGACACCGTCACCATCTACTTTTTTGACACCAGCAGGAGAAGCGTCGAACGTTTCCTGCTGCGTTTTGACAATGGCAGCGACACCGTCACACTAAGCCCCTACGGAGAACCTGTCGGGAAACAGCGTGGTCAGACGTATGGGGGTAAATCCCTGGAGTATAAGGCTGCCAACAAGATTGAAATCGGACGGCCCCTGACAATTACCTTCCAACATCCGTTATGCTCCATTGACACTACTGCCTTCCATCTGACGGAGATAAGCCGTAAGGATAAGGACACTCAGGAGGTCCGTGATTTCCGCATTCTGTGGGATACTGCGCAACCGAGACTTCTGACATTGGACTATCCGCTGCAAAGCCGTTGCGATTACAGGCTGTTGGTTAAAGATTCGGCCTGCGTCGCATGTAACGGGATGCACAACGACAGCATAAACATTTCCTTCACCATCAAAGGGAAAAAGGATTACGGCCAGACTCTGTTCCGGATTCATTTCCCCATAACTGCGGACTACATCGTACAGTTGGCAGATGACAAAAACAACACACGCTATGAACAGCTTCTGCCGTCCGATTCCCTGACCGGCGACAGTGCGGTTGTGCTTTTCCCTCATGTGGCTGAGGGGAAATACCGGCTGCGGATCATTGCCGACAAAAACGGCAACCGACGCTGGGACACCGGCAAATATCTGCTACACATCCAGCCCGAACCGGTTTATTACGCACCAAAAACATTTGAAGTCAAGAACCGCTGGACACTTGAAGAAACCATTGAAGCAACCTTAAAATGAAAAAACAGGCACTTTTCCGCATTCTTTCAAACACTCCCCTTCCCGACCAGGACTTTCTGTTGAAACTCCAACCTGTTGGAGCGTCACTTGAGGGAATCAGACCGGGGCAGTTCGTACAGGTTCTGGTTCCGCATACGGAGGGCGTCTTCCTGCGCCGGCCC